>Ga0272448_1004905_pt1 | contig 14997 bp, 18 predicted proteins | sample YNPCB0191_FD_202220 | JGI IMG/M metagenome (GOLD analysis project Ga0272448, IMG submission 202220) | Hot spring sediment microbial communities from Yellowstone National Park, WY, United States - YNP-CB-019-1 | ecosystem: Environmental > Aquatic > Thermal springs > Hot (42-90C) > Sediment...
TAAGTTAATTTAATCAGAAGGTCTTTTATATCGCAACTGGTGTTAATCAGCCGATAGATTGCATGTAAGGTCCACGTGAGATTCTTATACTTTTTCGTAGGGGTCAAAAAGTCTTTTGTGTTCATCCAGACAGCTCCTATCAGTCATTGCTGCAATATAGTCGCAGATAACTACATATTTATCTTCTTTTTTCATTTTTTCTTGAAATTCTTTTGGCAGAGTTTGAGGGTTGTCTCTATATATGCAAAACAAATCCTGAATAAATCTTTTGGCTTTATCCGCCATTCGAATTACTCGAAAGTGTTTATACAAATTCTGGTCTAAAAAATTTAAAAGCTCTTTTCTTTTTTCAGTCATCTGGCTACTAAAGGCAATAATTTTTTCCTCACATTTTCTTACATCTTCTAGTGATTGGATAGAGAATTTCTTTAGTCTATTCTTTGATTCTTCAATAAGGTCGGTGACAAATATATTTATCAATTGTCGAATAATCAAATAATGTTGCTTTCGTTGGCTTAATTTCGAAAAATCATAGCTTTTAAGAATTTGCTGCCAAAGTTGGATTTGTTCAATGTCTTCTTTTTTGATTAAACCTGAAGTCAGTCCGTCGTCGAGATCATGGTTATTATAGGCTATCTCATCTGCTAAATCTACAATTTGTGCCTCAAGGGTAGCTTTTTTATCCGGCTCATATTCTAGAAGTTTAGGAGAGACATCAAAGTTAGTTGAGTGTTTTGCCACCCCTTCCCTTACTTCCCATGTTAAATTTAGACCAGGGAAATCCGGGTATCTTTCTTCAAGCACCTCAATAATTCTTAGAGTTTGGATGTTGTGATTAAATCCGCCGTGGTCCTTCATTAAATTATTAAGCGCATCTTCCCCTGCATGGCCAAATGGCGTATGACCTAAATCGTGAATAAGTGCGATTGCCTCAGCCAAGTCTTCGTTTAGATTGAGGGTTCTAGCTATCGTTCTGGCAATCTGGGCGACTTCAATGGTATGAGTTAGTCTTGTGCGATAGTAGTCGTCTTCATGGAATACAAAAACCTGGGTTTTAAATTCTAATTTCCTAAAGGCAGCTGAATGAATGATTCTATCCCTATCCCGTTGATAAATATTTCTATAGGGGTGTTCTTTCTCAGGGTACTTTCTACCTCGAGAAAAATCTTCTCTCATTGCATATTTAGCTAACATCTTTTCTCTAAATTTTCAGATTATTTTTGAATTCGTCAAATAGCTCTTTTAATGATTGGGATACTATTTTTGTATCTGCTACAACAGGCATAAAATTTGTATCAGCCGACCAGCGTGGAACAACATGAATATGTAAATGGTTTATTATACCTGCCCCACTTATTCTTCCACAATTAATTCCTATATTAAATCCTTGTGGTTTAAGAATTTTTGTAATTATTTTTTTTGTCGTCAATAGAATATTAAACATATCCAATACTTCTTGATAGTCTAATTCTTCGATATCTTTGATATGTCTATTTGGGCAGATGAGAAAATGGCCATTGTTATATGGGTAGAGATTTAGGATTGAAAACGACTTTTTTCCTCGCACTAAAACGAAATGATTTCTATCTTTTTTATCTTTTTTAGCTTGGCAAAATATACAGCCGGATTGTTTTGTTTTTTTTATATAACCTATTCGCCAAGGCGCCCATATATTCTTCATACGAGTTTCACAATAGTGGCTTTGATATCGTCGTTAATTTCGATTATACCATATGACCGATAAGGAGCAAAGACTGTATCAGTAGGTGTTCCCGGATTAAAAAATAAGGTGTTATCTATTTTTTTATTAAAAGGTTGATGAGAATGACCAAAAATAATTAGGTCCATTTTTTTAGAAAATCTTTCTTTGATGCGTTCTATCAAAGTCTCTGGATTTCCTCTTCCGTGCATTACTCCTATTTTAAAATTTTTAATCTGGAATTCTTCTTGTGTCTTTAATACTTTGCTAAGCTCAGGTGAGTCCATATTACCCAGCACCGCTTTTACGGTGCAAATCTTTTTTAAAGATTCAAGCACCTGGAGTGTTACTAAATCTCCGGCGTGAATAATAAGTTCGACATTTTCAAAAGCAACATATACCTCTTTTGGTAAATCACTTGCCCTTTCTGGTATATGAGTATCAGATATGACGCCAATTTTCATCTTAAGCAATTACAAATGGCTTTCCAAAAAGATTCATTAAGGTGTTTACATTATTTAAATCCCAGGTGAAAATCCTTTCCTCTTTTGCTAATAGCCGTGCATTAAGTTCGCTTTTATCTAAACCTATGATGATTCTTCTAATTGTTGGATTTTCTTTTTTAATCTCAACAGACTCTTTTATAAAGTCGCATACACACTCTTCAGTAATTTCGCCTTGATGTAAAGCAATTAGCCAGCTATTGCTATTTGATTGGCAAAAAAGACCTTTTTTGATAATGTTACCGTTGAAAACAATCGGCCTAATTTGATTAAAATGGGTTAAATTTATTTTCTTTTTACCAAATTCAATTGATTCATTATCAAACAGCGAAAAAATCTCAAGTAGTCTTTGACATAGGTCTTTCTTTGAATTCTCGATGAACTCAAATAAGGACTGCTCAATCTTTTTTCTGAAATTTATTACCTGAGTGTTGTAATCCTGATTAATGCACTGTATCTTTTCCAGATATACAAATTTAAGCCAAAAATTAAATACCCTGTTTGAGATACTGTAGAATGAACCCGAACGCGATATTATATTAGCCTCGATTAGTTTAGATAACTTCTGATTTATTTCTGAATATTTTTTATGAAGATGTAAACTTAACTCTTTAATTCTATTCTTGCCTTGGCAGATAAGGAGTAGGATATTTAAAATATCTGAACGATTCTTTAGAAGAATTCTATCCACATAGTTTTGAAAATGTAGATTTAATACCCCCCAATCATTAAATAAGATCTCCTCTAGACTTCGAAGCAATATATAGGTGGAGAGCTCTGGTGTTTCCAGTACAATTGTGTTTTGATAGATTTGCCTGGCAATTCTTTCTAAATAAAAGGGATGCCCTCCGGTAAAATTATAGAGATAATTGATGATGTCTTGACTTATGATAATATTGCGGCAACGATTTTTAACTAACTGCTCGCTTGCCTTTGGGCTTAAGGGAGGAATCTCTAAAATTTCAAAATTGCCAAATAATAAAGATAGCTCTTCGTGTATTATTTTCTTTGCCTGCATCTTATTTGAGCTGGCGACTACATACATCGTATTTTTTTGGAGCATAATTTTTTTGCCTAGCTCAGGAAAGATATTACGTATTTTTAATAACTCTAGATTTTGAAAGTCCTCCAATATAATTATAAATAGTTGTCCTGTTTCTTCATTTAATAATTCAAGTAGTCCTAACACCTCTCTAAAAATGGCAATATCGACTTTATTTTCTTTTATCGACGAGTAAATTGCTTGAATCTTTTGTGCCGTCTTTGGTGCGAAGAATTTTAAATTTTCAACTAAGGTATTAATGTCATTATTTGAAACTGAAATTTCTTTTGCCTTTAAAAATGTTGTGGGAAGTGACACCAAGAATCTTAAAATAAAGGTTGGGATGTGTGGTTGGGAGAGGTCAAAGTAAAGAGGTGTTATTTTTTTCTCATTAAGATTTTCTAAAATATATTTAATAAGCCAAGTCTTGCCTATTAGTTTATCACCGAGTATTGCTATATTTTGTCTAAAGCCGTCTTTAAAATCATTTATACGTTTGCTAATAATTCTGGTAATTTCTTCTCTGTCAATAAATTGTTCTCTTATGAACATAAGTTATTTAATTAACATTTATTTAGATTAAAGATGACAGTGCCTTGATAATATACCTTTTTTTATTTAGCTTGTCAATATATTCATAGGTATATGCGCTGGGATCCTGTTAAAAATATTTTTTTAAAAAGCGGGCGAGGGGAATCGAACCCCCGTTACCAGCTTGGGAAGCTGGAGTTCTACCATTGAACCACGCCCGCATTTATATTTGGGCACTTAATTTTAAAGAGCAATATTTGCCACACATTGTGCAAACAGAGCTTTCTTGAGGTTGAGAGCTGAGTCTGAAAGACAATGATTTTTCTGGATCAATTGAAAGCTCAATCTGTTTTTTCCAGTCTCTTTTTCTTCTAGCCAAGGATAACTGTCTATCCCAGTCGTAAGCTGATTTTATTCCTTTGGCAATATCACTGGCGTGTGCAGCAATTCTAGCTGCGATGAGCCCTTCTTTTACATCTTTAATAGTGGGTAGTCTTAGATGTTCTGAGGCAGTTACATAACAGAGGAAATCAGCTCCGTAGAAACTAGCAAGCGCACCACCAATGGCTGCATTAATATGGTCGTAGCCGCAGGCAATATCTGTTACTAGTGGTCCTAACACATAAAAAGGAGCCTGATGACACCATTTCTTTTCAAGCAAAATATTTTTTTTAATTTGATGGAGTGGAACGTGGCCAGGTCCCTCAATAATTACCTGTACCCCTTGTTTTAATGCTCGGCTAGCAAGATTACCTAATTCTTTTAGTTCTGCAAATTGCGGCTGGTCGCTTGCGTCGATTATGCTACCGGGCCTAAGCCCGTCTCCCAAACTTAGTGTTATATCGTATTTTTTAGCTATAGCTAAAACCTCATCAAAATATTCATACAGTGGATTTTCCTTATCATTGGCGATAATCCACTGAGCTAGTATAGCACCTCCTCTACTGACTATATTAAGTAGCCTTTTCTTTAATTTTATACTTTTTACAATTTTTTTAGTTACCCCAGCGTGAATGGTGAAGAAATCTACTCCCTCCTGTGCCTGTTGTTCTAAAACATCGAATATCTGTTCTTTAGTCATTTTGATTATAGTTTTATTTCTCCTCTGGATTAATTCTACTGCCTCATAGATTGGTACAGTCCCAACTGGAATCTGCGAGTGTTCCAAGACGGCTTTTCTAATCTGTTTAGTATAAGGACCAACACTTAAGTCCATAATTGTATCTGCCCCGTTCTGTTGGGCTACTTCTAACTTTTTCAATTCCTCCTTTATGCCTGACCTTTCAGTTGAGGCTCCAATATTGACATTGACCTTTGTTCGTAGGCCCTTTCCAATCCCGCACGGTTTTTTTATCTTATGGCAAGAGTTTTTTAGAATGACACTTCTTCCTAAACGGATATTTTCCATTAATTGTTTTAGGGGTTGTTTCTCTTGTTGGCTGATAAACCTAATTAAAGGCGTAGGAATTTTTTTACGAGCAGCAGCTATAGTATTCATTTTAGAATAGAGTATAATTTTTTATATCTTGGATAAATTTTTCTAAGTTATCAACTAAGTTATCAACTAGTTACTAAAGCTATTATCTTGTATTATTTGAGAGATTTATTTCCTTTAATGCTTTTCTAAATTCAAAAATTGTTTTATCTATATTTTTAGAGGTGGCTAATGCCCTGCAAACAGCGATTCTTTTAATTTTATAATCCTTTAGCAAGCGAAGGCGGTCAGGCGTAATACCTCCTATAAAAAATAAAGGAATGGATATTTTTTTTATTAAATGGTTGATTATTTTTTTATCAATTATGGTTTTGTCTAATTTAGTTTTTGTCTCGAAGAGACTGCCACAACCTATATAATCGGCTTTGTTATCTTGGGCTCGTATGGCCTGTGTCAAATTATTAGCCGAAACACCAATTATCTTATCCTGCCCTAAAATCTTTCTGGCCAGTTCTATAGAGATATCTTTTTGTCCAATATGCAATCCGTCAGCATCGCAAATCAAAGCTACATGTGCGTGGTCATTTATAATTAATAGCCCTTTATTTTTAATTAGTTTTTTTAGTCTAAAAGCATAACGAATAATAGTTTTTAAATCTGAATACTTGTCCCTCAGCTGGAAAATTTTGACATTATTTTTTAAAAGAGATCTGATTCTTCTCGAGAAACTTTTAGGTGGAAATAATTTTGTGTCTATAATTGCGTATATATCAGATTTTTTTAATACAGTCCTTTTCCAATTCATAGAATTTAAATCTCAGGTTTTGAAATTGTTGAGCAGTTTTGTTATTAAGTATTGAAAATAATTCCTCCAAAACCCTTAATGATTCTTTGGTTCTTTGAGAATTGGCCAGAAATAAATCATCTATTTTATTTCTTTTTGAAATGTTCTTTATTTTTTTCCCCAAGTCGTTCCTTGAATCCCTACATAAAATAAGTTTCTGGTAATCGATGCCAGAAGTTTTTAGAATTGAATTGATTCTATGGCGTATCTCTTTTAATCTTTTAGTTGAATTTTTATCATTAACAATAAGTCGCATAATGTCCTCGCAGACTCGTAATCCCTCTTTTGCCCTGTTGAGGTTAGCATCAACTAAGCGGAACACCTTTTTTTGTAGTCGCATAATTTAATTAGATAAAAACTACTGTTGTTGATTTTTTATTTTTTTGATAATATTTGTTGTTGAGTATCCGTCTAAAAATTTGATTCGTGCGATTTTGCCGTTGTAACTTTTGACAAGGTCAGAACCCACAATATCTTTTATTCTCCAGTCCGCACCCTTTACTAAAATATCAGGTTTTAGAGTTTTTATCAAGCTAAGTGGGGTTTTTTGATTAAAGCTTGTTACAAAATCAACACAATCCAATGCGGCAATGATACGAATCCTGTCTTTTAGAGGAATAATTGGACGCGATTTACCTTTTATCTTCCTAATAGAGGAGTCGGAGTTTACGGCAACAACCAAAACATCACCTAATTTTTTTGCTTTTTTTAAGTAAAAAATATGACCATAATGGAGGATATCAAAACAACCATTGGTAAAAACTATTTTCTTGCCTTTTTTCTTTAATGATAAAAGGCAGTTTTTTAGCTTTTTTAGAGGAAGAATTTTATGTTCGGACATCAGTATCAGAGATTAAATAGTAACTTAACTCAGTGCCTCTTCGATGAGTTCACAGATTATATGACCGACGACAATATGCGCCTCTTGGATGCGGGCGGTTTCAGCTGAAGGCGCTATAAATGAGAGCTCACAAAGTTTAGCAAAATCTTTGCCTTTTTCTCCTGTAAAGGCAATCGTCTTTAGCCCCATCCTTTTTGCAGTATTAATTGCCTCTCGAACACTGCTAGCTTTTCCACTTGTGGAGATAGCAATTAACAGGTCATTCTTATTGGCTAATGATTCTAATTGACGGGAGAATACCTTTTCATAGCCGTAATCATTACTTACTGCAGTAAGGATTGAGGTGTTGACTGTTAAGGCTAACGCTGGAATTGATTTTCTGTCCTTTTTAAATCTTACCACCAATTCTGCTGCGAGGTGTTGTGAATCAGCGGCACTGCCACCGTTGCCACAAAAAATAATCTTACCGTTGTTTTTTAGCGTCCTGATACAAAGTTCAGCAATCTCTTTAATATCGTTTACACAAGATGTCAATATTTTCTCTTTAGTTATAATTGACTCACCCAAAATTTTTTTAATCTTTTCTTCCATAAGAAGTTATCTCACATATACCTTTCAGGTATACCTTTAATCTCTTTAAACTCCACAGTTAATTTTGCGGGTTTTCTTCCAAAGCACTTGCCCATATTTTCAAAAAGAGCAACCTCGTTTAAATCAACAGTTCGCTGTTTTATGGCCTCCTCTGTCTTCATATAGCGAATCTCTTTTCCATTTACACCAACGACTGTAACGCCCCCTATACCATTTTTGAGCAATAAGACTGCTGCCGCTGCACAACCCATTCCAAAATTAGCATCATAGGCAGAGGTATTACCACACCTTACTAAATGGCCAGGAGAAACTTCTCTTACCTCTGGTATATCATAGATTTTTTCAACATACATATGGGTCTGTTTCATAAAATCTACTATTTCTTTATCTGATTTAAATCTTTTGGTAATCTCTTGACAGACGTATTTGCCAGCCCCGGCTAATTTTTTATGTCCAAATGAATCAACCCCTGCGCTCTCATCAATAATCTCTCTTCCAGAGGCATCTTTAAGACCTTCTGCTACCACAATTATATAGCTACCTCTAGATACGTCGCTTGTTTTTATTCTCTGGGTGAAGATTTTCTTCATATGTTCATAGAGGATGTCAAAATCAACAGGAATTTCAGGGATTAATATCGCATCGGCATCGCCACAAATTCCACCTCGAAAAGCTGTGTGGCCAGCATATCTTCCAAATACCTCCAAGGCAATTACCCTATTATGAGTAATTGCTGTGGTTTTTAGGTCATTTATAAATTTGGCAATCCTATTAATTGTAGAGTCAGCTCCTACGGAGTAGGTTTGAAGGTCTAAATCCATAGTCTTGGGAACATGGATGCATAAGATTCCTTGTTTATGCAGGTCAACCATAACACTACCAGTATCATCTCCACCGCTTATAACTAGGGCATCTAATTTAAATTTTGCCATTCCTTCTTTTATACGTTGGTATTTTCTGTCATCTTCAATCTTTTTTATCTTCACTCGAGAATGACCTGCTTCTGAACCAGCCAAGTTAACGTTTATTTGGTCTAGCCGCTCTGGCGTTAGACATACAAGTTTATCAAAATCTATTAAATTATATAAGCCTGCATAACCATTTGGGATAACATAGCATTCTATGCCTTGGCTGATTGCCATATTAGCAGCCCCTTTTATAACTGCATTTAGGCCACCACAATCACCGCCGCTTGTGAGGATAGCTATTTTTTTTACCGCTGACATCTTTCAACCTCCATTTTATAAGTTTCTGAAAGTTTGATAAGGTATATTTATTTCTTTATCTTTATCGTAACTCGAAGAGTCTTTATTCTTCTCTTTAGTTTTTTCATGTTGACTTAAAATCTTTGCCACGTATATCTTCACCATAATAGCTTCTTCTATGCCGAATATTTCCTGTATTTTGCTTTTTATCGTTTCTTGTAGATGGGCTGTAAATTCTGGTATATTTACTTCTGATTTAAGGATTAATCTTATATTAACATCTATTCCTTTTTTCTTTCGGATAATAACATTTGGTCTTAATTCTTTAATCTGGGGAAAATCTTGGCTAATTCTTCTGATTAGGTCTTCCACAGCTAAAAGGGTAATCGTTACTTGTCCTGAGGGATTGGTAAAGGCTATGGTTTTTTCCCTTTCTTGTTTGGCACTAACAATCTGGGCAAATAAAAGTGCCAACAAAACCATAGCAATTCCTGTTGCAGTCAGACTTATTCTGGAATGCAGATTAGTGTAATATTCATTTAACAAAGAGACCAGAGTGTTTAGCTCAAAGACATGTAGACAAAAGGCAATCAGCAAGACTCCCAAACAGATAAAAACTATCGTATAAAATAAAAATATATAATTATAAGTCCTCATTAACTACCCCCTTTCTATTTGTTTAACGTTAACATTAATTTCTTTTACAAGAATATTTGTGCTATTTTCAATGATTGATTTTACATTTTCCTGAACATTTGCAGCAACCTCTGGGATATTGTAACCATAACTTACCACCAAAGGAATTTCTATGATGGCCTCATTATTTTTATCAAATTCAATTTTGATAGAGGGAGAAAGTTTTTGTTTGGTAATCAACTCGAGAATTCTCGTCGTGAGATTTTTTGCAATTCTTAATGCGCCCGGTATTTCTTTTATTGTGTTATCAGCTAAAGATGCGATAACGTCTTTATGAATCTTTATTGTACCGAATTCCGTTTTTGATTGCTGATTCATTTATTCTTCCTCCGATTGATTTTCTTTTAATATCTCTTCGACAAAATGGGTGGTTACGCTTCCAGATTTAAAGGCAGTTGTATTCAATATCTGCTGATGAAATGGGATTGTTGTTTTTATGGGTTCGACAATAAATTCTTCCAACGCCCGTTTCATTATGGAGATAGCCTCGTTTCTATCTTTGCCATGCACAATCAATTTAGCAATCATCGAATCATAATAGGGACTAATAGTATAACCTTCGTAGACATGGGTATCAACTCTGACGTTTGGCCCGCCAGGAAGATTTAGGGTGGTAATCTTTCCGGGGCACGGAAGAAAGTGATTGTCTGGGTCCTCCGCATTTATTCTACATTCTATTGCATGGCCGGTTATTTTTATATCGTCTTGCTGAATAGATAATCTTTCTCCAGCTGCAATCTTTATTTGTTCTTTAATAATATCTATTCCTGTGACCATTTCGGTGACCGGATGTTCAACCTGTATTCTTGTATTCATTTCCATAAAATAGAATTCCCCATTCTTATCTAAAAGGAATTCGATAGTTCCGGCACTGCGATAGCCGGCGGTTTTAGCCCCTCTTATAGCTAACTCTCCGAGTCTCTTCCTTAACTTTGCATCTAAGATAGGAGAGGGGGATTCCTCGAGTAATTTTTGATGACGGCGTTGAATACTGCAGTCCCTCTCACCCAATTGAACGATCCTACCGTAATTATCGGCTAAAATTTGAACCTCAATATGGCGTGGCTCAGATATATATTTCTCTATGTAGACATCAGGATTGCCAAATGCCTTTTCAGCTTCGGCTTGGGCAGTCATTAAGGCGCTAATTAGACGGACATCGTTATGACAGACCCTCATACCTTTCCCTCCACCGCCAGCAGCAGCCTTAATAATTACAGGATATTTTATTCTTCGGGCAACCCTTAACGCCTCCTCCTTTGATTTTATAGCTGTTGTGCTGCCAGGCGTGATAGGTAGACCTGCCTTCCTCATTGTTTCACGGGCTACCATTTTATCGCCCATTAATCTCATTGATTCCGGCGAAGGACCAATAAAATTTATTTGACAAGATTGGCATATTTCAGCAAAATGCGCATTCTCAGCAAGAAAACCGTATCCCGGATGGATTGCCTCTACATCTGTAATTTCGGCAGCGCTAATAATAGCAGGAATATTTAAGTAACTATTTGAGGCCGGTCCCGGCCCAATACAAACAGCCTCATCTGCAAATCTGACATGCAATGAATTTTGGTCAGCTTCAGAATAAACAGCAACTGTCCTAATGCCTAATTCTTTACAGGCACGAATGATTCTTAAAGCAATTTCACCTCGATTAGCGATAAGGATTTTTGAAAACATTATGCACCTGAATTAAGATTAGAATGTTTATTAAGTTGGTTCAACTAAAAATAGTGGCTGGCCAAATTCGACGGGGTTGCCATTTTCAACTAGAATTTCGACAATCTTGCCTTTTACCTCTGATTTAATTTCGTTCATCAGCTTCATTGCTTCAATAATGCAGAGCACTTGACCAACGTCGATTATCTGTCCAATCTCTACAAATGGTTGTGCCTCAGGGGCAGGTGCGCGATAGAAAGTACCAACCATCGGAGCCTTTATTTCGATTAACTTTGAGTTTTGTTGATTTTGTTGTGGTGGGGCAGCTGGAACCGTTTCTTGAGTGACGATAATTTGAGATTGATTTGGAGCTTGATTAGTAGGCAATGCTTTTTGTTCATAGATTGATTCTTTCTTTAGTCTAATTCTGAGGCCGTCCTTTTCAATTTCTATCTCCTGCAAGTTATTTTCATTCATTAAAATAATCATCTCTTTTATTTCTTTTATGTTCATTTTAGGCTCTGCCTCCATATTCTCCGGTTCTTGTATCTACCTTTATTACATCGCCGACCTCAATAAATAAAGGAACCTGAATTACAGCCCCAGTTTCTATTACTGCTGGTTTAAAACTAGATTTCGCTGTATCGCCTTTGAAACCAGGCTCTGTTTTTAATACTTTGTATTCTACTGTAGAGGGCAGTTCAATATTAAGGAGTTCTCCTTTGTAAAAAAAGGCTGTTACGACCATATTTTCTTTAAGAAATTTTGCAACCTCTTTTAATCTACTGCCTTCTAAGGAAAGGTCTTCGAAGGTATCCTGATCGATAAAATGATAAACTTCGCCTGCTTTATAGGAGAATTGGATAGATTTGTCTTCGATATACGCCTCTTCAATAATATCGTTTGTTCGAAAGGTTCGTTCAATTACTGTACCGATTCTTAAATTTCTGAGTTTAGTTCTGGCAAAGGCAGCACCTTTACCTGGCTTTACATGGTCTACGCCAATAATCATAAATACTTCGTTGTCAAGGGTAATAGTTAATCCTACTTTGAGGTCATTAATTTCCAGTGGCATTAGAGAATTTCAGCTCCTTTTCTGCTGACATAGATAACATCTTCTAATCTGATTCCAAATTGTTTGGGCAAATACACTGCTGGTTCAATAGTAAAAACCATTCCTGGTTTAATTAGGGTACTATTTTGGGAATTTATTCTGGGTTGCTCGTGAACTTCCAGGCCTATACCGTGCCCTAAAGAGTGTTTAAAATATTGTTTTAAGCCTTTGCTTTTTATGAAGTTTCGCGCTACTTTATCAATTTCAGAAATTGCTATACCTGGCTTAATTGCTAAAATAGCCCTTTGTTTTGCCTCTTTAACTATCTCATATATAACTTTAAAGTGAGAGCTCATTTTACCGAAAAAATACGTCCGTGTCAAGTCAGACTTATAGCCTTCAAATTCAGCACCAATATCTAACAGAACAGGTTCATTATATTTCAGTCTTCTTTTTGTTTTTTGGGCATGGGGAAAGCTTGAATTTTCTCCGAAAGCTACTATTGGTTCAAAGGCCAGACCAAAACCTTGATGTTGTTTGATAAAGTATTCCAACTCATTAGCCAACTCAAATTCTGAAATATCTTTTTTAAGTTTTTTAATAACTGTTTTAAAAGTCAGCTTGATTAGAGAAACTGCCTTTTTTATAAGTAAGACCTCTTTGGGTTCTTTGATTAGTCTTAATTCTTCAATAATTTCTTTTGCCGGGGAAATTTTTTTAAAAACTTCTTTAAGTTTTTGATAAAAAGCAAAGCTTGTATAATCTTGCTCAAAATGCAATTGTGTTATTCTTTGATGGGCGCTTATTGTTTTAAGCATCTGGAAGATATCCTTTTCAATTTCTAACAACTGGATATTCCTATTTTTTAGTTTTTTATCATATTCGGCTAGATAGCGAAAGTCAGTTATTAAAAAACAACGCTTGTCGTTAACGAATAAAAAAGAGTCTTCGGTTTTAAATCCAGTTATATATGATATGTTAGCTGGGTGGATTAGAAGAAGTGCTTGTATTTTATTCTTCTCAAGCTGGAGCCTAACTTTATTAAGCCGACTACTAGTCATTTACCTTTGATTGTTTTAAAATTTTGATGGCAGCCAATAAGGCAAGTTCGTAACTTATAGCTCCGAATCCGGCAATCTGCCCTTTACAAACCCCTGCGATTAAAGAGTGTTGCCGAAATTCTTCTCGAGAATAAATATTAGACAGATGGACTTCTATCGCAGGAATGCTACAGGCGGATATTGCATCTCGTATTGCTATGCTCGTATGTGTATAGGCAGCTGGATTAATGATGATAAAATCAAAATTTTCTGGGGATTTTCCAATTAAATCAACTATTTGGCCTTCATGGTTTGATTGAACTATTTTTAAGTTAACCTTTTGCTTCTTGGCAATTTTTAATAAAGATTCGTTTATCTTTTTAAGCGACGATTTTCCGTATATATCTGGTTGTCGTTTGCCTAAAAGATTAAGGTTTGGTCCGTGAATTACTAATATTGTTTTCATAGAGACTCCTATTTATTCTTCTGCCTCATCAATAATCATAATCGGGATGCCATCTTTTATGGGATATTTTTTATTACACTTGGGATTAAGGCAGACTATTTTGTTATTTTCTTCCTTTACATCAGATTTACAAGCTGGACAGGCCAATATTTTTAAAAGTTCTTCATCTATCATTGTGTCCTTCCTTTCTTGCGACAAACCTCATTCGTAAATCATAGAGAATATGGTCTAAGAGCTCGGATTCATCTTTTTGCAGATTATTTTTTGTTTTTTCTTTAAGCATTCCAATCGTATCGATTATAAATTTTGCCTGCTCAAGATTAACTTGGGTTTTGTTGTCTGCTGGATTTGGTATATCTCCTAGAAATATAGATGCCTGTAGCGCCAAAGTAGAAATAAAGAACGAAAAATTTACTTCGGGAATCGATGTTGTGGCTTGTTCTTTATCTTGTGCCTGTTGGGCTTGTTTTTTCTCTCTTTCTACTGTTTCTTTCCAACTCTCGTCTATTTTCTTATTTTTATCTTCCATTAAACACCCCTTAATTTTTAAGTTTCTGTTAACTTAATATGATTATTTTCACTAAAACCCTTTCTGGTAGAATAAGTTAAATAAACTTAACCCACCCTCCCCTAAAGGAGGCTACCAGAAAGGAGGTTTTAGTGTATGTTGTTAAAGTGTCCAAGATGTAATTCAAAAGAGCTTTATCGTTTTGGGAAAGACCCCAAAACCAAAAAACAAAAGTATCAGTGTCAAAGATGCAAACGTCAGTTTAAAATCGGCGATGGTTATGGTAAAGAGCGCAACAAATATCCTTGGATGCCAAGCTGTCCTAAATGTAGCAAACGCATGGAAATTTACAAATGGCGCAAGTATTTTAAAAGACTGCGCTGTAAGCATTGCAACTATAAGTTTAATCTCTACACTATCCCGGAAGAAGTCTTGGATTACATCTCAAGGCTTAGCTTTGGCAAAACTAACTTCCAAAGGATGCGTTATCCTAAGGAGGTTATCCTTAGAGCCATTAGGTTATGCTATGAATTTGGACTGTCTTCCCGAGAAATATCAAAGAACTTTTATTTTGAACTTGGCATTAAAGTCTCTAATGTTACTATCTACGAGTGGACAAGAAAATTCGCTTGTTTATTTAGCCGGCATACCGACGGTATCAAACTTAAGCTATCCAAGAGCTGGCATATTGATGAGACGGTTATCAAGGTCTTTGGCAAAAAACACTGGATATATGCAGTCTTGGACCGTAAAAGCCGTTTTGTGATTGCCTGGTACCTTTCCAAGACGCGCTCAACGGATGCTGCGATTAAAGTCTTACAAATGGCAATCAAACGTGCTGGATTTAAGCCTAATCGGCTTATCTCTGATAGGCACGGTATTT
>Ga0272448_1004908_pt1 | contig 14993 bp, 11 predicted proteins | sample YNPCB0191_FD_202220 | JGI IMG/M metagenome (GOLD analysis project Ga0272448, IMG submission 202220) | Hot spring sediment microbial communities from Yellowstone National Park, WY, United States - YNP-CB-019-1 | ecosystem: Environmental > Aquatic > Thermal springs > Hot (42-90C) > Sediment...
AGAAGATTGAAATATACAAGAACCTATATTTACCAACTTGAAAAGGGTTTAAGAAATGCTGGATTATCTGTTTTAAGGAAAATCTCTGAAACATTCAACATCTCAATTGCAGAACTAATTGGTGAAAGGGATAAATTTATAATTACAGAAGATGATGAATCCTTTTTAAGAAGATTGATTTCAAGTTTAACATCAGAAGAGAAAGAAAAAGTATTAAAATCAATCTATATGCTGAAAAAGATTCCTTTAAGAGAGATTCCAATACTTGGTTATGTGGCAGCAGGTGAACCTCTTGAAATTCAAGATATTTTAGAACCAATTGATTCAATAACAATTCCTGAGAATGAATCAAAAGGAGTTTCATTTGGTCTATTTGTAAGAGGAGATTCTATGAAAGATTTAGGAGTTGAAGATGGAGATATTATTCTTGTAAATGCAAACTCACCAGTTGAGAGTGGTTCACTTGTTATAGCAATGATTGATAATAAAGTAACATTCAAGAGATTAAAAAAGGAGAATGGGAAAATCTTTCTTGTTCCAGCAAATGATAACTATGAACCAATTGAACTTACCCCAAATATGGATATAAAATTATATAAAGTCATAATGGCAATAAAGAGGAAAAAGTTTTAAAATTAAGGAGAGAGATGATAAAAAGAACTAAAAATAATAAAAAAGAAACAATGTTTAATACGTACGAATTTCCGTCTTTTGATGAGATAATAGAAAAGGTAGTTAATCCAAAAGTCTGGATAGATGAGATAGTCATTTACCATTCCAAAATAGAACAAAAAGCTTCAACGTCGTCTATGAATAAGTTATATGAAATACCGAATCTTGTTATGGAGGCAATAAATGGAGATTAAAAAGGTAAATAAAATAGTAAAAACTGATATTAAGGAAGGATTAAAAACAATTTATCCTGAGGTTTTTGAGGATAATAAGATTAATTTTGAGAAGTTAAAAGCATTATTAAGCGGTGAAATTATTGAAAAGGAAGATGACAGATTTTATTTCAACTGGGCAGGGAAAAGTAATTTGTTTAAACTTATTCAGGCACCCGCTTACGGAACCTTAAAACCTGAGAAAGAAAAGTCTGTAGATTTTGATAACACGGAGAATATCGTTATTATTGGTGAGAATTTAGAAACCCTAAAACTTTTGCTTAAACCTTACTTTGGCAAGATAAAAATGATTTATATAGACCCACCTTATAACACTGGTAAGGATTTTATTTATCGTGATAATTTTAAACAACCGCTAAAGGATTATTTAGAAAAAACAGGACAGATTGATAGTGAAGGAAAAAAACTTACAACAAATACAGAAGCAAGTGGAAGGTATCACTCTGATTGGCTTAATTTTATGTATCCAAGATTATTTTTAGCAAGAAGTTTATTAAGAGATGATGGAGTTATTTTTGTATCAATTGATGATAACGAAGTCCATCATTTAAGAATGATTATGGATGAGATTTTTGGAGAAGAGAATTTTATTGCGAACTTTATTAGGAGGCAGAATTTAGCTGGTAAGCAAGATGCTAAATTTATAGCTTTTGAACATGATTATGTTGTTTGCTACTCAAAAAATATTAATGCTTTATCTATCAATAGAAGGCTTTCAAATTTGGAAAATTATAAGTATTCTGATGAATATGAAAATGAAAGAGGGAAATTTTATCTAAGAAGAATGGATGATGAAGGTATTCACTATTCAGAAACTTTAGATTATCCAATAGAAATTAGAAAAGGACAAGCAATATTAGTATTTGATGACATAAATAAAATATGCGTTAAGAAAAAATTTGATGAAGATATTGAAATATGGCCGGGTGGCAATAAAGAAAATAAAAGTTACACTTGGAGATGGTCAAAGGAAAAAGTTTTATGGGGTATAAAAAATGACCTTATTGTTCTTAAAAAAAATACTAAAGGGGAATGGCAAGTAAATTTTAAAGAATACCAGTATGTAGATAATAATTTAAATAAAATAGAAAGAAGCATTCCGTTTGGTTCTCTTATACTTGACTTTCCAAACAATTTGGCTCACAAAGGATTTAAGGATTTGTTTAATGATAAAAAGATATATGATTATCCAAAACCAGTTGATTTGATAAATCATCTACTAAAGATAGCATCAGACGGAAGTTCTATTGTTATGGACTTCTTTGCTGGCTCTGGCACCACTGGTCATGCTGTCTGGGACTTAAACAAAGAGGATGGTGGGAATAGAAAATTTATCCTTGTTCAACTTGATGAGGAAGTTCAGGATGAAGAGATTAAAAAGGACTTTCCAACAGTTGCGGATATTTGTATTGAGAGATTAAGAAGAGTATCAGAAAAGTATAAGAAAGAGATTGCTTCAGATTCGCCTCGCAATGACATCAATAATCATGATTTTGGATTTAAGGTTTTTAAACTTGATAGGTCAAACTTTAATCTTAAAGACGAGTTTGAATTTGACCCAAGCGAAGATAAAGAAGAGTTAAAAAAGAAATATCTTGAATGGCTTAGTATATTTGTTGATCAACCTTTGCTCTCTGGATGGAAAGAGATAGATATTATTTATGAGGTTATGCTAAAAGAGGGATTGAATTTAAACTCAAAGATTGAGAAAGTGAAGATTAAAGACGATGAGTTTTATTATGTAAAAGACGAAGAGCAAAACCTTGAATTTTATATCTCACTTAAAAATAAATTCAGCCAAGATACAATTGAGGAGATAAGGACTTCAAAATATAAGGGAAAAATGTTTGTATTTTTAGATAATGCATTAACTGATAGTGATAAAATAAATTTAAGTGTTTTTGTGAGATTAAAGGTGATATAGGAGGGTAAGATTATGAATAAACAAGAAATTTTTGAAAAAATTATTAAATTCCTTAAAAACGAAGGTGCAAAAAGAATATCTGTTTTTGGTTCTTATGTAAGAGGTGAAGAAAAAAGAGAAAGTGATATAGATATTATTGTAGAATTTTCAGAAAGAAAAAGTCTCCTTGAACTTGTAAGAATAGAAAGGGAACTATCAGAGTTTTTAGGAATAAAGGTAGACTTGTTGACAGAGCAATCAATAAGCCCTTATTTAATTGATTACATAAGAAAAGAAATGAAGGTAATTTACGCATGAAAAAAGACGATGCAGTATATCTAAAACATATTTTAGATGCTATACATAGGATAGAGGAATATGTCCGAAAGATAGAATACAGTGACTTTATTGAGAATTATCTTATTCAAGATGGAGTGATAAGACAAATTGAAATAATAGGAGAAGCAACAAAAAGGTTATCTAATGAAATTAAAGAAAAATATACAGATATTCCATGGAAAGACATCGTAGGAATGAGAAACAAACTCATACATGATTATTTTGGTGTAGATGTGGATGCTGTTTGGGATACGGTTAAAAAAGACATTCCTTTATTGAAAAAGAAATTAATGGATATTAAAACAGAATAAAAACAATGTTAAGATTAAAATTTGAACCCAAGTTAGATTTCCAGATTGATGCTATAAATTCCGTAGTTAATATATTTAAAGGGCAGGTCAGAAAGCCCATTGATTATACTTTTCAAATTATCCCTAATCTATTAAACCTTCCAAAAGAAAAAATTTTTGAGAATTTACAAGAGATTCAAAAGAGAAATGGACTCCCCTTATCTAATATTGATGGTTTAGTAGAACCTTATAATTTTACCATTGAAATGGAGACAGGAACTGGTAAGACTTATGTATATTTAAGGACTATTTTAGAACTGAATAAGCAATACGGTTTTTCAAAATTTATTATTGTAGTTCCATCAGTTGCTATAAAAGAAGGTGTCTTAAAAACCTTAGATATTACAAAGGAACATTTTAAACAATTATATGAGAATTTACCTTATATCTATTTCCCTTACAGGTCTGATAATCTTGTAATGGTTCGCATGTTTGGACAAGATACCAATCTTCAGATTATGGTTATCACAAGAGATGCTTTTAATAAAGATATAAATATTATTCACAATGTTAATGATAAAATGGGTGATAAACCAATTGAAATTATAAAAAAGACAAATCCAATTGTGATTCTTGATGAGCCACAAAAAATGGGTGGAGAAGCAACCCAATGGGGAATTGAGCAATTGAATCCTCTTTTTGTTCTTAGATACTCTGCAACCCATAGAGAGATTTACAATCTTGTATATAAATTAACTCCTTATGATGCATATAATTTAGGATTGGTAAAGAAAATAGAAGTTTTGTCAATTACAGAAGAAGGAGATCCAAGCAGTAAGAAGATCATTTTAGAAGAAATAGAATCAACCTCAAGCGGATTAAGAGCAAAAGTTAAAGTTTTCGTTAATATAAATGAAGGTGTAAAATTAAAAACAATAATAATTAAACATGGCGAAAATTTAGCAAAGAAAACAAACAACTCTTATTATGAAGATTTTATTGTAAGTGAAATAAACAAAGGAGCAGGATATATCTCATTTTCCAATGGTGTGAAAATTTATGAAGGAAAGTCTTCCATTGATGAAGACGAGATAATTCGTTTTATGGTGAGGGAAACGATAAAAGAACATTTAGATAAAAAGAAACATTTAAATCCAAAAGGAATTAAAGTGTTAAGTTTGTTTTTTCTGAATAGGGTTGACGATTACCTATTGGAAGATGGGGTTGTCCGAAGAATGTTTGAAGAAGAATTTGACAAACTCATTAATAATGAATTTCAGGAATTCTCAAATTTAGATGTAAAAAATATTCATAGCGGTTATTTTTCAAAGATGAAAAAAGATAAGAGTATTGAAGAGGATGAATCAGCTTTTGATTTGATTATGAGGGATAAAGAAAGATTGCTTTCTTTAGATGAGCCAGTTGAATTTATTTTTTCCCATTCAGCATTAAGAGAGGGTTGGGATAACCCAAATGTATTTAATATTTGTACCCTTGCATATTCTTCTTCAGAGATTAAAAAAAGACAGGAAATAGGAAGGGGTTTAAGATTGCCAGTTAATAAAGATGGTGAAAGAATTCAAGATAAAGATATAAACTTATTAACTGTAATTACTAATGAAAGTTACAGAGAATATTTAGAAAAATTACAAACAGAATATCGTGAAGAAGCAGGTATTGAGGCACCACCAGTTGAAGAAAGAAAACAAAGGGTAATAATAAAACGCAAAGACGAAGTTCTTCAGGGGAATTTATTTAAAAATTTATGGAATAGAGTATCTTTGAAGGCAAAATATATCGTGAATATAGATAGTAATAAATTTGTAGAGCAATGTATTCAAGAAATACAAAAAATTGAAATAAAAGAGTCAGAAATAAGTTTTATAAAAACTAGAGTAGAAAAAATTGAACCTGAATCTCTTGAGGTTAAATTTATTAGAGAGGCATCAGAAAAAACAAGAATAAACAAGGTTCTTAATCTTATATCCTTCATTGAAAAAGAAACTAAATTAACTAAAAAGACGATATTTGATATATTAAAGGCTTCTAATAATCTTAATCTTTTATTCTTTAATACTCAGAAATATGCAGAAAAGGTTATTGAAGTTATTAAAGAGTGTAAAAAATCTTATGAAGTTGAAGGTATCAAATATATTAATTTGGAAGAAAGTTATGATTTTGGTCTTTTAAGAGAGGAAGTAGCAAGTTATGGCAAATATGTAGTAAAAGTGCAAAAATCAGTTTATGATGGAATAATTAAAGAATCAAATATAGAAGAAGAGTTTGCCAAGGCGCTCGATAAAGATTCTAGAATAAAATTATTTATAAAACTACCTGATCAGTATGTTATAGAAACACCCGCAGGGAATTACACACCTGATTGGGCAATTGTTGTGGAAAGAGTTAATGATGGGACAGTTTCTGAAAAAATTTATTTTGTGGTTGAAACCAAAGGAACGAATAATATTTACGAATTGAAACCTGAAGAAAAGATTAAGATAGAGAGTGCTAAAAAGAGATTTGAACTTATAAGAGATTCAAAGTTTGTTGCTCCTGTTAAGAATTTTGATACCTTTGAAAGTCAATGGTAAAATATAAATATAAAACTAATATGGATTTGCCACTTCATATAATATATCATAAAAGGTTCGTGACTGATAGAACTCACGCAAATTTTTGCTTTGCAAAAACTTCTTTTACGCTAGAAATGTTAAATAAATTTTACTTGACTTTTAGTTATAAGTGTATATAATAAAACATAATAAAGTTATGGATATAAAAGTGAAAATTCTGAAAGGCAGAGAGAATAATTTAATGGTTTCTTTTCCATATAATCCTCAATTTGTAGAGAAAATAAAAACTATAAGGGGGCACAGATGGCATCCAGAAGGAAGATACTGGAGTTTTCCCAATTCAGATGCAACCCTTGAGGAGATTTTAAAGGTCTTTGAAGGCGAAAAAGTTTACATAGACCTTTCCTTAAAGCTGCAACTCAACAGGTATGTCATTGCGAGGGACAAAGTCCCGAAGCAATCTCATACAGAGAATTGTCATTCTGAGCCATGTCCTGAACTTGTTTCAAGGGTTGTTTCAGAATCTCACTCCTCACACTCTCCGATTTATAATTTTGAAGACCTCCGTAGAGAACTTGTCTCAAGAAAATACAGTTACAAGACAGTTAAAGCCTATATTTACTTCAATAGAGATTTTCTGAATTTTATTCACAAGAAACCTTTAGATGTAAATGATAATGATATAAAAGAGTATTTGGTCTATCTTTCGGAAAAGAAAAGAGCGTCAACCTCTACATTAAATCAGTCAATAAACGCCTTAAAATTCTATTATGGAAATATGCTAAAGAAAAAAATTGTTTATGAAGTCAAAAGACCAAAGAAGGATAAAAAACTTCCTGTTGTTTTAAGCAAGGAGGAAATTGCAAAAATCCTCGGTTCAGTAGATAATATGAAGCACAAAGCAATTTTAATGTTAACATACTCTGCTGGATTAAGAGTTGGTGAGGTGGTAAAATTGAGGCCCGAAGATATTAATAGTAAAAGGATGTTGATATACATTAAGGAGTCAAAGGGACGGAAAGATAGATATACGATGATTTCAAATATCACATTGGGGGTGTTGAGAGAATACTGGCAGGAATATAGACCAAGAAAGTGGTTATTTTCAGGACAAGAAAAAGAAAAGCATATAACAGCACGGATTGTTGAAAAAATCTTTTCTAATACCTGTAAGTCTGCAAAAATTTTAAAAAAGGCAACAGTTCATAGCTTGCGTCATAGTTTTGCTACACATTTTTTGGAGAGCGGTGTAGATTTAGGGTATATTCAGGAGATACTTAGGCACAAAAGTAGCAAAACCACTGAAGTTTACACTCATGTTAGTACAAAGCAGATTGATAAATTTAACAGTCCGTTGGACAATCTGGATTTAAAACAAAAACAGGGGGACAAAGCATGAGGGACATTATACCAAACAAAAGCTCAATTAGAGGGTGGTATATCCGAACCAGGTTCATCTATACCACCAATTTTGGAAGGATATCCAAACCTACTTCAGATATACCCAAGTTAGAGGACATTCGGCTAATTGGTGATAAAAGTGAAGCACATAATAAGGATAAGAATTGATAAAACCATGAAAGGTGGCCAGATATTAAAAAACAGGCGATGCAATCTTAATTGTTTGTGGTGCCATGGTGACTTTTTCCATCACCAAAAAAAGCAGAGAGCTATAAACAATGAGCAAATTGCAGAAGCTGTTCAAAAAGTTATTAGCATTTTGGATGTAGATACTAATAATGTCACGGTTAAGATTAGCGGAGAAGGGGAACCCACATTAGTCGGAAAAAAAGAATTAGGAGACTTAATCGCAATCTTGAAAAACAAATTGAGAGTAAAAGAAGTAAAACTCGTAACTAACGGTGTTTTACTTTCTTCAATGATCAAAAGTCTCACTAATGCTGGCTTAGATGCAGTAAATGTATCCATTAACTCATTGAATAAGGAGACCTATAGTTTCATCACAGGTGATGATAAACTCGAATATGCCATTAAAGGCGTAGAAACCTCGCTGAAATATAGTTTAAAAACGAAAATAAACGTATGCTATACCAAATTGAACGATCATGAAGTGTTTGATTTTATTAAATTCTCACAAGAGCACGATGGTTTAATGGTTAAATTTTTTGATTTATTGATAACAAACAATTTATGTAAACGTTTATATCTACCGTTAGAAAGACTAATTGACAAAATTGAACAAATAGCTTCAGAAAAAAAACTCGTAGAAAGTCCATATTTGGCTTATGAATATTTAATACCACCAAATGCGCATGTATTTGTCAAAGTGGCAGGTACACAAAATGATTGTCCTAATACTACTTGTAACTTCCGACATAAATGTTTAGAGGGTTGTCGTTCCTCTATACGAATAAGCCAAGATGGAACTTTGCATCCTTGTGGAATTAGAACGGATAATGTTGTTTCTCTCATAGATCCTAATGTTACAATTAAGGATATAAAACAAGCACTACTAATCGGTGGTAAAGGATGGTGGTTAAAATAACAAAAAGGATAGGGAGTACAAACTTTGAATTTGCCGCTTCTTCACAATATGTGAAATTGGTAGATGATGCTTTTGGCACTAATATTAGGTCGTTGTTACAATTATTTGTAAAAAATTGCCATAAACAATATGGATTTAACTACGAGTTAGAGAGCAAAATAAAACAATACTATAGCAATGTCCATGCAACAGTTTTGTTCAACTTATTCTCATCAAATCTACTAAATGAGAGAGAATTAAAAATATTACAAGATTCTCTATTTTATCTCAGAGATTATAATCTACATGCCGTTTATAAAAAAGCTGATGAAGATAAATATGCTTGGGATGTAATTGAAGGCCCCAGTTCTTTTTCAACAGCACTTGCTTGTTATAGTCTTCTCTTAACTCACGATACACGTATAGAAGAAATAGAAAAGTCTATAAAGTGGTTATTAGAGCAACGGAATGACAAAGAAATTTGGCCTACTTTCAAAAAAGGGAATCCTAACAATTATGTTACCACATTGTATTCTATTCTTGCATTACGGCTGTATATAAGGATATCCTCAAATAAAGAGATAAGGCAAGAAATAAACTTAGCTTTTAAAGAGGTCGAAGAGTTCCTTGAAAATAGCTTTAGACATAATGGCTCATTTTATTTTATACCTCAATATAGAAATAACAATGCTTGTATCTCTAATACTATTGTTTCCTTATATCTCCTTAAAATACTAGGTTCAAATAAATTTAACGAAGTTTATAATGGGGTAAAGAAGACTATTGAGCAAACTGTTTTAGAAGATAAAAATTGGTATTTTTCAATATTAAGTAATGTAAGAACCGCCAACAGAATTAAAACAATGTACACTTATAATCCGGCATACTTGATTGTTCTCCTCCAACTTGGTTGGAGTGTTACCGATAGAATAATCTTAAAAATGCTTTTTTGGATTATTTCGGATCTCAAAAATTTCTGGATAAGAAAGGACATAATATATCCTTGGCGTAGTTCGGATAGCGTTATTCAATCCTTTATTTGCGGATTTTCAATCCAGTCTATTTTTACTTGGGTAAGAAGATTCATAAAAGCAAATGTGAAAAATATTGAGATGAATTTAGATGAGACGATTTCAGGAAGAGAAATTTTTCTATGCCATGCTAGCGAAGATAAAGAAGAATACGTGAAACCGTTATACGAAGATTTATTAAGAAATGGTATAAGTGTTTGGTATGATGAAGGCGAAATTCTTTGGGGTGATTCGATTACAGAAAAGATTCAAGAAGGGATAAAGTTAAGTAAGTTTGCTATAATATGCTTCTCAAAAAATTTTTTGAGAAAAAACTGGGCCAATTCTGAATTTAATAGTCTATATCAGCGACAGCAGTCTGAGGGAAGAAAAATTATATTGCCTCTAATTTTGAATTCAAAGGAAGAAATTCTTGGAAAATACCCATTAATTAAAGACATTGCTTATGAAGAGTGGAGCAAAGGAATTCCATACTTAGTTTCACAGATAAAGAAAATCTTAAAACAGCCAAACATCGTCTAACAGAGCGTATCTGGCTACGTGCCTATGGCACTCCGCCCAAATCCTGCTTCGCAGGACTTCAGATACGCTCAGAACGTTAATTAAATAAATTTTACTTGACTTTTAGTTATAAGTGTATATAATAAAACATAATAAAGTTATGGATATAAAAGTGAAAATTCTGAAAGGCAGAGAGAATAATTTAATGGTTTCTTTTCCATATAATCCTCAATTTGTAGAGAAAATAAAAACTATAAGGGGGCACAGATGGCATCCAGAAGGAAGATACTGGAGTTTTCCCAATTCAGATGCAACCCTTGAGGAGATTTTAAAGGTCTTTGAAGGCGAAAAAGTTTACATAGACCTTTCCTTAAAGCTGCAACTCAACAGGTATGTCATTGCGAGGGACAAAGTCCCGAAGCAATCTCATACAGAGAATTGTCATTCTGAGCCATGTCCTGAACTTGTTTCAAGGGTTGTTTCAGAATCTCACTCCTCACACTCTCCGATTTATAATTTTGAAGACCTCCGTAGAGAACTTGTCTCAAGAAAATACAGTTACAAGACAGTTAAAGCCTATATTTACTTCAATAGAGATTTTCTGAATTTTATTCACAAGAAACCTTTAGATGTAAATGATAATGATATAAAAGAGTATTTGGTCTATCTTTCGGAAAAGAAAAGAGCGTCAACCTCTACATTAAATCAGTCAATAAACGCCTTAAAATTCTATTATGGAAATATGCTAAAGAAAAAAATTGTTTATGAAGTCAAAAGACCAAAGAAGGATAAAAAACTTCCTGTTGTTTTAAGCAAGGAGGAAATTGCAAAAATCCTCGGTTCAGTAGATAATATGAAGCACAAAGCAATTTTAATGTTAACATACTCTGCTGGATTAAGAGTTGGTGAGGTGGTAAAATTGAGGCCCGAAGACATCGATGGAAACAGGATGTTAGTTTTTATTAAAGGTGCTAAAGGTAGAAAAGATAGATACACCTTGCTATCAGAAGTTACTTTGAAGTCCTTAAGAGAATATTGGAAAGAATATAGACCAACAAAATGGTTATTCCCTGGACCTGACAAAGAAAGGCACATAACAATAAGAACTGCTCAAAGAATATTTGAAATGGCATGTGAACGGGCAGGAGTAAAGAAAGAGGTAACTATTCATAGTCTTCGACATTCGTTCGCAACACATCTTTTAGAGAATGGAATAGACTCAAGATATGTTCAAGAACTACTTGGCCACAAAAGTTCAAAGACAACCGAGATTTATACTCATGTAAGCAGTAAAAATTTTATGAGGATACGAAACCCGTTAGACCAGATGTTGGAGGAGAAAAAAAGTGGTTAACCTAAAGGTATGGATAGATGACACTGTCGTCTATCATTCCAAAAATGGACAAAAAGCGACATTGTCGTTTATGAACAAGTTAGGCGACATGCTTTGCGCAGTTACAAATACTGAACAATTAATTGGACTAAAAAGAGAATGTATCATGATGACTATTTGAATGGGAGTTCTGGAATGAGTAGCACAGTAGTTACTGCCGGGAGTGGACTGGTTGACCAACTTTTAGCACTGGAGCAGGAGATTCGCGATAGCCTAGCTGGTGCACAATCCTACTTAAAGAATAGATTCAAGTTTGTTGATCCATCTGTTGGTGGTGGCTGGAACCAGTTCCTTAACGAACAGGAAAAGCCACCGAGCGTAACCGGGACTGCACACGGGATTATCTCGCTTATAGCTTGCGGAGAGTCACCATATTCACAAATCATTGCACTGGCAAAGCGGTTCATTATAAATAATTCGCGATCCGATGGCGGATGGACCAAACCAGATCTATTTAACTACTTTAGCCTTACCCGGGTAACTGGTCTAGCTCTTCGGGCTCTTCTAGATGCTGGTGAACCCTTTACAAGTCCCGTAGTTGCAAATGGCATCGCATGGCTGATAAATGCTCAAAATAATGATGGTGGCTGGGGCAACATGGCAAACGATCAGATGAGCGATGTAACCAGTACTTCGTTTGCCCTACAAGCTCTTGCACGCATCCCAGGCCTTCATCCCAAAGGCAAAGAGACAATTAACCGGGGTAGAACATGGCTTCTGAAAGTTAGGAACCAAGATTACTCTTGGGGTTATACTGCCGGAAGAAAGGATACTATCGCACATACCTCTGAAGCTGTTGAGGGATTGCTTGCAAGTGGAGAGGGCCGTTCGGCTCTGAAATCGACCTACGAGTGGCTGGTTCGAAATATACACAAAGATTCCCAATTTATTGAACGTTACCTAATTAACACACCACCTTTTAATGGCAAGAGCCTTATTTGGACTCAAGTATCGAGGGAGAGGGGGCTTATCGCGCTGTTGAGACTCGGCTCAAACGTATGGTCCCCGGAGGTAATCAAATCAGTGCGAAAGATTCTTGATCGTCAAGTCAATCACACGTATTGGCGTGCAGAGACGCATCATGATTCAGAACCTATCTGGGCTTTGAAGGAGGCGGTAGTCGGCCTTCGTATGTATCTTGACCTCCTTGAGCGCGACCGGGTGGTGATAGTGCTATCAGAGGAGTTGTCTCACTTAAAGAGCGAGATCAATAATCTTCATATTCGCGTTACTCATATAGAAAATCATATCAGTCGCTCATCGGCGAAAGCTCGTTTCCTCCGCATCCTGTCGTTTATGACGAAACCGGTCCCCCTGTCGACATCCATCACAGTGTTACTTCTTGCTCTTTACTTACTGCTGAAAGGTCTCCTTATGCTCCCTCAATATGCTGAGATCTTACTCGGTGCTCTAACGATTGTCAGTGTTACTTTAACTTTGTACCAGGTTATTATTAAAAGGTCCAAATCAGAAGGCCGAAAAAAATGACCCCAGTAAAGTATCATCTTCCAGAAAGTGCACCTAATGGGGTTGTAGTATACCAAGATGGAGCACTGGAAAATCTTTGGTCAAAATTACAACACGCGCAACCTAATGTCGAGCAAACGAACAGTGTGCTAAACGAGATCTGTGATCTCTTGCTCCAACACGTTCGCGCTCACCTTGGTAGTGCCGCCTTCCTGCGTACTACGATACCGATCTATGTACTTCGAGGCGGACTGTTTTTCCTTTCTGCATCTCAGAGGGCTGGTATACACACAGTATATGGTCTCATTGTGCCATATCGTTCGACGTTCGCTTCGCAGCCTGTGGTGATTTACGCTGATTTGCCAGTCGGTCATAGTGACGGCGTGTACTTGCTCATGGATTTAATTGTCAATACAGGTGCAACGATCATAGAATCTCTACAGACTGTCTGTAGTGCGCTAGGTCGAACGGGCAGTAAGGGTGAAGGCATTCATGTCGTGTCGCCATTCATGACAGCAAAAGCGATCGACAGAATTCTCGGAGAATTCCCATGTGTAGTCCTTCATACATTCTGGAACAATATGGTGATCGGTGAGGACGGCCGTTTGCTCAATCTCAACTTCGACGGTGGAGATTACGCCTGTGGGGGTGGACCGCGGGTGCACTTCCTATGTGAACCCGCCTTGAGGTCATTATTGTCAAGAGGACACTGCGTGGCAGCATCTATCTATAAAGTTGGTGCTATCATTGTCAAAAATGGCCGCATCCTTGTCGTTAAAAAGGATGTTCCGGGACGGAATGAATACATTCTCCCAGGCGGAAAAGCTGAAGGGTCGGAGGAGCTATTGGAAACGCTACGGCGTGAGCTACGGGAGGAATTGGACATTGAGCTAGTTGACGCACAATGGTTTGGGCGCTTCCAAGATGTTGCAACATTTGAAAATTGTCCAATTCTCATGGATGTGTATATTGTGAATATCAAGGGTGACCCGAGCCCTCACTCCGAAATTCAAGATTATTTGTGGATTGACCGTACCTATCGTCAGTGTGGAATCTTATTAGGGAATGTGTTGGAGCGGCAAATCATGCCAGAACTTCTGAAGAGGAATATCATCTAATGATACAGGATGGCAGTTGGGTTGTCTTGAGGTTATACCAGAAACAGAGAGCACATCGCCTAACAGCGAATAAAAGACTGTGCTACGCTTCGCCCAAATTGCCTTCGGCACCTTCTTTTATCCGCGGGACATTATCTGCAATTTGTTCTCAGGGTAGGTAATAAATCAATAAAAAAACATTAAAATTGAATGAAATCAAATTTAAACAACCATTAGAAGATGAAATAGAGGAAATATTATAGGAACGGAAAATCTATACAGACAAAGGAGATCATGAAATAGAGTTTTTGTAAGGGAAGTATAAAAGAGGAAAACTTTTATTAAAAACGTATTTCCAAAGATATTTTGTTTGGAATAGTGCAAAATAATCTTGTTTGATTGAATCACCTCTTCTTGATATATCTTTACCAATTATCTATTTATCTGAAGGAAAAAATGGTAAAGAATATGCAATTGATGGACAACAAAGGTTATACGCATTTTTTCATTTATTGATGGCAAATTCCCTGATGGAAAAGACTTTAAATTGTCAGAACTAAAGGTGTACAGAGACCTAAATAAAAAAATTTAAAGAACATAATGAGGGACAATAAGATAAAATAAAATATTGTAAAATTTGCACGATTACATTTATCTTGACTTTACCAAGTATGAACTATAGAAATTATGTATTAATCAATGATTATCAGTATTTTTATGTTTAGGTGTATGTACTACAAAAGAAGATTATCAAAATTTTATTATTAAAGGAATAAGTTTTCATAGCGAAAAAATTGAAGAATTATTTAATAGATAAAATATCAAATTTTTGGATATTGACTATTGAATATAAATCTATTTATTTTTTCAAAATGTTTATATAATTAATATAAGATGAAAAATTTAAAATTCAATCAAATTTACAATATGGATTGTATAGAAGGTATGAAATTAATACCTTCTCAATCTATTGATTTAGTAATAACAGATCCACCTTTTGCCATTGAAT
>Ga0272448_1004910_pt1 | contig 14992 bp, 11 predicted proteins | sample YNPCB0191_FD_202220 | JGI IMG/M metagenome (GOLD analysis project Ga0272448, IMG submission 202220) | Hot spring sediment microbial communities from Yellowstone National Park, WY, United States - YNP-CB-019-1 | ecosystem: Environmental > Aquatic > Thermal springs > Hot (42-90C) > Sediment...
TCGGACGCGCAGAACCTGGCAATCGCATCGTGCACCCTATCTTCGACAGCGCGTCTCTCAGTGTCCGGGATCAGCTCCCCGCCGATCCTCTGCTTCCTTGCGGCCCAGCTTCTTTCGACCACGGCATCCAGGAATTCCCTGATCTGCTCCTTGGTCTTACCCCTGAAGTCCGACCGCAGTCCCAGATCCACTGTTACATAGCGGTCGGCCGGAAGTATCTGCATCACCTGCCAGAACAGCGCGATGTCCCGCCGGTAGTGCTTCTCAAACAGGGACATTACCGCCGCTTCAACGTATCGAAAGCTCGTATCCCGGAAGCTTGCCGGGCTGAGAACGATGCCATCCAGAGGATACCGGGCCGCCAGATCGCACACCGACTGAAGCTCCGCCGGCTTGAGTTCCCACGCGTCGGGCCCGACATCGTCCGGGCACCCTCTTAGAAGCGCTCCGCTGACATCGGAGATCACGGCAGCCTTCGCGGTGCTTGCGACAAGCGAACGCATCGTGTCTTCAAGGTAGCCGATCACCGTGGGTCTGAGGCTTACGCCCTCGAGGATTTTCTTGCGCTGGCTGTAGATCGTCTCGCGCTGAACGTTCATGACGTCGTCGTATTCCAGAACGTGCTTGCGCATATCGAAGTGATGCATCTCGACCTTCTTCTGCGCCCGCTCGATCATCTTCGAGAGGATTTTGGCGTCAATGGCCTGATCCTCTTGCCAGCCCGAAAGCAAAACGGAGTTCGATTTGTCGCCGAACAACCGCCACAACTCGTCTTCCAGCGAGACAAAGAAGCGGGACAGACCGGGATCGCCCTGTCGGCCGGACCTGCCCCGAAGCTGGTTATCGATGCGCCGGCTTTCGTGACGCTCGGAGCCGATGATGTATAGACCGCCGCGCTGAACCACGTCCAACGCCTCATTGCTGATACTGCGATACTTGTCGGGGTTGTGATCCTTCCACCTTTCGTAGTCTGGCGATACGTCGGAAGGATCCGCGAGCAGCGGTCGCTCCACAGCTTTGCGCTGCAGCGGCTCGCCCGAAACAGTCAGCCTTTCGCCGGGCATCGCTCCACCCACGCAAATGACCACGTCTGCTCGAACCGTCTCAGGCATATTCGGGCGGTCGTCGGTTAGCTCGACAATGTTAAGTGTACGTTCGCCCCGGCATACTTTCTCGATGCGCGAATAGGGTACCTCCAGCACATCTTCCGCGAACTTGGCGAGCACCGAATCCGAGAACGGGTCACCGCCGTTCCGTTCACCTGCCGATCTGCTGAGCAGATACTGATGCTCCGGCTGTCTGGCCACCTCGGCGGGCGCCGCGAGCGACTCCCACTCGATCTGATCGAGCCTCTTGCCGAGCACCCCGATGAATTCCTTGAACCTCTCGTCGCGGATCCACCTTGTTCCGCCTCTGGCCTTCACCGCGTCCTTGAGGTACTCCGGCAGAATCCGGTGGAGCTGCTCAACGACGGCAAGCTTCTTGATGGATTCCGCCGACAAGCGACGCTCCACTTCCTGCGCGTCCAGGTCGAAGTGCGTTCCGATGAATACACGGCCGGATTCGGCATACGTGCGCAGAACCTGTCGAACGCATTCGCGAAGCTGTCCCTCCTTCTCCGCATCCGTGACCGCGCCTCCAAGGATTATGTCCACGCCGCGGCCCGCCATGTTGGTTGCGATGGTAACGCAGCCACGGCGGCCTGCTTCGCGAAGTATGTTGGCTTCCGATTCGTGGTGCTTGGCGTTGAGGAGATTGGCTCCAATCCCTTCCCGCAGGCACTCAAGAAGCAAGTGCTGCGCGTTCGGACTGATCCCCAGCAGGCTCGCCAGGCGGGAGACGTTCTCGGCGTTGAGCATGTCCATGTCAACGCCGAGCATCTTGCCCAATCGGCCGAGTTTGCGAATATCGAGCTGCTCGAACTTCGAGTTCAGAAGCGCGTGCAGTTCCTTTTTTTCGTCACCACTGATCGCTGACGACCGCTCGAGCGCATCGCGAAGCAGGATAGTCGCTGCGAGCAACTGCAGCCCCGTGCTTCCAAGCCGCTCGTGGAGCCGCTCGGATACATCAACGGATCGTGTTCCCACCAGCACGGGCTGCTGACGGCAGTGTGCCTTGAGAACTTCCGTGGTGATGCCGCGGAACTTGGCCTCCTCGGTCTTGTAGACGACGTCGGGCTGATCTCTGCGGATCATGGGGCGGTTTGTAGGAATCGCAACGACGTCGAGGGCATATATCTTTCGGAACTCGTCCTCTTCGGTAAGAGCGGTACCGGTCATGCCCGCCAGTTTCTCGTAAAGTCTAAAGTAGTTCTGATATGTGATGGTCGCCAGAGTCTGACTTTCCTCTTCGACCTTGACGTTTTCCTTCGCCTCCACCGCCTGATGCAAGCCATCGCTCCACCGCCGCCCGAACATCAAGCGCCCGGTGAACTCGTCCACGATAATGACCTGGCCGTCTCTGACGACGTAGTCAACATCCTTCTTGAAAACAGCGTGTGCCTTCAGGGCAGCGTTCACATACTGATTGATCTCAAGGTTTTCGGGATCACTGAGGTTGCCGCAGCCGGTGAGTTGCTCGACCCTGGCTACTCCTTCCTCGGTGAGCATTGCCGTGCGAGCTTTCTCGTCGACGGTGTAATCGCGCTCCTTGACGAGTTGCCTAACGACGCGATCCATCTCGTAATACAGGCGGCTGGAGCGGTATCCGTAGCCGGATATGATCAGAGGAGTGCGGGCCTCGTCGATAAGGATGCTGTCCACCTCGTCCACGATCGCATAGTGCAGCTCCCGCTGAACGAGATCCTCCATTCGAAACGCCATGTTATCCCGCAGATAATCGAAGCCGAACTCGTGGTTGGTGCCGTAGGTGATATCGCAGTCATAGGCCTCCTTGCGCGATACCGGCCTGAGCTGCGGCCACTCGCCGCGATCCTCCGGGACGTAGTCGGGCTCAAACTTGAACGATCTGCCCTCCTCTCCCGTCTCAGCACTCTGGCCATGAATCGAGCCAACACTGAGACCGAGCAGATGGAAGATGGGGCCGTTCCAGCGGGCGTCGCGCTTCGATAGGTAGTCGTTGACGGTGACCAGGTGTACGCCGCGGCCAGTGATGGCGTTGAGGTATAGCGGCAGCGTCGCTACGAGGGTCTTGCCTTCGCCGGTCTTCATCTCGGCGATGCGGCCCTGGTGGAGCACTATTCCGCCAATCAACTGTACGTCGAAGTGCCTCATACCCAGCGTACGTACGCTGGCCTCACGCACGACCGCAAACGCCTCGGGCAGCATTTCGTTGAGCACATCCCGGGACGCCTGCGCGCGCTCTTCGGCCGTGAAACGCTCGTTATCGACGGCGGCGTGATACCGCTCCTTGAACTCGTCGGTCTTGGCGCGCAGTTGCTCGTCGGAAAGCGCGTGTATCGACGGTTCGAGGGCGTTGATCTTATCGACTATCTTGCGGAAGCGTTTGATCTCGCGCTCGTTAGCGCTGAAGAACTTGAGGAATTCCATCTATCATCCTACGCCATGTTCACTTCGTACAATATCACAGGGAGCCTGCGCTGTCAATCAAACGAGCGGGCTTATGGCTGAGCCTGGTTGCGTGGGCCGCCGGCTTAGACGGATGTTCTCACGCCCGGCAGCGGCCGACTCGCAGCCATTTCTCAACGCTCGCCTTTCGGGATTGAGTCGGGGATTCTGGGTGGAACTGAGTCGAAACGAACGCGTCCGTCAGGCCACACGGTAAGCCGTGTATCTCTGAGAACGCTGCGCCAGTAGCCGTTGCCGTTTGCCAGTCCGGCCAAGAAAGGATCGCGCACGCCCATCGCTTTCAGATAGCGCCGCGCGTCTTCTTTCGTAGGCAGGTGTGTCCGCCCACCGGGCAGATCGTAGGCAACGTAGCGCAGCGCGGTCGCGTCGGGATGCGTATAGACTCGCATCAGCCGTTGATTGAGTCGGGATGTCAACACGTAGCTGCCCGTGGCGATCTGTCTGCGGCAAGACCACTGCATCCCCTTTGGGAGCGCGAAATAGTCCCTGTCCAATTCCAGCAGCACCTGCGCCTTGCCACTGGCCAGAAAATCTCGCTGCTGCTTCTGCATCAGCGCATAGCCCACGCCGCTCATCACCGCGCATATCACCAGTAGAGCCAACACAGTTTTTCCCACGTGTCCGCGTTCGGCCGCGAGCTGACCGGCATATCCCGACGCCGCCGCGACAACAGCACCCGCCGCCGTAACCGCGATCATTGTGGACAAAGATAACGCGGAGAACGCCCGCGCTCCGCACACAACCGCAGATATCAGCACCGCGAGAATGCAAGACCAGAGTGGAGCCCAAGCGATCACTTTCTTGGGCGAAACGAAGCCCACCGCGAGGCCGCAGGCCACGGGAAGCGGCAGTAGATACACGACCGCGACGGTGAACCATATCGGCACGAACACGCCCGCTCGCAGCGTCAACAGCGCCAACGCCAGAGCCGCCGCAAAGCCGCATATCCCTGCCACGACGCTGCGAGCGATCCTTCGGCCCGTCTTGCTCTTTGCCGAGACGTCGTCCATACGATAGCAACTCCTTGATGCAACTTCCCGGACACCCGCCCCAGTATGATACCACAGATTATCGCTAACCGCTAATCCGGCTTGCCTTGGCACTGGCGCGCTGGTATAATGTGCTCGGTGCATGCCACTAACACCGAGGAGATGGTAGATCATGCTTCCAACGCACCAGCCCGCACGACGTCTTGTTCCCGCACTCCTCCTGGGCGCATCCCTGTGCGCATTTTTGATGACCGCCGCCCTTGCCGGACCCAAGGACTGGCAGAACTTGTACAGGCAAGGCAAGATCGACGAGGCCATTGCGGCCGTCAGCGCATCCGTCAAGGCAAAGCCCGATGATGCCACCGCCAGGCGGTGGTATGGGTTCTTGCTGCTGCAGAAGCACGAATATCAGGCAGCCCTCGATCAGCTTATGGCCGCACGCGCCCTCAAAGCCGATAGCGACGAGCTGCGCTTGAACCTAGGTATGGCGTACATCGGGCTGAACCAGAGCGAGAAAGCGATCCCTGAGCTCGAACAAGCCTTAGCTATGCATAAGAACTGGGCCGAGGCCTACTACAACCTCGGGACCGCGTACTATCTGACTCATCAACTCGATAAGGCAATAACATCCTACCGGAAGGCAGCGTCGCTTGCCGCCCCGAATGCCGCGCTGCAGAACAATCTAGGCTTGGCACTCCAAGAAAGCGGCAAGAAGCAAGAGGCGGTAACAGCCCTTCGCGAGGCGTCTAGGCTTGACCCGAAGAACGCGCAGTATGCATACAATCTCGGCTGTGCGCTGCAGAGTATGGGCGATCAGGCGGGCGCGGGCGCGGCGTTCCGCAAGTGTCTGACGCTCGACGCCAGTCACTACGACGCCCACGTGGCCCTTGCCGACCTGATGTCGTCTTCCGGCAAGGAAGTCGATGCCGTGGCGCACTACGAGGCCGCAGCAAAGCTCAGACCAAACGAGTTCACCCCGCACTACAACACCGGCGTCCTCTATTCCAAACTGGCCAAGTTTGGCAAAGCTGCTGAGGCGTTTGAAGCTGCGGTCAAGATAAACCCCGACGACGCCGAGGTGCTCGGTGGACTGGGCTGGGCGCTATATAAGAGCGGCAGGCCCGCCGAAGGCATTGCGTCGCTTGAGAAAGCGGTTGCAAAGAACCCCGCCCTGTTGTCGGCGTGGCTCAACCTCGCAACCGCATATACGGTGGAAGGCAACAACGCCGAGGCAATCCGCGCGTGGGAGACCGTCCTGCGGTTCGATCCCAAACAGATTGCCGCAGCGATCAATCTCGGTAATCTTCACTTACAGGCAAAGGACTACGATAAGGCTCTCGAGGCGTACAGAACCGCCATCGCAATCGATCCCAATTCAGCCACTGCCTACTACGGCCTCGGTCTGGCTTATTCGATGCAGGCCGATACCGACGAGGCCATCGCGCAATACCGCAGGGCCATCCACCTCGATCCCAAAATGGCAGCCGCGTACAACAATCTTGGAGTCGAGCTGGAGCGAAAGGGCCAGATTGAGGACGCCAAAAACCAATATAGGAAAGCGCTTGAAATCGATCCAAGCAATGCCGACGCAAAGCGCAACCTGGAACGCTTCAAGGAGGCGCCGGGGACTCCGGCCCCTCCGGGATAGCCAAAGCAATGAAGACCATTGGGCTTGCCCCCAATCCTGATAAGCCTGAAGCGGTCAAGCTCGCAGGCGAGGCTGCGGACTGGCTGCAATCGCAGGGCGCTCAGCCGCTTCTCAGCCGCGAAGCCGCCGCGGCGCTCGACAAACCAGACCTCGCCGCCGACGATGACCGCCTCGCCCGCGCCGATCTTCTGGTTATCCTGGCGGGCGACGGCAGCATTCTCCGCTGGAGCAGGCTGGCCGGGCCTCACGGCACTCCCCTACTCGGAGTCAACTACGGTCACTACGGGTTCATCTCGGAAATCGAGCCACAGGACGTAATGCCTTCTCTGAAAAGCGTGCTCGCAGGCAACTACACGGTCAGCGACCGCGTCATGCTGCGGGCTGTGGTGATCCGCAATGACGAGCCCGTCTCCACATACTACAGCCTCAACGACGTGGTTGTGTCCAAAGGCCCGCTCGCGCGCATGGTCGCGCTGCACACGTTCGTGGGAGGCAAGTTCATCGTTACGTATGCCGCGGACGGCATAATAATCTCAAGCCCGACGGGCAGCACGGCGTACTCATTGTCCGCAGGGGGTCCGGTAGTGCACCCGGACGTGAATGTGATCATAATCACTCCGATCTGCCCACACACCCTCAACGTCCGCTCGCTGGTGGTCCCCGACAACGAGAAAATACAAATAGCCGGTCAGTGCCGAGAAGGCGAGCCTGAGATGATGCTTACACTGGACGGACAGCATGGGGAACATCTTGGTGTTGCGGACGTGGTCGAGGTCACCAAGGCCGAATTCACAGCCAAACTTGTTCAGTTCGAACCTCAGAGCTTCTACGCAAAGCTGCAGACAAGACTGCGCTGGGGAGAGAGATACAACACTTGACATTGTCGGTTGACTGTTGAGCGGTGCTCCGAGGGCTCGCGCTATGCTGGTTGAGCTTCACATAAGAGATTTCGCCTTGATCGACGACCTGCGTTTCGAGGTCGGGCCGGGATTCAGCGTGCTGACCGGGGAGACCGGCGCAGGCAAGTCGATCATCGTCGACGCGCTCAGCACCGCCCTCGGCGAGAGGACCGGACCGGAGGTCATCCGCACCGGGGCGGAGAAGTGCACAGTCGAGGCCGTTTTCGATACGTCTGATTCTCCCGCCGCAGCCAAGGCCGCCTCCGATCTAGGCTTTGAAATCGAGCAGGACACGCTTATAGTCAGCCGCGAGATAAGCCGCAACGGCAGATCGCAGGCGCGCGTGAACGGTCGTCCGACGACCGCGTCGGCCCTTCGCGAGATCACCTCGCGGCTGATCGACGTCCACGGCCAGCACGAGCACCAATCACTGCTTCTGGTGCCGATTCATGAGCAGGTGCTGGATGCGTGGATCGGCGAGGAGGCGGCGAACCTGCGCGGCAAGGCCCACGACCTGCACTCGCGTCTCGAAGTCCTGCGTGTCGAACGCGACCGGCTTCGGACCGATGAGCGCGAGCGCGCCCGCATGCTTGACCTCTACAAGTTTCAGCTTGACGAGATCGAGGCTGCTCGGCTCAACGAAGGCGAAGACGACATGCTGATTGCCGAGCGCAACCGGCTTGCGAACGCAGAAAGACTCTACACGGCCGCCTCTGAGATTCATAAGGCTCTTGCCGGCGACGAAGGCTGCGCCGTCGACAGGCTCAGCGAGGCAGCGCGAGCGGCACAGCGCATCGAGGCGTTGGACCAGTCGGTCTCAGCAATATCCGAGTCGCTGGGCACGGCTTTGGTTGCTGCGCAGGAAGCCGCGTCGGCGATTCTGTTGTATATCGACGAAGTCGAAGCCAATCCTGCCCGCCTCGAACAGGTTGAGGAGCGGCTGGAACTGATCCGCGCTCTCAAGCGCAAATACGGCGACACAATCGCCGACGTGCTGCAATACGCGGCCGAACTGACGGGCAAGATCGATGATCTGGCGAACGCTGAGGAACGCTCCTCCGAGCTTGCCGACTCCATCGCCGCCCTCGAACGCGATCTCGCCCAGGTATGCGCGCGACTTACCGCCGTGCGCACGGAGGCATCGAGAGCCTTCTCGGATCGAGTCGAGGCCGAGCTGGCCGAACTCGCGATGGAAAAAACCACCTTCCAGGTCTCGATCACTCCATGCGAACCCGGTCCGACCGGAGCGGACTGCATCGAGTTCCTGATCTCGCCGAACCTGGGCGAACCGGTCAAACCGCTTGCCAAGATCGCGTCGGGAGGCGAGATGTCGCGGATAATGCTCGCGCTCAAAACGGTGATGGCGAGGTCCGAGGTGCCCACACTCGTGTTCGACGAGATCGACACCGGCATCGGCGGGCTGACCGCGCAGGTGCTCGGAGACAAGATGGCGTCGCTTGCGGGTAAATGTCAAGTTATGTGCGTCACGCACCTGCCTCAGATCGCCAGCAAGGCATCCAACCACTATTCGGTCGCGAAGGTGACCGAAGGCGGCCGGACGCGCGTGGAGTTGCGGAAGTTGTCAAGCGAAGATAGGGTGGCGGAGCTTGCGCGCATGCTCGGAGCTGACCAGACATCGGGTGTTGCGGCAGAGCACGCCAGGGAGATGCTTTCACTTGCGAGTTCAGGCAACGGTTAGGCTGGACAAGAAGACAAAGAATCTCGTCAAACGGCTCAAGCCGGGCGAGATTGCGTTGATCGATCACGCGGATATCGACTCCACGGCGGCTCAGATGCTGGTGGACGCGCGAGTTCGCGCCGTCATTAACGTCGCAAAGTCGTGCTCAGGCCGCTACCCGAACCTCGGACCGCGCGTCCTGCTTGACGCGGGCATTCCTGTCATCGACTGCACTGATGTCGATCTTTTCAAGGGCATCAAGGACGGCGAGAAACTGGAGATCGAAGACGGTTCCATTCGCCGAAACGGTGAAGAGATCGCGACTGGCGAGCTGCTTACAGACAGCCGTGTGAACGAGCTCTTGGAAACAGCAAAGAAAAACCTGGGCCACGAGCTCGAGTTGTTCGCCGAAAACACTCTCAGTTACGTTACCAGGGAGAAGTCGCTGCTTCTTGACCCGGCGGCGCTGCCGGACGTCCGCACGCCGATCAACAACCGGCACGCGCTCGTTGTCGTCCGCGGCGAGGGCTACAAGGAAGACCTTGCGATCATAAGAACGTATATTCGCGACGTCAAGCCTGTGTTGATCGGCGTTGACGGCGGTGCGGACGCACTTATCGACATCGGCCTGACCCCCGACATCATAATCGGTGATATGGACAGTGTCTCCGACCGTGCGCTGAAATGCGGCGCAGAAATCATCGTTCACGCCTACTCGGACGGCAGGGCCCCTGGTCTGGAACGGGTCGATAAGATGGGACTGAGTGCGGCGGTGTGTTCCGTCCCCGGCACAAGCGAGGACATTGCATTGCTGCTTGCCTACGAGAAGGGCGCGGAGATGATCGTTGCCGTCGGAACTCATTCGCACCTTGTGGACTTTCTCGACAAGGGCCGCAAAGGAATGTCGAGCACTTTTCTAGTAAGACTCAAGGTAGGCAACAGGCTGGTCGATGCAAAGGGCGTCAGCAAGCTGTATCGCATTCACCCCAGCGGCAGGCACGTTCTAGCGCTGGCGCTGGCGGCTCTTGTTGCCATAGTCACCATAATTGCGTTCTCGCCGGCGGTCCAAGAGCAGATTCGAAGCATGGCCGACGACGTCAGGTCGCGCCTCTGGCACCTCTGGGTCACGCACCGGATGTGGGAGAAATAGAAACTTGATCGACATTCGGCATCATATCTACAGCCTGGCGGCAATCTTCCTGGCGTTGGCAATCGGCATTATGATCGGAACGTCATTCGCCGGACGGTCGCCATCGGCCGACGTGGGCCGCCGCACCATCCAGCGGTATGAGTCCGACATACGCGTGCTCAGGGACGAGATTCTCAAGGCTGCAGGAAACGCCGCTGCGAAGGACGCCGCATTGAAAGCCTGCGAGCAGTATTGCCGTGCGGTCATGCCGATGATCGTCCGCAACAAGCTGCATTGGCGCAACGTGGTCATCGTCCAGACCGGCGGCTCGGACGAGCTCACCGGATCCGTCAAGAAAGCACTCGAAACTGCGGGGGCGCGGGTGACGTGCACTGTGGATATTAGCACCGAGTTTCCCTTCGGCGACGACAAAAGCGTTGCTGAAGCCCTCACGAACGCCGGACTGGGCGCGTTCGAGGATCCAAAAGCTAACAGAGACAAGCTTTTCCGGCTGATGGCGGACGCGATGTGCGCAGGCAGGTATGCTTTTCTCGCGCCTCTTCTTGAGAAGGCTGGCATAGCGGCCTTCGACGGAGACTGCAACCGACCGTGCAGACTGGTGGTGATCGTGGGGGGCGCGGACTCGGACCAGCAGAACCGAGCACAGATCGTGGACGCGCATCTTGTGGCCCAATTCGCCTCGCGCGGCATCATTGTCGTCGGGTGCGAAGCTTCCACCTCGGCAAGCTCCTACGTTCCCGTCTGGCGCAAATGCGGCATTGCCACGGTCGACAACGCCGACTCCGCTATGGGCCAGACATGCCTGGTCTACGCTCTCAACGGCGAAACCTCGAACTACGGTACCAAGCCGACTGCCGAACGCCTCTTCCCCAAGAGCCTGGAGAACGAGTGATGCCGCACGTCGCCGTTCTCATTCCTGCCTACAACGAAGCCGACCTGGTCGGCGAAACAGTCGCTGCTGCTCTCGGTATGCCCGGAATTGACAATGTAGTAGTCATCGATGACGGCTCAGATGATGACACCGCAGAAGTCGCGTCACAGGCCGGGGCGCGCGTGATGGTCCTTGCGGAAAACGCCGGAAAGGGAGCAGCGCTTAACGCCGGCGTCGCGGAAGTTCAGGCCGACGTCTATCTCATGATCGATGCTGATCTGGGTTCGACCGCGGCACAGACTTACCGCCTGCTGGAACCCGTCCTGGCGGGACATGCCGACCTGTCGATAGCGGCGATGTCCGCCCCGAAGGGCCACAAAGGTGGATTCGGCCTGGTGATGAAGCTCTCACGCTGGGCGATCCGCAAATACGGCGGAATGGTCGTTACGGCGCCGCTTTCCGGACAGAGAGCCTTCACAAGAGAGCTAATTGAGGCTATTGGCGGCTTCGAGCGTGGGTTCGGAGTCGAGACCGCAATGACCATAGACGCGCTGAGGCACGGTTACAAGGTCGTCGAGGTTCCCCTACCCCTGACTCACCGCGTCACAGGCCGCAACTGGGCGGGCTTCGTGCACCGCGGACGGCAATTCGTTCATATTCTCCGAGCCGTGTGGAAACGCAGGAAGGAACCGCGCCCGCCGCGCTAGAACGAATCTCCATGACAGCATCATCCACGGGGGGCTTTGGCATTATGAACTGCGAATCACCATCTACGCTCTCGAGGCGCGACTTCTTGAAGGCGTCCGGGGCCGTTGCATTGGCCGGAGCGGGGCTGTCGGTGCTGCAAGCGCCGAGCGAGGCGCGAGCCGAAGCGGTCTCGCCAAGTGAGAAGGTCACGCTGGGTTTTATCGGCGTGTCGGGGCGCGGAACGGCGTTGATGCACGACTTCATGGCAATCCCGGAGGTGCAGATTGGGGCCGTCTGTGATGTCTATGAGCAGCGTCTTCTTGCCGCGAAGGAACGAGCCGGCTCGAATCCCAAAACCTATGCCGACTTCCGGAAGCTTTTGGAGCAGAAGGACATCGACGCGGTCGTAATAGCGACCCCTCCGCACTGGCATCCGATCATCTCGATTCTGGCCTGTCAGGCCGGCAAAGACATCTACTGCGAGAAACCCATCTCGCTTTATCCCGCGGAATCCAAAGCGATGCTAAAGGCCGCGGTTGATAACAAGCGTATGACCCAAGTGGGCACGCAGATCCACGCAGGAGACAACTTCCGCAGAGCCGTGGAGATCGTCCGATCCGGCATACTCGGCAAAATATCGACCGTGCGCGTGGTCTGCAATATGAATGAATACCCAGGCATCGAGCGCGTCGAGGATTCGGCTCCACCTGCCGGACTGGACTGGGACATGTGGCTCGGTCCTGCGCCGAAAGTTCCGTTCAACAATGCCAGGTTCGGCGTCCATCACAATTTCAAGGACTACGTGGGAAGCTGGCTGCACGAACTCGGGCCGCACATCGTCGATCTCGCCTACTGGGCGATGGAGCCGGGGGAGCCTAAGGCCGTGTCGGCTTCCGGAGGACGGTATGTGTTGGAGGACATGACCGACGTGCCCGACACGATGGATGTGTTGTGGGAATACGACAGGTTCAACATGACCTGGATGCACACCTGGTGCAATGGCTACAACTTCGGCTTTGGCGCCCCGCCCGACGGCGGCCGCAGGCTCAGCGTGATTTTCCACGGCACCAACGGGACGCTCGCCGCCGACTACGGCAGCCTTCATGTCACGCCCGATGGCGACCGGCTGAAGGAGTTCAACGCGCCCGAACCCAGCATCCCGTCATCGCCCGGCCACCAAAAGGAGTTCGTCGATTCCATCAAGACGCGTAAACAGCCGCCGTGCTGTTTCGAGTATCACGTGCCGATGGCGGTTGCATTGAACCTGGCGCACGTGTCTCTTTATACCGGGCGCAAGCTTCATTGGGACGCCAAGGCCGGCAAGGTTGTGGGAGACGCCGAAGCCGATAGAATGTGCACGCCCAACTACCGCAAACCGTGGACTCTGCCCAGGTAGCAGACCAGCACAAACAAGCACGAGTATGCTTCGGGACGCTCGTCGACCCGAAGCATACTCCACCACCGAGGAGAAACGTGATGGATAGACGTGAGTTTCTGATCGGAACCGGCGCAGCCCTGGCATTCGGCGCCGCAGTGGGTTCGTCATCGAGCGGGGAGCCGACAAGCGGCGCGGCTGCCGCAGAGCAGCTCCAGAAGGGGCTGCTGCTCTGGATGATGCCGGATTCGCTGAGTATTGAGGATAAGTTCAAGCTCGCGAGCGACATTGGAATCGACGGTTTCGAGGTGCGGCCAACGACCGACGCCGCGGAGATCAAGGCTCTCCGAGCCGCCTCGGAGAAAACCGGCGTCAAGGTCCACTCTATCATGTTTGGCGGCTGGCAGCCGCGCCTCTCGACTGCCGATCCCGTTGGTGCGCAGCAGTGCGCAAACGCGCTCAAGGAAGCGCTTCAGTCGGCCAAAGAGCTTGGCGCAGACGGTGTGCTCCTCGTCCCCGCAGTCGTCGACGCCGACACGCGCTACATCGACGCATATAAACGCTCGCAGGAGCGGCTGAAACCCATCATCCCCGTCGCTGAGAAGCTGGGTGTACGGATTCTGATCGAAAACGTCTGGAACAACTTCCTGCTATCCCCGCTGGAGTTCGCGCGTTACATCGACGAGCTCGATAGCCCGTACTTGCAGGCATATTTCGACGTTGGGAACGTGGTGGCATTCGGCTGGCCGCAGGACTGGATCCGCACACTCGGGCATCGGATCAAGAAGGTTCATCTCAAGGACTTCAAGAAAGGCCCGCGCGAGTGGGTCAACATACTCGACGGCGACGTCAACTGGCCGGAGGTACGCAAAGCGCTCCACGAGGTCGGCTACACGGGCTTCTTGACATGCGAGCTCGCCGGCGGCGACGAGGCATACCTGCGCGACCTCGTAAAGAGGATGGACAAGATAATTGCGATGTGACCTGTCCAGTTGTGCGGATGCGGAGTAGCCCATTGTTCGCGCTCGTGCTTGTGATCTGCGCTTTTGCTGTCGTCTGGCACGTGCTCGTTTGCGAGCTGGCCTCTAGGCTGGGCATTGTAAGGCCGAACTTTCGGAAAACGCCGGTGTTGGCCTCATATGGCCTTATCGAGTTTCCATACATTGTCGCCGCCACAGCAATACTGGCTCGTTTTGGGCTGGTTGCGACGCGCTACGCCGTTGTGTATGTTTCCGTAATGGGCGCCATGTGGGCGTTGGGGGCAATCGACGACATCTGGGGCTCGCGCGAAGTCGGTGGGTTCGGCGGACACTTCAGAAAGCTGTTCTGCGAACGCAAGCTCACTACCGGCGCAGTAAAAGCCATCGGCGGCGGGATCGTGTCTCTCGTTGCAGCCTATGTCATCTGCCGGGGCTCGGCCGTCGCTTCTATTCCCTATTTCCTATTGCCTATTCCTTTCTGGACGCGCGTGCTGACGGCCGCGGCCACGATCGCTCTCGCTGCGAACTTGCTGAATCTCTTCGATCTTCGTCCCGGACGGGCTGTAGCTGTTCTTTTCGCAGGATTAGGTGTAACATGTATTGTCGCGCGCGGGCGCTTGAGCGCGTGGCCCCTGCTGGTCGCAATTGCCTCCATCGCGTTGATATTCGGAATTGCGGACTCCCGCGGAAAGGCGATGATGGGTGATGCCGGTTCGAACTCACTCGGCGCGGCGTTGGGGTTGACGATAGTACTAACTGCGCCCCGGTGGATGATACCCGCGATAATCATAATGGCGGCAGTGCATATTTACTCCGAAAAACACTCGATCTCAGCCTTGATCGAGGGCAACCGCGTGCTTCGCGCAATGGATAGACTTCTGGGGGTGCGTTAGATGGGCCGGATCAAGATCGACCGCGAGAGATGCAAGGGCTGCGAACTGTGCGTCCACTTCTGCCCGAAAGGCTGTATCGTGATCGACGAATCCTACAACAGCAGGGGATACCGTCCGGCCGTTCCCAGAAACGGCTGCTCCGGCGCACCCGGTTCGTCCGGCGAGTCACGTAGCGGACAAACGATTCCTCAGTGCACCGGCTGCGCCATCTGCGCGCGAATCTGCCCTGACATTGCCATCGAGGTCTGGAGATAGCTATGGCAAAACGAACACT
>Ga0272448_1004912_pt1 | contig 14987 bp, 14 predicted proteins | sample YNPCB0191_FD_202220 | JGI IMG/M metagenome (GOLD analysis project Ga0272448, IMG submission 202220) | Hot spring sediment microbial communities from Yellowstone National Park, WY, United States - YNP-CB-019-1 | ecosystem: Environmental > Aquatic > Thermal springs > Hot (42-90C) > Sediment...
ACTGGTAGTTCGCTATGAACGCTTGGCCTTGGTTTATCTGGCTTTCTTTCATCTGGCTTGTATCATCATCGCCTTAAGGCAGTTTTGAAATGAGTTCTAACCAGGGTGCCGGGCTCCAGTTCCACCGTCTCCGGTAGGCGCATCATTTCCCCCGCTTCCCGGGGGGAAACCCAGATAAACAAAAGTCCCCTCGGCCGGAGAACCCGGTCCAGCTCCCGACAATAGTTCTGAAAGCCCGGGTGTCGCCGTGGCTGATGGCATTAATACTCAGCACAAAGTCGAAGGCTCCGTCCCGAACAGGAAGACTCTGGAGATCCCCCTGGACCAGCCACACCAAGCCTGGAACCCGAGGAGGATGCACCCGGCAATCCCGGAGCACCGATAATTCACGGTCCACCCCCAGAACCTGAAACCCTGCCGCCGCCAGGGGATAAAGATGTCGCCCGGCACCGCAGCCTGCATCCAGGACCAGATGCACTCCCCTGGTTTTCAACTCCGGCACCAGGGTCAAAACCTCCAGGTTGGGAGGTAGGCGCTGCATCTCAGGATCAGTGAATATTTTTCCCCAGTCTGGCATGGTCCACTACATAGGCGCGACGCCGGTGCCACCTATCTTAACCTTTTTCAGAAGATTTACGATCATTGCCCATGCTCCAAATGATAGAATAAAAAGTTGGATGCAACAAAGGCCTTGAGCCTGAGGCAATTTCAGAAAAAGTTTGGCACGGAGAAAGTTTGTCAAAAGTATTTGTTTCGCCTGCGTTGGCCAAAGGGGTTTCGGTGTCCCGCTGCCAATAGGGGGGATGGCCATGACCTTCGATGACCGGCTGGAGAAAGTGATGGAGTTGGCCAAAGTTCTGCCCCGGTATAAGCAGAACTTAATGCAGTTGGCCGCCCGCAATCTGAAATTTGCCGTCAGGGATACCTCCTATGAGGTGGATATCACCATCGACCGCCTGCAGTTGTTTGAGCATACGGAATATTTTCTGAGTAACCGACGGCCTCTGGGGGGGCCCGGCTCCCGGGTGGCAGTAATGCTTTCTTACAACGGCAGCGCCTGGCTGAACACCGTCATTGCCTCCATCTATCTGGTGGGGAACAAGATCCTGGCCAAGTTTGCTTCCCGGGGGAGCGAGCTGATGGATTTGACCGAAAGCCTTTACCAGCCTATATTCGGCACGGACGTGCAGTTTTACCGGGGAAGCGGCCCCCGGTTCATGCAGGAGGTCCTGAAGGCTCCTGACATTTCCTGCGTTATTGTCTTCGGCTTTGACGCCAACGCGCTCCCTTATGAAGCAGATTTCCGCCACACCGGCAAGAAGTTTATCTTCGAAGGCCCTGGCGTGGACCCGTTCATCGTTTTTCCCGATGCCGATTTGGAGCTGGCCATGACCGACCTTATGACGGCCAAATTTTCCTACTCCGGGCAGACGTGCACCGCGCCCAAAAGAATTTTCCTTCACCGAGATATTTATACCCAGTTTTTGGAGGAATTGGTTCGAAGGGTGAGGCAGCTGAAAGTAGGGGACCCTTTGGACCCCGAGACCCAGGTTTCCCCGGTAGGCAGTGAATTGGCGGTAAGACGGATCAAGGAGCAGCTGCGGGACGCGGTGGACCACAAAGCTCGGATCCTTTATGGCGGGAAGATCGAAGGCCAGCTTGTTTATCCCACGGTTATCGCCGAAGCCACGGACGAGATGTTGGGAATGAAGGAGGAAGTCTTCGGTCCGGTGGTTTTCGCCAGCCCCTTTGAGTCTGCCGCCGAGGTCATCGCCCGGGCCCGGAATCACCGTTACGGCCTGCGGGCGGCGGTCTTCGGAGGGCCGGAGGCCAAAGCGGTGGCCCGCTCCCTGGCCGGCGAGAAATACTGCCATCCGGTGCCTGCCTTTACTTTTGGTAAGTTTGGCACGGTAGCTCTTAACGCCCCTAGGCTGGAAACCTGGCGGGGCTCCTTTGTCACCAAAGCGGTAGGGGGCTACGGTTATTCGGGTTGGATCTGGGAAACGGTAGATGGCCGGTTCCGTCTCAGGCAGGGTCCCAAGCTGCTCAGTATCGAGACCTCGGTCCCCTTGGAGTGATCAGCGCTTTAGTGGCACGATCCTCACCTGGCGGGGTAGCCCTTTTCCGGGCGGAGCCTAACCCTCTAAGCAATCCCCCGCCCGATTTATCAAGCTTGCCATCTCAAGTTAGTTTACAAATCCATTAAATTGATGCCATCATAAGCGCATAATCTTGAGTTTGGTTTGGTCAACTAATGCCGCGAAAATAGGTGGCTTTCGTCTACAACCGGCAAGGTCGGTAATGCAGACTCCCAATCCTGGATTATACGGCAAGATTTACTGGGAATCCGGGGAACGTTCATTCCGCCGACGGCGTTTTGGAGTTCATTAAGCCCATAGTGGCGCGCTATAGTTCAAGCTCTTCTGGTTTCGAAGCGATGGCGGGGCTATCCCGAATCCGTAGTTGAACGTTGGAAAAAGAGGCGGTTCCTCCTGCCGATTTGTGAAGGAATGTAACGGCCCATTTGGGGACACAGTAAGGGCCTAAATCAGTCAGCCAGGCTTCGTTGAATATCTAATCAGAGATGGATAACCATCTCTCCAGCCATGGAAGGTAGGCATGGATGACCTGAAAAAGCGGTTCCCCCACCTCCCGGAGCGCCTTGCCGGGTTAGGTGAACTCGCCTTTAATCTATGGTGGAGCTGGCATCCGACGGCTCGGATGCTTTTTAAACACTTAAACCGGGAAGGCTGGAAGGACAGCTCCTATAACCCAGTAAAACTCTTGGAAACCCTGCCCGCCGAGGTTCTTGCCGCGGCAGCCGCCAGTCCCGATTACCTCAGGCTCCATGACGCGGTGTTAGCTGATTTCCGCCGCTACCTGGAGGATCGGAACTGCTGGTTTACGGAGAACATTGGCGAGGCCCAGTGTCTGCCCATTGCCTATTTCTCACTGGAATACGGCTTGCACCGCTCCCTGCCGTTTTATGCCGGTGGCCTGGGTTTTCTCGCTGGGGATCATCTTAAAGAAGCCAGCGATCTGGGTATCCCGATGGTGGCCGTAGGTTTTATGTACCCGGAAGGTTATGCCCGTCAGCGTATTGATGCCAACGGTTGGCAAGAGGGCGCCGACGAGATTCTTGAGCGGGATGCTGCCCCGATTACCCGAATCTTCACGGATAAGGGCGAACAGTTGGTGGTGCAGGTGCCCCTCATCACTCCACCCCTCTTTGTCTCGGTGTGGCGCACCATGGTAGGACGCATCCCCCTTTACTTGATGGACACCCACCTGGAATTGAATGACCCGGCGCACCAGCCGATCTGCGACCATCTTTACATCAGCAATATCGAGCAGCGTCTGCTCCAGGAAATCGTCCTGGGGATCGGCGGTAACGAGATGTTACGGGTGATGGGCATTGCTCATTCGGTCCTGCATCTCAACGAAGGGCATGCAGCCTTTGCTCTGTTGGAGCGGATCAGGGAGCGCCTGGAAGACAGCCGGATGAGTTGGGAAGAGGCAGTCCGGGCAGTGCAGGCTACCTCTATATTTACCACGCATACGCCGGTCCCGGCCGGACACGATGTCTTTCCCTTTGAACTAATGGAGAAATACTTCAGCCAGTATTATCCCCGGCTGGGCCTGACTCGGGAAGCCTTCCTGCAACTGGGGGCCTCTCCCGATAATCCTCAGGCTGGATTTAATATGACTGCCTTGGCTCTGCGTATGTCCACTTACCATAACGCGGTAAGTAAAAAACATGGGGAGGTTTCCCGGCGCATGTGGCATGCCCTCTGGCCTGACATCTTGGAGAACCAGGTGCCCATTGACTCCATTACCAATGGGGTGCATGTGCCTACCTGGATCGAACCCAGACTCCATCGCCTGTTGGATACCTATCTCGGACCCGACTGGCTGGAGAAGCACGATGACCCGAGTTTGTGGGAGGGCGTTGAGGATATTCCTGATGAGGAATTATGGCGGACCCACCTGTGGCTCAAGATGAAGCTTGTCAACCGCATTCGGGAGCGAGCCCGGCTCCGGTGGGCGCTGGACCGGGCCGATTGCAGCAATGTGCTGGTGGGCGGGACCCTGTTCGACCCCACTATCCTCACCTTGGGCTTTGCCCGGCGATTCGTCACCTACAAACGGGCAGACCTGGTTTTTCATGATACGGAAAGATTGCGAAAGTTGCTCAGCGATCCCTGGCGGCCACTGCAGATCGTTTTTGCCGGCAAAGCCCATCCGGCCGATGACCCAGCCAAGCACATGCTGAAGCGGGTCTTCAATTTTGCCCGGGACCCGGCCATGGCGGGCCGGATCGCTTTTGTGGAGGACTATGGCGAACAATTGGCCCAGTATCTGGTTCACGGGGTCGATGTCTGGCTGAACAACCCTTTGCCGCCCCTGGAGGCCTGCGGCACCAGCGGCATGAAGGCTTCGTTGAACGGCGTCCCCCACCTCAGCATCCTGGACGGCTGGTGGCCTGAAGCCTTCAACGGCAAAAACGGCTGGGCCTTCGGCGGCGAAGCCGTGGGCGATGCAGACGCTCAGGATGCCGCGGCGATCTACGAGATTTTGGAGAAGCAGGTGATTCCCCTGTACTACCAGGTGGCTGAAGACGGCGTACCCCACGGCTGGGTGAAAGTGATGAAGGCGGCCATGAAGAGCACGGCCGCGCCCTTCAGCGCCCGGAGAATGGTGAAGCAATATTCCCAAAAATTCTACCAGCCCGCGCTGAAGGCCGCCCTTTAGGATACCGACATGTCCCTAATCTCCTTCCGGCCTTTTGACCCGGTGATCAAACGGACTGAGGCCAGCCTGGAGGACGCGGAAGGCGGGGCCTTCAAGGTTTCCACTGGGACTCCTCAGGTCATTTTGGGGCTGATTGAGGAAAAAGCAAAGATAAGCGCTCAGACAGATGCAACCGCGAACGCCTTTGCCGCCCTGGTGGCGGTGTACGGCTGGTACGTCGCCCCCATCGGCTGGCAACTCGCCCTCTTTGTTTGGGTTTATGCTCTTGCCACCCTTTTGATCACCGACCTGATCAAAGTTTTGGGGTATAGACTGTTGGATCATTCCGGGCTGATTTTTTCACGCCCTTAGAACTTGAGGCAACGCTCCTGCCATGGACTTCAACCCGCCTGAAACTTTTTGGAGCCTGACGTCGGCAGCTCTTCTGGAGAGCCTGCATACCTCCCGGGAGGGCTTAACCGAGGCAGAGGCGCGCCGAAGGCTGGAGCGCTTCGGCGCCAACACCCTCAAAGGCAAAAAACCTGTGGGCGCACTTGGCTTGCTCCTGTCCCAATACAAAAGCCCCATTATTCTTCTTCTGTTGTTCGCCTGCCTGTTATCTTTTGCCTTACATGATCACGTCGATGCTCTGATTATTCTGGCGATTCTGCTGATAAGCGGGCTGTTGGGTTTCTGGCAGGAATACGGGGCCAGCAATGCCGTGGCGAAACTACTGGCCATCGTCCAGATCAAGGCGACCGTGCGCCGCCAAGGTCCTCCCCAAGAAATCCCGGTGGAGGAGATCGTCCCGGGGGATGTGATCCTCCTCAAGGCCGGGGATGTCATTCCGGGAGACTGCCTGATTATCGAGTCCAAGGACCTCTTTGTGGATGAGGCCCCCCTGACCGGAGAAACCTTTCCGGTGGAGAAAGCTGTCAGTACGCTTCCCGCCGACGCCTCTTTGAGCCAACGCACTAATGCCCTGTTCATGGGCACCCACGTGGTCAGCGGCACCGCCGTAGCGGTGGTGGTATTTACCGGGGCGGCTTCTGTGTTCGGCCAGGTTTCCCAAAGGCTGGAGCTCAAAGCGCCGGAAACCGAGTTTGAACGGGGGGTCAGGCGGTTCGGCTACTTTTTGATGGAAGTGACCCTGCTTCTGGTGATCGCCATTTTTGCCATCAACGTCTATCTGGCCCGGCCGGTTCTGGAATCCTTCCTGTTCTCGCTAGCCTTGGCCGTGGGCCTCACCCCCCAGTTGCTGCCTGCGGTCATCAGCGTCAACCTGGCCACAGGCGCCAAGCGTATGGCCCGGGAGAAGGTGATCGTCAAGCGCCTGGCCGCCATTGAAAATTTCGGCTCCATGAATGTGCTCTGCGCCGACAAGACGGGCACCATCACCTCCGGCGTGGCCCAGGTTCAAGGAGCCCTGGGTCTAAACGGTCAGGCGTCTGACAAGGTTATGCTCTATGCGTATCTCAATTCCGTGTATGAGTCCGGCTTCGCCAATCCCATCGATGAGGCCATCCGACAATATTGCTGCCCAAACATCACCAGCTGGCACAAAGTTGATGAAGTGCCCTATGACTTCATCCGCAAACGCCTGAGCGTGTTAGTAGCCCGAGACGGCGACCACCTGATGATTACCAAGGGGGCGCTCAAAAATGTCCTGGAAGCTTGCACCACCGCCGAGCTGGGATCGGGGGAGGTGGTGCCTCTCGAGACGGCACAGGAAGAAATCCAGAGAAATTTTTCGCAGTTCAGCGAACAGGGCTTGCGCACCCTGGGAATCGCTTACCGCGCCCTGGGTCCGGCCGCCGCCATCGGTAAAGACGACGAGCATGACATGACCTTCCTGGGGTTTCTGTTGATCCTCGACCCGCCCAAGCCCGGGGTTATTGAGACCATCAAGCGCTTAAAGAAACTCGGCGTGTCGTTGAAGATCATCACGGGGGACAATAGGTTGGTGGCCGCTGGCTTGGGAAAGCAGGTAGGCCTCAAGAGCGGGGCGCTTCTCACCGGGCCCGACCTGCGGCAGCTCAGGGACGAGGCCCTGCTCCACCAAGTCAGGAACACCCAGATCTTTGCTGAGGTGGAGCCGAACCAAAAGGAGCGCATCATTTTGGCCCTGCGCAAGGCCGGCAATGTTGTTGGTTTTATGGGGGACGGCATCAACGACGCCCCCGCCCTGCATGCCGCCGATGTCTCCCTGTCGGTGGACAGCGCCGTGGATGTGGCCAAGGAAGCTGCGGATATCGTGCTCTTGGAAAAAGACCTGGAAGTCCTGGTTAAGGGAGTCAAGGAAGGGCGGACTACCTTTGCCAACACCCTAAAATATGTGTTCATGGCCACCAGCGCCAACTTCGGCAACATGTTCAGCATGGCCGGGGCCTCCCTGTTTCTGTCCTTTCTGCCCCTCCTGCCCAAACAGATCTTATTGACTAACCTCTTCACGGATTTTCCGGAAATGACTATCGCCACGGACTCGGTAGACCCCGAGATGGTGGAGCGCCCCCGGCGCTGGGACCTTCGGTTCATCCGCCGCTTCATGCTCACCTTCGGCCTTATCAGTTCCATTTTCGATTACGTAACTTTCGGCGTGCTCCTGTGGCTCCTGAACGCCACTCCGGACCAGTTTCGCACCGGCTGGTTTCAGGAATCGGTGATTTCCGCGGCGGTGATCGTTTTGGTGATCCGCAGCCGCAGGCCCTTTTTCAAGAGCAGACCCGGAACCCATCTCTTGGCTGCCACCCTGCTGGTGGTAGGCGGTACGGTGCTGTTTCCCTATACACCGTTGGGTGTCTTCTTCAATTTTCAGCCACTTACCGTGGAGTTTCTCCTGGTTATCGGGCTCGTCTTGCTCCTTTATGTCTTCAGCGCGGAACTGGCCAAGCACCAGTTCTACCGCCGGATGCGGCATTGAGGATCCTCAAGCTGGCCAGATAGGCAAAATAAAGACCTTCTGAAATTCTCCAGTTGAAGGGGTTGAGAGTGTTGCAATTTTCTACATCCCCGGCTTTTTCGATTGATTTTAGAAAACTAAGCAGTAGGAATAACGAAGCGGCTTTTTAACCCCATTGGGGAAATAGCATGTCACTTGCCATTAGCCAAGCTCTTCGAGAAGTTAGGCTATGGCACCGATATCGAACGAAATGCCTTAGTTAACGCGGCTCTGTTCAGGGGGGCCAAAATGTTGGCTTCATCAATCAAGAGCAGCCTCTTCCCGGCGACATCCGACGGGATCTTCTGGCCTTGGCCGAAGTGGAGGTGCCCCGGAAGATACGCAGCACCACCTCCCGTTTTCTGGACGCCGTCCAGCGCTGCTCCTTCTGGTTAGACGAAAGGCCAATTCAGCCTACAAGGTGACCACACCAGAATCTGTTAACCATGCGGGTCCCTTTTGCGTGGCCACTAGCGATCCCCTATTGCATGTCCACTCACATCAGAAGGTCCAAAAACTACATAATGTTTAAGTGAAATGCTGACGAGAGCCTTCGGGCATTCGAGACTATGAAAGCCGATTTTCGGGGTGGGTTCGCCTCGGGCCATCTACACCGAAAGGTCCTGGCGGCCTGGTTCACAACCTGCGGGCCAGTTCGGCTTAACCCTCTTTCCCCCAGCCATGTTGCGTGAACCCGGGGGGAAGAGGTGCGTCTAAAATCAGCCTAAAGTGGCCCCTGAAAGCATTGTTCTGGAAAAATCATTCATCAAGATTTCGCCCCTTTGAGCCTTGAGAGGAGCTCCTGCCTTCCGGTGGACTCGGGCCAAGAGCGGGAAACCATCCCCAGTCCCGATGACATCAAAAACATCGAAGGCATGATGGTTAATTTTCACTGTAAACAGAAAGTTATCAAGGCAAGTCTGGCCCGCGGCTACTTCATCGGAAACTACAACAAACGGACCGTCTACTCGTCTCTGAGCGATTTCGATCCCGAGGCGGCCTATCGGATTTGCTGCTAGACTGGAACCCGGATGGTAGCACTTTCTCCAGGTTAGCTGGTAAGATCCGCTGGGGGAGGCTACTTATTCTCTGTCTCAAAAGCTAGGTCTCGGGCTAGGATCCATTCCGCCGCGCTTAGCTCTCCCGGTCGGAACTCCACCCCCAGGGCTTTAGACATTCCATGGCGGATGGCTTCTTTGAGTTCCGCCAGTTTTAAGCTTCTTCCCAGAATTTCTTCCAGAGAGGTCAGGTGAGCGGCCAGCCGGACCCGCAAAGCCTCCCGAGATTCCTCTCCTTGCTTGAGCAGGGAAAGCCAGGCATTTACCTGAGATTTGATGATGATGGAGCCGTGCTGGAGCAACGAAGAGCCGTACCAGGTTTGGGCGCTGCCCACCAGCTTTTTATTTTTATAGATAATGGCTCCCGAAGAATGCCGGAGGAAACAAATGTCGTTCCGTTGCGAGTCTTTCCGGTCCCGGCCCATCTGGGCCTCAATCCCCAGGAGTCGGAGAGCTTGAAGTAACCCCTGGGCGATCAAACGATAAGCTGCCGTGACCGTGGAAGGCAAACCCTCGGTGGTGCCGCCGACCACCGCGTAGGTCAGGTCTCCCAGATGCAGAACCGCCCGGCCGCCGGTAGGCCGCCGCACCACCTCGTAACCTAGGCGTTGGCAGGCATCCAAATCCAAATCGTGCCGACGTTGAAAATAACCCAAAGACACCGCCGGAGGCTGCCACTGGTAAAACCGCAAAGTGGGCGGCGACTGACCGCAGGCGTGCAGTGTTAACAAAGCCCGGTCAATGGCCATGTTGCAGGCGGGCGATAAGGCTCCGGTGTCCAGAAAACGCCAAGTCTTCATGCCAGCAGGTTGTGAAAAAAAATGGGCGCCTTGTAGGAACTGCGCACTAGGGGGCCGGCGGCCACGCTTTTGAAACCAAGATCAAGAGCCTGCCGCCCCCAGGAGACAAACTCTTCTGGCTTCAAATAACGGGCCACCGGGATATGGTGGAGGGAGGGGGATAGATATTGGCCCAAAGTAAGCATGTCACAATCCAATTGCCGCAAATCCTGTAGCACTGCCTCAACTTCCGTTGCCTCTTCGCCCAATCCTAGCATCAGGCCTGATTTGGTCACCAGCTGGGGGGACAACTGCTTAGCTTTCTGTAGAAGTCTGAGCGACCGCCGGTAATCCGCGCCTCGTCTCACTTTGGAATAAAGTCGGGGTACAGTTTCCAGGTTATGGGCCAGGATGTCCGGCCCGGCGGCCAGCACTGTGGCCAACGCCTCCCCTGATCCGCCGAAGTCCGGCACCAAGAGTTCCACCCGCACGCCGGGACAGTATTGCCGCAGGGTCTCCACCACCCGAGCATAGTGGGCGGCGCCGCCGTCTGGCAGATCATCCCGGGTCACCGAGGTGATGACCACATGGCGCAAGCCCAGCCGGAAAGCCGCCTGGGCCAGGCGTTGGGGTTCGTCCGCCTCCACTGGCAAGGGTTTCCCTTTTTGCACCGCGCAGAAGGCGCACCCCCGGGTGCAGACGTCCCCCAGAATCAGGAAGGTGGCAGTGTGATGGGAGAAACACTCCCCCCGGTTAGGGCAGCGGGCGCTTTCACAGACCGTCGGCAAACGGAGCTCCTCCAGCAATTCCTGGGTTCGTGCCACCATCTCGGTGCCCTTGGTCCGCTTGGCGCGGCGCACCGCTTCCATGAGCCAAACCGGAGCCGATAGGGACATCAAGCGCCTCCCGGCGGCAGATGAATGGCCTGGCCGTGGAGGGCCTGGGCCACTTCCAGCACCGCCTCGGACAGGGTGGGATGGGCGTGGATGGTCTCCATGACCACCCGGCTGGGGAGGCCGCCCCGCATGGCCACTGCAAGTTCATGGATCATATCCCCGGCGTGGGGGCCGAGGATGTGGGCCCCCAGGATCTGGTCGGTCTCCTTATGAGCAATAATCTTCACCAAGCCTTCTAGTTCCCCCAGACACTGGCCCATCCCCAGGGATTTGAAGGGGAAACGGGCCACCTTAACGGGGTATCGGGCCGTAGCTTCTGCCTCCGAAAGCCCCACCGCAGCGTATTCCGGCAGAGTAAAGGTGCAGCGCGGCACCACCCCATAATCCATTTTGCTTCCCAGACCCAGGGCGTGCTCGGAGGCGCAGATGCCTTCGGCAAAGGCCACGTGAGCCAGAAGCCAGCCACCGATAACATCACCCGCGGCATAAATGCCGGGAACATTGGTCCTCAGGTGTTCGTCCACCATGATACGCCCTTTATCTAGGTTTACACCCAGAGCTTCCAGACCCAGGTCTTCAGAGTTAAAGCGCCTTCCGGTAGCCAGGAGGATGGTGTCCGGAGCCAGTTCGGTGCCGTCAGCCAACCGGACGGCAAAACTCTTCGCTCCTACCTGCGCCTCCCTCACCTGGAAGCCACACTTGATCCTGATTTTGCGCCGTTTAAGCGCACCTTGCACATAGTCCGCCATTTCCTCGTCTTCATAGGGTAGCAAGCGATCCAGGGCTTCTATTAATGTGACCTCAGACCCCAGTTCCCGAAAAATGGCGGCCATTTCCACCCCTACCGCCCCACCGCCTACCACCAGCAGATGTTGGGGCAGATAGTCAATGTCAAGCATCTCATCGGCCATAAAGACCCGGGGACCTTGGGGAAATCCAGGCAAGCGGGCCGGCCGGGAACCGGTGGCGATCACCACCCTGGCGGCCTGCACCAGGTCAAGCCGCCCGTCCTTCTCTACTTCGATCTTATCGGCGGCCAGGAGCCGGCCCCGGCCTTCCACCAGGGCGATGCGGTGCGCCTGAAAAAGACGGCCGATGCAGGCCCTCAGCCCTGAAACTACCCGTTCTTTGCGGGCGATGATGGCCTGGATGTCGGGTGACGCTTCCACGGGTTGCAACCCGAACTCCCGGGCCCGGCGAAGGGTCCGGGCGGCTTCCGCCGAAGCCCGGACGGTTTTGGTAGGGATGCAGCCCCAGTTGAGGCAGACGCCGCCCAGGAACCTTTCCTCCACCACCGCCACCTTGGCGCCCAGTTGGGCCGCCCGGACCGCTCCCTGGTAGCCTGCCGGGCCGCCTCCCAGAAAAGCAAGGTCATAGATATCGGGCATGCTCACCCTTACCCCTTATTGGATTACGATGTCCGGCTTGATCACCAGTTCTGACTTTAGAGACTGATTGATGGTGGAGTATTTCAAGGCCAGGGCCAAGGCCCGCTGCACGGTTTCCCTGGTTTTGCCTTTGACCACGATTTTGGGGCAAAGGGTCACCCGCTTGAACCAGGAAGTGCGGTCCAGGTGCTCTTCCACCTCACCCACGGCCTCTATCTCCAAGGACACCAGGTCCATCTTGAAGCGTTCACAGGCCCAAACCACCATCATAAAGTAGCAGGTGTTGGAAGCCGCCACAAAAGCATCTTCCGGGGTAAGAACCCCTGCCTTGCCATAGAGGTCCGGAGGCGCGGAAAACTCCATCTCCACGCCGTTCTGCATCCAGGTGTAGCCCAGATGTCCGCCGCGCCATGCCACTTTGTTTCGGTAAATTGCCATAATCGCCCCCCGATTAATCCTCTTCCAACACCTCGTCCACGGCCCGGGCGATCTCCTCCGCCACAGCCCGCACGGCAGTCTCCTCTTCCGGCCCGAAATGCCGTAGTTTGGTGGGAGCCTTCAGCCCATGTTTCTGGAGAATCTCCGGAACAGACAGGGATTTGCTGGGTCTTCCGGACAGCATCTCCGTGGCCCTGGTGGCGCACCTCTTGTCGCAGCCGTCCACCGTGATAGTAGGATAGTTGCGGGCAAAAGTGCGCTCCTCCTCTCCTCCGGCGATAAACAACGGCAGGCAGATGGTGACGGTTTCGCCAGGGCGCTCATCCAATACTTTGCGACACGCCAAGCGACACAGGGTGCCTTCCGGGATTTCCTCGCCGCTGCAGGAAACCACACCCACCTTCATCACTTGGATATCCATCACTTCCTCCCTTCAGTGGCAAGCCGATCCACTTCCTGAGCCACCTCTTCTGCCGCCACTGCCGCCAGTTTCCGCCCCGTTTCATTGACTTCCGCAACGCCTTCAGGCTTCAGGTCTTTGTGAGCGGTGTAAAATTTGAGGGCTTCGTAGGTTTTCTCCGGTTCCTTTCCCAAAGCCTGCACGCTCTTTTTGGCGCAGTCCTTGGGACAGCCGTCAATGGTGATCACCGGGTTTTCGGTTACCAAGGCCACGGCCCCCGGATCCCGGATCACCAGAAGCGGCAGACAGGTAGTCACCGCCACTCCGGGCCTGACCTTCTCGATTAGCTCGTAGGAAATTTCCCGGGCCAAGGCGCCGAAAACCTTTCCGATGCCGCTGCAAGGCAGCACCACTACTTTCCTGTGATTCTTAGCCATACAGTTTTTTCGCCTCCTCGGCGACCTTGCTTTTCATGAGCTCATAGTATTTCTCCGCCCCCATGAGCTGGGCCTTGTCCCCTTCCGGGTCATGCAGTTCAATCCGGTATATCCAGCCCGCTCCATAAGGGTCCTCGTTGATCAGGAAAGGGCTGGCCTCCAACTCCGGATTAACCTCCATGACCTTGCCGGACACCGGTGAAATGATGGCGAAAGTCGCTTTGATGGTTTCGATCTTCCCGATCTCTTGGCCCTGTTTGACTTCGACTCCTGGTTCCACGGTTTCCAGGAAAGCCACGTCACCCTTGGCCTTTTGCAGGAAGTCGGTCAACCCCACGGTGACCGTGCCGTTCTCAAAATTGGCCCAGAATTCATCCTGGCTGTACAGGTAGCCCACTTTCACTTTGAAAATGAATTTTTCATATGTGTACTCTAAAAATTCTGAAATCATCGCTTCTGTCCTTTCAGTGGAGCAGGTTCCCCACTTCTTTGACAATTTTCTTAACCAGGATGCTCCCGGCGAACTTCGGTTCCCCAGAAATAACCACCAGGGGACTGGGGTACTTGCGGGTGACCAGAAGCTGGCCAATTTCACTTTCCCTTTCTTCCTGGCTTTCTTTCAAGTTTACGTACTCCACTTTGGTTCGGCCGGGATAGGCTTCTTCCAGGGCTTCCCGCAATTCAGCCACTTTTTGCTGAAAGATGACCGCCATTTCCGGGAAGTAGCCGCCGGTACCGCAGGCGCATCCGCCGGAACTAACGGGAAAGTCAAGGATTTTTACGATGATGCGGTCATTTTGGGCCATTAGTTTGCCTCCTGAATCTTCAGTTTGTAACTATAATATATTCGCTTATGCGGTTATTGCAATAAATTTTCTCCAATTTTTTCTATTGTCGACGCACGGCGGCGTCCCTCTTCCCAAAACTTCCTTAATGTCAGTCCTAAGATCGCCTGAAGCCTTTGTGGCTTCATGATCATGGCGTCCTGATGGATGTCGTCACCCCGCATAATCGCCCCCCGTGATTTTTCTCAGTTCCTCCCGAAACTGTCGGAAACCTTGACCCGATTAGAGGGGGCAGCCCACTCTCATGGTTCCGCAGATCATGCCGCGTTGTCGGCCTGAGTCCCCAGGCCGGTATCACTTTAGGCCCAAGTTCCCCTGCCATGACTTTTCCCCCGTCCAATACCGCCTCCTTTCCCCTCTACCTGGAGGAATTTTTGTAAAATTTCCCGGACCGTCATATTGAACCCCGGGGGTGGGGGTGGCGTCTCCGGGTTTTCCATTTTCCGCTGCTGTGTGAGCGGCTGCCAGGGGCGCAGGCGGCGGGGCAGGCAGGTTGAGGCTTTCTCTCGCCAACGTCAGGGGCTGGTCTTTTCCTCTTCCCTTTTCCGGGAAGCGGTTGGAGGGCGGAACTGGTCTCCCGCCTTGGGCCAGGCCTTGCCCCTGGAAGCTGTGCCGTTCTCCGGCCGGAGAGTTCGGACGATCCGGACGTTTCGGACGTTTCGGATGTTTTTCCTAACCTGCTGGGCAGAAAAATTTTGGCAAAAATAAAGGGCATAAGGAGCCGACCAAAGTCCCCTCCTATCTTGAGCCTCCGGCCTGGTGACGGTGCGGCGGGCAATCAGAAGAATTAATCCGAACCCAGCTTCCCTCTCTTATCCTACCAATTTATCCGGCTGGAAGTAGTTGAAGCCAACCCTTCTTTTGGGACGAAGCGGGACGCGTCCCAGAAAAAAGGTGCGTCCCAGGTAACTTATTAATATATTGAGATATATTGCCCTGGGACACATGGGACCGTCCAAATCGGGGGTGAGGCAGAAAAATATTTTGTTTAATTTTTTCCTTGACAAATAATTATAACAATGATATATAAAACCATTATGGCCCCATGTGCGTGGCCTTCTGGTGCCTCCTTTCTTC
>Ga0272448_1004915_pt1 | contig 14978 bp, 12 predicted proteins | sample YNPCB0191_FD_202220 | JGI IMG/M metagenome (GOLD analysis project Ga0272448, IMG submission 202220) | Hot spring sediment microbial communities from Yellowstone National Park, WY, United States - YNP-CB-019-1 | ecosystem: Environmental > Aquatic > Thermal springs > Hot (42-90C) > Sediment...
ACCTCTTTCTATATTGCTCGGAGATATAGTTATGGCGCGCCTGAGAGGACTCGAACCCCCAACGAGCGGATCCGAAGTCCGCCGCTCTATCCAATTGAGCTACAGGCGCAAGAATGGGGTGAATGAGGGGACTCGAACCCCCAACATCTGGATCCACAGTCCAGCGCTCTAACCAAATTGAGCTACATTCACCAATGGCGCGCCCAGCAGGACTCGAACCCGCGGCCCACAGATTAGAAGTCTGTTGCTCTATCCACCTGAGCTATGGGCGCAATGGTCGGGGCGAAAGGATTTGAACCTTCAGCCTCTTGGTCCCAAACCAAGCGCGCTAGCCAAGTTGCGCTACGCCCCGAACTATAAATAGTATATCAAATTTTACAATAAAATCAATAGAATTTTTTATCTATTCTCTCATAGCATTCTTCAAGACCTCTATTAATTCGGGTCTTTTTTCACAGTTTGAAAATTCGAATGCTTCATAGTGCATCTTTTTTATCTCGTCTTCTGTCATATCTGCAAACTGTAACGCATATAGAGGTGCAAGTGCATTCCCTACTCTTCCATATGTAGCATGTTCTTCTACCTCTCTAGTGAGGGATTCATAATCTAAACTATAATCTCTCACTTCTTCTGCCACCGTCTGAGCTATGAGTTCTATCATTCTAGCCACTTCGGTAGATAATAGTCCGTGTCCTCTTGATGTCCAAGGGTCAAGCCCAAGTTTTCTCTTAAGATTAAGAATAGGCATTATTCTTTTCATATAATCACAGTCTTCTCTGGGAACTACAAGTCCTTGGACTCCTACATCTTTATATGTCCATATAGTCCAGTGCTGTTCATATTTATTGAATACCTCTAGCTGGTCCTTTAGTGCTAAGAGTCTAGCCTTATCTGCATTTGTTGGAGAATCGATAGGTCCATCGAATAGAGCTCCAAACTCACCTACCCAGGATGGTCTTTTATGTTCTAGGATCCATCTATTTCTTTCTAGAAATATCTCTTCCATCCAATGCTTATCTACATATACATTACCTACATAGCCAGGATACTTCCTTGCCCTATGAGTAGCTATTGTATAGTTATGAGAACTATAAACAAGATTATCATCAAATGGCTCCTCAAGACCTTCAAAAACTTGTGAATATCTATTACCCTCGATAAAAATTATATGTCTTTTATCTACTGTTCTTATAGCAGAAGTCCATTCTCTATAGACCCTGTTCAAGATCTCCATATTTGGGGCATTAGGTTCATTAAGAAGATTATAACCTGCAACCTGAGACTCATCTTTATAACGGTCTCCTATGTAAACCCATAAATCTTTTATCCTCTCTTGGTAGTCTCTATTTCCCCAGAGAAGTGATATTCCATATGGATTATCCGAATGCCACCCCTGATTTTGCCACCCTGGAGCTGCATGAAGGTCTAGGATAATATAAATATTATGTTTTTTACCCCATTCAATGGCATAATCTAGATAGTGAAAACCAGCAGAGTTGTATTGTCCAGGATTCATATCATCTTCAAAGTGTCTATAGTTAAATGGAATCCTTACCACAGTTGCTCCTATTTCTGATAGAAATTTAAAATCACTTTCAGTTATAAATGAGTCTAATAGACTAGCAAAGAATGCCTGATAACGCTCTTCTCCAAGTTCATTCCTTATAGCCTGTCTAACACTACTTTCAGCCCCAGTATATCCAGTGATGAAATTCTCCATATTTAGCCATCCACCAAAACATACACCTCGCAAGAATACCTTCTTACCAGTATCATCTATAATGTAAGGTCCTTTAACCTGTAAAAATCCCATAATAGAATCATCTCCTTCCTGTTAAGCGATTGTTTTCTCTGATTTTGAAGCATAAAGATAGCATTTTACTACTACCCCGTCTACTACAGTATCACCAGGAGCTTCCTTTCTACAGATATCCATTACATATGGACATCTTCCTGCAAATTTACATCCCTTCCTTAGATATTCCTCTTCTTCGGAAGCCGTAAGTCTAATAGACTCTTGCCATTTCATCTTTGGATCTGGTTCTGGGATGGATTCCTTTAGAAGCATAGTATAGGGATGTTTAGGCTCCATCAAAACCTTTTCCACAGGACCTGTCTCCACTATTTCCCCACGGAACATAATTGCTATCCTCTCACTTACATAATAGGCAGTCGCGAGGTCATGAGTAATATAGATTACACTTACATTATTCTTCTCCTTCAATTCTTTAAAGAGGTTTATAATAGACATTCGTAAAGATGCATCTACCATAGATACAGGTTCATCTGCTATTAATAACTGAGGTTTTGTTATTAAAGCCCTTGCCACCGATATCCTCTGCAGCTGGCCACCTGAAAATTCTCCCGGATATTTATCTCTTACTTCCTCCAATGAAAGTCCTACCGCTTTTAAAGCTTCATCAATTATTCCATCTATCTCATTTCTATTTCTACTCACATTGAAATTCCAGCAGGTTTCGTAGAGATATTCATTAACTTTTCTTAAAGGATTAAATGTTTCAAATGGGTTCTGGAAGATTGCTTGGACCTCTTTTCTAAAAAGGCTCCTCGCCTCTATATCCTTTAGATTAGTGATTTTATTTCCTCTATAAAAGATACTCCCCCTCGTAGGCTCTATAAACCCAAGAATTATTCTAGCTACAGTAGTCTTTCCACTTCCACTCTCTCCGGCCAGGGTAAATATCTCTGGAGAGTTTATACCAAAGGAAACATTATTTACAGCAACTATCCTTATCCTTGAGAATACACTTCCCAATGAAAATACCTTCGTTAATCCCTCTATCCTTAAAAGTTCATTGTTCTCTTTCATTGTCCCATCTCCTTTGAGTATAAAAGGCAGGCAACCTTATGGTCTTTTGAAATCTCTATTAACTGCGGTTCTATCTTTTTACATTCTGGTTTAAAGCTATCACACCTAGGATGGAACTTACATCCTGTTGGCGGATTTATTAAAGATGGCGGTGACCCTGGAGCACTAACCTTATAAGACTTATCTCCTATCTTGGGGAGTGACCTGATAAGATATTTGGTATAAGGATGGAGTGGGTTTTCAAATATCTCTTCTGTCTTTGCCTCTTCTATTATCTTTCCTGCATACATCATTGCTATTCTATCAGAGATATTGGCATGGACACCCATATCATGGGTTACAATAATGATTGTATTTTTCTGAGTCTGCTGTATATTTTTGAGGAGTTGAATGACAGCTCTCTGAGCTACAACATCTAATGCAGTAGATGGTTCATCAGCAATAATAATCTTTGGCTTTAATATTGTAGCCAGGGCAATCGTAACCCTTTGACGCATCCCACCAGAGAGTTGATGCGGATAGGCATTCAAAACCTCTAGTGGAAGTCCAACGGCATTAAGATGTTCCTTGATAGAGTCTTCTATCTCTAGTTTATCTTTATAGTTGCTATGAGCCTTTATAAAATCCCAGAAGGAATCTGAGATCTTTGTGACAGGATTCAAGACACTCATAGAACCTTGAGGAATATATGATACATATTCCCACCTTAATCTCCTTAGCTCCTCTTCATCTAGGGAAAAGATATCTACTAGCTTACCATCTATACTATATAGCACCCTTCCATCCATAACGTTTAAAGGTGGTTCTATCATTCCATAGATAGTCTTTATTAGGGTGGTCTTTCCGCATCCAGATTCTCCTGCAATTCCATAGATCTCATTTTCTTTGATCTCTATACTGATATCATTTACAGCCATAACTGACTGCTTTATCCCTAGGATATCTAATATATAGAAAGATTTTAGATTCTCGGTCTTAAGGATGGTCATCTTCTTACTCCTTTACAATTCCAATTCTCTGTATTCTGGTCCTAGGGTCTAGGTATTCACTAATGCTAACTGAAAGAAGATATAAACTTACGAATAAGAAAACTGAAATTACTACAGGGGTTAAAAGCCACCACCATAATCCCAAAAGCATAGCCTGATAGCTAATAGCCCAATGGAGCATGGTCCCCAATGTTGGAATCTCAAGGTTAGAAAGACCAAGAATTGCCAGTGTTATCTCCATTCCTATAGCCCAGGACATATTATTTATAATCGTTGAAAATATTATAGGTATAACAAAGGGGAGGTATTCCTTAAATACCAGGTGTAGGGTCTTAGAACCAGATAAAACGGCAGTAAAAGTAAATTCCCTCTCTCTCAGACTTAGAATCTGAGACCTGATAACCCTAGCATCCCATGACCACCCAAATACCCCTAAAATTAAACCTAAAGATACAAAGCTCAATCTTCCCTTTATTAGGGTAGATATCAATATAAGGATAGGAAATAATGGTAATACTAAAAAACTATCATTTATAGACATTAAAACCCTATCCATCCTTCCACCTCTATATCCTGCTACTAACCCTATGATGATAGCTATGATTCGAGAGAATAATGCAGCTATAGAGGCTATAATAAGGGAATTTCTAATTGCAAAAGTTATCTGCCAGAATATATCCTGACCCTGCGAATTTGTTCCAAAGATGTGTTTTATAGATGGGGGGAGGTCCCTTGGTACAACATTCCATATCGTAGGATTGTAGGGGGAGAAGAAAGAAAGAATCACAAGAAACAGAAGGATACATAATGTTATGAATCCAAATTTAAATTTACCATCCCTTAGGAGGTCTTTCAATAAATTCATAATATTACCTCTCTTTCCATTCTATTTATATCTAACCCTTGGATCAAAAATGGGATAAAGAAGATCTATCAGTAGTATAAACGTAGAAATGCCTATTATAGATAAGGCAGTTATGCCCATAATAAGGTTATAGTCTCCTGTATTTATGGCATTATAGAGTAATGTTCCTAATCCCGGATAGGAAAAAACTATCTCAGTGATCAATGCCCCGCTAAAGATCTGACCCATAGAAAGGGCAAGTCCAGTAACCTGTGGAAGCATTGCATTTCTCATCACATATTTGAAGGCAATAGTTCCTCTTTTCAGTCCGCCATTCTTTGCATAGACCACAAAATCCTCTCTTATAACATTTGATACTATAAGTCTCATAGTCTGTAACCAGACTGCTGCACCAAGAACCACCATAGAAAGGGCAGGAAGAAATGCATGCCTTAGGATATCAAGGACAAAACTCCAGCTAAATGGTACCCTCATTCCAATAGAAAATCCTCCTCCAAGAGGGAATAACTTGAGTAAATAAGCAAAAACAACTAAAAGGATAAGGGAAAAGATATAATATGGGATAGGACGAATCACCATTGCGAAGTTCTCAAGGAACTTAGCCCATCTCTTCTGATAGAAGAATCCTGCAAGTCCCCCAAGGATGTTTCCTATAATCCATGATAAGACTGTAGAAACAGTTAAAAGACCTGCAGTCCAAGGTAGAGAGGCCTTAATTAGACTTACAACAGGGATAGGGAATTGAAATAGAGAGGGTCCAAAATCACCTCTTATGAGTCTTTTCCAAAAGGCTAGATACTGTTGCAGGAGGCTTCCCTTTAATCCATAGAGTTCTTTCAATGTCTCTGTTAATTTCTCAGCGGCCTGTGGGTCTAAGTAAGTCCCCTGCATCCTTATAGTATTAATCAATTGCTGAACAGGGTCTACAGGAGATAGTCTAGGGATCAAAAATACAAGGGTTATTCCTACAACTATAACTACTAAATATTGTATGAGTCTTGGTAACAGGTATCTCTTTAAAAAGTCCATTATACTTTTGCCTCCTTAAAATCTCTCCTCCCCCTTTTTAGGGGGGAGGAGCTTCCTTAGTTATTTCCTACCTGTAGGCTTTAAGAATGGGAGCATATACTTAAAGTTCGGCCAATGTTCATAAGGCTGACAGTAAGCATTCTCTGCACCAGGATAATTGGTCCAGTAATACTCATCCCAAGAAACAACACCAGGATATGCAAAAGTAGGAATACTTGGCATTTCTTCTAGTGCTATCTTTAAACCATCCATTCCTAACTGGCGAGTCTTTGGATCGTCCCAGCTTATCTTTTCCATCTCCTCTATCACCTTGTCCATTCTTGGATCAGACCATCTGGAAGCATGGCCAAAAGTCTGCTCTCCTATAGGCTTTACAAATATAGAACGCCAAGAGTTGAAGGTTCTATATAGGTCAGGGTGTCCACCCCAGGGCTCTGTAGCAGGCCAGGTTGAAGAGGCATCAAATTCTCCTCTCTGTTCCAAAGTTGCCTCCATCTGAGTACTCACTACCTCTACATCGATTCCGAATTTCTTCCACTCTTGAGAGGCGGCAAAGGCATTCCTAAAGGCTGGATGTGCCGGATTGGTACTAGTCAATATTGTAATCTTCCAAGGCTTACCATCAGGAAGGAGCCATTTTCCATCCTTATCCCTCTTAAATCCATTCTTTATAAGGAGTTTTTCTGCTACATCTGGGGCATATTTGAACCATCCATATCCAAAAGTCTCCCTGATCTCTTTAGGCTCTGTTGGAACCTTATATCCTCTACTCTTTGCATATTCTGCCAGTCTCATCGGGGCATTGGGGTCATATACCTTAAATGGTTTTCCATCTACGTCTATAGTAAAGTTCTTGATCCAGCTCTCCATTGGACCATAATACCATTTTAGATAGACAGGAGTAGGAGGTATGGCAAGGGCTCCCATAGTAGCAGCACCATCAAATGCTAAAGCGATATAATCAACGATATCTATAGAGAGGGTCAATGCCCACCTTACATCCTTATTATTAAATGGAGCTTTTGCAGTATTAAATGTGATTCCTGTGATACATGGGTCAACGTTAACTACCCAAGGAAAATCCTTTCTATAAGCCCTTGCATACTTATTAGTGGCAAGGACAGACCTTAATGCCTCCATAGTCAAACCTGTCATATCTAACTGATGATTATTCTGAGCAAGAACCTTCTTTTCTGGTGGACCATAGTAGATATAGAGGACATACTTAGGTTGAGGCATCCCATAGAGTTTTCCTGTAGGAGTTTTGTCCCAATCAGCTCTCCTCTCCCATAAAGTCCAGTATCCACCTGGATCATAACTTTTCATTACATATGGACCTGAACTAATAGGAGGATTGAAGGCAAATGTTACAGGGTCTGTAACCTTTTCGAAGACGTGCTTAGGAAGAGGTCTACAACCTCCCCATCTATCCAAGAAATAGGTATGGAACCTAGAGTTTGGCTTCTTTAGCTCAAAGACAACTGTATAATTACCAGACTTATATACTTTATCTACATACTCTGAAAATTGAGCATAGTAGCCCAGGTCTGAATGTTTCATTATAAGCTGAACGGTATATACCACATCATCTGCTGTAAATTCTACTCCGTCACTCCAGTACATCCCTTTTCTTAACTTAATAGTCATCTTGGTAAAATCTTTATTATAGATAGGCTTATCACTAGCTAGGGCATTTATAATCTTACCTGTAGCGTACTCTACTATCCACAAAGGCTCGAGCATAAGCTGTTGTATTCCACGATCAGGAGACCTCCAGGTAGCTGCCCAGGTATTAAAATTGTCTGGAGTAGCTACTCTTCCACTCAGAACATCCACCATCAAGGTCTCTGATCTAGGTAACTCAGGAGCTAGCTGGGCAAAAGCTCCAGGTAGACCGCTTAAGATAAAACTACAAACTACTACTCCTAAAAACAAGACCTTTAAAAACTTCTTCATGTTACCCTTTCCTCCTTTCAAATTTTATAAAATAGTTTAAAAACAACCTCTAAATCCCCCTTATTAATAAAAGTTATTTCTCCTTCTCACCTCCTCTCTATTACAGACTTTCTTGTCACTAAACTAGCCCTCAACATCCTGGGCTCAATGAATAGATTGCCACTTTCTAGTAAACCGATTAACATTTCTGCGCCATCTCTACCAATCTCATATAAAGGCTGTCTTACCGTAGTTAATGGAGGGTCTGCTAAACCTGCCGCATGAATATCATCAAATCCCACAAAAGAAATATCTTCTGGTACCTTTAGACCATTATCCTTTGCTACCTGCATAGCAGCCAGTGCCATATTGTCATTGGCAACAAAGATAGCTGAAGGAAGTGGCTTTAGATTGAGAATCTTCTTCATTGCCTCTACAGCGCTCTTTTTATGGTAGTCTCCCTCTAGAATATACTCTTCTCTTATAGGAATATTGTGCTTATTAAGTGCATCTATGTAGCCTTTAAGTCTAAGTTCTGCATGTTGGTGTCCTTTAGGACCAGAGATATGGGCTATATCTCTGTGGCCAAGTTTTATCAAATACTCTACTACCTCAAATGCTCCTCGATAGTGCTCCGCGGTTACAAAGTTTCTCTCAAAACCAGAGATGCTTCCACCCAAAACGATAAAAGGTCTTTTATTATCTAAAAAAGGAAGAAGCTCATCTATTGATAGAGACCAGTGAGATAGGATAAGAATTCCATTAGAATTATTGGGGATGTTTTCTAAGACCTCTTTACGCTTAATGAACTCCTCCGGTCCGTAATCTCCTCTGATATCTAGATTGGTATAGTACCCTTCGTCTCTTAGCCTATCTATTACCCCTTGAATGAGAGGCATATAAAAGCCTCCTGTATAGTGAGTACCATCAATAAAAGCAATAAGTGAAATCCCCTCTTGAGTCCTTCTATTAGATATATATCCCAATTCAGAAGCTACTTTAAAAATCTTTTCTTGGGTCTCTTTGCTTATCTTCCCTTTACCGGATAGGACTAAAGATGCTGTAGTATATGAGACCCCGGCCTTCTCCGCTATATCTTTTATTGTTATCCTCTTTTCACTCAACCAGTTCTCCCATAGTAATAAATTAACTAATATTATCACTGATAGTATATCATAAAAATTTTAAATGTAAATACTCATACATTAAAATAAAAGGTTATTATATCTCCATCTTGAACCTCATAATCCTTCCCTTTAATATAAACCTTGCCTAAAGATTTTAACACGCTTTCGCTTCCATATTGGATGAACTCATCATATTTCATAACTGAAGCCCTTATAAATCCTCTTTCAATATCTGAGTGTATCTTCCTTCCTGCTGATGGAAGCAATTCTCCTTTCTCTATGGTCCATGCTCTTACCTCATCAGGACCTACAGTGAAAAATGAAATATACGAAAGGACATCATACATAGTCTTGGTAAGCTTATTTATAGCAGGTTCATCAATCCCGAGTTCTTCTATAAATGCCTCTCTATCATAAGGCTCTAATTCACTTATCTCCTCTTCAATCCTTGCAGAAAGCACAATAACTCTGGTATTTTCTCCTTCCCACATCTTCTTTATATCCTCATATGCCTCTTTGGAGTTTAATCTATCCACATCAGTATTCATTACAATTATCAATTTCTTATTACTGATAAACTGAAGATGTCTTATACTCCTTTCCATATCCTTACTAATTTTTATGTCTCTTAACGACTTTCCCTCCTCCAGATATCCTCTTAAGAGATTAAGAACTTCTTTTTCTTTGGACTTCTCTTCACTATTATATTTTTTGTCCTTTTCTATCCTTTCAAGTCTTTTCTCAATAAGGGAAAGATCAGCTAAAATTCCCTCAAGATTAAAGATTTCTATATCTCTCTTGGGGTCAATAGAACCCTCTATATGAGGAACAGTTTCATCTTGGAAATCTCTCACTATATAGCAGATACAATCTATATCTTTAAGTTGGGAGGTATAATTCTCTTTCCCCTGATTTTTTGTTATAGGAGGCAAAAGAGATATCTCAAGTTCAGGATATACTACCTTCTTAGGCTTATATATCTTAGCCAATTGGTCCAATCTTTCATCCTTGATCTTAGTTATACCTTTTATCTCTTTATCTCTTTCAGAAGGTCCTGCAGAAATCCCCGTTAATAACCTAAATACAGTCTTTTTCCCTACATAGGGAAGCCCTATAATACCAAGTTTCATAATACTCCTCCATTTCTCTTTCTACAAGGGAGCTATTTTACCATAAAGAATAGGATAAAACAATGGTCTAGTTATGATATAATAATGTAAATTCCCTTTTCATAAGGAGGAATAATGACATATGAACATCTTAGGAATAGTAGGAAGCCCGCATAAAGATGGAATGACAGCAAAGCTTGTAAAAAAGGCATTAGAAGGAGTAAGAGAGGAAGGAGAGGAGACAGATTTAATCTATCTAATAGATGAAGAGTTAAGATACTGTGAAGGATGTGGGGGTGGATGTTTTCAGACATTAAGATGCATAAGAGACGAAAAAGCTACTTTAAGAAGCCAGAGAGTCAGTTCTTGTGATGCCCTAGTTTTTGGAGTTCCAGTCTATTGCTGGCAGATAAATGGACTCTCCAGTCTATTCATAGATAAGCAGAGATTTAATACTGGCTCTATAGTTGCGCCATCAACCAATACAAGACCAGCCCTAGGTATTGCTGTGGCTGGTGGTAGTGGAACGGGATGTATACTAGCATTACAGTCTCTATACAAATACTTCTTCAATTGGAGTTTTAGAGGGATTGATCCATTACCTGTTACTAGATTTAATTTCCAAGAGGCTTTAGAGCTTGCAAAGGAGTATGGAAAACACCTTGTTCAAGTGGCAAGGGAAAAGAAACAATTCTCTAGTTTTGGAGAAGCGATAGCATACTACGAGACATTAGAGTATATGAAATATACACCAATAGATGAACTCCATTTTATAGTCAAAAGTATTGTAAAGAGCCTAGAGAAGAAAGAAGGGATTAATGATTTAAAAGAACAGCTATTAAAAGAGCTGGATCTAGCTGAAAAGGCTTTAACAAGTGGAGATAGGCTTAATGAAGCTATTCATTTAGATAATGCATATAGAATAGGTGTAAAGGCTTGGAATATAATTAATTCTTAAATAGGAGGTGAATGTTTATGCTTAAAGGAATTTCTCCTTTATTATCCCCAGAACTACTAAAAGTACTCTGTGAGATGGGACATGGAGATGAGATCGTCCTTGCAGATGCCAATTATCCAGTTTGTTCAAGTGGACCAAAGGTAATAAGGGCAGATGGGCTTGCTATGCCAGGTCTTTTAGAGGCTATACTCAAACTCTTTCCGCTTGATACCTATGCTAAAGAAAATGTAATTTTAATGGCATCAAATGAAGGAAGGCCAGAGATATGGGATAAGTATGAAGAGATACTCAAGGCTTCAGAAGAAGATGCAAGGATTACAGCTATAGAAAGGTTTGATTTCTATAGAAGGGCTTCAAATGCCTATGCAGTGGTGGCTACTGGAGAAAGGGCTTTATATGCTAACATAATCCTTAAAAAAGGGGTAATAAAATAGGAGGGAGAGAATAATGTTTGAAATGTGGGGAATATATTTATTATCAGGTGCAAAGACAAGGTCTATCTCAGCAGAGAATCCTAAAGGTGAAGTTGGTGGAGGAGCAAAAGAAGTCCCTGATGTAAGTAATCCGGCATCTAATTTGGGTAAAGGGTGGAAGGTAAAGCCCTGTATTACTCTACCTGAAAATTCTACTACAACTTTAGCTGAGATCGAAGGACCTGGAATGATCAATCATATATGGATGACTGTTACAGAAAAGGCGTATAGAGATTGTGTCTTAAGGTTTTTCTGGGATTATGAAGAAAAGCCCTCTATCGAGGTCCCTCTGGGAGACTTCTTTGCTAATGGGCATGGCCTTCGATACAATGTCAACTCATTACCAATAGTAGTAAACCCTTCTGGTGGATTTAACTCTTATTGGCCTATGCCATTTAGAAAACACTGTAAGATTACTATAGAGAATCAGAGATGGGTGGATATAGATGGATTCTTCTATCAGATTAACTATTCCCTCTGTGAAGTCCCAGAAAACGCAGGGTATCTTCATGCACAGTGGAGGAGGAAGGTCACAGAAAGACAGTATCCGGAGTACGTAATTCTGGACGATGTAAAAGGGAAAGGACAATATGTAGGGACATTTCTTGCCTGGACCCAGCTATCAAATGGATGGTGGGGAGAAGGGGAGATAAAATTCTTCATAGATGGGGATATAGAGTATCCAACAATCTGTGGCACAGGAACAGAAGATTACTTTGGCGGGGCATGGTGTTTCGGAGGAGAAACCTATTCTACACCATTCTTAGGGTATCCCCTCTACAGAAAAGAACCGGGAGAAGTTCCAAAACATGGATTGTATAGATGGCATATAATGGACCCAATAAGATTTGAAAAAAGCCTAAAAGTCACAATCCAGGCATTAGGATGGTGGCCAAACGGAAAATTCCAGCCATTAACAGATGACATTGCATCAGTTGCATACTGGTATCAGACCGAGCCACATCATGAATTTCCAAGACTTCCATCTCTTGAAGAGAGATGGGCTAGATAGTAATAAAAACTTACTTTAGAATAGAAAGACCCCGGACTTCCCGGGGTCCTTTTATCTTGTTTTTATCCAGATTTCCATAGGACCTGGCGTTCTATTAGCCCAGGAGTAGTATGGGATTGCAGTAAATTCTACCTCTTTTTTCAATCTATTAGCATCATCTCCTGGAAGATAAAGCCCCTTCCAAGACTCAGGGCTGTTTAGATAGCCTTTCCCCTTTATTACAACTACCCCACCGAGTATATCTTTATACTCCTGGCTGAGTTTTATATCCTTTGGTATCTCTAGATTCCAGACATCACCCCAAGGATTGTCCGCACCTTCCACACAATAGATAATTGGTCCTCTTCTTATTGCAACCCTTCCTACATTATCTTTTATATTTGGATGACTCTCCAAAAGCTCAGGCTCCATAGACAGATTTAAAGTTATAGTATCTCCCCTTTGCCATTTTCTATTTATTAAAATGTATCCTTTTTCTAAAGTTGGTTCAATCTCTTCTCCATTTATACTTATAGAGAACTCTCTACTCCATACTGGTTTTCTTAAAAAGATGGTAAATTGGGAGTCTGTATTTATCTTAAACTCTACTAGCCCATTCCAAGGATAATCTGTCCTTTCTTCTAATACCACTTTAGAGCCGTTTATATCAAATTCAGATGTATTGCTAGCATAGAGATTTACCCAGATCCCTTCAGAAGATGTTGAGTACATATAGCCTGGGATAGAAGTTATTGTTCTTGCTATATTAGGAGGGCAACAGGCACAGGCAAACCATCTCTGTCTCCTATGAGAACCTCTATCTGCTAGAGGATTTACATAAAAGTATTCTTTTCCATCTATTGAGATTCCAGAAAGAATTCCATTATAGAGACAGAGCTCCATTATATCAGCAAATCTACTCTCTCCTGATACTAAAAGCATTCTATAGTTCCACATAAAGTTTGCTATAGTGGCACAGGTCTCGGCATAAGCTGTCTCGTTTGGAAGCTCGTAAGCTTCTCCAAAAGCCTCTCCTTCATGTCTCGCCCCTGCTCCTCCAGTAACATACATCTTCTTTGTTACCAGATTATCCCAGAGTCTCTCTAATGCATCCAATAAGGTTTTATCTCCTGTCTCCATATATAGGTCTGTAGCACCACTATTTAGATACAAGGACCTTACTGCATGCCCAACAATTTCATCTAGATCTCTAAATGGTTTATGGTCTATATGATAAGAACTTCCACCAATTATTCCTTTCCCTCTTTCATCTATAAAGAATTTAGCCAGGTCTAGATACTTCTTATCATTTGTCTCTCTATAGAGTTCTACAAGAGCCATCTCTATCTCAGGATGCCCAGGGGTTCCTTCTCTCTTGTCTGGACCAAATACTCTTGCTATATGGTCTGCCAATTTTATTGCAATGTTTAAAAAGTTTGTCTTTCCTGTAGCTCTATGATGGGCAACAGCAGATTGAATGAGATGACCTGCACAATAGAGTTCATGCATATCTTTTAAGTTAGTCCAACGGTCCTGTTTTCTAGAAAATGTAAAGTATGTATCTAGATATCCATCTTCATCCTGGGCTAGTCTAACCTCTTCTATAACATCATCTACCAGTTTATCTAGCTTTTCATCTCTGTTATTGACAAGATAAAATGCAGCTGCCTCTATCCATTTATAAATATCAGAGTCATTGAAGAAAAAGCCGACAAATTCTCCAGAGAGCTTTCCCGAGGCTATCCTAAAATTATTGATCCTTCCAGTTTCCTCCATAATTTGATACTGTAGAGGCAGGGTCGTTTCACCTATAAGCCTTACCCTCTTTGCCCAGAAATTATCTGTAAGTTTCACTGAGCTAATAGGGACAGACTTTAAGCTAGAATATTTACTCCTACTAGTGTCAACTACATAGGTCTTAGACATAACAACTCCTCCTTCTAGTATAGAATTAGATTTTTATTCCCCCTACCCTCCATTCCTAGGTACCCTGTTACCTTTCTTCACCTCATCCTCAATCATATCTAGCAGGTTGTCTATAACAGAATGAGCTCTTTTAATATTTCTTTCCTTTATCCCTTTAAAAAGTTCTCTATGGAAAGAGTAAGTTTTGTCTGCAAAAGAAGGACATTCAAAAGGGTCTTCCCAGAAGAGGTGAAACTCTTTAAGCCCATCTAGGATATCAAATAAGAACTTATTCCCTGCTGAATGATAGATTATACTGTGAAAGGCCCAATTTTCTTCCCTACTTTCATCTCCTCTCCTTAATTTTTCTTCTAAAAGATTCACCCTCCTTTCTAACTCCTTTATCTCCTCATCAGTAATATTCCTAATAGCCTCTTCCACAGCAAACTTTTCTAGCACCCTTCTTATCTTAAGAATCTCTAGGATCTTACTCTTCTCTTGGTTGATATGGAGAATCAGATAAGACATATCATTCTTTAAAGGAACCTTAATAAAGATTCCTTTTCCAGCTAGGACTTCAATAAGATTTAAGCTCTCCATCTTTCTTAAAGCTTCTCTTAAAAGGGGACGACTTACCTTGAGTGCACTAGATAACTCTCTTTCAGATGGAAGCCTATCCCCAACTTCCAAATTATTAGAAGAGGCATATTCTACTATAGCTTCTATTATGTTTTCTGTTAACTTCACTCTATTAATCGGTCTCATAA
>Ga0272448_1004918_pt1 | contig 14975 bp, 15 predicted proteins | sample YNPCB0191_FD_202220 | JGI IMG/M metagenome (GOLD analysis project Ga0272448, IMG submission 202220) | Hot spring sediment microbial communities from Yellowstone National Park, WY, United States - YNP-CB-019-1 | ecosystem: Environmental > Aquatic > Thermal springs > Hot (42-90C) > Sediment...
CGGTGTCTCCTGGGGGTGGGATTGTTGTTCAACCAAGCCATACCCCAGGACACCACCGACCAAACCTAAATCAACTTAACTAAAACGATTTTTTTCCTCACCACCCAAATGGCTAAACTTCAGGGGCACTTATCCATATACGGTACTTATTGAACAAAACCCATGCGATTGAAGGGCCAGAAGATGAAGAACGCTTTGCCAAGCAGGCGGTCGCGTTTCAGCAATCCCCATCGATGCCCATCATGGCTTTGCGTGCGATTATCGCCAAGCACGAAGAGATATCCCGGCGGCACCACTAGGTCCTGTCCCTGCACATTCTGCACCAGCTCCTGGTGCACCGTCGCATTATCAGATTCGAGGCTGCCGTCCGGCCGGCGCGGAAAACAATAATCCGGCAGGGCATTCACATACGGCTCATGCTGCAGTTCACCATTCAGGTACACCCCTTCATTCGCCACAATGCGCACATGGTCGCCGGGCAGCCCGACTACGCGTTTCACGTAATCGATGGGGTGCTGCTTGTCGTATTGTTGCGACAGCATCTTGAGCGCCAATTCCGGCGCCTCGAACACCACCACATCGCGGTGATGCGGCTCATGCAGGCGATAGGAGTATTTGGTGGCCAGCAGCTTATCCCCTTCCTGCAAGGTAGGGATCATGCTGCCGGATGGGATGTAGAACGCCTGCAGGACGAAGGGACGGATGATGAAAAAGACCAGGATCACGGCGATGATACCGGAATCCAGCAATTCGGCAAAAAAGCGCTGCGGGCGCGCGCCGGCGAGGTCTGCCGATGCGGCATCAGCGGCGGTGGGGGCTTCCGGCTGCGGCAGTGCCGTCTCAGGGGCAGTGACGGCGCCCTGGAAGGCCATCTCCGCGGTGGGCCGCAGTTCAGGTTCGGGCGCGGTGGTCTCTTCGGTCGGCGCATCGGGAGCCAGCGGCATGGGCACCGTTTCCATGGTTGGTCCGGACAGGCGCTCAGCGACGTAGACGGCTAAGCGCAGGCCGCCAAGGATCGCCAGCAAAGCAATAGGGAATCCGGGTTCATCAAAATTGAACATGTAAATTTTTTAACCAAGCAGAATTTTGCGGGAGCGGGGCTCGCCCCGCCCCCGACGTGTTTGTCATGACGTGCACACCGGCAGTGCCGGCATGCCGCGCGTTCTGCCGGATATTATACCCGCTTGCGCTCTTTGATACGCGTGGCGCGCGCACCAATGCGGCTGCGCAGGTAGTACAGGCGAGCACGGCGCACTTTGCCCAGCCGCACCACTTCGATCTTGTCGATCATCGGTGAATGCACCAGGAAGATGCGCTCGACGCCGATGCTGTGCGTGACGCGGCGCAGGGTGAAGCGCTCGGACAGCAGGCCGGACTGGTGGCGAATACACACGCCCTCGAAGAGCTGGATGCGCTCACGGTTGCCTTCGCGCACTTTCAGGTGAACGCGCAGGGTATCACCAGTGCGGAATTCCGGGCGATCCGGTTTGAGCTGTTCTGTTTCAAGCTCCCGGATCAGATTGTAATTCACTCGTTTCATCGTCGTTACTCCCGGCCGAGCGGTCGACATTCTCCTTCTGCCGACATGCAGCCTGTTGCAGGCGTTCGAGCAGGCGTTGATCCTCCTGGGTGAGCGGCGCGCGCTGCAAGAGATCGGGCCGTCGCTCCAGGGTTCGGCGGAGGGATTGCTCCCGGCGCCATTTACGAATCGCCTCATGATGACCGGACAGAAGGACGTCCGGGACCGCCCACCCCCGAAACTCGGGTGGGCGCGTGTACTGGGGATACTCCAGTAACCCCGTCACGAAACTTTCTTCTACCGCCGCGCCCTCCCCGCCCAGCACCCCCGGGCGCAACCGCGCAACGGCATCGATGACCACCAGCGCCGGCAGCTCGCCGCCGGTCAGCACATAGTCGCCGATCGAGATCTCTTGCTGCGCCAGGTGCGCATGCACCCGTTCGTCCATGGCCTCGTAGCGCCCGCAGACAAAGATGAGATGGTCATATCCCGCGGCCAATTCCGCCGCCAACTCCTGTGAGAACGGCTCGCCGGTGGGCGCCATCACGATCACGAGTTCGCGCGGGCCACCCTCACGCACCGACTCCACGGCTTCGAAGATCGGCTCCGGTTTCATCACCATGCCGACGCCCCCGCCGTAGGAGTAGTCATCGGTCAGGTGATGCTTGTCATGCGTGAAATCACGCACCTGATGCGCCCGGCACTGCAGCAATCCCGCCTGCTGTGCCCGCCCGAGCATGCTCTCCGACCAGTAGGCCTCGAACACGTGCGTCAGCAAGGCAATGACATCTACCCGCAGCGGCGCTTGCGCTTGCTGTGCCTCGGTTCCCACTTCATCCATGATTCTTACTCATACTCGTACTCATGCTCATGCTCAAAACGATTCCGATTGCTTTGCTAGCCGCAAAAGAGCCCAAAGCACACCAAAGACTCTGGCCCGCCTTCGTGTGCTTCCGTAGCCGCATCCCTTTACGGGGGCGCCGAATTCAGGCAAAGTCAGATGAATAATCCTGGTCCATGGCCACGGGCACTGTCGACGACGCACCCATAAAGGGATGCGGCTACGGCATTATGCTTATTACCCTATTCTATCGGCGAAATTGTTCCCGATATTGTGCGCAACCGATCTACCGCAACGCCTCTTCGGACGCCACTTCGTACAGCCAGCCGTACTCATCATCGATATCGCCGTACTGAATGCCTTGCAGCAACTGGAAGAGTTGCGTCAGCATGGGACCGGCTTCATCCGGATCGCCGAAGGTGAAGCGGTGGTCGCCGCAGGTGACGGCGCAGACCGGGGTGATCACGGCGGCGGTGCCGCACGCCCCGACTTCGCTGAACTGCCCGAGCGTATCAAGGGCGATGGGCTCCTTGATCACCGTTAGGCCCAGGCGCCGGGCTGCCAGCACCTGCAGGCTGTCATTGGTGACGCTTTGCAGGATGGATGACGAATCCGGCGTCTTGTACTCGCCCGCCGGGGTGATGCCGATGAAGTTGGAGGTGCCGAACTCATCGACGTATTTGTGCTCGCGCGGATCGGTGAAGAGCACAATGGGATAGCCCATCTGCTTGGCGATCATCGCGGGGCGCAGGCTGGCGGCATAATTGCCGGCGGCCTTGGCGCGCCCGGTGCCCATGGGGGCGGCGCGGTCGTAATCATGCAGTACCACGGCCTCGACCGGGTGGAATCCATCTTTATAATACGGGCCGACCGGAGTGACAAAAACGATGAGCAGGAAATGGTTGGACGGCTTCACGCCCACCAGCGGCTCCACCCCGATCAGAAACGGGCGGATGTAGAGGCTGGCGCCGGTGCCGTAAGGCGGCACGAACTCGCGGTTCAGCGCCACGGCCTGCCGGCAGGCCTCGATGAAGAGCTCTTCCGGCGGCTCGGCCATGCACAGCCGCTCGGCGGACAATTGCATGCGGCGCGCGTTCATTTCCGGGCGGAAGATCACTACCCGGCCGTCGCACGTCCGGAACGCTTTCATTCCCTCAAAGCACGCCTGCCCATAATGCAGGCAGTTGGCGGCGATGTGCAGACTCAGATACGGATCAGTCTTCACTTCCACGGCGCCCCAGGCGCCGTCTTTGTACTCCACCTGGACATATCCCGTTGTCGGCAGATAGCCGAATCCCAGTTGTTGCCAATCTAATGTTGCTGTCATGTCTGTGCTCCCTCGATGCCACGGGCTTCCGCTCGCTCGCGTGATGAAGCGACGGCGCTCCCGCGGCGGGATGCGGCTACGCTTCATCCTTCTTTAATCCTGGACGTGCATCCACGATCATGCGGCCATGTTCCAGGTCGATTTCGCGGATAATATCTTTGACCGCGGGAATGAGCGCCAGCGGTGTTTCGTAGACATCGTTTGCCCCGGTCGGCCAGATCTGCGTGATCGGTCCCAGCGCTTCCCCGGCGGTGGTCACTACCTCTAATCCAAGCAACTGGTGGTGATAATACTCATCCTCTTCCAACGGCATGGCCCAGGACTTCGGGATCACCAGTTGCGTGCCGCGCGCGGCTTCCGCATCCTCCCGCGTCTCGATGCCCGGCAGCTTGAGGATGATGACGCGCCCGCTGCTGCGCGCGGAGGTAATCTCCACCACGCGCACCGGCTCGCCGTTGCGCCGCAACCCGATCTTGCGCAGGTCCGCGAACCGCTCGGGGAAATCGGTATGCGGATACACGCGCACCTCACCCTGCAGCCCTTGCGGCGCAGTGATTTCCCCGATCAGCAAGTCCCACGGCTCATTACTGTCCGGGTTGGAGTATTTGCGGCTGTGGGATGATGACATCGTCCGCGCTCACCGCCTGTTGGCGAATTTCCACGACTTTCCCATCTTTAACAATGAGTTGTACGCCGGCCAGCTTCTCGAACACATTATCGCCGAGCTTCACTTCCACCAGGCCCTCGATGGTGCCGCGCGGGTATTCCGCCCCGATCTCTAACTTCTCGATCTCGGTGCGGCGATCCTGCAATTCATTTTTCACCGCTTCCAGCCGGCGCTTCTCGGCATCAATCTGCTGGCGGGCCGCCATCGCGCGGTTGAGGTCAGCGCGCTGAAGCTCAGCCAGCGCATGCCGCGCACGGAAATCAAACTGGTCGATCTGCCGCTGCACATCCTCGGAGGCAGCGTTGAATTCCTCGAGCAGGCGGCGCTTCAGATCATCCGTTACGATGAAGACCAGCGCCACATCCTGCCGTAATTTTAACATATCCATCATCAATCCTCGCCCGCCGCCGTGTGGCTAGCGGTTATAGTTGAAATCCACCCAGATCGCCTTCTCGTGCAAGCCGCCGGCCGCGCGCATCAGCACGCGCATCGCGTTGGCGACCCGCCCGTTCTTGCCGATCACTTTGCCCAGGTCTTCCGGGTCCACCAGCACCATGTAGGCGACGTTCTTCTGCCCGATGGACTCCCGGATTGCAATGCGCTCCGGGTGATCCACCAACGAGGATACCAGATAGACGAGTAAATCTTTCATACAATCTCCCCCCGTTTTGCGCCGGTGTGCTCCGTTCGGACGGCATTCCCTGCTGACGGGATACGTAACGTCCGGTTATTCCTCTTCAGCGGCCGGGGCTTCTTCTTCCATCGGGACCACCGTCTCGACCGGGGCTTCTTCCGCCGGCACTTCGGCCGGGGCTTCTACCACCGAGAGCGCGGGGGCGGGAGCAGCTTCCTCTTTCGGCGCAGGGGCGGCCTGGACGGGCTCCGGCTTAGGGCCCTGCCCGGTGAAGTAGGCCCAGATCCCCTCTTTGACGAGCATCTTCTGCACCACATCGGTCGGCTGGGCGCCATTGCGCAGCCAGTGCACGGCGCGGTCCACGTTGATGTTGATGGTGGCCGGGTTGGTCAGCGGATTATAGGCGCCGATGATTTCAATGAAGCGGCCATCGCGCGGGGCGCGAGAGTCGGCGGCGACGATACGATAGGCGGGTTGCTTTTTCGCGCCCACACGGCGCAAGCGAAGTTTCACTGCCACGGTTAAGTTCTCCTCAATGTTAGACTGCGGGGTTGCTCCCCGGGCCGGGTGGGCGAGCCATCTCGCCGGACCGACCTCCACTGCGTGGATACTTCCCTGGGAGCGCCGCCGTCTCGGCGGCGCGTCGACCAGTAAACCCGAAAGGCACTCGCCGCCGAGACGACGGCGCTCCCAGGGTCATTAAAACGAAAACGGAAACTTTTTATTATTCTTTCCGCCGAACATGCCCTTGCCCATTTTGCCGCTCTTTTCCATCATGGCAAACTGGCCGAACATATCCTGCATCTGCTCAAACTGCTTCAACAGCAGATTGACTTCCTGCACCGAGGTGCCGCTGCCGGCGGCGATGCGGCGGCGGCGGCTGCCGCGGATGATCTCCGGATTCCGCCGTTCTTGCGGCGTCATCGACGAAATAATGGCGCGCATATGCGCCAGTCGTTTCGGATCCACCTGCAGCGGCTGGCCCGCCATCTGCTGTTTGAGCTGCGCCATGCCCGGGACCATATCCAGCAACTGCTCCAGCGGCCCCATCTTGGTCAACTGGTCCATCTGCTGCGCGAAATCTTCGAGATCAAAGCGGCGCGAGCGCAGCTTCGCCTCTATCTTGGCCGCTTCCTCGGCATCGATGGTGGACTCCACCCGCTCGATGAGCGAGAGCACGTCCCCCATGCCCAGGATGCGCGAGGCCAACCGGTCGGGGTGGAAGACTTCCAGCGCATCGTAGCGCTCGCCCACGCCCATAAAGCGGATCGGCTTGCCGGTCACCTGGCGGACGGAGAGCGCGGCGCCGCCGCGGGTATCGCCGTCCATCTTGGTCATGATGAACCCCGTGACATCCAGCCGCGCATTGAACTGCTCGGCGACGTTCACGGCGTCCTGACCGGTCATGGCATCCAACACCAGCAAGGTTTCCTGCGGCGTGGTGGCTTCGCGCACCGCGACCACCTCGTCCATCAATTCGTCATTGACATGCAGGCGGCCCGCGGTGTCGATGATCACGTGGGTGAAGCCGTTTTCCCGGGCATGCCCCAGCGCGGCGCGCGCGATGTCCACCGGCGACACTTTCGTGCCCAACTGGAAAACCGGCACCTGCACCGAGCTCCCCACCACCTGCAACTGTTGAATGGCCGCCGGGCGCGCCACGTCAGTGGCGACCAGCAGCGGGCGCATTCCCTGCTTGCGGATATAGGCAGCCAGCTTGCCGCAGGTGGTCGTTTTCCCACCACCCTGCAGGCCCACCACCATGTACACCGAGGGCGGGCGCGGCGCCGTCGCCAGCGGCCCCCCGTTTTCCCCGAGCAGCGCAATGAGCTCGTCATGGACGACCTTCACCACGTGCTGGGTGGCGTTCAACCCGCTCAGCACATCCTGTCCGACGGTCTTGTCCTTCACGCGTGCGATGAAGTCCTTCACCACGCGATAGTTTACGTCGGCTTCCAGCAAAGCCAGGCGAATTTGACGCGCCGCCTCGTTGACGTCATTTTCCGTCAACCGGCCCTTTTTGCCCAGTTGCTGAAACAATCCCTGTAATTTTTCACTCAGGCTCTCAAACATCGCATCTCCACGCGTCGCCAACCGCGAGCGCAGAGGTCAGTATAGCAACCCCGAGCGTGATGTGTCAAAAGAAAACATACAGGCAGAGTTTTGGGGACTGACATCGAAACTCCACCAGTAACTATGCTGCCGGCACCGTATTTACGCTTGCCTTGCAGAGATAGGGAGTTTCGGTGTCTGTCCCCAAAACTCCGCATTAGAGTTACACCCTAAACACACCACCTACTGAATCGCTCCGAATGCTGAAAATCGACATTACCAAGAGCGGATCAGTAATGCGACCGTATTTCGGGGACAGACACCGAAACTCCCTGTGCCATAGGCTTTGCTGAAGGTGAAACCAACAGCATTCACGAAGGCGGAGTTTCGATGTCAGTCCCCGAAATACTCCCAAACCTATTTCACCTGGACGGTGCCGCCACCCTCTTCGAGCTTCTTCTTGATATCCTCGGCCTCTTCCTTAGTGATGCCCTCTTTGACCGGCTTCGGGGCGCCTTCGACGAGGTCTTTGGCTTCCTTCAGACCGAGCGAGGTGATCTCGCGGACGACCTTAATGACGTTGATCTTCTTCGCGGCGTCAAAGCCGGTGAGGATCGCGTCGAAGGTGGTCTTCTCTTCCACTTCCTCGGCGGGAGCAGCAGCAGCAGCGGCCGGAGCGGCAGCGGCGACGGCGGCCATCGGGGTCACGCCCCACTTGTCCTGCATGGATTTATACAGGTCAACGATGTCGAGCAGGGACATCTGTTCGATGGCTTCAATAATCTGATCTTTGGTCAATGCCATGGTCTTTCTCCTTCAATGTAATTCTGGGCTCCACGATCTTCAGATTACCGTGGAACATAAAACTTGGAACTTGGAACTTACGCCTCGACGGCGGCTTCGGCCGGTCCGGCCTGCTTGGTATGGTACGCTTCCACGGTCCCGACCAGGTTTTGCAGCACGGCGCCCAGCGTGTTCACCACGTTGCTTACCGGTGTCTGGATCGTTCCGAGGAAGTTGGCGAGAATCTGCTCGCGCGGCGGCAAGGTGGCCAGATTCGCCACATCGGCCGGCGTCATCATACGCTGGCCGAGGAAGCCGCCTTTGACTTGCGGCATATCCTTGCGCAGTTCTTTCACGAATTGGGCGAGAATCTTGGTGGCTTCCACCGGGTCGCCTTCCGCGAACAGCACCGCGCTCGGGCCCTCCAGCATGTTGCCCAGGTCGGGCAGGCCCTTTTCCTGCATAGCGATCTTCAACAGGGTATTTTTTACCACCTGGTAGCGCGCGCCTACCGGGCGAAGGCGCCGGCGCAGGTTAGTAATCTGCTCCACCGTCAACCCACGGTAATCGGTGACGATGGCACCCTGAATGCGATCAAGCTCGGCGGCGATATCGTTGATCGTTGCCTGTTTTGCAGCAGTTGGCACAGTTGTCACCTCCTTTGCTGATGAGAATCGGTCGCACCCGGACCAAACAAAAAACGCCGCAGCCCAAAGGGACAGCGGCGCGAAGTCACAGCGGAATGGCGTCCCGATTGCATCGGGACGGAATGCGCTCCAACCTCGGCAGGCGGCCCGAAAGCCTTATGCACACGGCACCTGCTGTCTTCGGCGGGTCAAACCGGATGGAAGTATAGGCGTTCGGGCGGGGCTTGTCAATAGGTAAGCGGAGGATTTTGAGATTTTCGAAGCACGAATTGATTCAGGATGCAGGATACAGGATTCAAGGACCAGATGCGTAACCGGCGATATGATCTTTGCGCCTTTGCGTCTTTGCGTGAGCCAATCCCCGAGTTTCACACAAAGGCGCAAAGAGGGCAATGATTCGATAGCTCAAGTTCTCGACTTATAAGCCTTGAATCCTGTATCCTGCATCCTGAATCTAATTATCACGGCTCTTCGCTGGCTTCCCAGTCGCTCCAGTCGCCGATGATCTCCACTTCCATCTCCAGGTCGCGGCCCTGTTCTTCGCGCACGCGGCGGTGCATCCAGTTGGCCAGGTTGCGGATGTCCGCGGCGGTGGCGCCGGGGCGGGCGACGATGAAGTTCGCGTGCTTTTCCGAGACTTCCGCGCCGCCGATGCCGTGTCCCTTGCACCCCGCATGGTCGATGAGCTTGCCGGCGGCGATGTCGGGGAGGTTTTTAAAGGTGCTGCCGGCGGTGTGGCAGCGGACGGGCTGGCGGGAGGTGCGTTTCTCCTCCAGGCGCGCCATCTTCGCGCGGATGGCATCCCGGTCGTTGGGGATCAGCCGCAGGCAGGTGGTGAGCACGATGAGGTTGCTCCCCTGCAGCGCGCTGTGGCGGTAGCCGTAGGATAATTCGTCACCGGAGAGCACGACACGCTCGCCATCGGGGGTGACGCACGTCGCGGTGATCACCAGGTCGCTGATGCTGCCGACATCGGTGCCGGCGTTCATCACCAGCGCGCCGCCGATGGTGCCGGGGATACCGATGGTGGATTCCAGCCCGCTCAGCTCCTCGGCGGCGGCGAACTGCACCACGCGCGCCAGCTTCGCGCCGGCGCCGGCAATGATCATTTCCTCCCGCCGGGTGATCTGCGCGAAATTCGGCGTCAACCGCAGCACGGCGCCGCGGATGCCCCGGTCGGACACCAGCACATTGCTGCCGTTGCCGAGCACGGTGATGGGCACACGAGCTTGTTCGAGCAGGCGGAGCATGACCAGCAGGTCATCTTCATCCAGGGGCGCGAGGAAGAGGTCGGCAGGCCCGCCGACGCGAAAGGTGGTGTAGCGCGCCATCGGCTCATTGCGCTTCACCTCCCCCCGCACCTTCGCCGCCAGTTCCTGCGTCAACTCGTTCGATAACGCCGTCTCCAAATATGCGCCCTCGATATTCAGCATTGTGACCAAGATGTTATCCTCTGCTGTTTTCCCTCACCCCCGGCCCCTCTCCCAGAGGTAGAGGGGAGTGACGGAATCAATATTTTGTAAAACTTGTTTTCGCCGAACCGTACTTGCTTTCCCCCCTCTACCCCTGGGAGAGGGGCCGGGGGTGAGGGAAAACAGAATCATGGTGCTATTGTTCCACTATTCTCGCGCAAAAGTGCATAGGCAACGGAATCGATATCTCCGGCGCCGATGGTAATAATGACATCCCCCTCGCGTAATGGCGGCACCGGGGTGTCGCTTGCGCCGCGCGCGGCGGCGGTGAGCAGGCGGACGGCTTCATCCGGCGATGTCAGGGCGACCACCGGGCGGTCGGGGGCGAGCTCCTGGATGCGCTGCACGAGCAGGTGATGGTCGACGCCCGGGATCGGCAGTTCGCGCGCGGGGTAGATCGGCGCGATCAGCGCGATATCGGCCTGCGCCAGCGCCTGTGCGAACCCGTCGAGCAGGTCGCGCGTGCGGCTGAAGAGGTGCGGCTGAAAGACCGCCACCAGCCGGCCCGGGAAGGCGGCGCGGGCCGCAGCCAGGGTGGCCTGAATTTCGGTGGGATGGTGGGCATAATCATCCACCAGCGCCACCGGCCCGCAGGCGCCAACGCGCTCGAAGCGGCGATGCATGCCGGGAAAGGCGGCCAACGCGCGCTGCACCGCGGCGAAATCGGCGCCCAGCTCCAGCGCCAGCGCCGCGGCGCCCGCGGCATCGCTGACGTTGTGCGCGCCGGGCACGCGCAGGGTGATGCGGCCCAGCGCTGTCTCGCCGCGCCGCAGCGTGAACGCCGGCGCGGCGCCGAGCGCGACGTCGGCGATGCGATAATCGTTGCCGGGATTCGTACCGTAGGTGACTGCGCGCGGGGGCAGTCCGGTCATCTCCCGGAGCAGCGGATCATCCCCATTGAGCACGGCAACGGAGCGCACCTGGCGCAGGAACTGCCGGAAACTCTCGAAGAGGTGCTCGGGCGTGCCGTGGAAATCCAGGTGATCCACCTCGATATTCGTCACGATGGCGGCTTCGGCCTGCAGGTTGAGGAAGGCGTTGTAGGCTTCGCACGCCTCGACCAGCATCAGCGCCCCGCCGGAGCGCGCATTGCCGCCCAGTACGGACAGCTCACCGCCCAGCACACAGGAGGGGTCCATGCCGGCTTCCAGCAGGATCATCGCCAGCATGCCGCTGGTGGTGGTTTTCCCGTGCGTGCCGCTCACCGCCACCCCATGGCCCTGGTTGGCGAGGTAGCCGAGCAGGTCGGCGCGCTTCACGATCTGCAGCGACAGCTCCTTCGCGCGGAGCCACTCGGGATTCTCCGGTTTGATGGCGTCGGACAACACCACCACATCGCCGGCCTGGATATGCGCGGCATCATGGCCTACATGCACTTCCGCGCCCAGGGCGCGCAGGCGCTCCAGCATCGGGGAGGCCTTGGCGTCGGAGCCGCTCACCCGAAATCCGCGCGCCAGCAGAATCTGCGCGATGGCACTCATGCCGATGCCGCCGATGGCCACGAAGTGATACCGGTGTGATGTATCAAGCGTAAACTGGTTCGCTGGGAACTCCTCTGTCATTGTGATTTTCCTTCTATGCATATACCCGCACACCGATCACGGAAGCGGGGGAATGTTGCGCATTGGCCTTCGTCTGATCACGAAGGTATCACGTGAAGGCGATAGGGGATGCTCACGCGATGGCGAACGATGACACCGCCCCCCACCAGCGTGAGACAGCACAGGCATGAGCACAGGTTGCAGGCTGATACTCGTCGCATGGCTGTAGTCCCCGGGTGCGGTAAAGCGGTCCGTTAACTATAACAGACACCCCTCTCAGCGTCAACGCAAAAGCGGAGGAAATTGTGTGGGCGTGTGGGGGTATGGGAGTGTGGGAGTGTTGGGCGGGCATGGTAAGAGAGGAGTGGCTCGCCAGGTCGTCAGTCCTCCCTAAAGCCTCAAAGCAAATAGGTTCGCCGACCGCATACGGGCACTCCCACACCCCCATACGCCCACACTCCCACACCACTTCCTCTGCGTCTCTGCGGTGAAAAGAAATTCTACTCCAGCCCCTCGGCGATTTCCTCCAGCGTGGGCATGGCGGGGATGGCGCCGCGGCGGGTGACGACGCGGCCTGCCACCGCGTTGGCGAAGGAGAGGATGTCTTCCACCAGGTCGCGATTGAGTTCGGTGGGCGGGAGGTCGATCTTCGCCAGCCGGTAGAGCACGCCGGCCACGAAGGCATCGCCGGCGCCGGTGGTGTCGATGGCGACGGTGCGGCGGGCGGGCACGCTGCCCACCATGTCGCCCCAGCTATAGACGCAGCCGCGTTCGCCCAGCGTCACGATCACCACCGGAATCCCCTGCTCGCGCAGCACGCGCATGCCGGTGTGCAGGTCGGTCTGCACGGTGATGAACTCCAGCTCCTCTTCGGAGACTTTGAGCACGTCCGCGGTGGACAGCCCGAGTAGCACGCCCTCACGTGCCGTCAGCGGGTCGTCCCAGAGGTTCATGCGCAGGTTGGGGTCGTATGAGATAAGCCGGTCATTGGCCTTGGCCAGCGCGATGGCGCGCAAGGTGGCTTCACGGTTGGGCTGGCTGATGAAGGAGATAGAGCCATGGTGCAGGTAGCGCCCCGCGCAGACCAGCTCCTCATCCAGGTCGATGGGGCTGTAGAGCATGTCCGCACCGGGGTTGCGGTAAAAGACGAATTCCCGCTCGCCATCGTCGCGCAGCGCGACGAAAGCCAGCGTGGTGTGCGCCTGATCGGTAAAGCGCAGACCGCTGACGTCGACATCGCGATCCGCCAGCGTTTTCTCCAGGAAACGGCCGAATTCATCGTTGCCCACCATCCCGAGAAACGCCGCGGTGCCGCCCAGCCGGCTCACCCCCACCGCCACATTCGCCGGCCCCCCGCCGGCATGCTTCTCAAACCCCGGCGTCTCGATGATGGAGGCCCCGGGCTCCAGCGACGTGAAATCGATCAATAACTCGCCAAGGCAAGTCACATCGTGCATGCAGCGCTCCTTCCACGAACCAAAGAGGCAATCACCTCAAAATCCAGAGGTATTTTACGCTAATTTTGCAACAATGCGTGTGAAGAATGAGAAAATCGGCTCACTTTTTGCGAGTGTTTCGAGCAGTTCCTCCTGCGGACATTCGGTGTATATCACCACAGGAGTCACGCGTATTGAACCGCATACAGCGCACCGGTGAGCTTGACCTGTCGCTGATCAGCGGTGTGTCCCTGAATGGTCACGGGCACATCCGGATCGATCGCGGCACAGTCGATTTCGCCGACCGCCCAGGACAAGCCGCTCCAGATCGCTTTATCGTACCGGATGGCTATCGGGATCTCGCGCGCTCCCTGGACAGCCCGCAGCGTGAGGAGCTGGCCGAGAGGCGTGCCGTGCGGTGGGGCGCCGCCGGAGATGCGCACCGGCCCCTGGGCATCCACCTGCTGCAGCACGATGCGCAGGTGGCCGGTGGATGGCGGGGTGATGGTTGTGGTGATGGCGCGCGCTCCGTCGCTGGTGAATGTCACCGGAAGGGGGGAGATAGACTGCGGGATAATGACATCCTCTTGCACGCCGAGATCGTACTGGGGATCGGCATAGCAGCCAGCGCCTACCAGCGCGAACTGTTCCGGCCCCAGCGTCAGCGTCCGCCCGTCCAGCACGGGGGAAAAGCCGGCATCCTGAAAGAGCACGCGCAGGGGCGCTGCTGCCGGCAGTTCCAGCGAGGCCACGGATTGCGCGGGATTGACGACGGCGAGCAAGCCATCCTGCCCGCACAGATTGGCGAAGCCATACGGTTCCGCGTGGCCCGGCATCCCGCCGAAGAACTGCACACGCGTCCGCCGTTGCAGGTCCAGGTACATCCGCTGCGCGCGGGCAAACCAGCCCGCCTGCGCTTCGTCGAGCAGGTCGAGGTTGCCATAATACGTATGCACCCACCCGCCGCGCGCCAGCGAGAGCAGCAGCATCCCCTGCCAGGCGGCGGTGCGGCGGAAGTAGCAGGTGCCGGTGGTGCCGATCATGAATCCGGCGTTGTCGACGCGCTCCGGCGGAATCCCATTCGCGGCATAATAGCGCACCATGTGATCGGAATAGACATCTTTGGCGCGCCAGAAATTCATCGCCGGCACATCGGCAGCACGGGGATCGCCGCAGTAGAGGGAATCGAACACCTCCAGCCAGCGTTGATCGACCGCTTTGCGCAACGGGTATGCTGTGCTGTTCTGGATGGGCAACTCCTCATACCCGTTATACGCCAGGAAGACGGCATCGGGATGCGCCTGCCGGAAGGCTTTCATCGCTCCCTGCCAGGCGGCAAGATTGGCCGCGCGGATCTCCGACGGCAGCATCACCGTCTTCAGGTGCTCCGGGGCGGCGGAGAAGTTCGCGAAGTCGAATTTGAACAGGCGCACGCCCTGTGCATACCAATGGTGCAGCGTCTCGACGAAATGGGCCAGGAAGCCACCGGTGAAGCAGCACAGCGCCTGCTGCTCCGCATCCAACGCATCCGCCCAGGCGGGATGACAGTCCATATGGCACAGGGTATTGGCCGTCACCCAGAGGCCCGGCTTCACCCCATGATCCAGGCAACGTGCCAGCCAGCGACCCGGTCCGTCCGGCCAATGCGGCGTGCGCCAGGTGCGATACCCGCCGTCGGGGGCGTACCAGAATGCGTCCATCAGGTAATAATCAAGGCATACCCCGGCACGCCGCAAGCGCAGCAGTTCATCCAACTGCCGTAATGCCAATGCCTCGGTCAGTTCGACGTTATCCGACAACTCATCGTAAGCGGCCCAGTTGATGTAAACGGTGATGGGGTGTTGCAACATATCGGGTCCTTTTCTATAGTCGTCCCTCACCCCCGGCCCCTCTCCCAGGGGTAGAGGGGTGAAGCGACACATATAACATTTGCTATTTGGTATAGCACACTCCCCTGAAGTTTAGCCATTTGGGTGGTGAGGAAAAAAATCGTTTTAGTTAAGTTGATTTAGGTTTGGTCGGTGGTGTCCTGGGGTATGGCTTGGTTGAACAACAA
>Ga0272448_1004919_pt1 | contig 14971 bp, 9 predicted proteins | sample YNPCB0191_FD_202220 | JGI IMG/M metagenome (GOLD analysis project Ga0272448, IMG submission 202220) | Hot spring sediment microbial communities from Yellowstone National Park, WY, United States - YNP-CB-019-1 | ecosystem: Environmental > Aquatic > Thermal springs > Hot (42-90C) > Sediment...
ACCGAGAGAACCAGCTTGATTGATAACGTTCTCTAAATATGAGTTTTTGGGGCCACCTTGACGGCCCTGGTGTTGTTCCCAGACAGCGGTCGCTACCAGGGCGTTTCGTCCGGAGACCCGGATAGCGACGGCCTCCGCCCCGAAGTGCGGGCGACTCTTGCATCCGCCCAGACCCTGCGCCAGGGTCGCGCTTGGCTGTTCGCTCAGTTTCGGCTTCTAATCCATCAGGGCGCGGATGGCACGGATGAAGTGCTCTGCCTCCAATGGCGGCATGAAATCTTCACGGCAAAAAAGAGAATCAACAGGTTTGCAGTACAAAGGGCTGTAACTGCCGCTAGCCGCCCGGCTGAAGCCAATCGGATTTTCGGGCCACCCGGTACAGCCGCAAGTGCGCCGCAGAATCAGTGACTAGGCGGAGCTGAACATGCCGCACCGATCGAACGTTGGGGCTCACTTCGGTTCCCCCGCCGAGCCCGCCCGATGCCGCAAGAGTAGCGTCAAAACGATCAGGAAAGCCAGAGGATGCATCAGCCCTGCGGTGACGAAGATGGGCCGGTAGGAGAAGCGCTGCACGATGTAGCCTGTCCCCAGGTTGGCCAGGATTCCTCCCACCGCTCCCCCCATTCCCGACAATCCACTCGCCGTCCCGACCTGAAAACCCGGGAACAGATCCGTCGGCAGCGTTAACAAGTTCGATACCCACAACGCGTGGGCGAATGTGATCACGCAAGTCAAGCCGACAGCCATCCAGGCCTCCGATACGAACGGCGCGAAGATGGACAGCGGCATCAGAATAGCGCCCATAGCCAGGACGGTCCGCCGCGCTTTGAATAGCGGCATGCCTTTCCGCATCAGGAAACCGGAGAGCCAGCCGCCCAGCAGATATCCGATGTCGCCGAAAATAAACGGAACCCACGCATACCGGCCAATCATGGCGATGTCAAAGGCCCGTTCCTTCTTCAGATACTCGGGCAGCCAGAAGATCACGAAGTAAATCACCGGATCGGTGAAAAACCGGGCGATGACCAGCGAGTAGCACTCTCGCATTCGGAACACACGCCACCACTCGCCCCGCGGCGCGCGCGCCGCAACCGTCTCCTCCGGAGGACGCACCTTCCCTTTCAGGAGCTCCCACTCCCGGGGGGCTATGATGCGGCTGAGGTGCGGCGGCTGGTACAGCACCCACCACAAGGTGAGCCAAATGAGCCCCAGCGAGCCCATGAAGACAAACGCAGACCGCCACCCGTAGCGCAAGGTGAGGAACGCCACCACCGGAGGCGCCAAGGCGGAGCCCAGCGAAGAGCCGGCATTGAAGATCCCCACTCCGAGGGCTCTTTGATTGGCCGGAAACCACTCGGCAACTGCCTTGGCGGCGCATGGCCAGTTGCCGGGCTCGCTGAGCCCCAGCAGAAAACGCCACGCCGCCAGCGACCACTTGCCGTTGGCCAGCGCATGCCCCATCGCCGCCAGCGACCAGGAGAACACAAAGACGAAAAAGCCCCGGCGCGTGCCCAACCGGTCGGAGATCGGACCGCTGGCGGCATACATGATGGCGTAAGCAGCCATGAAGCAGGCCACCACTTGCCCGTAGTCCTGCTCCGTCATTCCGAACTCGGCACGAAGCAGGGGCGCCACGACGGACAGCATCAAGCGGTCGGCGTAATTGATCGTCGTAGCGAGCAACAAAAGCCCGGCGATAACGTAGCGAAAGTGCGGAATCTGGATCGGGCGCATGAGCGCTTACGCTTTCAAGCGGCCGAGGACGGTAGCGCCGACGGTCGCCACGGCGACGCCGGCCAAGGTCAGCCGCGCGGCTCGCGTGCCGGGCCTAGGGCTCTTCAGCCAGTAGATGCCCACTAATGCGTTCACCACGACACACAACTGAGCAATAGTGAAACCTCGTCCGGTGCCGAGCTGCTCCATCATCTTGAGGGCGCCATAATTGCCCACGCCCCACAGCAAGCCCGTCGCCAGGAGGCGGGGATAATGGCTGCCCTTATCTAGTCGGAGAGGCGACCTGGAAAAGGCCACCAGCAAGCATCCTCCGGCGAACATCCCCAGCGCCATGGGAAGCATGGCCACCCACATCGTCAGCTCGGAAATGCGGATAGGGACGAAATAACTCGCAAATCCAACCCCCGCGCCAAGAGCTCCCGCCAGCCCTCGCCAGGAGAAGCGCCTTGCGGTTTCCGCCTCTCCGCCCTCGCCGGAGAAAATGATCATGAGAATACCGCTGATAATGACCGTCACCGACGCTGCCGCCAGTAGGAGGTTCAACGCAGTGGTCTGGAGAAACTCATGGAACAAAATGATTCCCCAAGCAATCGAAACGACGATGTTGAGCGGCGCCCAAATGCCGAAGGCCTTTGCCATGCCTAAGCCGCTCGTGCCGATAAAAGCGCTCCAGCAGCTTGCGGCCCAGATTAGCCCGCCCAAAAACGGGAGCCAGAAAGTTCGGGCGGACAGAGTCCCCACACCCTGCGTGAATGCCACAACCGCAGCCATGCCGAGAACGGCCAGCGTGACATAAAACGTTCTGGTTTGTTGGCCTTTGAGGGGAACATTTTGCGACGGCGCCAGCCATGTTCCCCAGGCCAGCACCGTCACCACAGAATAGATGAGACCCAGCATGAGATCACCTCGTGTGGAGAATTTCGAAACCCGCCGTGAAATCCAATTCCCGTCCATTGACCGCCACATAGCAGTGTCCGGCGTGCGGACCGGTGAGATAGGCTTTGCCTACCTGGACGCCGTCGGCGGTGCGGCGTCGGCAAACCAGCAACTCAACTTTATTAAATTGTTTTCCGGCAATGACCGGCTGGCCAGAAAGTCCCGGACTCCAGAAAGTCCGTCTCCCAACTGCGAATTCGAACGTAGTGGCGTGCTCCACCGTCCCTTTCTGAGGAATCAAGCAGGCGCCGTTTTCAAACCAGCCTGGGTGAATGCCGTCGGCCAGGCGACCACGGCAAACATAGATCCTCCTACCCTCGCGCTTTCCGGCCGACAGCGCGTTTTTAGGAGGCGTCATCGCCTCAACCCATTGAACCTGAGCCATCAGGCAGGTGGCGGCCCAACAGCCGGCGATCATCAATCGCGTAACCACGAGCTGCCTTTCGCGCCGAGTTTCAGGTAAACGGTTTTTAGCTCCGTGAACTCGCCAATGGAAAACCGGCCTAGCTCGCGGCCCAGCCCGCTTTGTTTGTAACCCCCAAAACATAGTTCCGGAGCCCCATCCATGAAGCTATTGACCCAAATGGTTCCAGCCCGAATCGACCGGCACATGGATAACGCTGTATCCACATCTCGCGTCCACACTCCCGCCGAAAGCCCGTACATCGTGTTGTTTGCAATGCGCGCCGCCTCTTCGGCGTCACGAAACTGGATCACCGCCAAGACAGGTCCAAAAATCTCCTCTTTGGCAATGCGCATCTCAGGCGAAACATTCTCAAACACCGTTGGTGCGAAGTACCGGCCGGGACGCATTGGCAAGCGCGAACCGCCCGTGCAAAGCCGGGCTCCTTGTTGTATGCCCAGAGATACGTACATTTCCACTTTGGCCAACTGTTCTTCACTGACCAGAGGTCCCACTTTGGTCCTCTCATCCAACGGATCGCCAACCGGCACGCTCTTGGAACGGGAGATAATGGCCTCAAGCACCCGCTCAGCCACGGTGGACTGAACCAGCAAGCGGCTGCCGCTGTTGCAGCATTGGCCGGCGTTGAAGTATACGCCAAAGACCGCCGCTTCCAAAGCCGCGTCCAGGTCGGCATCAGCGAAGATGATGTGCGGGTTTTTCCCTCCCAGTTCCAGTCCTACCCTCTTGAGGTTGGTTCCGGCCGATTGCAGGATAGCCCGGCCAACTTCCGTAGATCCTGTGAAAGAAATCATGTCGACTTCCGGATGTCCAGCCAAGTGGGCCCCGGCGGGAATTCCCTCTCCCGAAATCACGTTGACCACGCCCGGGGGAATGCCTGCGGCGGCCAGCAATTCGGCCAGACGCAATGTCGTGCCCGGGGTCAGCTCACTGGGTTTGACCACTGCAGTGCACCCCACCGCCAGAGCAAACGGCAGCTTTTGGCTGATGATCAACAGCGGAAAATTCCAGGGCGTGATCATGCCGACCACGCCGATTGGCTCCCGGAAGACAAGGCCCACAGCTTCGGCGCCAAGCGCGTTATAGGTATCGCCGTAAACGTGGCGCGCCAGCGTAGCTGCGTAATCCCACAAACCCGCGGCCCACTCCATCTCAAAGCGCGCCTGCGCGATCGGCTTGCCGCTTTCCAGCGTCTCGATGAGCGCAAGTTCTTCAGCATGAGTCCGGATCTGTTCCGCCCCTTTCAGCAACAACTTCGCGCGCTCCGCGCCACTCAGCTTCGGCCACGGGCCTTCCTCAAACGCCTTGCGGGCAGCGGCCACGGCCAAATCTACGTCTTCCCGTTCGGCAAAAGGGTACTCCCCGACCGGCACTCCGTGCGCTGGACTCTCCCGAACAAACCGCCGTCCGCTCACGGCCTCCACAGGACGGCCGCCCACCCACATCTGATAGCGATACGCTTGCTCAGGCGCTTTCACCGGATCACCTCCAAAGTTTTCGGGACGAATTCCATTTGGCCGAGTACATCCTTTTCGAGATCCGCCCCAGGCGCCACTTCCGTCACTACAAAGCCGTCTCGGCTCCAGCGCAGCGTGGCGCGTTCGGTCACAAAGAGAATCTCCTCAGCCCTGCCATAGGATGGGTCGAAGCTGACCGCATCCAATTGCCGCACGAACTTCTTGCTCTTACCTTCCCGCAGGATGCGCAGCCGCCCGTCTTCTAAGGCTAGCTGTTGGCCGCCCGCTGTGAAGTAACCCACAAAAACAATGCGCCGGGCACTCGTCGCGATGTCAATGAACCCCCCAATGCCGACCGACAAGTGCGGCCTCGCTTTCAACAGGTGGACATTGACCCTGCCTTCCGCATCCACTTGGAGAAAAGACAGCATCGCCAAATCAAAACAGCCACCCTGGAACAACTCAAACTGGGTGGCGGCGTCCACGATGGCCTGCGGGTTCAGGCTGTTGCCAAAGCCGAATTCCACCAGTGGCAGACCTCCAATGGAGCCCTGCTCGATGGCAAACTTCACCTCGTGAAACCTGCCTTGCCGCAACAACACATAGGGCACATACGCCGAGATTCCGTAGCCCAGCACCACCACGTCCCCGTCCCGCACCTCTTTCGCCGCGCGCTCGGCCACATACCTGTCCATGGGAGAACCCACTGGTTCACTTGGATACGGCCGCACGATTTCGCCAGACAGCGCAGGCTCGTACGGAACACCGGACGCCTGGATTTGGTCCGGGTCCACGACCACGCAGTCCACCAGCGTTCCGGGGACCTTCACCATCTGCGGATGCAGCGTTCCGGTGCGCGCCACTCGCTTTACTTGCGCGATGACGAGCCCGCCGCTGGCGCGCGCCGCGGCCGCTTGAACGAACGCGGTCAACGTCGCAGGCTCTTGCTCCATGGTGATGTTGCCGGCTTCGTCGGCTGTGGTTCCCCGGATGAGCGCCACGTCCATGCGCATGGACGGCAGGAAGAGGTACTCTTGCCCGCGAACATACTCGACGGACAATAGGTCCTCCTGTGTGCGCGAATTCATTTTGCCGCCTGTGCTGCGTGGGTCGACAAAAGTGCCCAATCCGCGCTGCGTGAACACACCCGGTCGACCCGCTGCGATTTCCCGATACCAACTGGCAATCAGGCCACTGGGCAAGTTGTAAGCCTCGACCTTGTTATCGGTAATGAGTTGCCGAATCGGACTGGCGGCATTGGGAAAAGATCCGCCGATGACCCGCCTCAAGAGCCCTTCGTGCGCCAGCCGGTCGATTCCCGGCTGGTCCTCCACGCCCCCGGGACAGATGGCGAACACCGCCGTCAAATTGCGGGGGTGGCCTTCATTCAAAAATCGGCGCTCCAGCGCAGCCAACGTTTTGTCCGGCACAAGCATCCAGGCCCCGCATACGGAAACCGTAGCCCCGTCCGGAACTCGCTGGATCGCTTCCTCAAATGAAACAACTTTGCTTCTCATTTGCTTTTTTCCAAAAACCGCTGAATGGCCGCCTGACCCCGCGGGTCATTCAAGAGGGTGGCATTTGCGAACGCGTCCAACATTTGAAACGCCGTTCGGCCGCGGTTGGCGATCGCTTTGATGGTTTGCAGCGCGGCGCGGCTTTGCCCCGCTAGCAGCGCGGCAAATTCCGAAGTCTGGCGCTCCAAATCCGCCGCGGGTGCAACCCGGTCGACCAACCCTATGCGTTCTGCATCGGCTGCGTCGATCCGCCGTCCAGTCATGCAAAGCTCCTTGGCCCGATTGACCCCGATGGCGCGGGCAAGTCGTTCCACGCCCCCCCAACCGGGAATCCATCCCAGCCCGATTTCGGGCTGCCCAAATTGGGCGGTGTCCGCAGCAATCCGGAAGTCGCACGCAGTTGCGAGCGTAAGTCCGCCTCCCAAACAGTATCCGGAGATAGATGCGACGCTGATCAGCGGCGAGTGCTCTAAGTGGTCGAGGACGCGGTGGCCGAGCATCTCCCATTCCCGCATAGTGGCTTCATTCATCCGCGCGAGCACGGCCAGATCCGCGCCCACACAGAAGGTGCGGCGGCTGGTTGAGCCAACGATCAGCACTGTCACGCCAGTTGCTTCCCATTCGCCCACCAGCCGCTCGATCGCCTCCAACATTTCGCCATCAAGCGCGTTCAGTCGGGCTGGTTTGTCGAGCAGCAAGCGCGCTATGCCGTTCTCTACTGAAGCCTGAATTCTGTTATTTGTAATCATAAAGAAGCCGCCATGAAACGAAAGAATGGATGCGCAGGCGCCAAAAGAGGGAACTATCCCTCATAAACTTGCTCCCTTTTGTCCCGCTGGAGTTCCGCGTCGAACTTCCGCGCGGCTGCCGTGAGCCGGGCGACGATCTCCGGATGCTTCGCTGCAAGGTCATTCTGCTCGCCTGGATCCGCGCTCAAGTCGAAGAGTTGCGGATGGGGGAATAGCCTATAGTGAGCCCGGAAGACCTTGTCGTCCCGGTACCAGATGGAACGCGGCTTCTCAGGGTAGCTGTCGATTTGCAACATCAGCTTCCAACGTCCCAGCCGCACCGCCTGCAACTGAGTGCCAAAATAGTAGCAAAACAAACGGTCTTTCAAGCGCGTTCCCCTCATGAGCAGCTGATCCAAAGATCGTCCGTCTATGACGCGGTCGCGCGGTAGAGGCGCCCCGGCCAGCCGGGCGATGGTTGGAAAAACGTCGAGAAGAGACGCTACCTCCGCCGTTTCACGTCGTGGTGCAATTTGCCCCGGCCACCAGGCCAGCGCCGGCACGCGCATCCCACCCTCCCATGTGGTTCCCTTCCAACCGCGCAACCCACCGGTCGAGCCGCCACCCTCGCGCGGATCCCCTCCAGAGCGCCGCGGTCCGTTGTCGGAAAAGAACAGCACCAGCGTATAACGGTCCAGCCCCAACTCCCGCAGAGTATCGAGAACTCGCCCGGTGCTCCAGTCGATCTCCTCCACGCAATCACCGTAAATGCCCGCCTTGGACTTGCCCTCGCGCTCGCGCGCGGCATGAAGAGGCGTGTGTGGAGCGGTATGCGCCAAGTAGAGTAGAAACGGCCTGTTCTTCGACTCACGGATGAACGCGAGCGCGCGCTCGGTGTATCGCGTAGTGAGCGTGTGTTGGTCCACCGGCGCCTCGAGAATCCGATCGTTCTCCATCAGCGGAAGCTCCTCATCGGCGTATACTGGCGCGCCGCTTTCATTTTCCCGCCGCTTTCGTGAATCGTTGGAGTAGGGAAGGCCATAAAAGAAATCGAATCCCTGCCGGTGTGCGCGGAATGGAGGACGATGTCCCAGATGCCATTTGCCCACGCATCCTGTGGCGTACCCGAGCGGCTTCAGCAATTCCGCAATGGTGATCTCGTCCGGAGGCAGTCCCGTGTTTTCGGTGGGAAACAGCACGTTGGGGACCCCCGCTCGCACCGGGTATCGGCCCGTGAGCAGCGATGCGCGGCTGGGGCTGCACAAGGGCGCGGCCGCGTAAAAATCCGTGAACCGAACGCCCTCGGCAGCCATACGGTCTAGGTTTGGCGTGCAAATCGCACGCGCGCCGTAGCAACCCAGATCGCCATAACCGAGGTCATCCGCCAGAATGATCACGAAATTCGGCCTGCGCGCCGAGCCGAGCGCCCCAGAGGAACACAGCAAAAACTCCCGCCTAGTCATCACATCACCTCTTTCACGAATGGATCGCCGTCCCGCTCCATAACCTCCCGTAAGCGGTCGTGCATCATGCGTATTGTGGCAGCGTGCGTGGGATCCCGCGCTATATTGCGGTCCTCATGGGGGTCTTCGCGAAGATCGTATAGTGCCACCACCTGCGGCGTTCGCGAGAACACATACTTATAACGTTCTGTACGAATCATGCGGGACTTTGCCCCGCGCTGGCAGAAGGCATAATCGCGCCACTCCGTGTTGCGCCCTTCGATCAGCAACCGCATGGAGCGCCCGTGAATCCCTTCCGGCACCGGCAATCCCATGTAGTCAAGAAGCGTCGGCATGTAGTCGATCTGGCTCACTGGAGCCCGCACCACCGTCCCCGGCTTAATCCGTCCAGGGAAGCGCATCACCAACGGGATCCGCACCAAGTCGTCAAAGAAGCTGAAGATGCTTTTACCGACGCAGCCGTGCGCGCCCACCATATCGCCGTGATCGCTTGTGAACACGACTAGCGTGTTGCGGTTCAGCCCCAGATCGTCGAGCGTCTTGAGCACGCGTCCAACTTGGTCGTCCATGTACTTCACCATTCCGTGATAGATGGCGACGTACTCCCGGATGCCCTCTTCACCCACCAAATCGCCGAGTTGCTTGCTTGGCGCTCGCGCGTCCCACGCCTCCAGGTTCCCCGTCCCCAGCAACCGGATCTTCTTTCGGTCCACCATTGAATAGTATGGCTCGGGTATCACCCACAGATCGTGTGGTGGTGACCACGATGCTGTGATCATGAAGTTCCGATTCCGATTTTCCTCAATGAGCCGCACTATTTGATTGGTTATCTGCGTCTCAGGAAGCAGTTCTGGCGGGATCACTGTACGGCCTATGGTGGCAATATAGCCCAGGCTCGGAGCGACCTTCTGAAAAGGCTCCCACGCCTTGCGGATGGCCGAGGTCATTTCTACTGGCCTGCCAAGATACCGTCCAGGGCTCCGGTCCGCGGCGAACCGTGCCGCTGGCAGCCGCTTTTCCAGGAACTCTTCGTACTCTTGGTGCGCCTTTGCAGCGTAGTCAAACTGTTCGTAGCAGGGAAAGTCCCCCAGTTCGCCCAAGTGCCATTTGCCGCGAAAAGCCGTGAAGTAGCCCTGCCGATATAGCGTCATCTCGGTAGTCGGAAACGCGTCCGGTCGCAACGGTGCCTGATTGCTGCGGGTACCCACGTTCTGCACGATCCCGTGCCTGTGAGGATATACGCCGGTAATCATGCTGGCGCGGGACGGCGAGCAGTAAGGGGTTACGCATGTGGCGTTCGTAAACAACGCCCCCTCGCGCGCGATGCGGTCCATGTTAGGCGTGCTGATGTAAGGATTCCCGGTAATCGAGAGCGAGCGATGGTGCTGCTCGTCCGTCATTAGGAAAAGCAGGTTCGGCCGGCTCGTATCCGGCGCCGAGAGGCAGCGTACCGCGCCTCCCGCAGCACAAAGAAACTGCCGACGCTGCATCAATTCATTCCAGCGCATACAAATACCCGTCTGCCGCCAAAAAGAAGACGCGGTTCCCATAAATCGCCGGGCAGGACTCCTCCACAATGCCGTCCAACCGAAACGCCCATAACAGCCGCGGCGCGTCACCAACCTGCGGCTTGGCGGTAATGCACCGGAAAAATACGTCGCTGCTAGAACCAAAACAGATCTTGTCTCTGGCGATGACGGCACCCGGCAAGCCGCCGCCCGGCCGGAACTCCCACAGCTTTTTCCCCGTCTCAACATCCAAAGAAACTAGCCTTGAGCCCAAATTGCAGCCGTTCACGTCATGCTTCACAGAAACGATCAGCTGCTTACCGTCTGTCGCTGGCGTCACGTTTGGCCTGCCGTCGGTGAATGTGAATGGATATTCCCATATCTTCCGGCCGGTCTTGGTATCGAGCGCGAAGGCGCTGCCGCCCACTGCGGCAAACAGTTTTCCGCCCACCAACACCGGCGCGCCCGAATCCGGGCTGATAACATTCCGCTGCGCTTCGCCAGCCGGCCCGCCGGGAACGTAGTACGCCCAGCGAATCTCGCCGGTCTCCTGGTCGAGCCCGAAATAGTGGCCACCCCAAGCGCCCGTGTACAGACTGTTCGCATCCACAGCAGGCGCCGGATAAATGCCGCCGGTGGTCTGGCGTCTCCAGAGTGTTTCTCCCGTTGCCGCCCGAAGGCACAGAATATCGCCTTCTACTGTTCCCACGAACAACCTGCCCCGCGAATAGCTGGCGCCCACCCACACCCAACCGAGCGGCTTACTCCACACCTGCTGGCCGGTCTTTGCGTCCACAGCATAGAACTGTTTGTCACCGCCCTGATGGCCGAAATAGACGCGACCTTCGGCGACAGTCGGCGTACCAGATACCTGCCCGGACGTTTCGAATCGCCAAATCTCCCTCCCGCTCAACGCGTCAACCGCATACACAAATCGGTTCGGTGCGCCGACATACACCACGCCGTTCACCACCGTCGGAGACGACTGGTAATCCGCGCCTCCGGCGATCATATCAGCCAGAATGCGCTTGCCGTCAACGAATGCCGCTTCCAGCAGGCTGTGGTGCCATTGCACTTTTCCGTCGGATGGGCGGAGAGAGTACAAATAGAGGTCGGAGGCGCTGACCAGCACGCCCGCATCATCGCCTACGAGGTCCGCCATCAGTTGATGTGAAGTGACTTTCGATCGCCATAGCAGCTTGCCGTCCGGGCCGAAGGCGTGGACGGTTCCATCCATCGCCGCCGCTACCACATTCGGGCCAATCACGAGTGGCCGGGCGCGAATCCAGTCGCTCACCATCACTTCCCACAACAGCTTGCCGCTTGCCGCATCCCAACAGTAAAGTCGCCGGTTCGCCGCACCCACGTAAAGACGGCCGTCGCCGGCAGCGGGCGTTGAGAAGAATTGGTAAGCCCGTCTTTCGATGTCCCGCACCTGGTAGGTCCACTTAACTTTACCGGTCACTTTATCAAGCGCATATATAGTTCCATCGTTGGCCGGCGCATAAATGGTGTCTGAAGCTACAAAGGGACTCGTCCGCAACGGCGCCCGAGCACGGAACTGCCACGCGATGCGCTCATGCCCCTGCGCTTCGAATGCGTAAAGCACCCCCTCATTGGTCGCTACGTAAATTCGATCGCCTTCCAGCACCGGGTCTCCCGCTATGTCTCCCGTTCTCAGTGCCCAAAGCTGCCGCCCCGATGCTGTGTCCTTCACCATTAACGTATCCAGGTTCCAGACCAGCGGCGGAATGTGCTCGATGTACTGCTTCCCGTACGGATAAACGAGGAACCGGCTATCGCCCGCCAGAGGAGCATAGCCTTGCCGATAATCTAAGTGCCCAATTGTCTCTTGCCTCACCACCTTTCCAGTGTGCTTGTCGATGTAAACCAAGTCACGGGCGACGCCCGTCTCGCCACGGCTGCCGGAATGCCTCACAACAACTTTGTCGCCCGCAATCACCACCGGCGAGCTGACCCGCGGCGTCTCGTAAATTAGCGTGCCGTACTGTCTAGCTTTCCATAACACCTTACCCGATCTTTTTTCCAGGCAGTATGCGATGGTGGTGATACCGGGCGACGCGATGTAGACACGCTCTCCCTCAATGCTAGGTCGCGCATACCAGGTGTGCCCAATGGGAAATCGCCATGCCAGCCTTCCCTCAGAAGGTCCTGGGTCGTGGGTGTACCCTCTCTGAGAGGGCCCTCCCCCGAATGACGGCCAGTCGGTGGGCTGCACCGCCGCCGGACCGCCCCGCCCTGCTTGGCTCCGATACTTCGGCAACTTCGACTGGAGGTCTTCGAGTAGCATATAGCCCTCATCGATCACCCGGCACTGCCCTTCGTTCGGTGCAACCCATGGTCGCGGCAAACGTGAGCGGATGGCCTCAAACGGGCTTAGGTCCACCCCTTGGTGCAGCAGCAGACGGAACCATGCATATAACATGCTGTGCCGCTCCATGGCGTTTTCGAGCGTGGTGGGAGTCGCACGCACATTCTCGCGCATGCGGTCAAGATCCTCCAGCCCAGAAGCAGTGCTGGCGCTGGCAGCCATCGTTGGCAAGCCAACTACCAGGACCGCCATCGCTAGCCCTACTTTGCCTACCATTGCAGCCGCCCTCCCACCGAAATCACTCTCTGCCGCGAAAACGTCGTATTCGTAACTTGGCCAAAGAGACTATTGACGGGATTCGATACCGGGGCTGCAAAATGAGCGTGATTCAGCGCGTTCATCCCCTCACCGCGCAATTGCAGGCTCCATCTCTCGCTTAAGCGGAAATTCTTGAACACCGAAAGATCGAAGTTATTCACACCGTCCGCCCGCACACCGGTCAGTCGTGAAGGGAACGAACGGATATTGGAGGCAAGCTGCCTCTGCGGATCTCGCTCGAAGCCCGCATCGATGTTGAACCACCGCTCCACCCGCCTTTCACCTTTCGGCAGCACAATATCATGCACGTTGCCATAGAAGGCAATGTTCGGAAACTCTATGGGCGCGCCGCTCTGGCCGGTATAAATCCCCTGTATAGTCCAGCCGCCCGCGATAGCGTTCAACCAGCTCGGCGTCCCGCCCAGCCACTTCTTTCCGCGCCCAATCGGCAGCTCATAGATTCCGCTCAGCACCAAGCGGTGCGGTCGGTCCAGGTTGGAAACCACGTGCTCGGGCCCCGCGTCGCTAGGGTTCAGCCGGGAAGTCGCGTCCATGTACTTCGACCACGTGTAGCTGGCCTGGAACGTGTAGCCATGCGAAAAACGTTTTTCGAGGCGGAGATGCGCGCCGTGATACCAGCTGAAGCCTTCGTCCGTCGCCATATTAATAGCCCCAAAGTGCGGGTACGGCCGCAGCAACACCGAACGCGCCACCGTCCTTCCCGAGTAATTGGTGCCAGCGAACTCTGAAATACCAAAGAAGGGGTTCTGCACCGCAGCGGCCAGTCTGTCGATCGTTGCTTGGTCGCGTATCGGCGACGTGCTCAAGTACTGCGCTGGCACCGCGTTGATATTCGTGGGAAGCGGGAGCGCCGTGCCGCGATTCCCCGTGTAGCCCACCTCTAGCAGGATACGGTGCGGAAGCTGCTGTTGCACACTGAAACTCCATCGCTGCATGTAGCCGTTCCGGCGGCTGGGATCGAAAACGCTAACGTCGTTGCCGAGGAACGTCTTCAAGCCCGCCGCCGCCCCCGGAGGATCGAGCAGTCCGTCCGGGAAGGGATCCTGTATATTGGCGCGGAAGGTCAGGCCATTGTCGTCGCTCGCCCGAAGCTGCGTGCGCTGGCTGAAGCCTTGCTGGAACACGCTGGTTTCGTCGCCTAGACCAAGCATCTTGTAATAAATCGCGTACCCGGCGCGCACTACTGTCGTCGGTCGCAGCAGATAAGCTACGCCCACACGGGGTGCAAAATTCTTTGGATTAGCGTCCCACATGCCGCGCGGTGTGCCGCCCACATTGGCGAAGAGCAGCCCGCCCAATGTGCGGAAAGCAGTCACGGACACCTCTGGAATGGGGGCCACTTTGTAATTGGCCAGTGCGGATGTGGAGATCGGGTTCGGGGTACTGAAGTCGAAACCCCGATTGGCGCGGTTGTAGGTTTCGATCACCGGCGCCTCGAATTCGTACCGCAAGCCGAGGTTGAGCGTCAGCTTAGGGGAAACCTTCCAATCGTCCTGAATGTAACCGCCCAGGAACTTGCCGCGCGCCGAGCGCCCCGTCAGCCGGTCGATGTACCCGCCCGAGGGCAGCCCTAGCAGGAATGATGCCAGACCCTGCCCGATAGGCGCCGCGGGCGAGGTATCTAGAGGCCCGCGGGTCCACGTCGGCGTGAACTGGTAGACTGGCGCGTAAGCGGTATTATATTCATTCCAGTTGTCCTGCTGAAGCCGTAACTCGCCGCCAAATCGGAGAGTGTGCATGCTGCGGACGTAGGTCAAATGTCCCAAAAACAGGTGCGAAAGCTCCCCTGTGCGGTCGTTCAAGGAACCCCCTAGGTTGGGGAACTGGTCGATTTGCGTGAATGGCAAGGCCGCGCGCGAAAGATCGAGCTGCCTCAGTAGATTGGGCGAAAGGCCGAGTGCATACAAATCCACTGAGCCGAAACTGGTGGGCGTGGTGTGACGTTTGAAGCGTGAAAGGCCGTAGCGCAGGTTCAACACCAAATCCGGACGCAGCGTCAGCGCATCGTCAAATGCCACGCCGCGATGGGCCCACGGGTAATAGTGGTTTCCGCTCCCCTTGTTATGGAAGATGTCGTTCTGTTCTTGGTTCTGAGTATTGAGCGTCACTGAAATAAAGAACCGGTGATTGTCGGCCACCACTTGGTCAAGTCGGATAATCTGCTGGTTCATGTGCAGCCAAGCCGGCCCGGCACCCTGCCAGTTCTGACGGCCGTCCGCCGTGCCGCTGGCATTGGGCGGCGGGTAGTATTGCAACATCTTCAGCGCCATGGGGTTTAGCCGGTGACGCGGGATGATGTTGCCGGGAAACGGCTGTCGGCTGAAACGCCCGCCCGACGCCGGAGCAATTGTCGCCGGGTCATAGACTTGGTAGGCGGGGCCGAGCACCAGCAGGTCCGAAAAATCCCCGTCGCGCTCTTTGAGCGTCGGGACCGTCTGCGGCGCCGTCGAGGCCCAGATCCGGTCACCCAGGTCGAACGTGAACTGCCAGAACGTCCGGTCATGCCCATCATAGAAGCGCGGAATGATCACTG
>Ga0272448_1004920_pt1 | contig 14970 bp, 9 predicted proteins | sample YNPCB0191_FD_202220 | JGI IMG/M metagenome (GOLD analysis project Ga0272448, IMG submission 202220) | Hot spring sediment microbial communities from Yellowstone National Park, WY, United States - YNP-CB-019-1 | ecosystem: Environmental > Aquatic > Thermal springs > Hot (42-90C) > Sediment...
GACGGATACGCCGATGCCAACGTCTACGCTCACGCCGACGGCGACGCCCACGGCAACCAATACCCAATCCTCAATCCCTAACACTCCCACGATCACTCCGGTAGCGCGGCCGGTGTTCACGGTGGCTGTGGGGCAGGAACCGCACGGCCTGGCAGTGGATGGCCGAACCGGCCTGGTGTACGTCGCCCATCACCGCAGTCCAACCGTCGCCGTCTTGGACGGGGTTGCCGGCGCTGTGGTGCGTACGATCGGCCTCGGCGCCGCGGCCGGCGGCAACGGCGCGGCGTTCGATGCCGGCCGTGGCCTGCTCTATGTGGCCAACAAGTTCACCGACGATGTCAGCCGGGTGAACGTGGATTCCGATGTGCCGGCGGTCCGCATTGGGGTCGGCCGACAGCCGGACGGCGTGGCGGTGGACAGCGCCACGGGCATCGTCTACGCGGCGAACTTCGACAGCAATACGATCACCCTGTTCTACGGGCCGACCGGCGCAGTGATCGCCACCGTGAGCGGCGACGGACATCCTTCGTTCATCGCGCTCGACCGGAGCCGCGGCCGTTTCTATGTGACGAATCACCTGGGCGCCACCGTGAGCGTGCACGATCTGGCGACCGGCGCGCTGCAAAAGAAGATCGCGACCGGCGGCGGGCCGTATGGCATCGCGTTCGATCCCGTGCGCAGCCGGCTCTACACCGCCAACCGGGACGGCCGCAGCGTGACGATCATTGACCTGACGACCGATCGCGTGATCAAAGACATGCCGCTGAATTGCACGCCGTATCAGGTGGCGGTGAACTCGCGTTCGGGGCATCTGTTCGTGGTGTGCGCGGACGACCAGCAACTCCACATCTACGATGAAGACACCACGTTATGGCTCGCATGGGTGCCGGTCGGCCGGGGGGCCGGGGAAGGGATCGCGGTGGATGAGGCCGCGGCGCGCGTCTATGTGAGCAACGGCGGGGACGATACCGTCACGATCATCGAGGATAACTATCCCCGGCCGGTGACAACGAATACGCCCACGCCAATGGCAACGAATACGCCAACGAATATAACGAATACACCGACGCCGACGGCCACGGCGACGAAGACGTTAACACCGACAGCCACGAATACGCCGACGGTAACGAATACACCGACGCCGACGGCCACACCAACACCAACGAAGACGCCGACGGCTACGGCCACGAAGACGTTAACGCCGATGGCCACGAATACGCCAACGCCGACGACGAGGCCAACCTCAACGCCGACGGCTACGGCCACGAATACGCCAAGGCCGACGGCCACAGTCACGAAGACGACAACGCCGACAGCGAGGCCAACATTAACGCCGACGCCGACCAATACCCAATACCCAATACCCAATACCCCCACCACCACTGCGACGCCTACCCGCCGCTATCGCCTGCACCTGCCGTTGATCGAGGCCTCCGCCGGTCCGACCGCGGCCAGATCGGCCGGTCGGACGCTCGTCGCAGCCGCGGCCGGTTGGCCGCTGACCGGCGTGCAGGCGTTGGCGGTGGACGAATCTACGGGCGACCTCTACGCGTTGACCCGGGACGCGCTCGTGCGCTATGATCCGGCCGGACAACAGGTGCTGGCGCAGGCGCTGGTGGGCCGTGAGCCGGCCGGCCTCGCGGTGGATTCCGCGCATCGTCGCGTTTATGTGGCCAGCGTTGGCCGGGCCGCGATCCTGGCGTTCGACGGCCGCACGTTGGAGCCGCTGGCCATCGCGGGCGGCTTCGCCCAGCCCGGCGGATTGGCCCTGGCCGGCGATCTGCTCTTCGCAGCCGATACGCAGGAAGGGACGGTGCACGTGCTCGCGGCCGGCGACCTCGCGCGCGTGGCGGTGGCGCCTGTGGGGCCGGGGCCCTATGCGCTGGCGACCCTCCCCGCGCACGGCCGCGTCTTCGTTGCGCTCAGCGGCGGCGACGGCGTTGCCCGGCTGGACATGGCCACCGGCGCGCTGCTCGGCGTGACATCGCTCGGCGGCCTGGGACACCCACAGGGGCTCGTCGCCGACGACGCGGCCGGCAAGGTATACGTGCTCTATCTGCTGGCTCCGCGCTACCGCCAGATCGCCATCCTGGACGCCGCCACGGGCCGCGTGGACCGGATCATCCCGGCCACTCTCGACCGTCCCCTGACGGCCGCGGCGGCGCTGGCGCTCGACCCGACCCGCGAGCGCCTGCTGATCGGCGACAGCACCGGCGTGCTGGCCTACGACCTGCGCCCGGACGCGTGGGAGCCGGCGGCCGTGGCGACGACGCGCGGCGCGGCGCCCATCTTCGGCCTGGCGGTGGACCGCAACCGGGGCATCCTCTACGTCAGCGATCGCGGCGACCGCGCGGGCCGCTTGCTCCAGGCGGAGATGCAGCGGCCATAGCCGTTAATTGACACCCTGTCCCGCCTTCTGTATAATGTCTCTGTCCGTGGGATGTACCCGGCAAGCATCAGCGGCGAAACGGCCAGGCAGCCCTCCATCGTTCACTGCGCGTGTGCTCGAGAGATCAGACGATCCATGAGCGTGATAGACGAAGTGAAGGAACGCCTCGACATCGTCGAGGTGGTCTCTCAATATGTCCCGCTGAAGAAGTCGGGGCGAAACTACAAGGGGCTTTGTCCGTTTCACAGCGAGAAGACCCCCTCCTTTGTGGTTTTCCCGGAAAACCAGTCGTGGCACTGTTTCGGCGCATGTGGCACCGGGGGCGATGTCTTCTCCTTCATCATGAAGCGGGAGAACCTGGACTTCGGCGAGGCGCTGGCGCTCCTGGCCGCACGGGCCGGCGTCGAGTTGCAGCCGCGGGCGGGCGCTGCTCCGGCCGACGAACAGAAGCTCGAACGGCTGCGCCAGATCGTGGCCGAGGCCGCAACTTATTATCACTACCTGCTCGTCCGCTCGGAAGAGGCGGCCATTGCCCGCGCCTATCTGGAGCGCCGCGGCTTCGTCCGCCAGACGTGGGAAAACTGGCAGCTCGGCTACTCGCTCGATAGCTGGGACGCGCTGAAGGATCGCCTGTTGGCCAAGGGCTACACGCCGGCCGAGCTGGAAGAGGCCGGCCTGATCATCCGCCGCGAGGACGGAAGCGGCTACTACGATCGCTTCCGGGGGCGGCTGATGATCCCGATCCGCGATGTGCAGGGCCGGGCCGTCGGCTTCGGCGCCCGCGTGTTGCGCGAAGACACCGAGCGGCCGCAGCCGAAATACATCAACTCGCCCCAGACGCCGATCTTCGACAAGGGCGGCCTGTTATACGGCCTGGACATGGCCAAAAAGGCCATTCGCGAGGCCGACCTGGCCGTGCTCGTCGAAGGGTACATGGACGTGTTGATGTCGCACCAGGTGGGGGTGGCCAACGTCGTGGCCGGCATGGGCACCGCGCTCACCGACGCGCAGATGCGCCTGCTCAGGCGCTATTCCAGCAACCTGACCCTGGCGCTCGATCCCGATGCGGCCGGCGCTCATGCGACCATGCGGGGCCTGGAAGCCGCCCGCCAGGCCATGGAACGGGTGTGGCAACCCACCGTCGGCCCGACCGGCCTGGTACGCCAGGAGAGCCGGCTCAAGGCGCAATTGCGCATCGCGGCGCTGCCCGACGGCCTCGATCCCGACGAGCTGGCCCGCGCCGATGTGGAGCGCTGGCGTCGGGTGATCGCCGAGGCGCAGCCGATCGTGGATTATTACCTGGCGCGCGTCGGCCAGGAGGAAGACCTGACCACCGCGCGCGGCAAGGCGAACGCGGTCGAGCGTATGGCGTCCCTCATTCGCGAGATCGGCAACGCCGTCGAACGCGATCACTACATCCAGCGGCTGGCGCGGCTGGTGCAGGCCGACGAGCGACTGGTGGCCGAACAGGTGTTGCGTCGGCCGGCCGTGGCCGAGGCGCGCCGGCGCAGCGACGAGACGCCGGCCGCGGGGGCCGATCAACCGGCCCGGCCGACCGCCGAAGCCGATCCGTCTGCCCGGCCGGCCGCGGCGCTCAAGCCGGTGCTGGATCGCGCGTCGGCCAGCCGGCGCCGCGAGATGTTGCTGCTCGGCTATCTGCTCGGCCGGCCCGACCTGTGGGCCGCATTGGACGCGCAGCTCATCGAGTTGCGCGTGTCGCCCCTCAGCCCGGAGGACTTCAGCGATACCGAGAATCGGGCCGTCCTCGCGGCTTTGCAGGCCAATCTGGCCGTCGTGCTGGCCGGAACAACGGATGACCTCGCGAGTCTTGTGCCGGAGGCGCTCTGGCCTCGCTGCCAGGAGGCGCTGGCCCAGATTCGGCGTCATCCCGACCTGACCGATGAAAAGCTGCTGAAGGACATGGGCGACCTGGTGTTGCGGCTGCGGCAGGATAGCCTGCGCCAACAGGTGGCGCAGCTCCGCTATCTGATCGGCGAGTTGGAGGAGAGCGGCCAGCGAGATCAGCTCCGGCCGTTTCAGGAATTGATCACATCCTGTTCGGTGCAAATCGGACAGTTGCAGAAGCTGCTGAATTCACGTACCATGGCCGGCGCGCTGGCTCAGGCCTCTCGAGAGGTCAGGAGCGCGGCCGCCGCGAACGGCCCAGGATGAGTTGTGAAGGGGTTTCTGTTGAGGACAGATTGCCATGAGCCCTGAGCGACAACGCCGGACTACCCGTTCTTCGCGAGCCGCGTCTTCGGCAAAGCCGATACGGGAAAAACCCCTCGAAGCTGAACCGGACGAAGAGCTCGACGATGAACTGCGCGAAGAAGACCTGGAAGAGGAGCTCGACGCCGAGGACCTGGTCGAGGTGCGCATCGCGGTCGGCCCGGACGGCATTGCCGAGGCCTTGCCGCTGCCGCCCGCCGAAGAGGACGAGTTCGCGCCGTTCATCGAGCGAGACGAAAAGCTGGAACAGGAGATCGAATGGGAGGCCAGCCAGCCGCTCGAGCAGGTCATCGAGGACTGGGACGATCCCACCTTCAGCAGCGATCCGGTTCGGATGTATCTGCACGAGATCGGCCGCACGGCGTTGCTCACCGGCGAAGACGAAGTAGCGCTGGCAACGGCCATCCGCGAGGGCAAAGAGGCCGCCCGTCGGCTCCAGGAGGAGCCCGATCTGGACGAGGAGACCCGCCAGACGTTGCGCCAGATCCAACAGCGCGGCCGCCAGGCCGAACAGCGCCTGACGCAGGCCAACCTGCGGCTGGTCGTCAGCGTTGCCAAGCGCTACGTCGGCCGGGGCATGTCGTTCCTCGACCTGATCCAGGAGGGCAACCTCGGCCTGTTGCGCGCGGTCGAGAAGTTCGACCCCACGTTGGGCTACAAGTTCAGCACCTATGCCACCTGGTGGATCCGCCAGGCCATCAGCCGCGCCATCGCCGATCAGGCGCGCACGATCCGCATTCCCGTGCACATGGTGGAGAGCATCAACAAGCAGATCCGCGTGCAGCGCCGGCTGATGCAAGAGCTGGGCCGCGAGCCGACCCCCGAAGAGGTGGCTCTGGAGATGGATCTGCTGGCGCCGGAGGACAAGCGGGCGATCGAAGAGGCGTTCCTGTTGGGGCAGCCGCTCGATCCGGCGCTCAATCGTCGGCTCCAGGCCGCGGCGAGCAAGGTGCGGCGCATCATGCGCATCGCCCAGGAGCCGATGTCGCTGGAGACGCCGGTGGGCAGCGAGGAGAACAGCTCGCTGGGCGATTTCATCGAAGACGATAGCCTGCCCGGCCCGGCCGACCAGGCCAGCCGTCACCTGCTCAAAGAGCAGATGAACGAGATCCTGAGCGGCCTGACCGAGCGGGAGCGGCGGGTGTTGGAGATGCGCTTTGGCTTGAAGGACGGCATGGCCCGCACCCTGGAAGAGGTCGGCCAGGAGTTCGGCGTCACGCGCGAACGCATTCGCCAGATCGAAGCCAAAGCGTTGCGCAAGTTGCGCCATCCGATTCGCAGCCGCAAGCTGCGGGACTACCTGGCGTGACTTGACGAATCGGCCGGATTGAGTATAATAGAAGCTGTAAAAGCAATCCTCGATAGCTCAATTGGCAGAGCAAGCGGCTGTTAACCGCAAGGTTGGAGGTTCGAGTCCTCCTCGAGGAGCTCCGGCGATTGTCGTGGAATACGCCCGACGGGCGAAACGGGGGCAATCGCTTCAGATCGGTCGGCGGCCTGATGGGGCTGCCGATTTGTTTTTAATGCGCTGCTCAGTCCGCACGGTTGACGAACGCCGCGACTTGTGGTATAACAGGCCAACTTCGGCCGCGGGCGAGCCAACCCCAGCCGGACAATAGCAGTAGATCACATGTAGGGGCCAGGAGTCTGAGACATGGCGACGCGAGAACAGATCATCCATCGGGAGCGCCGCAAATTGCTGGAGGAACGCGCCCGTTTGATCGGCGAGCTGGAACGCTTGCGCGAGGCGCTGAAGACCGAAGTGGATGTAGACGCAGAAGAAGGCGATCCCGATCTCATCGAGCGCGAGAAAAACGTCGCGCTCCTCAGCCAACTCGAGCGCAAAAAAGAAGGCATCGAAGCCGCTCTGCGCCTGATCGAAAAGGGGAAATACGGCATCTGCGAACGCTGCGGCAAGGAGATCCCGACCGAGCGCCTGGAGGTGCGACCGGACGCGACCCTGTGCGTCCAATGCCAGGTCGAGGTCGAAAAGCTGATCAAGCGCGGGTTGATGACGAGGGCCGAAGAAGATTTGCAGTAGGACAGATCGGATGTGGGTGCAGATCGTGAAACGAATCATCGGCGATCGCGTCGGTTGCATCTATCAGAACGGGCCAGGCGGCTCGCAGGCGAGCGGTCTGACCCGTTTTTCATATCCCCTGAACGACATAGAAGGGAACCTCGCCTATGCTGCCAGATAACGTATTCGTCTCCGGCCATCCGCTCATCCAACATAAGCTCTCCATCTTGCGCAACAAGCGCACCGAACCGAAGAAGTTTCGAGAACTGATCCGGGAGATCTCGATCCTTTTGGCCTACGAGGCCACGGCCGATCTGGGCCTGACGCCCGTGCTGGTCGAAACCCCTATGGGGGTGGCCCGTTGTCAGCAGCTCACCGAGACCATCGGCCTGGTGCCGGTGCTGCGCGCCGGGCTGGGCATGGTCGAGGGAATCTGGGAGATGATGCCCGGAGCCGAGGTGTGGCATATCGGCCTGTTCCGCGATGAGCGCACCTTGCGGCCGGTCGAGTACTACAACAAGCTGCCCGTCGCGCCGACGGTGCAGGTGTGCCTGATCCTCGATCCGATGTTGGCCACCGGCGGCACGGCCGTGGCGACGGTGGACATCCTGAAGAAGTGGGGCGCGCAACGCATCAAATATGTCGGCATCATCGGCGCGCCCGAAGGAATCAGCCGACTCCATACCGCACACCCGGACGTGGCCATTCACCTGGCGGCCGTGGACGAGCGCCTGAACGAGATCGGCTACATCGTGCCCGGCCTGGGCGATGCGGGGGATCGGCAGTTCGGCACGGGGTGAGTAGGTATGGTACACAGTCGGCCGTCGTGGGATGAGTATTTCATGGGGATTACGTTTCAGGTGGCGAAGCGCAGTACGTGCGATCGGGCACGCGTGGGCGCGATCATCGTCAAGGACAAGCGCATCCTGACGACCGGCTACAACGGCGCGCCGGCCGGCCTGCCGCACTGCGACGATGTCGGCCATCTGATGGTGGCCGGCCATTGCGTGCGCACCCTGCACGCCGAGCAGAACGCCATCATCCAGGCCGCGTTGCACGGCGTCAGCGTGGCCGGCGGCACGATCTACGTGACCCATCAGCCATGCCTGACCTGCGCGAAGATGATCATCAACGCGGGCCTGCGCCGCGTGGTCTATGCCGGCGATTACCCGGACGAGAATGCCGTGGCGTTCCTGCGCGAGGCGGGCGTGGAGCTGGTGGCGTTCGGCCGTCGCGAAGAGGCGCCGGCCGTGGACGAAACGCCGTTGGAGACCGGTTGAGAAAGGCGGACGAGATGAGCGACGAGAGCCTGATCTATCGCATGCCCGCCGGCTTCCTGTGGGGCGTGGCCACCGCGGCGCACCAAAACGAGGGCCATAACCGCAACAACCAGTGGGCCGCCTGGGAACAGCAGCCGGGGCGCATCCACGCCAACCAGCGCAGCGGCAAGGCCACCGATTGGTGGAACCTGGAAGTCGCGGCCGCCGACTTCGATCGCGCGGCCGAGCTGGGCCTGAACAGCCTGCGCCTCTCGGTCGAATGGAGCCGCATCGAGCCCGAGCCCGGCCTCTTCGACCAGACCGCGCTGCGCAAATACGCCGAGATGGTGCGCCTGTTGCGCGCGCGCGGCCTGGAGCCGATGGTGACCCTCCACCACTTCACCGATCCGCTCTGGTTGGCCGAGATCGGCGGCTGGGAGAACCCGCTGGTGGCCGATTTCTTCAGCCGCTTCACCGGCCGCGTGGTAGAGGCGCTGGGCGACCAGGTGACCCTTTGGTGCACGGTCAACGAGCCGATCGTATACGCCGCCAGCGGCTATTTCGACGGCGTCTTCCCGCCGGGCGTCAAGAGCCTGCGCCGCACGATCAACGTCCTCCGCAACATGTTGCTGGCGCACGGCCGCGCCTATCGCACGATCCACCGCCTTCAGGCGGCCGCGCGCGTGGGCCTGGCGCATCACATGCGGCTCCACCTGCCCGCCGATCCCACCAGCGCCGCCGACCGCTGGGCCGCGGCCAACATGAACCAGATCGCCAACAACTCGACCCTGGCCGCCATCACCGAGGGCCGGCTCACGCCCCTCATCGGCTACGGCCAGAAGGTGACTTATCTGATAGATACGTGCGACTACATCGGCCTGAACTACTACACCACCATCCTGACCGCGTTCGCGGCGAACCGGCCGACGTCGTTTCTGGCGCGCACCTTCTTCGATCCGCGGGCCGAGTTCAGCGACCCCAACCCCGACGGCCAACCGTATGGCATCATTGACCCGCAGGGGCTATACCTGTCGCTGAAGGCGTTGGCCGGCTACGGCAAGCCGATCTACATCACCGAGAACGGCGTGCCCGACGCCGACGACGACGTGCGCGGCCGTTTCATCGCCACGCATCTGCTCGAAACCTGGCGGGCCATCCAGGAGGGGGTGGATGTGCGGGGCTATTACCATTGGACGCTGGTGGACAACTTCGAGTGGACCGCGGCCTGGGCGCTCAAGTTCGGCCTCTATGCCCTGGACCCGGAGACCGGCAGCCGCACGGCCCGGCCCAGCGCTGCGATCTACGCGCAGATCGCCCAGGCGAACGGCATCCCCCGGCGCCTGTTGCAGGCGGTTGCGCCCGGCTACGCGGTAAAGCTCGCTTAGTTTCAGTAGATCACAATTTTGCTGCTCCAAGCCGGTCTGTGACCGGCGGTCGGGGGTCACAGACCCCCTCTGAGCTTGAATCTGTGATCTACTGAGTTTGGCGCGTCGCGTATCTTGTGGTATACTTTTGTCCGTCGGGCGCGTAGCTCAATAGGCAGAGCAGCGGCCTTTTAAGCCGCGGGTTTAGGGTTCGATTCCCTACGCGCTCATCCTGTAGGGCGAACTTCAGTTCGTCCCACAAGTAAGGCGAACTCAAGTTCGCCCTACAAGTATGGCGAACTTCAGTTCGCCCTGTATGTAGGACGAACTTAAGTTCGTCCTACATATGGTTACAACTGCCGCATCAACCGCTTGCGCAGCTCCGGCGCCGGATAAGCCCCTACGATCTGATCCACCACCCGGCCGTTCTTGAAGATCAACAGGGTAGGGATGCTCATGATCCCGAAGCGGCCGGCGACCTCCGGATTTTCGTCCACGTTGAGCTTGCCCACCACCGCGCGGCCGACGAATTCGCGCGCCAGCGCCTCCACCGCCGGCGCGATCATCTTGCACGGCCCGCACCAGGGCGCCCAGAAATCTATGAGCACCGGCACGCGGCTCGTGCGAATCAACTGATCGAACGAGGCATCGGTCACGGTGATCGGCCGGGTCGCGGCGCCCGCACCGGTCGCGGCCGCCGATGCCCGCGGAGGCGCCGCTTCATCGGCCGGCGAAGGCGGCGTCTCCCGATACAATGGCGCACTCGGCCCCGACGGCAGCGTCGGCCGTTCCTTGCGGTTGCCCGTCAGATAGTCCAGCCACGCCGCCCATCCTTCTTCCGGCCCCGCGCCCACCGCGCGCGCCGTTTCCTGGCCCTCCCGGTTGAACAAGATCACCGTCGGCAGCCGGTCGATCCGAAAACGGCGGGCCAAACCGGGTTCGTCGGCCACGTTGACCTTGACCACCAGGCCGCGGCCCGCATAGCGCCGCGCCAGCCGCTCCAGCGCCGGCGCCAGTCGTTCGCACGCCGCGCAATCGTTTTGCCAGAAGACCAGCATGACCGGCAGCCGCGCGGCAAGCACGCGCGGCAGATTGGCCTCATTGACATGGATCGGTGCTTCGATCAGCATGGTTCACCTCATTGCTTCTTTGTTCTTTGCGTCGGGTCCTCCAGGCCGCCAGTGCGCCGAGAATCAGCGCGGACAGGCCGACGGCAAAAAGCCACCAGCCCACGCGCCACCAGAAGGGCGCGAAGCGCAGCTCGATCCGGTGCACGCCTTCCGGCACCGCGACGCCCTGGAAAAGGTAATCCGTTCGCAGAGGCGGGGCCGCGGGCCGGCCGTCGAGCCACACCTCCCAGCCCGGATACCAGACCTGGCTGATGACCAGGAAGGCCGGGCCGTCCGCCATCACCTGCAACGCCAGGCGGTTCGGCCCGGGCCGGATCTCCACGACCTGGCCCCTGCCCCCCACCTGAACATTGGACGCGGCTTCGATCACCGCGGTTACACGCGGATCGAAGCCCGCCGCATGAATGGCCGCCCAGGCCGCTTCGTGATCGGCCGCCACCTGCACCCGGGGGACGAAGAAGGCGCGCGGCAGCGCGTTTTTGTTTTCATAGACGTTGAGTCGGGCATCGCCGTCGAAGGCCAGCGCGAACTTGCTCCAGTCCAGGGGCGCGTCCTTGCGCGCAATGACGTAGCGGATGTTCAGCAGGTCATAGAGGGGCGTCGAGCGCGAGCCCAGGTTGTCCCAATAGCGGCCCACATCGGCCAGGAGCAACGGGTTTGCGATGCCGTCTATGTCCTCCAGGCCGTACAGGAGCGCCGTATCGGGTTGCCATTCCTGCTGGATCGCCGTTCTGGTATCAATACGGAAGGGGCCCCCCTGCCCCTGCAGAAAGCCGACGATGCGCTCCTGCCGATAGCTCAGGCTGGGATCCTGGTTCCCCAGGTCCTGATACGCGGCGAGGCTTGTCAGGTCGAGGAAGATCAGCCCCGCCGCGAGCCAACCCAACGTAGTGGGCCGGGCCCAACCGTTGCGCCGGGCGATCACCCAGAGCAGGCTGGCGGCCAACAGGCCGGCGAACGACATGAGGGCGATCAGCGTCACCGAGATGTGGGCGACCATGTCCGCCGGCCGATCCTGCGTCAGGAGCAGCGCCAGATAGCCGAGTGGCACCGCGATCGCCCAGACCGCGGCCGTGATGCGGCCCAGCGCGCGGCGGACCGCCGTCCAGGTGGCGGCCGTCCGGTCGTCGAGGGGCTCCAGGCCGGCGTCCAGTCCCAACGCGGCAAGCATCGCCAGCGCGAAGCCGGTCACCATCACCAGCCGGCCGGGCGCGCGCAGCTGGCCGAACGGCGGCACCAGCGTCAACCAGCCGTGCGGAATCGCGTAGATGCCGAGCGCGAGCACGAAGCTCGCCAGCGCCACCCCGGCCCACAGCCAGATGCGACGCTCGCGCCGCAGCGCAATCGCCAGTCCGGCCAGGACCAGCGGCAAGATGCCCACATACCCCGCTTCGACGCGCGGCCACAATCCCCAGTGGAATTGCGGCCCGCGGCCGAAGAAGCCCGGGATCAGCCAGCCGATCCATTGCGCCGGCGAAAGGGAGTAGCCGGCCGTCTGCTGATAGTTCCAGGCCGCGCGCGCGGTGCGGCCCGACAGCTCGACCGCGGGCAAGAGGACGGGCGCGGCCAACAGGAAGGCAACCAGCCCACACGCGACCAGGCGCAGCGCCATCGCGGCGATGCGCGGGCCGGGGGCCGGTTCTTCCCGATGCAGGAAGAGCCAGAGCACGCTGTAGAACGTCAGCGCCAGCGCGATGAACAGGGTCGCCTGGATGTGCCCCGCCAGCGATCCGACCGCCAACAGCACGCCGGCCCGCGCGCCGCGCGTTGCGGCGCGTGCCATCGTCGGCGCATCCCAGGCCGCGGGCCGGCCGGCTTGCCGGTTCCCCGTGTAGGCCCAAAACACCCACGGCAGCCAGCTCATCACCGCGTTGTAGTTCAGATTGCCGAAATGGACGAAAAAGCCGTCGGAGAACATGAAGATCAACGCGCCGGCCAGTCCCGCGATGCGCCGCACCCTCTGCCCGTGGACCAGGAAGAAGTACATGCCCGCGCCGGCAAACCAGATGTGCGCCATGCTCAGCCATTGGAGCGCGACATAGGGGAAATCGGGCCACAACAGAAAGAGGGCGAGATGAGGAGGATACAGGAAGCCCGCCTGGATGTCGCCGACATGCGGCGCGCCGGCGTACAGGTGGGGATTCCACAGCGGCCAGTCGCCGGAGGCCAACGTGGCCGCAGCAAAGCGGTAGATCGGGAACAGGAACGAGACCAGGTCGCCGCCGTCTGCGGGCATCCAGTTCTGTCCGGCCGCCACGCGCCAGAAGCAGCCCAACGTGGCCAAAGCCAGCGCCAGCAATGCCGCCACATCCCGATGCCATGGGGCACGCAGCCGGCCGCTTCGGAACGCACGCCAGGTCACCGTCCAGGCAAGCAGCCCGGCCCCGACCAGCAAGAGCCACACCATCGGCCAACCCATCCCTTTCTTTTGGACTGCGGCGACATGTCGCCGCTCTTTCCCTTTTGGCTTGCGGCGATGTGTCGCCGCTTTCTCCCTTTTGGCTTGCGGCGACGTGTCGCCGCTTTCTCTATCTGGGCGCATGATACCACGACCGCGGCCGTGCGCCAAGCCGCGCACGCGACGGTGGTCGGCTTGCCGTCCGGCCCATTCTCAGTTATGATGAGAGAAATCATCCCAACGAATGCACGGCAGAGTATGTCCGATCTCCATCGTCGTTTCTGGTTTTGGTATGGCCTGTGCGCGCTGCTCGCCGGCCTCATCTTGTTGTGGATGCCCCAAGAGAAGACCCTGGGGCCGGTCATCAAGCTGGTCTATCTGCACGGCGCGTTGAGCCGCGCCGGCATGATCGGCTTTTGGGCCGCAGGATTGGCGGCCGCGGCCTATCTTCTGCGGCCCGACGCGAGGTTCCTGCGCTGGAGCAAGGCGTTCCTGTGGAGCGGGTGGCTCTATTGGACCGCGCACTTCCTGGTGAGCATGCCGGCCACCCGGCTGACGTGGGGGCCGTGGGTGGCCTGGGGCGAGCCGCGCGTCACCATGACGTTGCAGGTGATCGCCGTGGGCCTGGTCGTCATCGCCGCCGATCGGCTGCTCGACGGCCGGCGTTTTGCCGCGGCCGCCAACCTGCTCCTGGGCCTGGCGGTCTTCTTCCTGGTCGAGCGAACGGGCGTCCTGCGCCATCCGCTCGATCCGATCGGAGGATCTCCCTCCGTGGCCCTGCGCGCGATCTACCTGGCGCTCCTGGTGCCGATCATCGCCAGCATGGGATTGCTGGCCGGACGCTGGGCGCGCATGGCCCCCAGCCGCAAGGCGGCGGATCCGACGAGGAGCGCACCGAAAGAAAGGTGAGGATCACATGAAAATCGTGAACGTCGCCCAAATGCGACAGATCGAGCAACAAACCGACGCGAGCGGCCACTCCTATGCCCAGATGATGGAACAGGCCGGCCTGGCGGTGGCGAACGTGTGCGAGGGGTTTGTCCTGTTGCGCCATCCCGGAGCGCCCGTCCTGGTGTTGGTGGGCCCGGGCAACAACGGCGGCGATGGGCTGGTGGCCGCCCGCCACTTGATGGAATACGGCCATCCGATCACCCTGTACATCTGGAAGCGCGACACCAAGGAGGATGAGAACTTTCGCTGGTTCCGGCGCAAACGCCGCGGGATCACGATCTTGTATGCCGATAACGATCCCGATGGCGAGAAACTGCGGGCCGAGCTGCGGCAAACCTCTCTGGTGATAGACGCCTTGTTGGGAACCGGCGTCGCGCGGCCCATCGAAGGCAAGCTGGCGCAGATCCTGGATACCGTCCGGGCCGAGCTGGAGGCGCGGCGCTCTCCGGCCATAGAAGAAGGCGATGACTTTGCCCTGGGCCCGTCGCGTTTTCCGATCCTGGAGGCCATCTCGTTCGGGACGCCGCTTCAACACAAGTTGCACTCAGAGACATCGCCGTCGGAGGACGAATACGACGAGGAGCTCGAGGAAGCGGAAGAAGAGGAGGGCCAACCGGAGGATCGGCCTGAAGAGCCGGAAGACGAAGAGTGGGACGAAGAAGAATGGGAGGAGGAAGACGAAGGCGAAGAAGGCCCGCTTCCGCAGATCTGGCCGGAGCCGACAATCGTCGCTGTGGACTGTCCGAGCGGCCTCAACTGCGACACCGGCGCGCTCGATCCGCACACCCTGCGGGCCGACCTGACGGTCACCTTCGGGTTCGCCAAGTGGGGCCATTTCCAGTACCCGGGCGCGGGCCATTGCGGGCTGCTGATCGTGAACGACATCGGCATTCCGGCCGAGCTGGGCCGGACCCTCACCACGGAGCTGGTCGAGGGCGCCCGCCTTTACGCCTGGTTGCCCAGGCGGCCGAGCGATGCGCACAAGGGCACCTTCGGCCGGGCGCTGATCGTTGCCGGCTCGCTCAACTACATCGGCGCGGCCCATCTGAGCGCCATGGCCGCCATGCGCGCCGGCGCCGGCCTGGTGACGCTGGCGGTGCCGGCGGCCGTGCAGGCGATTTTGGCCGGCGCGCTGCCCGAGATCACCTGGTTGCCGCTGCCCGGAGTCGCCGGCGTTCACACGGCCGCCAGCCTTCCCGAGATCCTCTCGGCCCTGGCCCGCTATGATGC
>Ga0272448_1004922_pt1 | contig 14965 bp, 10 predicted proteins | sample YNPCB0191_FD_202220 | JGI IMG/M metagenome (GOLD analysis project Ga0272448, IMG submission 202220) | Hot spring sediment microbial communities from Yellowstone National Park, WY, United States - YNP-CB-019-1 | ecosystem: Environmental > Aquatic > Thermal springs > Hot (42-90C) > Sediment...
AGGGCTTGAGCTCGCGCTCGCTGAGGGCGGTCAGCTCCTGGCCCTCGAAGAACACCTGGCCCGAGGTGGGGTCGAGCAGGCGGAGCAGCATGCGCCCGACGGTGGTCTTGCCGCAGCCCGATTCGCCCACCAGGCCCAACGTTTCGCCGCGGCGGATGGTGAGTGACACCTGATCGACGGCCTTGACCCAGGCCTGCGTGCGCTGAAAGACCCCGCCTTTGACCGCAAAGTGCTTGGTGAGGGCACGAGCCTCCACGAGGATATCCTGTTGGGCGTTCAGTTGTTCTGGCATCGGTCCCTCACCCATACAACCAACAGCGCACGGTGTGTTGTGGGGCCACCGGCTTGAGCTCCGGTTCCTGTTGCAGGCAGCGGTCATCGAGGTGGTGCTCCTCGCGGGCACGGCAGCGAGGGGCAAAGCGGCAGCCGGGAGGCAGGTCGATCAGGTTGGGCACGTTGCCGGGGATCACCTCGAGCTCGTCCTTGGTCTTGCCGAGGACGGGGATGGAGCCGATCAGCCCGATGGTGTAGGGGTGCCTGGGCTCCTTGAACAGCGTGCGCACGTCGGCTTCCTCCACAATCTTGCCGGCGTACATTACCGCCACCCGCTGGCACATCTCGGCCACCACCCCCAGATCGTGGGTGATGAGGATGATCGAGGTGCCGGTTTCGCGGTGCAGCTTGCGCATCAGATCGAGGATCTGCGCCTGGATGGTCACATCGAGCGCTGTCGTCGGCTCGTCGGCGATCAGGAGGTCGGGCTTGCACGCCAGAGCCATGGCGATCATCACCCGTTGGGCCATCCCCCCAGAGAGCTCATGCGGGTAGGAGGAGATGCGCCGCTCCGGGTCGGGGATGCCCACCATTCTGAGCGCCTCCACGGCGTTGGCGCGGCCCACCTTGCGGCTCGCTGCCTGGTGCACCTCCCACACTTCCCCGAGCTGAAAACCCGCATCGAACACGGGGTTCAGGCAGGAGGTCGGCTGCTGGAAGATCATCGAGATGCGGTTGCCGCGCAGCGCGGTGACCTCGTCGCGCGAGAGCTTGAGGATGTCGCGGCCGTCAAAAAAGATCTCGCCCGAGACGATTCTGCCTGGGAAGCTCACCAGCCGCAGCACCGAATACGACGTGACGCTCTTGCCGCAGCCCGATTCGCCCACCAGGCCCAGCACCTCGCCCCGGTCGACGTGCAGGCTCACCCCGTCGACGGCCTTGACGATGCCGTCCTTCGTATCGAAGTAGGTGCGCAGGTCGCGGATGTCCAACAAAGTATCGTTCATGTCACCAATTCTCTCGCCAAGCCGCCGGTCGTAGAAGCATCTCGCCACCCTCAGCGTCCTGATAATTGCCAGGCACGCTGCTCCGCACTCACCCGGCCCCGGGCCAGGGCCTTAAGGCTATCGCACCGAGCGTGCGCGAAGCAGGGGACCCGGTTGCCGGCCGGAGGACCGGCGTGCTCCGGCAGAGCACTAACGATTCAGGCGTGGGTCGAGGGCATCGCGCAGCCCGTCGCCCAGCAGGTTGAACCCCAGCACCGTGAGGGTGATGGCAAAGCCAGGGATGAACAGGAGGTGCGGCGCGTTAAAGATGTTGTTGCGCTCCTCACCCAGCATGATGCCCCACTCCGGCGTCGGCGGCTGGGCGCCCAGGCCCAGGAAGGAGAGCGCGGCCGCCTCGACGATGGCCGTGCCGATGCCCAGTGTGCCCTGCACGATCAGCGGCGTCATGGCGTTGGGCAAGATGCGGCGGAAGAGGATGCGCACCGGCGAGACGCCCAGGGCGCGGTCGGCCGTCACATAGTCCATCTCCTTGACCGCCAAGACGCTGGCCCGCGCGATGCGCGCATAGCCGGGGATCGAAACGATGCTGATCGCCAGGAGCGCATTCATCAGCCCGGGGCCCAGCACCGCCACCACGGCAATGGCCAGCAGCAGGTAGGGAAAGGCCAGGAGCACGTCCATGATGCGCATGATGGTGTTATCGAGCCAGCCCCCCACGTAGCCCGACACCGCGCCCAAGAGGGTGCCGACGATAATGGCAAAGCCGACGCTCACAAAGCCGATCACGAGTGAGAACCGCGAGCCATAGACCACACGGCTGAAAAAGTCGCGGCTGTTGCCATCGACACCAAAGAGGTACTGCGGCTGGTCCGCCGGGCAGCCCAGCAGGTGGATACAGGGCGGCGAGTTGCGCTTGGCATCGGGCAGGATCGCGGTGGGGTCGTGGGTCGCCAGCACCGGCGCCAGGATGGCGACCAGGAGCAGGATGCCCAACAGGATCGACCCCACTACCGCCGAACGCTTCTCCATCAGGTGGCGCAGCGCATCGAGCCACAGATTGCCTTCTGTGTGGGCAGGAGCCCTTGCCGACAGCCTCTTCTCAATATCCATCGGATACTCCAGCTCTACAGCACCGCCTGTTCACGCCGCGCGTGGGGCCAGGACCGTCCGGGCAATTCGCTTCGCTCGGCACCGGAGCTGCCCCTCCGGGCTGGGGCCGGGTAAGTGCGAAGCCTCTCAGCCGGCCCGGCCCCGGACAGTCGGCCTCAGTTCGCAGGCCGTGCCGCGACGGCCACAACTTTCTTGTCACCCGCCCAGATTCGCCCCCTCGCCGTTACTGCAAGCGGATGCGCGGGTCCAGGTAGGCGTACGACAGGTCGACGAGCAGGTTGACGCCCACAAAGATCAGGGCGACGATGACCACAAAGGCCTGCACGACGGCATAATCGCGGGCAAAGATCGAATCCATCATAAAGGTGCCCACGCCGGGCAGGCCGAAGACTGTCTCCGTCAGGATGGCACCGCCTAACAGTGCCCCCAACTGCAGGCCGACGATGGTGATGATCGGCAGCATGGCGTTGCGCAGGGCGTGGCGGAAGATGACCAGGCGCTCCTTCAGGCCTTTGGCGCGCGCGGTGCGGATATAGTCGAGCCCCACCACGTCGAGCAGGCTGGAGCGCGTCATGCGGGCGATGATCGACATGGGGATGGTGCCCACAGTCACCGCCGGTAGGATGAGGTGACGCAAAGCGTCGCCCAGGACCTTCCAGTTGCCGGTAACGAGCGAGTTGACCGTGGCCATGTTCGAGGCAAAGGTCACCAGGATGAGCGGCAGCCCCTTCAAACCCTGCAGATGGAAGGCCTCGACGAGGGGCGTGGGGGTGATCCCTGGAGTGAGGCGGCCTGATGGCGGCAGCCAGAAGGGCGTGCCGCGGAGCATGATCGCGAAAAAGTAGGCCAGCATCAGGCCCAGGAAGAAGACTGGCATCGAGACGCCCAGGTTGGCGCCCATCATGGTCAGCACATCGACCCAGGAATTGGCCCAGTAGGCCGAGATAATGCCGAGCGTGACGCCGACGATCGTCGCCAGGATCATGGAGGAAACGGCCAGCTCCACCGTCACCGGCAGGCGCAAGAGCACGATCTCGCCGACCGGCTGCTTGGTGCGCAGCGAGGTCCCCAGATCGCCCCGCGCCAGGTTGCCCAGGTAGCGCACGAACTGCACGGGAATCGACTCGTTCAGGCCCATGCGCTCGCGGTACTCCATGCACTGCTGCTCGGTAGCACGCTCGCCCAGGGCGACCAGGCATGGGTCACCGGGAATGAGGCGGGTGAGCGAGAAGGTGACGAAGAGGATCCCGAAGAGGACCGGCACCAAGAGCAGCAGCCTGCGGACCAGAAAACTCAGCATTGGCGTGTCCCGTCCCGATTCTTGCCCAGATAACCAGAGGGCGGTGGATTGCCACTCTGCCGCAGCGGGCTGGCGAACCCGGCCACTTGCGGAGGGCCCGCCGGGCTCACCATGGGGCTGGGCGGGCCGGATAGGCACCGGCCCGCCCAGTAGCCGCTCTCACTTGGGTGCGTTCAGGAAGCCAGCGAAGAACCCCGCAAAGTACTCGAAGACACCGGTGTTGCCCTTGTGCATGGGGCTCTTGGCGTCCCACATGGCCACGAAGGTGGCTACGACGTCGTTCGCCGTCACCGGCGTGCCGTCGGAGAACTTGGCGTTCTTGCGCAGGGTGAAGGTCCACTCCTTGAGGTCGTCGGAGACCTTGTAGGATTCCGCCAGCGCCGGCTCCAGCTCGGCGGTTCCCGGCTTGTACCAGTACAGCATGTCAAAGATGTGGTACGCGGGCCGGAAGGTTTCGCCGTCGGTCTCGTCGTTGGGGTACATGCTGATCGGCTCGCCGTTCTGGATCCAGTTGATCTGGTCCTTGCCGGGCACCGACATCAGGTTGAACATCTCGTCGGCCAGCGGGCTGGCCTGCGCGCCCTGGACGTTGGCGCGGTAGGCGATGCCGTTCGTACCATGGGCCAGGGGCACCATCGGCACGTGCTGCTTGATCAGCTCGTTGACCTTCACGTAAAGTTGGTCGCGCTTGGCCGCGTCGGCCACCGAGGCGGCCGCGCGGATGGCCTCAACCAGGTCCGGATAGGGCGTGCCAAAGTTCTTCGACGCCCCAGTGAAGTGAAAGTCGACAAAGTCCGTCGCGTCGGGATAGTCGGCGCCCCAGCCCAGGAGGAACAGGCCCTCCTTGCCCGCGGCAACCGACTCGAGGAAGGTGCCGGATTCCATGACGTTGATCTTGACGCGGATGTTGGCCTTGGCCAGTTGCGACTGGAGCTCCTGCGCCACCTTACCGGGCATCGGCAGGTACACGCGCACCACATCGCGGTAGCTGAGGGTCACATCCAGCCCGTTGGGGTAGCCGGCGTCGGCCAGCAGCTTCTTGGCCCCTTCGGGGTCGTAGGTGTACCACTTGGGCTCGCTGGTGAAGCCTGGCTTCAGAGGGGGCGGCATGAACTGCTCGGCCGCGATGGAGCCCTTCGGATAATAGTTGTCGACGATGCGCTGCCGGTCGATGGCCATGGCCACCGCCTGGCGCACCTTCTCATTGTCGAAGGGCTTGATGGTGTTGTTCATGCCCAGGTAGAGCACGTTGAGGGGCCCACGTGCCATGAGCTTGAGGTTCGAGTCGGCCTGGATCTTGGCAAAGTCGTCGGGGCTGGGGTTGTCGATGACGTCGGCCGTGCCGGCCTGCAGCTCCACCAGCCGGGCCGCCGCCTCCTTGTTCCAGCGTATGACCACGCTCTGGTTCTTGGGCTTCTCGCCCCAGTAGTAGGGGTTGGGCACCAAGGTAATGTGGTCGCCGCGCACCCACTCCTTCAGCATGTACGGCCCGCTGCCGAGGGGCTTGCTCAGCATGTCGCCCCCGCCGCCGGTCTTTTCAAGGTAGGCAGCACTCTGGATGCTGAAGGCAGGGAAGGCCACCTTCGAGAGGAAGGCGGGGTCCGGAGTGTTCAGGGTGAACTTGACGGTGTACGGGTCGAGGGCCTCGATGGACTTGAACTCGCCGCCATAGTTGGGGTCGGGGGCTGTGGTGTTGTACTTGGGCTTGAACTCGGCGGCGGGCGCCGTCGTGGGCGCACTGGTGGCCGCCGGCTTGGGGGCGCTGGTCGGCGGCACCGGCGTGGGCGCCGCGCATGCGGTCGCCACCATCGCCACGACGGTCAACAGCGAGACGAGCAGGAACAGCTTGCGAGACATCTTTCCCTCCTCTGAGAAGAAAAACAGCCGGGCCGGATACACAATGCTGCGGGTCTTGGCCAGCCGCACCTCTCGGGATGGCCGGCTGCCATCCCAGAACCGTGAAGCCGAGGGGGCTCCTACTGATCGGACCGAGGCGCGTGAGCAAGCGGCTCCATTGCCCTTGCCTGCCGAGGGGTGGAGAGACGTTCGATGGAGACTCGTCGTCGGGTCGCAACCGCGATGTTGCTACCACACGCTCTGAAGTATCCAGAATTCTACTACAGAAAGCGGATTGCGTCAATCCGGCAATATGAGCGTGCGATAGGCTGCCGGCAGATAACCCACCCGGGCAAGCGATGCGGCGCAGCGCAGGGGATGGTACGACTTGTGCTGAGGAGGAGCGCAACCACTCCAGAGGAGTTGGGCATGCAGCCGTTGATTGAGCTGCTCCAGGTCACCAAAACCTATCAGAGCGGGCCGGAGAAACTCCAGGCCCTCAAGGGCATCGACCTGGCGGTCGCCCGCGGCGAGTTCGTCGCCATCACCGGCCCTTCGGGTTCGGGCAAGTCGACCCTGATGCACATCCTCGGCCTGCTCGATACGCCCACTGCGGGCACCTATCTCCTGAACGGCCAGGACGTCACGCGCATCAGCAAGGGCCGGCAGGCCGAGATGCGCAACAGGGAGATCGGCTTTGTCTTCCAGCAGTTCAACCTGCTGCCACGGGCGACGGTGCTCGAAAATGTCCTCCTGCCGACGGTCTACGACAACGCTCCACCGCCGGTGGCCCGGGCGCGCGAGGTGATCGAGATGGTGGGCTTGGGCGACCACATCCGCCACAAGGGCAACCAGCTGTCTGGCGGCCAGATGCAGCGCGTGGCCATCGCCCGCGCCCTGATCATGGGCCCCGCGCTCCTCCTGGCCGACGAGCCCACCGGCAACCTCGACTCGGTCACGTCGCTGGAGATCATGGAGCTCTTTCGCATGGCCAACCGCCGGGGCACTACGGTGGTGCTGATCACCCACGAGCCCGATATCGCCCGGCTGGCCGACCGCACCGTGGAGCTGCGCGATGGCCGGATCACTCACAGGGCGCGAGGAGGGAGAAGATGAGGAAGATGGCCAACATCGCAACCCAGGCAGCCCAGGCACTGCTCGCCAACAAGGGCCGCGCTCTGCTCACCATCCTGGGCATCGTCATCGGCATCGCCTCGGTCATCGCCCTTCTGGGCATTGGCCAGGGCGCCTCGAACAGCATCACCGGCCGCATCGCCACCCTTGGCAACAGTACCCTCACGGTCGTGCCGGGCGGCAGCGCCGCCGCCGGGCTGGAGGGCGGCGGAGGGGGGGGCGGCCAGGCCGACCAGAACTCGTCGAGTGGTATGCCGTTCACGAGCATGGCCGGGTCGAGCCTGAGCGAGAAAGACCTGGCGGAGCTGCAGGCCACCGAGCGGCACCCCTCCATTCGCGCGGTGGCCGGAGTCGTGTCGGCTTCCACCATCCTGGAAATCCATGGCCACCAGCAGCGCGTGCCCCTCACCGGCGTCACCCCGGCCTACTTTTCCATCTATGGACTCAAAGCGCAGCATGGGCGGTTGCTGGGCGACGAAGACGCTAAGGAGAAGCGGCTGGTGCTGGGCAGCCAGGTGGCCGCGGACCTGTATGGCGGCGACGACCCCACCGGCCGCCAGATCAAGGTGGAGGGGCAAGAGTTCACCATCGTCGGCGTGCTCGCCGCGAGCGAAGAGAGTGCCTTCCGTAACCCCAATGACCAACTCTACATCCCCGCCGCCGTGGCCATGGAGCGCCTGGGGATCAAGAACTATGGCTCGCTGGTGGTGCAGGCCGCCGGCGATGGCCAGGTTGGCCTCGCGGCCGCCGAGGCGCGGACCACGCTGCTGGAGACCCACGCCATCGCCGATCCCAAGCTAGCCGATTTCAGCATCCTCTCGCCCCAGGATTTGGTGGCCGTGACTCAGCAGGTCGCCGGCACCCTGACCGCCCTCCTCACCAGCATCGCCGCCATCTCGCTGGTGGTGGGTGGTATCGGCATCATGAACATCATGCTCGTCTCGGTCACCGAGCGCACCCGCGAGATCGGCCTGCGCAAGGCCGTGGGCGCCAAGACGCGCGATATCCTCTTCCAGTTCCTGCTCGAAGCGGTCATCCTCACCCTGGCCGGCAGCGCTCTCGGAATCCTGCTCGGTTTTGGGGTGGGGGATCTCGCCGGCACCCTCTTGGGCTTTCCTCCGGTCATCACCCCCAGGGCGATTGCGCTGGCCATCGTCGTCGCTGCGGCCGTCGGCCTGGTCTTCGGCCTCTACCCTGCGGCCAAAGCGGCGCGGCTCAACCCCATCGACGCCCTGCGCTACGGGTAAGCGGGGGCCTGGCAGGCATCCCGGCGTGCCCTCGGCGCCACTGCATTGGCTGGGGAGCCAGAGCCCCCCTCCCCAAAGCTGCGTTTCTGGAATCACGATTCCGAGGACGGGCAGCCAGGCCTTTTCCCTCTCCCCGCGGCGGGAGAGGGTGCGAGCGCGCCCCCCTGGAGCCAGCAGTGCCTTTTCCCTCTCCCCGTGGGGGAGAGGGCAGGGTGAGGGGGGATTCTGCGCCTTGGCGAGCCTTCCGAGAGAGGGAGAAGGCTGTCGCCCTATCCGTCGCTGCATGGCAGGGGGCGCGGCGGGTTGCTCCAGAGCGCCCACCGCTAGGGAACGGCAGTCTTCTCCTCTTGCTCGGCAGCCTCCATCGCGTGCTCGTCCTCGGGGGTAATCTGCTGCTCCTGGACCCCCGCCTTCTTCATGGCCGCCTGCAGCTCCTGCTCGCTCATCTGCTCCACTGGCTTGCCTGCCTGCTGTTCGACCTTCTGCACGTCGTTCTGGCTCAGCTTGTGGGCCGCGCCAGCCACCACGAACAGGGCGGCCCCGCCCACGATCAGGCGCCGGCGGAACACGCGCCGCGCGGTGCGCCGCATCATGCCTCTTCGTGCGAACATATGGCCCCACCTCCCATCGTAAGCCTGCTTCCTGGCGAGCAATCTCCGTGCCCACGGCGCTGGGCGCGATGTGCAGGCAGCAGCCGCGAATCGCGTATTTGGCAGCCTGTGTGCCTTGTGCCATACTCTGGCCGGCTCAGGCCTGGGCGGGCGGCGCGCCTGCAGGGGAGTTCGGCCCTCCTGCCAAGCCGGCCCATCCCAACTCCTGCCGCGTCCGGAGAACAGATCGGTGAGACCCTCACTCAAACTGGCGAGCTTCCTCAAGCCCTACTGGCGTTGGGTGGTGCTGGCGCCTTTTCTGATGATGCTCGAAGTGGCGATGGACCTGATGCAGCCACGCATGCTCGAGCGCATCGTCGATGAGGGCATCGCCCGGCTCGACATGGCGCTGGTCATACAGACGGGGCTCCTGATGATCGGCCTGGCGATCATCGGCATGTTCGGTGGCGCCAGCAACGGCATCGTGGCTTCCAAGGCGGTACAGGGCTTTGGGGCCGACCTGCGCGAGGCTCTCTTCCGCAGGGTGCAGTCTCTTTCCTTTGGCAACCTCGACAACCTGGGCACCGGCCCGCTGATCACGCGCCTCACCAACGACGTGACGCAGGTGCAGGATGCGATCATGATCCTGCTGCGCATCCTGGTGCGGGCGCCGCTCTTGATGGTGGGCAGCCTGGCGATGGCGATTGTCACCGGCCCGCAACTGGCGTTTGTGCCCCTCGCGCTGATGGCGGTGGTGTTGGCCGCCGTGGTCCTGATTGTCGGGCACGCCTCACCGATGTTCCGCGAGGTGCAGCGCCGCCTCGATGTGTTGAACGGCGTGATGCAGGAGAATCTGGCCGGCGTGCGCGTGGTCAAGGCCTTTGTGCGCGCCGAGCGCGAGAAGGGCCGCTTCGCAGTGGCCAACGACGCCCTGATGGGCCAGACCATTGCGGTGACGCGAACCCTTGCCCTCACCGGCCCATTCATGATGGCTGCGATGAACCTGGGCGTGGTAGCCGTGCTGTGGTTCGGCGGCGTCCGCGTGGCGCAGGGGCAGATGCAGATCGGGCAGATCATCGCCTTTGTGAACTATTTGCTCACCACGCTCTTTTCGCTGACCATGGTCAGCATGCTCGTCATGCAGGTGGCGCGGGCTGCGGCCTCGGCCCAGCGTATCGTGGCCCTCCTGGAGAGTGAGCCCAAGGTGCAGGATCGGCCCGGCGCGCTGACGGCTCTGGCGCCCAAAGGGCGAGTGGCGTTCGAGAACGTCAGCTTTGCGTACGATGGCGACGACAGTGAGCCCGTGCTGCGCGATGTCAGCTTTGTGGCCGAGCCTGGCCAGATGGTGGCCATCCTGGGCACGACCGGCGCCGGCAAATCGAGCCTGGTGCACCTGATCCCCCGTTTCTACGATGTGAACGCCGGGCGTGTGACCATCGATGGCATCGATGTGCGCGACATGAGCCAGGCCGCCCTGCGCCGCCACATCGGCATCGCGCTGCAAGAGACGGTGCTCTTCTCAGGCACGATCCGAGACAACATCCGCTACGGGCGGCCCGAGGCCGGCGACGAGGAGGTCATCGCTGCGGCCAAGGCGGCGCAGGCGCACGACTTTATCCTGTCGTTCCCCAAAGGCTACGACACCGTGCTCGGCCAGCGCGGCGTGAACCTTTCCGGCGGCCAGAAACAACGCATCGCCATCGCTCGCGCGCTCCTGGTGCAGCCCGCAGTGCTCATCCTCGACGACTCGACCAGCGCCGTGGACCTCGAGACCGAAGCGCGCATCCAGGATGCCTTGCAGCGCCTGATGCGCGGGCGTACCAGCCTGGTCATCGCGCAGCGGATCAGCTCGGTGCTGAACGCCGACAAGATCCTGGTGCTCGATGGTGGGCGCATCGCGGCGCAGGGCACCCACGCCGAGCTCTTGGCGACGAGCCCCATCTACCGCGGCATCTACGAATCGCAGTTGGGGAATGGGTGATGGGCATGGCCGACCTGAGACGCAATGAAATGCCAACCCAAGGCCAGCCTTCGCCGGCCGGCCGACAGGGGCCGCCCCTGCCACTCTTTCCCCGGGGCGGGCCGGGTTTGATGCTCGGGAGCACGGAGAAGGCCAGGAACCCCTGGCGGACGTTGGCGCGCCTTGCGGGCTACCTCGGCCGCCAGCGCTGGGCCCTGGCAGCCACTCTGCTGCTTGTGCTCGTGACCTCGGGGTTGGACCTCCTCGGCCCCTACCTGATGGGCCGGGCCATCGACGTCTACATCGATCGGCGCGACCTGGCCGGCCTGGCGCGCCTGCTGGGGCTGATGCTCGCCGCCTACATCACCGCGGCGGGGGGCATGTGGCTGCAGGCCTATATCATGGCCGGCGTGGCCCAGCGCGCCGTGCGCGACCTGCGCAGGGACCTCTTCGAGAAGCTGCAGACCCTGTCGCTGCGCTTTTTCGACCAGCACGCCCATGGTGAGCTGATGAGCCGCCTCACCAACGACGTGGAGACAGTGAACGCCATCCTCGCCTCCGGCGCCACGCAGCTCATGGCCAACCTGTTGGGCATCGTGGGCATTGCGGTGATGATGTTCGTGATCAACGTGCCGCTGGCAGGGGTCAGCCTGGTCGTCTTGCCCCTCACCTACGCCATGACGCGGCTCATCGCACGCCGCTCGCTACGCGAGTACCGTGCGCAGCAAAGTGCGCTGGGCGCGTTGAATGGGCTCATCGAGGAGAACATCACCGGCGAGCGTGTGGTGCTGGCCTACGTGCGTGAGGAGGCGGCGATCCAAGAGTTCGAAGCCGTCAACCGCCGGCTGCAGGCGGCCGCGACTCGCGCCCAAATCCTGACCGGCCTCATGGGGCCGCTCTCGAACATGGTCAACAACCTCGGCCTGGCTGTGGTGGCGGGCAGTGGTGGCTGGCTGGCGCTGGAGGGGCTGGCCACGGTGGGCACCATCGCCAGCTTTGTGAACTATGCCCGCGCCTTCTCGCGCCCGCTGAACCAGATCGCTCAGCTCTTCAACTCGATCCAGTCGGCGCTGGCGGGGCTGGAGCGGGTCTTTGAGGTCCTCGACGAGACGCCTGAGCTGGTGGACGTCGCCGATGCCCGGCCGCTCGCAGTGGTGGCCGGCGACGTGGTGTTCGACGACGTCTCCTTCAGCTACGAGCCGGGCGTGCCTGTGCTCAAGCACATCCGCCTGCACGCGGCGCCGGGGCAACTCGTGGCCCTGGTCGGCCCCACCGGCGCCGGAAAGACCACCATCGCGAACCTGCTCACCCGCTTCTACGATGTCGACGCGGGCGCCATCCTGATCGACGGGCAAGATATCCGCAAGTTGAAAGAGGACGACCTGCGGCGCCGGGTGGGCCTGGTGCTGCAAGACAACTTTCTCTTTGCCGACACCGTCATGGAGAATATCCGCTACGGCCGCCTGGAGGCGACCGACGAGGAGGTCATCGGCGCGGCCCGCCTTGCCAACGCCGATGGCTTTATCCGCCACCTGCCCCAGGGCTACCAGACCGTGCTCGCCGAGCGCGGCAGCAACCTGAGCCAGGGGCAGCGCCAACTGCTCGCCATCGCCCGGGCCATCCTGGCCGATCCCTCCATCCTCATCCTCGACGAGGCGACGAGCAATGTGGATACCCGTACCGAGCGCGAACTGCAGGCAGCGTTGCAGCGACTGATGCAAGGGCGCACCAGCTTCGTCATCGCCCACCGCCTGAGCACCATCCGCAATGCCGACCAGGTGCTCGTCATCGACGGCGGCGAGATCGTCGAGCGTGGCACGCACCAGTCGCTCCTGGCGCAGCAGGGCTTCTACTACCGGCTGTACATGAGCCAGTTCGCATGGGGCGGGTCCGGCTCGGCATCCGGTTGTCCGATTTGACTGCTTTGCAGAATGCACTACAATTAGGCACTCTTCGCTCCGAAGAGCCGTTGTTCTACCCCGTTCTATGGTAATGCCGCCATCCGGCAGTGCAGCCTTGGGTGCCGCAGCTCAAGCTTCAGCCCCCTGACAGCCTTTCCCACTCTTGCACGACGCAGTGCTCCGTGCCCGCGGCCCAGCGACCGTCTGGTGCCGCTATCTTGAAGTGAAAGGGAAAGTGCCATGTCCAGTTCGCATCGTTCACGCCTTCGCCATCTGGCGGCCGGCGGGACTGTGCTCCTCTCCTGTCTCGCCGTGCTGGTGGCGGGTTGTGCCCAGCCCGCCGCCGCTCCAAACGCTGCCCCATCGAGCGCGCCCACCGGCGCCTCCGCGTCGGCCACCGCAGCCCCGCAGGCGAGCACTGCTCCCGCGGACCAGCCCCAGCGCGGTGGGACGATGACCATCGCCTATAAGGATGACCTGGCCACCCTCGACCCGGCCATCGGCTACGATTGGACCAACTGGCCAGCCGAGAAGATGGTCTTCGACGCGCTCCTCGACTATGATGATACCACCAACCTGGTGCCCAAGCTGGCGGCCGCGATGCCCCAGGTCAACAGCGACGCATCGGTCTACACCTTCAAGCTGCGCCAGGGGGTCAAGTTCCACAACGGCCGCGAGCTCAAGGCCGACGACGTCGCCTACTCTATCACCCGCGTGCTCGACCCCGCTACCAAGAGCCCTGGCGCAGGCTTTTACACCGGCATCAAGGGGGCTCAGGATTTCATCGACGGCAAGGCCAAGAGCGTCGAGGGCATCAAGGTCGTCGATGACCATACCGTCGAGTTCACCCTGGCCCATCCGGATGTGACCTTTGTCAACAAGATGGCCCTCAACTTTGCCTTCATCGTCCCCAAAGAAGAGGTCGAGAGGCAGGGCGAGAACTTTGGCCACAACCCGGTCGGCACCGGCCCCTTCCTCTTCAAGGAATGGACGCCCGGCCAGCAGCTCGTCTTCGAGCGCAACCCGAACTACTTTGACCCCGAGCTGCCCCGCCTCGACAGGGTCGTCATCCAGGTGGGCGTGACGCCCGACGTGGCCCTGCTGCGGCTGGAGAAGGGCGAGATCGATCTGATGGGCGACCCCATCCCTCCGGCCGACTATGTGCGCATCTCGCAGGACCCGGCCTGGAAGGACCGGCTGGTGCGCCAGCCGCAGGTGAGCACCATCTACATCGCCCTGAACACGCGCATGAAGCCCTTCGACAACGTCAAGGTGCGCCAGGCGATGAATATGGCGATCAATAAGGAGCGCATCGTCAAGCTGCTCAACGGGCGCGGCACCGTGGCCAACCAGATCCTGCCGCCGCTCATGCCCGGCTATGACCCCAACTACAAGGGCTACGAGTACAACCCCGAGAAGGCCAAGGCCCTGCTGGCCGAAGCGGGTTACCCCGACGGCTTTTCCACCTCCATCGACTGCATCGCCGTCGACCCGCAGCCCAAGCTGGTGGAATCCTTCCAGCAGGACCTGGCCCAGATCGGCGTCAAGCTCGAAATCCGCACCCTGGCGGCGAGCACGGTCATCGAGAACGGCGGCACCGAGGGCAAGTCGCCCATGATCTGGTCCGGAGGGTTGGCCTGGATCCAGGACTATCCCGACCCCGACGACTTTTACGCGCCGATCCTCGGCTGCGGCTCCGCAGTCCCCGGCGGGTGGAACTGGTCGTGGTACTGCAATCAGGAGCTGGAAGACAAGGCTACGAAGGCGCTGGGCATCACCGACCGCGAGGCGCGCCTGCAGGTGATCCGCGAGATCTTTGCCAAGCTGATGGATGACGCCGTGTGGGTGCCGGTCTACAACGGCCAGTACGACATGGTGCACTCTACAGCGCTGCGGGGCAAGCCTACCGACTATGCCCATCCGGAGCATACGATCCGCTACGAGTATCTGTGGAAGGCGCAGTAGCGGGCGTGCTCGAGCGGCGCCAGGCGTCTGCCGGCAAGGCACCGGCCTCTGTCACTGGCTTGCCGGCAGGCCCTTGGGCGCTAAGTAGGTGTGAAAAAGTTCCTTCGACTTTCAAGCTGCCACCGTTTGGGCAGAGCGAACGGTCTCGCTGTTGGCTAGACGTAAGGCAACCTCTCTCGTGAAGCCAACAAAGTAGTGCCGAATCGCGTCGTCGAGATCGGCCAGCTTCTTGAAGGAGTAGTTGGCCGAGAGGCCGTCCTTCAGGGCCCACCACACTTTTTCGACTGGGTTGAGTCTGTGGCCGGCATAGGTGGGCAGATATACCAGTTGCAGGCGAGCGTTGCGCGTCAGCCACGCCTGTACGGCATGGCTAGTGTGGATGCTGGCGTTGTCTACGATGACGTAGATCGGCCCCGTTGGGTAGGCGGCCAGTAACCGCGACAGGAAGTCGATGAACTCGATGCCGCGCTTCCGGGCGTTCAGTTCGTAGAACCACTCGCCTGTGCGCAAGTTCAGGGCGCCAAAGACGGCACGTTTTGCGTTCTGGCCCGGCGTGACGATGCGGAGCTGTTGTCTCACCCTCTGCCACATGGCTCGTAACACAGGCAGCAGATGCATGTCGCATTCGTCTTCGGCGATCAC
>Ga0272448_1004923_pt1 | contig 14959 bp, 14 predicted proteins | sample YNPCB0191_FD_202220 | JGI IMG/M metagenome (GOLD analysis project Ga0272448, IMG submission 202220) | Hot spring sediment microbial communities from Yellowstone National Park, WY, United States - YNP-CB-019-1 | ecosystem: Environmental > Aquatic > Thermal springs > Hot (42-90C) > Sediment...
TTTCATTTTTTTATAAAAAACAACTTCCTTGAAAACAAGGAAGTTGCAAAAAAGATCTAAACTTTTAAAAATGCTTAAAGAAAAATCATTCCTTGACTCTTAAATCTTTTATCTTTGATGTTTTTAATAAAGTTCCGGTTGGGGTATTAAAAACAAGAAAAACCCTTCCTTCTTCCTCTAACTTCATTTTTAAAGTCGACCCTTTCGGATCTGAAATCTCTTGAATTTGCCCTTCTTCTCGAAGATTATTTATTGCCCTCAAATAATCCTCGAGACGAAATTCTGCTCGCATCGGCGGTCCTCCAGATATATAAAAGAAATATACTTTGTTCCCTGCTATCTCAAAACGACCATTTTCCCCGAAATCAATCAAAACCCGTTCCATAAAAAGCTCCTTTGAAAGTAAGTTTAAAAAAGAACCCGTACCCTGCTTTTATTATATGGATTAAAAACAAAAAAATCAACAAAGAAAATTTTAAAATTGGGTTTTAATAAAAATTTTATTAAATTAACTAAAAAAATTAATCTTTCTGCCGTTTTCAAAAAAAATGAATTTATATTTTGTTAATCTCTTTAACAACAATTTGGGAGGAACGCAAGCTTCTGGAGCAAAAACTCCAAAATCATTGATCTCTCCGTATTTAACCATTTCAGCGATCAAAGCAGCAGGAAAAGCAGTATCAATATTACAGCCAGCACTTTCCCATCCTTTTAAAGGTGGAACGATACATTCCATCAAGATTATTTTTCTCTTTCTTTTTTTACTACCCCTCACCTCTACCCACAAATTCTCCCATTCTTTGTATCCGCGGGGGATTTTCATTCTCTTTAAAACTTGGGCAAAAAAACGTACGGGAACAATTTCTTTTCCCTCGAAAAAAATTGGTTTTTTTTGAGCCAGAGTGAAGGATTCCAACAACTTGATCACTTTCTCTGAATGGTTCGGAAAACCCGCAAAAAAACGTACGTTTTTCAACCCCCAGGATTTAAAATATTTAAAAAAAGTGTAAGTTTCTGGATGATCAGCCAAAAAAATTCTCTGAATCCCAACTTGTCGAAATTGTCTCGTTCTAATCGTTTTTGAAGGTTTGATATATCTTAATTGGCCTGATTTAAAATAAGGAGCGCGTTGAGTGTACTCATCAAGAATACTTTCGATCGAAAAAGGAACAACAAATTTTTTAATGTTCGAAGTCCACGCAAAACCTACATCAATAGATTTAATCGAATCAAATTTTCGAGAAATAAAAGAAAGCATCACATTACCAATTCCTGGTACTGAACCGCAACCAGTAATCGCGATGATTTTGTTTTTTTTGAATTCGTTGTGCAATTTAAATTGTTGAATTGTTGTTTTGAAATCTGACCCTAAATCAATACAATTTTTTTTCGTCAACAAACAAGCGCGTGTAATCAAAAAATTCCAATCTGATTCCACGCAATTAATAACAATCTTGCAAGAAGAACGTTGTAAAAAACCCAAGAGCCTATCAAAATCCCTAACGTCTAAAAAAGTAAAGCGAATGTTTTTATCGTATTTTGATAAAAAATAATTAATTCTCGTATTTGAAATATCAGCGGTCAAAAGAGAATATCCTTTTTCCAATAAAAAACGACAAAGAATCGAACCTTGAATGCCGTCAGCCCCCAAAACAATAAAATCTTCTTTCATCTCTCTTATTTTAACAGATTTTCAATTTTTTTTCGTTTCGTTATAATAAAGGATGATCCTCATTGTCGGTTTGGGCAATCCTGGTCGCCAATTCGAAAAGACAAGGCACAATCTGGGCTTTCGGGTTTTAGATTATTTACAAAAAAAGTGGTCTTTTCCTTCTTTTGTTTTGAAAAAAAATCTTTTTTCTTTAATCTCGAGAGGAAAGTTTCTTGAAAAGGAAATTATTCTGGCGAAACCCCAAACCTTTATGAATTCATCGGGAAAGGCAGTAAAAAAGATTAAAACAAGATTCAAATTAAAAACCGAAAATATCATTGTCATTCACGATGAAATGGATTTGCCCTTGGGAAAAACAAAGCTCTCTTTTGGAAAGGGATCCGCTGGTCACAAAGGAGTTTTATCGATCATCGAAGATTTAAAAACAAAAGATTTTTTTCGTTATCGAATCGGTATTGGAAAGAAAAAAAAAGAAAACTTTGTTTTAGAAAAATTCTCCAAAGAAGAAGAAAAAATTTTAAAAGAAACAATCAAGAAACTTATTTTTGATTTAGAAAATCGTCTCCAAAAAAATCTGGTATGAAAGAAATTTTAATTTGCGCTGTTTTACCATATTTCCTGGAAAGAGACAATCTTTGGATTGAAAAAAATATCGAGAAATTGAAAGAAATAAAAAAATGGCAAAAATTTTTTGAAAAGAATTTGCTTTTTTTAAAAGAAAACTTAAAAATAAAATTATCGGACCTTTCTCAAAAAATTGAAGAAATGGGATATGAAAGAGTTTGGAATCTGGAAACGATCGGCCAATTTGCAATAAAAGGTGGCATTTTAGAAATCTTTCCGATTAATTCTCTTTATGGTTGGCAAGTTGAATTTTATGGAAACAGAATCGAAAAGATTAAAAGATTAGAAATAAAGATTGAAAACGAAAAAAAAGAAAAAGAAATCTTAAAAGAAAAACTAAAAAAACAAAACCTCTATTCTGACATTAAAAACTTAAAAGAAGGAGAATTCGTTGTTCATTTAAACCATGGTATTGGCATTTATCGGGGCAAAAAAATTATCAACAAAAGAGAATACCATCAAATCGATTACAAGGGCGGGGATAAAATTTTCGTGCCCGTAAACCTAGAAAAGAAAATTAGTCGTTATATTGGTTTTAAAAAACCCGTCATTTCTAATTTAGATACAAATTTTTGGCAAAAGACAAAAAATAAAGTAAAAAAGGAAACGGAAAAAATCGCAAAAGAATTGCTCGAGATTTACAAAAAAAGAGAATTGAGTGAAAGAAAAAAATTCCTTCCTGATGACGAAATTATCAAAGCCCTCGAAGAATCCTTTCCTTATCTGGAAACGCCCGATCAAAAATTCGCGCTTTCAAAAATAAAAGAAAAAATGGAAAATGAAAGGAAACCATTAGATATTCTTGTTTGCGGAGACACGGGTTTTGGAAAAACAGAAATCGCTCTCCGGGCAATGGCAAAATGCGCTATTTCTGGTTTTCAATCTGCTTTGATGGCGCCAACGACTATTCTCGCTTATCAACATTATTTTCTCTTTAAAGAAAGATTAAAAAAACTACCGTTTAATATCGCTCTTTTAACCGGAAAAAAGAAAAGGGGTGAAGGGAAAACGATTAAAGAAATAAAAGAAGGAAAAATCGAAATGATTATTGGCACCCATCGAATTTTATCGCCTGATATTTCGTTTAAAAATTTAGCTCTTTTGATTATCGACGACGAACATAAATTTGGTGTTCGACAAAAAGAAAAAATAAGAGAAATTCATCCTCATGTTGATGTCATTTCTTTGTCAGCAACACCCATTCCCCGAACTCTTTTTTTAGCCCTTTCTTCTTTTAAGGATATCATTCTTTTAAAAACACCTCCTCTTCAAAGAAAGCCAGTGAAAATTTTTGTCAAACCTTTTTCTTTAGAAATTGTAAAGGAAGCAATAGAAAATGAAATAAAAAGAAAAGGCCAGGTTTTTTATCTTCACAATCATATTTTAACGATCGAAAAAACAAAAAATGATTTAGAAAAACTTTTTGAAGGAAAAATCAAATTCGATTTTATTCATAGCAAATTAAAAGAAAAAGAAATCGTTCAAAAAATGATTAATTTTCGGGAGAGAAAAATCGACCTTCTGGTTACGACAACCATCATTGAAGCAGGTATCGATTTTCCTAATGCCAACACTTTAATCGTTGCTGATAGCACGAAATTGGGATTAAGCCAACTTTATCAGTTAAAAGGCAGGGTTGGACGTTCTTTACAACAGGCCTTTGCTTATTTTTTGTACCCTCAAAAAATCGGAAAAAAAGCAAAAAAAAGGTTAAAAATTCTAAAAAAAGCAAAAGATCTGGGTGCTGGCTATGAAATCAGCTTAAAAGACCTTCAAATGAGGGGCGCTGGCAATATTTTAGGAAAAGAACAATGGGGAAATATCAATCGAGTGGGCCTAAACCTTTACTGTCAAATGCTAAACGAAAGCCTAAAAAAGGAAATTTAAAGACCTTGTTAAAATAAATTAAAAGAAATATAATTTTTCTATTAGTTCTTTCAGGGCACGGGAACCCAAAAAAGAAAGGAGGTAGAAAATGGAAATAAAATTTCGAGATCTCGGCTCTTTCACATACCCTGAAACTCCCATGGGTCGTTTCCTCGCTCAGCTAAGATATGATGAATGTATCATTGATTCCATTACTTACGCCATCTTATCGGAGCTCGCGTTCCTAATACAAAAAAGAAAAGTTACTCTTTTCTTGGCTAAAACCGCTCAAAAAAATACTTTTCCCGAAGCACAACTGGCTGGAATTCAAGAATTGATTCTTCTAAGAAAAGAGAGTTCTCTTGAATTTCCTATTTGCGCTCCGGGGGCCCCAAAAATTTTCTGCCCTTTCCATCCAAAAGATCAACTCTTTCCGACCCTCCAGTGGTCGGAAACCGGCTTGAAGATCAATCTGGTCTTAAAGCCAAAAATCGATTCTGAAGATTGGATTCTTCTAAAAAAATAAAAAAGAACCTGCCCGTGCCCAGCCCGACGTGCGTTGCGTCGGGTTTTTTTGTAATTAAACCCTATTGATAAATTCTAATTTTTTTTGCTAAATTAAAAACAGTCCCTTTGGTTCTTTTAAATCTTTTTAAAACCCCTTTCAAGAAAGGAGAGAGTAATGAAGGTAAAGAATGTAGATTTATTGGTTGTTTTAGGATCCCAAATTATTCAGGAAGAAAATGGGGTATGGAAACCAGCAGAACACACAGCCATGAAGATCGAAGCAGCTGTTATTTGTTGGAAAAGAAGATTAGCAGAGAAATTTTTCATTTCAGGCGGATACAATGTAGGAATTAGGTATAATCCAAAACAAATTCTGCAACCGCCTAATTTTAGTTTTGAGGCCCTCGCCAAAGCAAGATGGTTGGGTCCCTCTGAAGCACAAGTTATTTGTGAGGAAATGGTTAAAAAAGGCGTTCCTCAAGAAAAAATTTTCCTCGAGGAACTCTCGACAACGAGCGAAGAAAATGCGGAAATGCTTCGAATCATTCTGAAAAGAACAACATTTCAAGGAATAAAAAAAATAGGGATAATGAGCCTTTTGTACCATCTCCAAAGGGTTGCCTCTCTCTTTAAAGAAAGGATCCCAGAAGTTGATTTTTTGTTGGCTGAAGATCTCTTGGCTATGGATGGCCAAGTAGGTCGCGTGGTGAATTTCTATCAAAGTCTCCGCGGCGGTCAAGAATGGCCTTATGAAAAAATCAGAGAACTCCTTTCTCTTGGAAGAAGTTTAAAAGAAATGCTTTAAACCTTCTTTCTCTCCCCTTTTTCTCCTCTTTCTTTCAACAGTTCTTTTCCTTTACGCTCCACAAATGTGGAGCGTTTCTTACAAATTCCTTTCACGCTTACTATTTCAAAAAATAAAATTTTCTGGTAAATTCTTTAAATGGAAACAATTAAAGAAATTTGTCTTCAAGATCCGGATTATCCTCTTTTTTTAAAGAAAATAAAAAACCCGCCAAAAAAATTGTATTATCTGGGAAAGATAAAAAGAGAAGAAGAATGTTTTGCCATTGTCGGAACCCGAAGGCCAACGCCTTATGGCAAAGAGGCAACTATAAAAATTGCCAAAAAATTGGCGCTTTCAGGATTAACGCTTGTTTCTGGTTTTGCGCCAGGTATTGATACCATCGTTCACAAAACAGCTTTGGAATTGAAAAAAAGAACGATCGCTGTTTTGGGAACAGGTCTTGATAAAAAATCAATCTATCCCAAATCAAACCTTTATTTAATAGAAAAAATATTAGAAAATCAAGGTTGTCTTCTTTCTGAATTTCCCCCTCAAATGAAAGGATCAAAATTCACCTTTCCCAAAAGAAACAGAATTATTGCTGGCCTTTCTTTGGGGGTTTTAGTTGTTGAAGCAAAAGAAAAATCTGGCGCCCTGATTACTGCTAATTTTGCCTTTCAAGAAAAAAGAAAAGTTTTTGCTGTGCCGGGTTCTATCTTTTCAGAAAATTCAAAGGGATGTCATCTTTTAATCCAAAAAGGTGCCCTACTCATTCAAGATGGCAAAGAAATTTTAAAAGAATTAAACATCGAAGAGAAAAAAAATTCTGAAAATTTTTCTTTTAGCGACAGAGAAAAATTAATCTGGGAGATTCTCTCTGATGGCGAGAAGGATTTAGAAGAAATTATCAAACAAACAAAACTGCCTGCCTTTGTTGTTTTATCTTTGATTTCAAAATGGGAAAGCCAAGGAAAGGTCAAAAATCTGGGAGGAAATATTTTTTCCCGGGTTGATTAATTCAAAAAATGAAACTTGTTTTAGTTGAAAGTCCAACAAAAACAAAAACGATTCAAAAAATTTTAAAAAACGGCTTTGAAATTATGGCCACTTATGGCCATATTAGGGATTTACCGAAAAGCACCTTTGGCATCGATGTTGAAAATAATTTTTTGCCAAAATATCAAATAATAAAAAAAGCTAAAAAAAATCTTGGAAAGATTAAAAAAGAAATCAAAAAAGCAGAAATAATTTTTCTTGCCACTGATCCTGATCGAGAAGGAGAAAAAATCGCTTTTGATATTGTCGAAACCTTCAAAATTCCTGCAGAAAAATACCAACGGATTGTTTTTCATGAAATTACGCCCCGAGCAATAAAAGAAGCGCTCGAAAATCCTCGAAAAATTGACCTAAAACTCGTTTCTGCCCAGGAAACAAGGAGATTGCTCGATCGAATCGTTGGTTATAAAATATCTCCTTTTTTATGGAAAAAAATCGCAAAGAAGCTTTCTGCTGGTAGAGTCCAATCTGTTGCTTTACAACTCATCGTTGAAAGAGAAAAGGAAATTAAGAATTTTATTCCCCAGGAATACTGGACGATCGAGGCCTGGTTTGAAAAAAACAAAATCGCTTTCAATTCTATCTTAACAGAGAAGGATAATAAAAAAATAGAAAAATTAGAAATTAAAAGCGAAAAAGAAGCGAACGATATTTTATCAAGATTAAAAGGGGCAAGGTTTTTTGTTTCTGGTTTAAAAGAAAAAGAGGTTATTAAAAATCCTTTTTTGCCTTTTATTACCGCTACCCTTCAACAAACATCGTTTCTTAAATTTCGCTGGTCAGCAAAACAAACGATGAAAATCGCCCAATCTCTTTTTGAAAAAGGCTTTATTACTTACCATCGCACCGATTCTTTTTCTCTCTCAAAAGACGCTCTTTTAAAAGCAAAAGAGTACATTTTAAAAAATTTTGGAGAGAATTTCTGGCAAGAAAGAATTTTTAAGAAGAAATCAAAACTTAGCCAAGAGGCCCACGAAGCCATTCGACCCACTGATGTTTTTCAAGAACCGGAAAAATTAAAAGATATTTTGGAAAGAAAAGAATTTCTTTTGTATGAACTTATTTGGCAAAGGTTCCTTTCTTCTCAAATGAAAAGCGCTGTTTTTAAAAATACTAAAGTAAAAATTTCGGCAGGAAATTTTACTTTTGAAGGCCAAGGTCAAGTTTTAAAATTTGAAGGTTTTTTAAAGGTTTATCCTTTAAAACTCAAAGAAAAAGAACTTCCAGAATTAAAAATCGGTGAAGAATTAAAACTCTTAAAAATCGAAAAAAAACAACATTTCACCCAACCACCTCCACGTTATAACGATGCTTCTTTAATAAAAGAAATGGAAAAAAACGGTATTGGAAGGCCATCGACATATGCATCAATCATTTCTATTTTACAAGAAAGAAATTATGTTCAAAAAGACGAACAAAAAAGGTTCGTTCCCACAGAAATTGGTTTTCTGGTTTCAGACCTTTTAAAAAATCATTTTTCTGAAATCTTTAATTTACAATTTACAGCAAAAATGGAAGACGATCTCGATAAAATCGCCAACGGCCAGAAAGAAAAAAATGAAATTTTAAAAAATTTTTACGAATTTTTAGAAAAGAAAATAGAAAAAAAAGAAAAAGAAATCGAAGAAAAACACCTGCCCCAAATTGAAAACGAAAAAAAATGTAAATTGTGCGGAGCGCCCTTAGTTCTAAAATTTTCTCGTTATGGAAAATTTTATTCCTGCTCTAAATTCCCAAAATGTAAGTATTTAGAGCCCTTAGAAAAAAATTATATTGGCGTTCAATGTCCCAAATGCGGAGGCCAAATCATAAAAAAAAGAACAAAAAAGGGAAAAATCTTTTATGGTTGTGAAAAATATCCAGAATGCGATTTTGCTCTTTGGGATCAACCCATTAATGAAAAATGCGATCTTTGTGGAAGCATTTTAGTGAAAACAAAAAAGAATGAAATTAAATGCTCGAATAAAAATTGCGAAAAACAAAAAAAATTAAACCCTTGACAAAATTTTATTCTTTGCTAAAAAGAAATATAATGAACAGAAAAAATCAGTTAAAAAAGATTTATAAAGTCATTATTTTGAAGGCCTCTCAAAAGATGGGAGGTTTTTGAATTAAGAAAAAATCTTTCCTAATTCAAAAGCCTCTCATCGGGAGAGGCTTTTGAGGTTTTTTAGGTCTTTTCAACTTTTCAAAAGGAGGCTTGTTATGGACGAGGAAAGGGAAATGGAAAGAAGGGAAGACAAGAAGAAAATGAAAATCGAAAAGAAAAAGAAACAGGAGGACCAAAAAGAGAAAAAAAAGATCGAACCAGAAGAAGAAATTTTTTTCTTCCTAGAAGAAATGCGGGAAAGATTTCGGATCAGCTAAGTTTTTAGTTCTTTTTCGGGGCAAGGAGGCCCCTTTTTTTATTCAATTGCTAATCTCGATTTTATATGGTAAATTTATTTTATAGCAAAATTGCCGCGGTGCTGGAATTGGCAGACAGGTATCGCTCAAAACGATATGGAGCTTTGCTCCGTGAGGGTTCAAGTCCCTCCCGCGGCACTCTAAATAAAAAAAGTTTCATCTAAAATATTTTCTTTAACTCTTTTAAAAGAATTAATCTTGACATTACTGCCGATTAAAACGCCTTTTTCAACAAAAACATTATCTGCCAAAAGACTGTTTTTTCCAATAGCGCAACCAAATTTTTTAAAGAGAATCTCTTCTTTTTTTCCTTTGATAATGGCAAAAAAATTTTTTTTCGCCCTTGCTTTTGAGTTTAAAACAACATTTTTTGATAGTTGGCAATTTTCTGCCAAAATCGAATGAGAAACAAAGGAAGATTGAACCTTGCAATCATCCTGAAATATAGAATTAATAATCTGACTCCCGGAACCAATAAAATTTCTCGTCTCAAAATTATTCTTTCCTTCTAATACAACGCCTTGATCCAAAAAAGAGTTTTCTCCCAAATAACAAAAACCCTTTAAAAAAACATTGTCTAAAATTTTACAATTTTTCTCCGCAAAAATTTTTCCCTCAATCCTTGCTTTTTTTGAAATAAAAACATCAGGGGAAACTTTTTCTTTAAAATAATGACTAAAAATAAAATCGAGATAATAAAAAAGATCCCAAGGGTATTTTAAAAAAAACATTTTCTTTAAAGTTTTCACCAAAAAAGCTTCTTTTTCTTTTGCGTACAATGAAATTGCATGCATTAAAGAATAGGGATGACAAGGCACTTTTTTTAAATAAGAAAGAAAATCAAGAGGAAAAAAATAAAGACCCGTTGTCTGCCAACGCGAGGGTTCTCTTTCTTTTTTTGGTTTTTCAATAACATCCAAAACCTTATCTCCCTTTAATTTAAAAACGCCAAACTCCCAAGGCCTTTCTGTTAAACAACCCAAAAGCAAGATCCCCTTTTTTTTCTTAAAGACCTCTTTGATCTTTGGTAAAAAAAGAAAACTATCAACCCTCTCTGCATTCAAAACAAAAAAAGGTTTTTTTAAAAACCTTTCTGCTTTTAAAACAGCATCACCAGTGCCTAAGGGTTTTTTTTGAACGACAAATTTTAAAAATGGAAAAAATTTTTTAATTTCTTTTTCTACAGTTCTTTTCTCATTTTGAACGATGATAATCTCTTTAATCCCTGATCTCAAAAGGCCAAAAACAGTGTACCACAACAAGGTTTTTCCCAAAATTTTAAATAAGGATTTATGCTTTTCATTCAAGGGCCAAAAACGCGAAGATTCACCAGCGGCTAAAATTACTGCTTGCATAATATAATTGGATTATACCAAAAAATAATAATTAGAAAATCTTTCAAAAGTGCTTTTGACAAAAAAATAATTTTTATTTAAAATAAAAACGATGGAAAAAAAAGAAATTTTCTTAATCGAAGGTGGATATCCTTTAAAAGGCGAGGTTGAAATCTCTGGCTCTAAAAATGGGGCATTGGCTCTTATTGCTGGCGCTCTTTTGACCTCAAGCCCTTCGATTTTAAAAAACATTCCTTTGGTTTCTGACGTTCTTAACTTTATCGAATTGGCAAAAGAAACCGGTGCCCAGATCGAATTCCTGGATGAAAAAACAATAAAAATTTTTGGAGGAGAAAAAAGAAAAAAAGATTTTTCCTGGGCATTATTCGAAAAAATGAGAGCTTCGATTTTGTTACTCCCTTACTTGATTAAACATTTTGAAAATATAAAATTCCCGCCACCGGGCGGAGACAAAATTGGATTAAGACCAATTACAACCCATATCGATTTTTTAAATCAATTGGGAATTAAAATCGAAAAAGAAGGATATTTTTACTCGCTAAAAAAACCAAAACATTTTTCCTCAAAAAAGATAATTCTTAATGAGTTTTCTGTTACTGCTTCAGAAATGGCAGTTGCTCTTCTCTCAACGATCGAAAAAGATTTTTCTCTATTAATTGTGGCTTCAGAACCTCATGTTCAGGACCTTTGTTATTTTTTGAAAAAAGCGGGAGCAAAAATTGAAGGTATTGGAAGCCATTTTCTTAAAATCCGAGGGGCAAAAAAATTAAAAGGAGTTGAAATGGTTGTTCCGCCAGACCCGATTGAAGTGGGCACTTTTTTAATTGCTTTTGCGGTCAGCAAAGGAAAAGGAAAAATTAAAAAATTGAGAGTTTCTGATTTGGAATACTTTTTTAAAAAAATGCGAGAAATCGGCGTTAATTTTGAAATTAAAAAAGAAAGTGTTTTTGTTTATCCTTCGCGATCTTTTTTTGGTACTAAAATTCAATCATTACCCCACCCTGGTTTTCCTACTGATTTACAACCTCAAAGCTCAGTTCTCTTAACAATCAGCCAGGGAAAAAGTTTGATCCATGAACCCCTTTATGAAAATCGCTTTTCTCATTTACATCAATTAAGAAAAATGGGCGCTGACATTGAGGTAACTGATCCTCATCGAGCAATTATTTTTGGAAAAAAAACCTTGAACCCTGAAAAATTAGACGGTTCTGATATTCGCTCCACTGCCAGCCTTGTTTTAGCCAGTTTAATCCCAAAAGGAAAGAGTTTTGTTTTTGGCATTGAACAATTAAAAAGGGGTTTTGAAAACTTTGACAAAAAACTCAATAAATTGGGAGCGCGAATCAAAGTAATCTCGGGTTAAAAATTAAACCACAAAATTAATCAATTTTTTTGGCAAAAAAATAACTTTTTTGACCTCTTTTCCTTCAAAATATTTTTTAAATTTTTCTGATAAAATTATCATTTTTTCTATCTCTTTTTGAGAAAACTCTCTTTCTAAAAATAATAAACCTCTTTTTTTCCCGTTAATTTGAACGATTATCTGATATCTTTTTTCAGAAACTTCTTTTGCTTTCGGCCATTCTGTCTCAAAAATTGATTGAAATTTTTTCTTCTTTTTCTGAAAATACTGCCAGATTTCTTCTGCTAAATGAGGAGCGAAAGGAGCTAACATTTTCACTAAACCAAAATAAAAATCACTTGGAATTTCCTTTTCTTTTTCTAAGGCGTTCGTAAAAACCATTAATTGAGAAATGGCAGTATTGAGCTTGAAGTTTTCAATATCTTGAGTAACTTTTTTTACTGTCTTTGAAAATAAAATTTTTAGTTCTTCTTTTTCTGGCGTTTTATCAGAAACGCGATCTTTTAAAAACCAAACCTTGTCTAAAAATCTCTTAGTTCCGATTATACCCTTCTCCTGCCAAGAAATCTCCTGTTCAAAAGGACCCATAAACATCTCATAAGTTCTTAAGGCATCAGCACCGAATTTCTTAACAACATCAACAGGATCAACAAAATTTCCCCAACGCTTTGACATTTTTCTACCATCAGATCCTCGAACTAAACCAACGGATTTTAATTTCAAAAATGGTTCTTTATGAGAGACCAATTTTAAATCGTATAAAAATTTGTGCCAAAAACGAGCGTAAATCAAATGACGCGTCGCATGTTCAGCGCCGCCAACATAAAGATCAACTGGCATAAAATATCTTTCTTTTTTCGGATCGACAAATCTCTTTTTGTTTTTAGGGTCAATATACCTTAAATAATACCAACAAGAACCAGCCCATTGAGGCATAGTATTCGTCTCTCTTTTGGCCAAAGCTCCGCATTTAGGACATTTTGTCTTAACCCATTTTTCAATCTTGGCTAAAGGAGATTCGCCAGTACCCGTTGGTTCATAATATTTCACTTTCGGAAGTTTTAAAGGAAGTTCTTTTTCAGGCAGACAAATCCAACCTGGGTTTAATAGTTCTCCTTCGTTAAACTCTCCTTTTTTGTATTTTTTCTCTAAAATCTTCTTTTTACAATTTTCGCAAAAAACTAAAGGAAAGGGCTCTCCCCAATATCTTTGTCTCGCAAAAACCCAATCCCTGATTTTATAATAAACCTTCTTCCCGCCGATCTTTCTTTTTTCCAAAAATTGAGCCATTTTCTCTTTGGCAACGCTTGATCTTAATCCTGAAAATTCGCCTGAATTTATTAATACTCCTTCTCCCTCAAAAACCTCTCCTTCTTTTTGCCCTCCTTCAATAACTTTTTTGATCGGTAAATTAAATTTCTTTGCAAATTCAAAATCCCTTTGATCATGGGCAGGAACTGCCATAATCGATCCTGTGGCATAATCTCCCAAAACATATTCTGAAACAAAAATGGGAACTTTTTCATTGTTAAAGGGGTTTTCTGCCAAAATTCCCTCGATTTGAATCCCGGTTTTTTCCTTTTCCCTTTCTTCAGCTAACTTTGCCTCAACCTCTTTTTTATACTTTTCAATCTCCTTCCAGTTTGAAATCTCTGATTTTAAACTTTCAAGAATTTTATTTTCTGGCGCTAAAACAACATAAGTCATTCCAAAAACTGTATCGATCCTCGTTGTGAAAACCCTAATTTTTTCTTTTAATAATTCTTTTCCTCTAAAAAGCTTCATTTCAAACTCAACGCCTTCTGACTTCCCGATCCAATCTTTTTGCATTTTAATAATATGTTCTGGCCAATCTAAATTGTTTAAACCCTCCAAAAGCGCATCAGCGTATTTTGTAATCTTGATTACCCATTGACGTAAAGGTTTTTTTTCAACCCGAGAACCGCACCTTTCGCAATTACCTCCTTCCAAATCCTCATTGGCTAAACCTGTTTTACAAGAAGGGCACCAATTGATCGGCTCAAAAGATTCATAGACCAAACCTTCTTTAAAAAACTGTAAAAAAATCCATTGAGTCCATTTGTAATAATCAGGGTCTGTTGTGTTTATTTCCCTTGACCAATCATAAGAAAAACCAATCCTCGCTAACTGCGATTTGAAATATTTAATATTCCTTTTTGTTGCTAATTGAGGAGAAATTTTATTTTTGATCGCAAAATTTTCTGTCGGCAAACCAAAAGCATCCCAACCCATCGGATGCAAAACATTAAAACCTTGCATTATTTTAAAACGCGCGATGACATCAGTGGCAATATAACCCTTTAAATGTCCTACATGCAATCCAGCGCCCGAAGGATAGGGAAACATATCCAGAACATAAAACTTTGGCTTTTTAGAAAGATTTTTTGTTTTAAAAACTTGATGTTTTTCCCAAACTTTTTGCCACTTTCTTTCAATCTTTGAAAAAGGAATATTTTTTGAGATCATTTTTTATTTTATCCCTTCTTTAAAAAATTTCAAGAAAAGTTATAATCTTAAAAGAAAGATAAAATGGAAATTGAAAAGGGAAAAATAATTTTCGAGGAACTTTACAAAAATCTTGATGGAATCGAGATTTCTTTGAACGAAAGAAAGGGGCTTCAAATCGATGATAAAACCCTTGTCTATGGAGAAGTCCTTTTTGATGAATTCGTTAAACTTTTAAAAAAAGCTGGGTTACAAAAAAACGACATCTTCTATGATTTGGGTTGTGGTTTAGGAAAACCCAATGTAATTGCTGCTTTAGTTTTTGAACCTAAAAAAAGCATTGGCATTGAATTGCTCCATGATCTCTTTGAAGGGGCAAAAGAGGTTTCTAAAAAATTTAAAGAAATTCTACCCGGTCATCCAACCATTTTAGATTTTAAAAAAAACGATTTTTTAAAAGAAAATTTTTCTGATGCCGATTTTGTCTTCTCTCACGCCACTTGTTTTACAAAAGAACAAATTGAAAAATTGGAAAAAAAATTTTTAAAATTGAAAAAAGGAGCGACGATTATTTTGGCGACAAAAAGGCTCGATAACGAATTTTTTCGCCTTGTTGAAAAAGAAAAATATTATGTTTCCTGGGGCAGCACTGAATTTTATATTTACAAAAAAATTGTTTGATTCTTTGTAGTGTTTGTTAGGCGATATCATAACTTTCTTTAAGCAAAAACCAGAGGATTTCACTGATTGAGCTACCCAACATTTTCGTCCGCCGCCGCTTCGCTTTGCTTCAGTGAGTAAAACAGAAAAACTTTCTTGACATTTTTCATTCATCTCCTAATCCATCGAAGCAGATA
>Ga0272448_1004924_pt1 | contig 14957 bp, 13 predicted proteins | sample YNPCB0191_FD_202220 | JGI IMG/M metagenome (GOLD analysis project Ga0272448, IMG submission 202220) | Hot spring sediment microbial communities from Yellowstone National Park, WY, United States - YNP-CB-019-1 | ecosystem: Environmental > Aquatic > Thermal springs > Hot (42-90C) > Sediment...
GCTATTTGGGTATTAACTTAACCGCTGAAACTAAAGTGATAAAAAATATTCCAACAATTTGTAGCTTTTGCAGTAATGGTTGTGGGATGTTTGTTCGCACCAAGGGGAAAGAACCTCTGGGGGTTATACCGATTATTAATCACCCTGTAAGTGAAGGCCGGCTTTGTCACCGAGGATGGAACCGCTTTCAAAATCTCCGGAGCCTCAATCGAATTCTCCGTCCTCGTTTGCAGGATGGTAATCAAGTAAAAGAAGTTAGCTGGACAGAGGCTCTAAATAAAGTTGCTGAAATAATTTCTAACCTTTTGAATGCCTTTGGCCCTCAATCAATCGGAGTAATTGGTTCTCCCTGTTTGACCAATGAAGATAATTTTTTGCTATCTATTTTCGCGAAAACAATCCTTAAGACTAACAACTTGGATGGAAGTTACCGATTTGGGGGGGCAATGGCACTTGAGGCGCTGGAGCGGGTTTATTCTTCGCCGTTAGGGTCTTTAGGACTAATTTCTGATTTACCCAACAGTCCAGCTATCCTGGTGGTAGAAAATTCTGCTTTGCGCGATTTTTCTCCCGTAGGTTCCCGGGTTATTCAAGGGGCGATTGGAGGAACAACGATTGTTTTGGCTGACCCGATGGTCCGCCACTGCGAACACTTTTATAGTTTGCACCTTCCCTATTCCTTAGAGAATCTATCCCATCTATTTGACGAGGAGAGTGCGATTCCTCCTGAAATAAGGGGTAAATTCAATCTTCCTAATTGCAGTGTGATTTTTGTTGCCGATCAGGTTAGACCAGCCTTAAGCCTAATTGCTTTTTTAACTGCTTTTTTAGAACAGTTGCCTGCTTCCGGTAAGCTGCTTAAAATTTTCCCTTTAAGTCGCAGCCCTAATCTACGCGGAGCTTGGGATATGGGGGTTAAACCGGGAAAATATGGCTTAAGTATTTCCGAAATGTTAGCGCCGGAAAGTAAAATTAAAGGTCTGCTGATTTTTGGGGATGACCTTATTACTCATCTTCCTTCAGCGGCAATGATTGAAAAGGTTAAAAACTTAGAGTTTTTATTGGTGGTGGATCGGTTTAATACTGAAACCAGTCGGTTTGCCCACATAACTTTGCCTCTCCCTTTACTGGCGGAAAGTGAGGGGACAATGACTAACTGTGAGGGACGGGTTCAGATGCTTCGTCCGGTTTTGTCTCCTCGCGGAGAAAGTCGGTCACTTATGGAGGTGCTGGGAGAATTAGCATTAAAATTAGGAAGTAGCTTGCCTTATAGCTCGTTGTCCGAATTAAGAGATGCCATTGGGACTACAATTCCTGGTTATCAGATAATTAATGAATTGAAGAACTTAGATTCATTAACCGGGGTAATTCTCAGTCCTCCCAAACTTAATGGAATTCCTTCGATTTCCTTGCCCAAGTCTCGTTCAGACGAAGGAAAGTATTTGCTCATCATTTATAATACTCTTAACAGCTGGAGTCGAAATCAGATGATTTTAGAATCTCCGGTCCTCAAAATTGAATATCCTTCCGAACGTCTGGGGGTAAAAATAAACCCCCAGGACGCCCGCGAGCTTAAAATAAGGATGGGAGAAAAGATAAAGATTAAATCAGAATTAGGGGAAGCTCAACTACCGATTGAGTTAGATAATAGTTTACCTCCTGCAACTTTGGTTTTATCTTCTCATTTTGTGGAGGTAGTGGAAAAGTTAGGAGGAAAAGGTTTGATAGATGGAGAAGCTCGTTCCCTTTATTACCCTAACCTTTATGTTACAGTAGAGAAAGCTTGAGATGGATAGTTATATTCTGGCAAAAAAAGATTTATTAACTTGGGCAGAGGTGATTAAGAAGAATTATAACTTATTTATCCCTTCCCGGATTAATGATGAGCTCTTTTTCTCTCCGTTTGATTCTTCTCTTGACCTGGGACTTTTAGGTGGTAATGCAACTCTTCCTTATTTGCCACCCAAAGATTTTGTCTTTCCTCAGTCCGAAGTGCTTTTTTCTTTCTCACTGCAAAATGGCACCCAAAAATTAGAGGTGCCGGAAATAGGCAAACCAGAGACAGTAATTTTAGGAATACGACCTTGTGATACTAAGGGAATAAGCTGGTTAGATAAATTTTATCAGGAAAATTTTAAGGACTTTTATTACACCCGACGCCGGGAGAATCTTTTTCTCGTCACGGTTGCCTGCAATCAGCCAGGGAAGAACTGTTTTTGTATTTGTTGTGAGGGTGGACCATTTCTTGAACCGGAAAAGGATGAGTTTGATCTTCAGTTGATTGACCTGGATGGAGAGAATTATTTAGTGGAAGTTAAAAGTGAGAAAGGCAAGACCCTTACCGGGTTAGGGGGTGCTATTTTTTCTTTGGCCGATATTAAAGCCCAAGAAATTCGCGCGCAATTAGAAGCAAAATCCCGACAGAGCTTTTATTCTGAGCCTACTTCCTATATGAGTTATGCGATCCGCAAAATTACTGAAAATTCAGTTCCCCCTGAGGTCTGGACTGAATTGGGAGAGCGTTGTTTTGATGATGGCGGGTGTACCTTTGTTTGTCCTTGCTGTAGCTGTTTTGGGGTAGGTTATCTCATGGATGAAAAAGGGAAAGGTTACCATTACCGCTTTTGGGACTCTTGTGATTACTCTGGGTTTACCCGGGAAGTTTCTGGCCATAATCCGCGGGCAGATAAAGGAGAGAGGTTTAAGCGCCGGTTTTACCACAAGTTGAGTTACCAATATGTAAAAAGGGATGGCCGGATTGGTTGTGTGGGTTGTGGCCGGTGTATTACTGCCTGCCCGGGAGGAGTAGGGATGCCGGCAGTAGTAGAAAGGATTAGAACCATTAAGGCTCAACGAAATTTTTATTCAGGAAATAAATGAAGCCAATGGAAAACATTTATTTACCTAATTTTGCCCGGATAAAAGACATCCGAATTGAGACTTACGATACCAAGACCTTTGAAGTGGAATTTATTAATCCTGAGGTAAAAGCAAATTTTAGATTTAAACCGGGTCAATTCTTAGAGGTTTCGGTTCCGGGAGTAGGGGAGGCACCTTTTGGGTTGGCTTCTAATCCTAACCGACCGGAAAGTTTTTGTTTTACTGTGCGGGCAGTAGGAAGTGTTACTAACGCCCTCCATAAACTAAAGGTGGGGGATACCATTGGAGTACGCGGCCCTTTTGGGAATGGTTTTCCATTTGAAGAGATAAAAGGGAAGAATGTTCTTTTTGTTGGAGGAGGGATTGGTTTACCTCCTTTACGGTCCTTAATTGAACCGATGTTAGATAATCGTTCAGCTTTTGGGGATTTTCAGATTCTTTATGGCGCTCGAACTCCGGCGGATTTAGTATATAAAGATCGCTTGAAAGAGTGGGAAAAAATGTCAGAGATTCGTTTCATGATGACCGTAGATGTGGGAGATGCAGGTTGGACAGGGAATGTTGGGGTGGTAACTACCCTTTTCCCTAAAGCCAATATTATTGTTGAAAATACGGTAAGTTTTGTCTGTGGTCCACCAATTATGATTCGGTTTGTAATCTTAGAACTTTTAAGCTTAGGTTTTGCTCCGGAAAATATCATTTCTACCTTAGAACGATATATGAAATGTGGAGTAGGAAAATGTGGGCATTGTGCTATCGGGCATAAATATATTTGCTTTGATGGTCCGGTATTTTCTTATAAGGAGATGATGAAATTACCGGAGAAAGTAGTGTGAGGTAAGAGGAGAGTAATAACTATGACCTTTTGGATTATATTACTTTTTATCTTCCCAATGCTGGGCACCCTTTCTTTTCTAACGGCTTTCCCTTGGGTGCGAGAGAAGAAGGCGGGTGGTTTAGCGCTATTTTGGTCTCTGGGAGCATTGATAGCGACAATTGGAGTTATGATTACCAGCCGGGGAAAAATCCCCTTCACCTTTCTGATTGGGCAGATGCCGTGGATTGAAATGGAGGTGAAACTTTTTGGGTTTATTATTGATTCGCTTTCTCTTTTAATGCTGATTGTCACGGTGGTTATCGGGTTTTTGGTGGTAGTTTTCTCCGGCGGATATTTAACCCGCGAAAACCAGGATCATCCAGTAGAATATGGCTGGGACCGCTATTATGCTTGGCTTTTACTTTTTATTTTTGCGATGGTCGGAGTGGCTCTTTCTCCTAATCTCCTTCAGTTTTTAATCTTCTGGGAACTGACCACGATTTGTTCCGCCGCACTTATTTCCTTTTATGAAGAGGAAAAGAGTTATCGCGCTGGATTTAAGGCGCTGTTAATGACCCATGCTCCGGGACTTTTTTTCCTGGTTGCCTTAGCTTTGGTCTTTGTTTATACCGGAAATTTTGATTTTGCCAGCATTGGGAAGCTTCCTCCCTTTATTAAAACCACGGTGGTGATCTTTTTATTGCTGGCCAGTTGGGCAAAATCAGCTCAAGTTCCATTTTCTACCTGGATTCCGGATGCGATGGAAGCCCCTACCCCGATTTCCGCTTACTTACATGCAGCAGCAATGGTAAAAGCAGGTGCATTTTTAATGGCCCGGGTATTTACTGCTGGGTTTGAAGTTAACAGTGGTGTGGGAGTGTTGATTGCTGTGGGAGCAATTTTGACTATGTATCTGGGTTTGTTTTTCTATTTCTTCCAGGATGACTTGAAACGACTTTTGGCTTATTCTACGATTGCTAATGTCGGCTACATTTTTTTAGGGCTTGGTTTAGGAGTGATGGGTTCGATGGTTGGAATGAGGGGGGGGCTTCTTCACCTTATTTGCCACGCCTTTGCTAAGACTATTTTGTTTTTATCTGTAGGGGCAATTGCTTATGGAACCGGGACGCGGTCAATTTCCCGGTTGTCTGGACTTTACCGTTCTTCTCCTTTTTTAGCGGTGGTTTTTAGTATCGGAGTCCTTTCCGTAACTGGGATTCCGCCTTTTTCCTGTTTCTGGAGTAAATTTTTTATTATTGTGGGAGCGTTTTCTCTTAAGTCCTTGTTTGGCATAATTTTGGGAATATTGGTTTTGGGGGAATCCGTAGGAGCATTTATCTGGTTTATTATTGTAACCCAGAGGATATTTTTCGGTAAAGAAAATGAAATAAGTATAAGTTTTTCTTTTCCTAAGGTTTTTAAAGTAGTTTTAGGGGTACTAATAATTTTGACCCTGGTTGCTCCATTAGTAGGAATACCACTTCTCGAAGGAATAAAATGATTAAAGAATTTTTAAAACTTTGGCAGTAGGGAGTAAAAGGCCGTGTTTATTCTTAATGTTTTAATCATCGCGGTGTTATTAGGGGCAATTTTAACTGCAATTACTGCCCAATTTCGTCGGATCTGTGGATTTATTGGAGTGATTTCAGTCGGGATTATTTCCCTGATTCTTTTCTATGTAGCCTATCGGGTTTTTACCTTAGGACCACAAACTCTATCTCAACCCATTTTTGCTATTCCTTCTTTGGGGGCGCAACTTTCGATAACGGTAGATTATTTAAGTGCGGTGTTTTTAGTTTTGATTGGCTTAATCTCCTTTTTAGGGACGCTTTACTCTTATCGGTATATGGATATTTATCCTAATCAAAGCTTGGGTAGGTTTTATCCATTCTTAATCCTTTTTATTGTTGGGATGATTGGAGTAGTTTCGGTATCAGATATGTTCTTTTTCTTTGTATTCTGGGAGTTTATGACTCTTACCTCGTATTTTTTAGTGATTTATGAAAAAGAAGATCCGGTCTGCCTGCGTGCTGGGCTTAAATATTTTATTATGACTCATATTGGGACAGCAGCAATGTTTATTGCCGCAATTATGCTTCAGACGGAAATGGGTTCTTTTTCCTTTGTTCTTTTTCAGGAAGCATTAGGCCGGATGGTTGAGACCCAACCAGTTCGTGTTTCAGTTATATTAGCTCTTTTCCTTTTAGGATTTGGTACTAAAGCAGGCATGTATCCTCTGGGAACCTGGCTTCCTGATGCTCACCCGGCTGCACCTTCGGGAGTATCAGCAATGCTCTCCGGGGTAATGATTAAAATCGGGATTTATGGAATATTACGATTCTTCTTTTTTCTTCTTCCCCCTTCTTCCCATTCTTTTGCCTGGGGAATTGTAATTGCTATCTTTGGCGCAATTTCCCTTTTTATGGGAACAATATCTGCTCTGCTCCAGCATGATTCCAAGCGACTTTTAGCTTTCCATTCTATTGGCCAGATTGGTTATATTCTTTTGGGAATCGGGACCGGTTTAACCTTCCTTCGGATTAATCCGATGCTTTCTGCGGTGGCTACTTTTGCCGGAATGTACCATTTATTTAACCATACTACTTTTAAAAGCCTCCTTTTTTTGAATGCGGGTTCTATACTTTATAAAACCGGAACTCGCGACTTAAATAAGCTTGGTGGACTTTATTCAGTTATGCCAATTACTGCCTGGACTACTTTGATTGCTGCGTTTTCGATTTCGGGTATGCCTCCCTTCAATGGATTTGTGAGTAAATGGTTAATCTATCAAACCACCATTTTAGGAGGAATAGAGATTCCGGTTTTTGTTCTTTTTGGCTTGATGGCGATTTTTATCAGCTCGGCTACTTTAGCCTCATTTATGAAATTTTTTAACACTTCGTTTGGCGGGGAAATTAGAAAAAGTCTTGAGCTTAGCCTCCGTCCGGGTAAGGATGTTCCCTATTCAATGCGACTTCCTCAGAATATTTTAGCAATTTTATGTCTGGTATTAGGTCTCTTTCCCTGGCTCCCCTTACTTTTTAGTAAGCTTGGGTTTAGTGGTTCAAGTTATGGTGCAATTGGCTACAGCCTATCAGCGCTTTTTGGAAATTCAGTCTATGGATTAACGCCGGTTTTTAATGGAGGAAGAACCAGCGGTGTCTGGCTCCCGCTTACTGGAACTCTATTCTTCCTTGGTTGTCTAATTTTAGCTTTTATTGTTTACCGCATTGGTAAACCCCAGCAAAGGATCGTACCCCTTTGGAATTGCGGAGAGGTTTATGAAGTGGATGAGGTGCGTTATCGGGCAGAAAGTTACTATTTGCCTTTGGTATCATTTTTTGAGCGATTAGTTTACCCTGAGTTTCCTGCCCTTCATATAAAAAGACCGGAGCGAATCCATAAAAGCTTAGATTTTGATCAAATTCTCTACTACCCCTTAGTAAACTTAGTCCTTCGCATTTCTCAGAGATTTCGGCGAACCCATGTAGGTATACCTCAAGCCTATATGCTTTATCAGGTGATTGGGATTATTTTGCTGGGACTGGTGGTTCTTTGGATTAGCATTGGATAGGATATAAAAGGAGGGAAAAATGGCTTTCGCAACTATAAGTAAATTAATGGAAAACTTAAAAACCCAATTTCCAAAAGAGATTATCTCTTTCCGAGAACCAGTTCCAAAAAAAGTCTATATTGAGATTAATCCTGGAGCAATTTTAAAAATTGGGGAATATCTTTTTCGGGTTTTGGGGGCAAGGTTTAATACTATTGTTGGGATAGACCGTCGGCCGACTCATCATGATTTTCAGACCACTCATATTTTTTCTCTGGATGAGGATAAAATTTTTATTTTACTTCAATCTTCGTTAGATAAGGATTTTCCGGAAATTGACTCCCTCACCCCGGTAATCCCGGGAGCTAATTGGGCGGAACGAGAAATTCAGGATCTTCTGGGGATTAAAGTAAAAGGACATAAAGACCCGCGGCGGTTAGTACTTCCCGATGATTGGCCGGAAAATCTTCACCCTTTACGTCGGGATTTTATTTATAACTTTAGACCGGAACCAGTAACCGGGGTTGCTCCCAAACCAATTGAACCGCCCGAAAATGCTACCGTAGTGCCAATTGGTCCATTTTATCCGGTATTAGAAGAGCCAGCAGTTTTCCGGATTTTCGTGGAAGGCGAGACTGTGGTGGGTTGTGATTATCGGGGTTTTTATAACCATCGGGGAATCGAAAAGATTGCTGATACAGTACTTACCTACAATAAGATTCCATTTCTCGCCGAACGTATATGAGGGATATGAGGTTATATCCACAGTACGTGTTACTGTGAAGCAGTTGAAGAAGCAGCCCAGATTGAAGTTCCTTTGCGAGCCAAATATATCCGGAGCATATTATTAGAACTGGAGCGGATCCATTCTCATCTTTTATGGTTGGGAATTGGGGGACATGTTTTGGGATTTGACACGGTCCTGATGCAGACCTGGCGAATCCGGGAACCAGTGATGTGGCTTTGCGAGCAAATTACTGGAAACCGGAAAGCTTACGGAATGAACCTGGTGGGCGGAGTGCGCCGGGATATTACTCCCGAACAAAAACCAAAGATTTTAGAAGTAGTAGGTCAAATTGAAAAGGAATGGTTAGCTCTTATTGATGCGATTCAGGGTGATACTCCGCTAATGATGCGACTTAAAGGGATAGGGATTCTTAGGCATGCTGATGCAGTGGATTATTGTGTTACCGGACCAACGGCTCGAGGTTCAGCAGTTAAAATTGACTCCCGCGTTGATCACCCTTATTCAGCTTATGAATATTTAGTACCAGAAAAAAAAGTCCACGATACTTGTGATAATCTTGCCCGGACATTGGTGCGTCTGGAAGAAACGCTCGATTCGATTCGTTTAGTACGTCAGGGTTTAGCCGAATTGCCGGAAGGACCGATTATGGCGGATATTCCTGAAGAAATACCACCCGGGAGAGAAGGGATCCGAGTGGTAGAAGCTCCTCGGGGTGAGTCAGTCCATTATGTATTAACCGGAGAAAACAACCGTCCTTATCGCTGGAAAGTCCGCGCTCCTACCTATATGAATCTGGAGGCAGTTCCGGCGATGATTAAAGGAATGGAGCTGGCTGATATTCCGATTGCGATTGCCAGTTATGACCCCTGTTTTTCCTGCACCGAACGAATAGAGGTAGTAGATTGTAAGACCCGAAAGGTAAAGATTTATACTGAAAAAGAGCTGATTGAAATAAGCCGAAAAAAGCATAAATAATGGGTTTAAGATATGGGAAAAGTAATTACTTTAGCAATTTGTAATTTGGTCTTAGTTATCTTGGTTGCTCCCTTTTATGAAGGGGTGATAAGGAAGCTTAAGGCTTTAGTTCACTCCCGGAAGGGACCACCCTTTATCCAGCCGTATCTGGATCTTTTGAAATTATTGGGTAAAGAAAACCTTCAGGTTACGAAAAATCCGCTATTTTCTTTTGCTCCTATACTTACTTTCGGGAGTATCTTGATGGCAGCGCTTTTGACTCCTATGGGTACCAATCCGCCCCTTGGATTTTCAGGAGATCTGATTGTCTTAATCTACTTTCTTACTTTAGCTTCAGTTGGAATAATGTTAGGTGGAGCTTCCAGTGGGAGTGTATACGGGGCCATTGGGATGGGACGAGAGATGATGTTAGGGATGGTGGTAGAAATTGTTGTTATTGGGAGTATTATTGTCGGAGTGATCCATGCTCGGACCTTTAATTTAGGGGAAATCTCTGCCTGGTACCATCAATCCGGTCCTTATTTTTCGATGATTATTGCCGCGATACCTTTTTTTCTTATCCTTCAGGTGCAATTAGGGAAACTTCCCTTTGATATTCCGGATGCGGAGCAGGAGATTATGGGAGGACCATTTATGGAAGCCAGTGGACCGAAGTTTGCTCTTTACAAATGGAGTTATTTTGCCAAACAGATTATTTTGGTTTCCCTTTTTCTGGAGATTTTTATTCCCTGGCCAAAGTTAGGAGTAGTCCCACTGGATATTTTAATTAATCTTATAAAGGTTTTGGTGGTGATGGTTTTGGTGGGGGTTATTGATGCAGTTTGCCCCCGGATTAGGGTAGATCAAGCAATTCGCTATTTTATTGGCATCTGGGTAATACTGGTGTTTGCCTTAGCTTTTGCCTTGATTGGTGTTTAAGGAGAGTGACTGGATATGTTTAAAAGTAAGCTAAAAGAGGCATTAATCTGTTTTAAGGCAGGAAGGGTAACTATGCCTTTCCCTTTAGGGCCAGAACTCCATCCTCCCGAAGAAGGATTTCGTGGCAAGATTGATATCGATGTTGAAAAATGTATTGGTTGTGGGGGATGTGCTAATGTATGTCCGGCTCGGCTAATAGAAATTACTGATACTGAAACTACCCGGATTTTAGAGTATTTTTTAAAACGTTGCACTTATTGCGGTCGGTGCGCGGAGGTCTGTCCGGAAAATGCAATTACTATGACTAAGGAATATCAATTAGCTACCAATGACAATAATGACCTTTATATTCGCACCGAGATTTATATGGGAACTTGCGGTCGTTGTGGCCGGTGCTTTAAACCCAAAAGCGCTCTGGATAAAATGATGGAACCCGGATTTCGAAAAAGAGATTAACAATTTAAGGGTGGACTTAATATGGAAGCATTAGCTAAATATATTTCAACCCTAAGCCTTTCTTTGATTATTACTTCTTATCTGGTAATTGAGCTTCGTAATTTACGCTATTCTGCTTATGCCTATATTGCTCAAGCAGTTTTAATGTGTAGCCTGTTTGTAATTTTTGCCACCCAAAATCATAACCTTTATTACTGGGCTTTAACTGCATTTATCACCAAGGTAGTAATTATTCCTTACCTTCTTTTGCGGTTTATTCGGCGCCATACTGATCGGGAGTTTCCTCCTCTTATTGGTTATCTGGGTTCGATTTTGTTAATTACTATAATAGTTTTAGCCTTATACCGCATAACCCATCAATATATTGCCTTTGTTGCCCCTACCCCTTCGGCGATGGAAGAACCTTTTCGGACGAATTTGGCGGTAAGCTTTACTATTTTTATTATGGGACTTTATTGTATTCTGGTGCGCCGCGATGCGATTAAGACGGTTCATGGTTTGCTTATTTTAGAAAACGGAGTCCATCTTTCTTTAGTGAGCCTGGCGCCGTTACTCAAAGAAACTGCTATTATTGGAGTTGTTACCGATGTGGTGATTGCGGTTTATCTCTTACTTTATGTTATTTCGGGAGTCCATGAAAAATTTGGTTCTACCGATACCTTTCAGCTTAAGGGTTTACGGTGGTAAAAGAAAAGAGTAAGGAGCTTTTTTATGAACGCTGAGATAATCCTTTATCTTATATTAATACCAACTTTAAGCGGCGTTTTAATCTTTCTTTTCGGAAAAAAATCCCGACTTTTCAGTGAAGGTTTAGCGGTATTAGGGACTATTATTACCTTTTTCCTCTCCATCCAAATTATACTTTTGACGACCCGGGGAGAAGTTCTTTCCTTTTTTCACGAAGAATTCCGGGTTGATGCCTTGAGTGCTTTAGTAGCTTTGTTGGTTACTTTTATTGGACTGATTGCGGTTATTTACTCTATACCCTATATTCGAAAGGAGGTAAAAGAAGGACTCATCCCGCCGGAAGCAATTCGCTCGTACTATGGATGGTTAATGTTTTTCTTTGCTTCTATGCTGTGGGCTACGACCACTAATAATATTATTATGCTTTGGGTAATTATTGAGGCTACTACCTTAGCTTCGGTAGTTTTAGTGGCTTTTTACTGGAGCCGGGATGCAGTGGAAGCAGGTTATAAATATGCAATGTTGCTTACCGTGGGTATTACTTTTGCTCTTTTTGGTTGTATTCTTTTATATTCAGGTGCTTCTCCTCATATTCCTAATGAGCTTGATCCCTTAAAAATGACGGAAATTGCCAAAGTAGCAGGGAAAATCCCTAAGAGTATTGCCCTATTGTCAGTAGTTTTGCTATTGGTAGGTTTTGGCACTAAGGCGGGAATTGTTCCTTTCCATACCTGGTTACCCGATGCCCACGCTGAAGCTCCTACTCCAGTAAGCGCTCTTCTTTCCGGAGTAATGATTAAAGTAGGAATTTATGCGGTTATCCGCACTGTCCTTATTTTATATCCTTTTTATTCCGCCATCAGCTTATTAGTACTGGCTCTGGGGATTATTACCATGGTAGTTGGTGTTTTAATGATGTTGCTCCAGGAGGATTTGAAACGGTTTCTGGCTTTTTGTTCAGTAGCCAGTATGGGTTATATAGTCATGGGTTTAGGATTAGGAAGTTATTTAGGTATTTACGGGGCGACTTTTCATTTATTAAACCATTCCTTAATGAAGGCGTTAGCATTTTTAAGCATCGGCGGGGTAATATATGCTACCCGATGTCGGCGGTTGTCTGATTTAGGTGGGCTCGCAAAAACAATGCCGATTACTGCATTTACTTTTTGGGTAGCAGCATTAGCTTTAGGGGGAGTTCCATTATTTAACGGATTTATGAGTGAGTTTACTTTATTTTTAGCCGGAATAAAAGCGGGACATACCTGGGCAACCGTAGTTGCTATTCTTGTAGCAATTCTTAATTTAGCGGCCTTTGTTCACATAAGTTATCATGTTTTTATGGGAAAACGATCGTCCCACTTAGAGAACACTTTAATTCGGGAAGTACCTATAGCCATGTGGGGAGGTAGTTTGGTTTTGGCATTGCTTTGTATTTTGATTGGGATTTACCCCCAAGTGGTTTACCCGTTTTTAAATGAAGCCACCAAGGCAATTTTCACCTTTATCCCTTTACCGTAATAGGAGGGTATGGCGGTGTTTAAGAAACTTTGTGAAAAGGCGTTTACGAAATCACTCTGGGTGTATCATGTTAATACTGGTGCTTGTAATGGCTGTGATATTGAGGTAATCAATGTATTGACGCCTTATTATGATGCGGAGCGTTTTGGGATTAAATTGGTTGGTTCTCCTCGCCACGCCGATGTTCTTTTGATCTCTGGACCGGTAACCCGCCAGGTTGCTCCTGCTTTACTTAAACTTTATGACGCAGTTCCTAATCCTAAATTGGTAATTGCGATTGGGAGTTGCCCTACGGGAGGAAATATCTGGTTTGATAGTTATGCTACTTTAGGGGGCTTAGATAAGATCTTACCGGTTAATTATTTTATTCCTGGCTGTCCTCCTCGACCGGAAGCTATTCTTTATGGAGTAGCGGTGGCTTTAGGCCTTGCTCCCAAAAAGGTTTCTCCGACGCGATTTTCACAACTGCACCCCGAGGAGATTATCCGCAAGATAGAAAATAATCCATCGAACCAATCGGAAAAAGGTCATTGAGGAAAATTGCTATGAACAGGATAAAAACTATGCGAATTACCGGTCTAATGATAACTCTACTTCTTTTTTTGGTAGTGATAGCAACAGGTTGTAACCATTCTTATCAATATCAAGGGAAGGCTAAAATTCTTATTTCTCCTGGGCCATTTTCTTTTCCCATGATGGAGGCGCGTTTTCTTTTTTTAGTCGATTACCTAACCAAGGAGACGGGTTGGAAGTTTGATAAGGTCAGCGCTCCTACCAGTGAAGCGGCTTTTCTTAAAATGGTGAAAACGGAAAAATTTGATGTAGCAATTGTTAATCCTTACCTTTACCTTCTTTTAGAAAAAGAAAAGGGAGCAATTCCTATTTTAAAAACCGTATCTTTTGATGGACGCGATACTTACCGGGGGATGATTATTACCCGGAAGGATAGCCCAATTAAATCGCTTAATGAGTTGAGAGGTAAACAGATTTTGGCTCCCTCTCGTTCTACTGTAGGAGGGTTTATTTCGCAGTGGATTTTGCTTAAGGAGCAAGGGTTGGACCCGGATCGAGATGTCACTTACCGATATGGGATTACTCAGGAAGAGATTATGGAAAAGATTGTGACCGGCCGGGCGGAAGTTGGTTTTATTCGGGAGGATGTCTATGAAGCAATGAAAAAAGCTAATGGACATGCTCCGAAGGTTAAAGTGCTTGCCTATACTCATTATTTACCTAATCCGGCGGTAGTGGTTTTCCCAGATACTAACCCGGAGTTGAGAGAAAAAGTTAAAAGCGCTTTGTTAAAATTAAGATTTGATAACCCCAACCACCGATTTATTTTAGAACGGATTCGAATTTTGGGATTTTCACCTGCGGAAAGTGCTGATTACCAGAGCTTTAAAGCCTTGCTTACTGGTTACGGTTTTCTCCCCCCGGATTTAAATTATTTCCCTTCCTCCTCTTCGTAATACCAGAATTATTTTTAAAGGGAAAATGGCATGATAATGCCGGAAAATTATTCTTTAAACTCCCTGGAATTTTTGATCAATTTTCTTCTTACCCATTTCCCGGGCAAAGTAGTTATTATGGGAGTGGGGAATCAATTTTGGGGTGATGACCGGGCAGGGTTAGAATTTATCACTAAACTCAAACACAAATGGCATTCTACTCAATCTTTTGCTCCGGTTCTGGAAGGGGAAAGGGTTTTAATTTCTGCCGGAGAATTTCCCGAAGACTGGCTTATCCGCATTTTAGATTTTAAGCCGGAGTTTGTTATCCTTATCGATGCAGTTGATGTTCAGGCGGAACCAGGAAGTATTGCAATATTGAGAAGGGAAGATTTGCCTGATTCTGCTTGTTTTTCTACTCATCGGTTACCATTAAGAAGTATGGTCAACCTCTGGGAAAAAAATGGAAGCAAAGTCTTAATCTTGGCTATTCAACCCGAGCGAATCGATTTTGGGGAAAGAGTTTCCTCCTCAGTAGAAAGGAGCATAAATCATTTAATTGAACTTATTCCGCCGCTAAGTAATTTTAAGAGTATATTTTTTGAGTTTAACCCCTTGTTAGGAAAAAAAGAATGTGGAATTTAAAAAGAAGTAATAGAGTTTGTTTAAAAATGATATAATATTTTTGTTTGTTTTATTGACCGGGCAAGAAAGGAGGGTAGTTATGGAAAAGCCCAAGATTTTACTTATTGATGATGATCCCGATGTGGTTGAACTTATCAAAATTGCCTTAGAAGCTAATGGGTATCAATTTTATCGAGCAGCTAATGGCACCGAAGGTTTAAAGATGGTTAAAGAAATTCGTCCTGACCTTATTATTCTGGATGTGATGATGGATACTACTACCGAAGGTTTTCAGGTTTCCTATCAGCTGCGGAGCAAAGACCCAAAATCAGA
>Ga0272448_1004925_pt1 | contig 14956 bp, 14 predicted proteins | sample YNPCB0191_FD_202220 | JGI IMG/M metagenome (GOLD analysis project Ga0272448, IMG submission 202220) | Hot spring sediment microbial communities from Yellowstone National Park, WY, United States - YNP-CB-019-1 | ecosystem: Environmental > Aquatic > Thermal springs > Hot (42-90C) > Sediment...
CGGCCATAGCGGCGGGGAAACTCCTGAACCCATCCCGAACTCAGAAGATAAGCCCGCCCACGTCCTGCACTGTACTGAGGTGCGCGAGCCCTCGGAAAATGCAGGTCGCTGCCAACTCTCAATAATACTCTCACTGACAGTCGTTTTTGCATTTTACTTTGAGCATTTCTTTCTTGTAATGCCATGTGACAGATCTAGCTCTTATTTAAAGAGGCACAAGCAGAGCAAAATATTCGAAATCTTCGGGCCTTAATGGACGAGTGCGAATTCACAGGATCCTCTAGCTTATTCCCTCCCGCATGAAGATCTTCTTCGCCTCCTCCAGTATCTTGCATCCTGTGTCGAACGCCAGATCCCTGTTGGGTGAGTTGAAGTACAGGCGCAGCCTGTTGCCGTCCTTATCGCTCTCCACAAGAAGAACCTTGATCTCCATCTCCTTCAGAACGTGTGGCTGGTTCATCGCGACCTCAAGAATTATCGACTTCGCTCTGTCTATCATTGATGCGTCCTGTATCAGGAAATCGACCGTCCATACCGATACAGGATCCCGCATGGACCAGTTCACTATGACCTCTGTGGAGATCACGCTGTTCGGAACCACGATCCTCCTTTTATCCCATGTGCATATGACTGTGTGCCTCAGCGTGATATCCTCTATATACCCGTAGTCGTTGCGGAAGGTGACATAATCGCCTACGCGTATCGGCTGGAAGACCGCTATGAACAGTCCCGATATTAGGTTTGATAGAGCATCCTTCGCAGCAAAGCCTATAGCTAAGCCTGCCAGGCCGGCGCCTGCGAGCAGCGCGACAGCTATCCTGTAAAGCTGCGGTATCTGTAGTATTACCAGGGCAATGCCGGCCAGGTAGATCGCCGCGACCGAGATCCTTCTTATTATGATGTGAAATGTTCTGGTCCTCTCCTCCTCGACATGCTCCGCTCTGAGTATGTTGTTCTTGAGCATCCTGTCAGCAAAGCTCAAAAAATATCTCTGGAGCATTCGATCCGCGAGCTTTGCTGCGATCTGTGTCCCGATGAGAATTACAATTATTATTACAAGGTTTGCTATGAGCGCTATGGGATCTATCCTGCTCAGGGCGCTGTAGAGTATCGTCAGGGAGCTGTTGCTGCTCTGTGCAGCTATCGTCTCTATGGTGTTATTAACGACAGCAGCGGGGTAAACCGTGACGTTCTCGAGCATGTAGCTGGCCATCGCCTCCAGATGCGAGAAGCATGAGATAAAAGTTATGCCATGGAGTTACCTGAAACATATAATAAAAATTTAAGGGTTCACTGTGAGTAAAGGTTATTGAGCGCGTCGATCCAGTCTTCTACGGGGATCCCTTAGTCGCGGCAAGGAAGGCTATCGGGCTGAAGTGAAGCGCATCGTGCGCCCCTGATTCAGGGCGCCCGGTCATGAGATTCAAGTAGGGGGTAAGTTGGATCCCATTCTCTGCGTAACACCTTGAACCACCACAAGCCTATTATCCGGTGAGATCTCCTGCTCATAGTATGGATGTTCAGCGCTTTATTGCCAACGCAATAGATGAGATACGGCGTGAGGTGAAGGGCAAGGCGATAATAGCACTTTCAGGCGGTGTCGACAGCTCTGTCTGTGCAGTTCTTGCGCACAGGGCGCTCGGGGAGAATCTGATACCTGTCTATGTCGACAGCGGTCTAATGAGGCGCTTCGAGTCGGAGCGGATCGTGGAGCTCTTCAGCCATCTCAATCTCATAAAAGTGGATGCATCAGAGAGGTTCCTGAACGCGTTGAAGGGTGTGACAGATCCGGAGCAGAAGAGGAAGATCATAGGCGAGACCTTCATCAGGGTCTTCGAGGAGGTCGCAGCCGAGGTCGGTGCAGAGTATCTGATCCAGGGCACGATCTACCCCGACAGGATCGAGTCAGAGGGCGGGATAAAGTCGCATCACAACGTCGGCGGGCTGCCTCTGCACATCGAGTTCAAGGGCATAATCGAGCCGATGCGTGATCTCTATAAAGACGAGGTCAGGGAGGTCGCAAGGGCGCTTGGTCTGCCGATGGAGATAAGCGAGAGGATGCCGTATCCTGGGCCAGGCCTCGCGGTCAGAATCGTGGGCGAGATAACAAAGGAGAAGCTGGAGGTCGTGCGAACCGCAAACGCGATAGTCGAGGAGGAGATATCATCCTTCAAGCCGTGGCAGGCGTTCGCGGCTGTGATCGGAAAGGCCACAGGCGTCAAGGGCGACAACAGGGTCTACGGCTGGGTCGTCGCAGTGAGGGCTGTGACGTCTAGAGATGCCATGACGGCTGACGTCCTGGAGCTCCCCTGGGATGCGCTCAGAAGGATATCCTCAAGGATAACAGGCGAGATACCAGGCGTGGCCAGGGTGGTGTACGACATCACACCGAAACCGCCAGGCACGATAGAGTTCGAGTGATTCCTCGCAATATTGCATCGCTGAAGAGCTTCGTGTATGGTGGACGCTCCCCGCCATGAAGGGCGGAGCTTCTGGGCTTACCGCCAGAGACTGCGTTCCCAGTCTCATGAGCCCCTCATGCAGCACTCTGCCTACGAGACATACTCCAGGAGCACGATCTTCTGCTTATCGAGATCCTCTCTAGATACATGGAGAAGCTTCTCAGGCCCGAGGACCTTCCGCCCTCTGGCAGCCTTGATGAACTTGTCCACAGGGTCGAGATCGAACGCCAGAGCCGGCGTCCTGTAGTGCATCGGAATCACCAGCTTCGGCCTGAGCTTGTCTATGACGGCCAGAGCACCGCGGGCATCTATCGTGAATGTCCCGCCGACGGGGATGAGGAGAATGTCCACATCGCCTATCGCCCTCGCGTCGCTCTCACTGAGCACATGCCCCAGGTCTCCCAGGTGACACAGCCTGATATCGTCCATTGTGAAGCAGAAGACCGTGTTCGTGCCCCTTAATTTGCCTCCTGCATCGTCATGGTATGTCGCAATGCCCTTCACCTCGATGCCAGCTGCTTTATAGATCCCAGGATGCTTTATCACGATCGGCGATCCCAGCACCGCCTCAACATTGTTGTGATCGAAATGGTCGTGGCTCACTAAAACGACATCCGCTCTGATCGGCGGGAGCGTGTAGCCGACGCTCTCATCAGGGGGATCGGTCACAACGGTCCTTCCTATTGAATCGGTTATCTGAAAGCAGGAATGCCCCAGCCACTTTATATCCATGCTCCATCACCCTCTGTGCTTATTCCGTACATATGAGGCACAGTATCTCAACCTGCCATCTCCTGTTACACAATATAAAAAGAAATGTTTTGCAGTTCTGCCGGTAGCTCACATGCCGGTCGCGGCTGCCAGCGCCATGCTGCTCTCCCGGGAGCCGTTGCCCTCAACGAGCACGACGCTGCTGCTGTTTGTCCAGAGGTACAGGAACCTTATCGATCTGCCCCGGAGATCACTGACTAGGTCTCTTATCTCGAGGGCATCATGACCATTTATAGTAGCATTCGAAAACCTGTCGATCCCTTTAACGGGCGGGTACTTGAACTCGTCCCTGCTCCTGTAGTTCTCGTATGCGGCCCGTGCATATGCAGCATCCTCCAGGGAGAGTATCGTGATCTTCGCGTCGTAATCCACGCCCATCTCGCCCCAGATGTACTTCCCGATCGACACATCCTTCACACTGCCGATGTCCTTCGCGCCGTAAAAATCCGTGATCTCCTCTGATATGTTCACTCCGGTGGTGTTTGAGTCGATCACGCCCAGCAGCTTGAATCCCGCAGGGAGATTCCCAGTGGGCACACTTACAGCATGCGCCAAACCGAATGCAATCAGAAGAATTGAGATGAACGTTATGGGTCTGGATATCATGGTCATAGCCAGGTATCATAAAGAGATAAAGATTGCTGTCCTGCAGTGGCCGATACCTGGAACCACTGCACGATGCCGTGTCATCTAACCTGCGTGACCTCATTTGGACTGGTTGTGTACCTGAAATCAACAGCATTAGTACCGCAGGATCCATGAGCAATTGTGCCGTTGGACGGCGATTTCTGAGGGGATATCTGAATAGAGCACCAACCGGATCTTCATGCCTCCTGAAAAACCCTGAGGATGCCGATTCTGCTTCCCAGGGAGGTGCAGTGGTATAACTGCATTCCATGCGCAGCATTTGCCGCTGTGTGCAGAAAATATATATTTGAATTTCACCGATATAAAAGTGGAAAAGAATCTAATCAATACCATATAAAAGAAGGATGTTTCGGACGATGAAAGATTGTGTGGTACCTGATACAAGCGTCGTCATCGACGGCAGAATATCGGCCAGGGTCAAGTCCGGCGCGCTTGCCGGCAGGAGAATCGTGATACCGGAGGCGGTTGTCGCTGAGCTCGAGGCTCAGGCGAACCACGGGCGCGAGATCGGGATAAAGGGGCTCGAGGAGCTGAGGCGCCTCTCGGAGCTCGCAAAGGCCGGGAAGATAGAGCTTGAGTACGTGGGTGTGAGGCCTGATCTGGATCAGATCAAGCTCGCTGGCGGCGGCGAGATCGATGCCATGATCAGGGATGTCGCCCTGGAGCTGGGTGCATCGTTTCTTACAAGCGATACGGTTCAGTACAAGGTAGCTCAGGCCATGGGACTGGATGTTGAATACATAAGACCGGAGAAGGATGAGATAAAGAAGCTCAGCATAGAGAAGTTCTTCACAGAGGATACGCTTTCCGTTCACCTCAAGGAGGATGCAATCCCGATGGCCAAGCGCGGCGGGGTGGGCGCGTTCAAGCTTGTGAAGCTCGATGACAAGCCCCTCCGGGAGAAGGACCTGCGCGAGATGGCCAGGGAGATCATCGAGCGCGCAAAGCTCGATCCTGAGGGGTACATAGAGATCGAGAGGAACGGGGCCACGGTTGTGCAGCTCGGACCCATGCGCATCGCGATAACGAGACCTCCGTTCTCAGATGGTCTTGAGATAACAGCGGTCAGACCCGTCGCAAAGGTGGATCTTGACTCCTACAAGCACGCAGACGAGCTCAAGGCGAGGCTGAGCGAGGGCCAGAGGGGGATTCTAATCGCAGGTCCTCCCGGCTCAGGCAAGTCGACGCTTGCGGCAGGCATAGCCGAGTACCTGCTGAAGTGCGATTACGTCGTCAAGACGATGGAGTCGCCCAGAGACCTCCAGGTGCCTCCTGAGGTGACTCAGTACGGCCCGCTCGAGGGATCGATGGAGGCATCGTCGGAGATACTGCTTCTGGTCAGGCCTGATTACACGATCTACGACGAGGTCAGGAAGACCCAGGACTTCGTGGTCTTCGCGGACATGCGGCTCGCCGGAGTGGGAATGATCGGCGTGGTGCATGCCAACAAGCCGATAGATGCCCTCCAGAGGCTTCTCGGCAGGGTGGAGCTGGGCATGATCCCCCAGGTCGTCGATACCGTGGTCTTCATAGAGCGCGGCGAGGTCACCAAGCTCCTAGACGTGGAGTTTGTTGTCAAGGTGCCTACCGGCATGGTCGAGGCGGATCTCGCCAGACCGGTCGTGGTTGTGAGGGACTTCGAGACAGGGGCTGTGGAGTACGAGATGTACAGCTACGGCGATCAGATCGTGGTGATGCCTGTAACAAAGCCCAAAAAAAAGCCGGTATGGCGTCTCGCCTCTAAAGAGATTGAGAAGGAGCTCGCACATCATGTGAAGGGCCCTTTTGAGGTCGAGATGATCTCCGACAGCAGCATGGTAGTGACCGTTCCTGAGTCCCAGATCCCGAGGGTCATAGGAAAGGCCGGACGGAACATAGAGCAGATAGAGCGAGCGCTCGGGATGCACATAGACATACGCGGGAGGAGAGAGGAGCCGGACGTAATATCCCCCAGGGTGGAGGAGAGCGACAGGCATCTCATACTCTGGGTGGGAGCCGGCGCTGGAGCGAGCGCAGAGGTCTTCGTGGGGAGCGAGCCTGTGTTCACCGCGACCATCGGCAGGCGTGGCGACATAAGAATCGCAAAGTCGTCGGAGATCGCACGATTGATGCTGAACAGGCTCAAGAGAGGGGAGAGGGTCGAGGTCAGGCTGATAGAGGGGTAGTCTGGAGAGATGAGCGCGTCTGGGATATACAGACTGTTCTTCAGGCTCCTGAACAGCCTTTTCGTTCTTCCAGCTTTCAGGATCGGCCTGGGGCGCATCGTCTCGAATCCGGTGACAGGCCGGGTCATGGTGCTCATCCTGAAGGGCAGGAAGACGGGAAGGACGCGGTACACGCCCGTGGGTTACGCCACTATAGGCGAAAGGATCTACTGCTACCGTGGCGAGAGATCGCAGGGCGCCTGGTATCTCAACCTCCTCGCAGAGCCACATATTGAGGTCATGCTTCCGGAAAGGAGGATCAGGGGGCATGCGGAGGAGGTCAGCGATGATGATGAGAAGTTCGCTGCGCTTCGCCAGATACTGAAAAACGGCGGACTGAGCGGATTCATCTACGGCTTCAACCCGTGGACCGTTGAGGAGAGAGTGTTCAGGGAGAGGATGAGGGGAGTGGCGGTCATCCGCATAGATCCAGAAGACCCATTGACCTAGCGCGATGGTCACTCTCCATGCGCTCCCACACAGGAATAACGTGACCCCTTATCTCCCTGGTGAGACGATCTCCCAAAAAGCAGCGATATTTTGATCGAAATCGACGAAACAACGTGACCTCGCATCTTCCTGGTGCTGTGTTGGATAACTTTTTCAGAATTCCATCTCTAGGCATCGATTCTTGGCTAATTTCCATCTTTACTCCTGATGGCATTCGGTTAAGAATTTTAGGACTTATCCAACACAGCATATTCCTGGTTCGAAAATGGCGTGACATCATCTCCGGCGGAGTTCGCGCTCTGAACCACACAGACAATTCTCATCCAGATGGGCGGGACTGCATCATGCTTCACGCAGGCATGGAACCTTTCCGGGTATTTCTCAGCCCGTTCTCATCTGCGAGCCGCCTGATGAGATCTGCTGTTCTTCTGCCGTACCAGCCGAGCTTCACGTATCTCGGGTAGACCGGCAGCCTCTCCACGAGCACGATCCCCCTCAGCTCATCGATCTCCGGCCATCTCCTCTCAGGGTTGATCCAGTCAGGGGTCACGGGGCTGATCCCACCGAGATCATCTGCTCCGGCTCTCAGGAGGGGAACCGGATCCACCAGGTTTGGGGGCACCTGGATGGATATCTCCGGCGGCAGGATCCTCCTGGCGATGGATACCAGCTCCACAAGCTCCTCTGTAGAGGGGGGTCGCATCCTCTCCGACTCGGTCCCCGGCTTTGGATCCAGCGGCTGGATTATGACCTCCTGTATGTGGCCATGCTCCCTGTGGAGCTCTGCGATTGCCTCAAGCGATCTCACCCGATCCCCGGAGCTCTCACCTATGCCCACGAGTATGCCAGTGGTGAAAGGTATTCTGAGCGCACCTGCATCGGATATTGTCCTGATGCGAACCTCCGGTCTCTTCCCCGGCGATCTCTCATGTACTTTAAGATGGGCTGTGCTCTCGAGCATCAGGCCCATCGAGGCGTTGTAGGGCGCAAGGAGCTCCAGCTCCTCGCGTGTCAGGATGCCTGCATTCGTATGAGGAAGAAGCTCCCTCTCAAGGGCGAGCTCGCAGAGTTCGACAAGATACTCCAGTAGCTCGAGCCTGTCTCCGTACACCTCCCACGGCCTGTCTCCCATCGTGAAGAGGGCCTCTGAGCAGCCCGCCCTCTGAGCTCGATCCATCAACCTCAGGGCTTCACTTCTTGATATCACCCTGGCGCGATCCGGATCCCGTCTGAAAGAGCAGTAACCGCAGGCGTTTCTGCAGAGGTCGGTGACCGGTATGAAGACGTTTCTCGAGAAGGTCGCCCTCAGCGCCTCAGCTCGACGAGCTTCAGCGTGTACCCCTTCGAGCACTCCTCCGGCGCCTCTCCAACGACCTCCACTATCGTGCATCTGTCGCCCCTCTTGAGCCCGGCGGGGTGGCATATATCGTACATCCTGCACTCCGTCACATCACAATCGATCGGCTCGTAGATTATCTTCGATCCTGCAAACGATTTGCGTGCATCCATAGCCGCGATCGTGGGGCTCTCAGTAACCTCAACAGCGCGCACACCCTCCTCATGCAGCGGGCAGTCGTGGACCAGCTCCCCCTTTATTCCCAGTATCCTGTATCTCCTTCCAGGCTCGAGGTTCATGCATGTGTTTCTCAGCTTGCAGCTCTCGCACTCCGGCGTGGGTCCGTTGAATATGAACTCCATGCCGATCGTTGCAAGCTTCGTTCCTATCAGGGTGATCTGAGTTGTCGGCTCAGCCATTTTTAACCTCCTGAGTAATATTCATATTATCATATCACCTTCGTTGTCTCAGCAGCCGCTCTCGCTGCATCTTCTGTCAGCCCGCTTCCGAGTATAGTATACCTCTCGGGCCTGATCGTGTGCGCCTTGGTCAGGGCCTCGACCACCACGTCCTCCGGTATTTTCAGCTCTTGCGCGGATGTTGGCGCTCCGAGCACCTGGAGCGTCTCCCGGATCATCTTCCAGTCTCCGCCATGCAGGTACATCATTATGATCGTCCCCATGCCGCATAGCTCGCCGTGGAGCCCGCATCCGGGGGCGATTCTGTTCAGGGCGTGTGCAAACATGTGCTCCGAGCCGCTTGCGGGTCTGGATGATCCCGCTATGCTCATTGCAACACCGCTGGATATCAGCGCCTGGACCACTATCTTCGCCGAGGGCTCGTGGCCTGGCTTGATGCTAGGAGCCATCTCGACGAGCATACTCGCGGTCATGCTCGATAGTGCGGCTGCATACTCGCTGTAATCCTCACACCTGAGCCTCTTCGCGAGCTTCCAGTCGAGGATCGCGGTGTAGTTCGATATTATATCCCCACATCCAGCTGACATCAGCCTCGGAGGGGCTCTGGATATTATCCCTGTGTCGGCTATGATCGCGAGAGGCGCGCGGGTTGGAATTGACTTCGTCTCGCCGTCCATGTTGAGCGATGCCATCGCGGACGCGATGCCATCGTGAGATGCTGCTGTTGGAACGCTGAGATACGGTATGTCGAGATGGAATGCGGCGAGCTTTGCTATGTCTATCGATCTTCCGCCGCCCGCTCCTATGAGAAAATCCGCCTTGAAGTCCAAAGCGAATGACTTAACCCGATCGACCTCTGCTGGCCTGGAATCCCTCGTGATCGTGACCTCTGCATCGAAGCCGCGATCTTTGAGAATGGCCACGATGTTATCTCCAGCAACCGATCTGGTCTGTGGACCTGTTATGACGAGCGCTCTGCCGGTGAGGCGGAGATCTACGCAGACATCGCCGATATCAGCCAGAGCTCCAGCGCCTGCGACGACCCTTCTGGGCAGCTCCATCCAGCTCGCACTTCTGCTTCTCATTCTCAACATCCACTCATATTTTGATCTCGGATCTGAGATCCTGGAGTATCTTGTCCCTGATCCTGTTGACCTCAAGGCTGGTCCTCTTCCTGGGCCTGGGCAGATCTATGCCTATGATCTCCTTCACCCTGCCCGGCCTCGCGGAGAAGACGATGATCCTGTCACCTAGATATATCGCCTCGTCGACGCTGTGCGTGACGAATATGATCGTCTTTCTCTCCTGCTCCCAAATCCTGAGGAGCTCTGACTGCATCACGTTTCTGGTCTGCGCATCCAGCGCTCCGAACGGCTCGTCCATGAGCAGCGCCTTGGGATTGTTGACAAGAGCTCTCGCAATCGCGACCCTCTGCTTCATGCCTCCGGAGAGCTCATGCGGGTACCTGCTCTCGAACCGCTCCAGCCCGACCATCTTCAGGTACTCTCTTGCGAGCCTGTAGCGTTCCTCCTTGGGAACTCCTCTGATCTCAGGACCAAAAGCAACGTTGTCCAGAACTGTGCGCCATGGAAAGAGCGAGTACTCCTGGAAGACCATGCCCCTCTCAGGCCCGGGACCTCTTATTGGGGCGCCATCGAGCAGCACACTTCCAGACGACGGGAACTCGAGACCTGCGATTATCCTGAGCAGGGTGGTCTTGCCGCATCCAGACGGCCCTATGAAGCATACGAACTCGCCCTCATCCACGGACATGCTTATGTCTCGAAGTACTTCCATGCTCTTTCCATCGACATCGAAGACCTTTGATACCGATCTGACCTCCAGCAGGGACATTCGCTCAGGTGTTCATCCAGCATACCGTATAGAGCTTTCCGTAGGATGCGCCCAGCTGAGATGCGGATGTTGAATCGAGGTTTTGAATTTGCAATCTGGGTGAAGATCGTGTTCCTGAGCATGATTCACGTGATACGGGCACGCGGGATCGCAACAAACCCAGCACCCAGAACACAACCACAAAAGAAGAGATGGCATCCTCTGTGGCGCTCACAGAGGATGAGATGATCTCATTGCCTGTCGATGGTCTCCACGGTCACAACCCTGTATGCATATCTTATCTTCATCTCCTCTCTAGGTGCCACCTTCAGGTTCCATTTGAGGAGTGTTGCAGTCATCTCCGATGGCTCAGGGGAGACATCGATCACCTTCGCCTCCATCGGTATGGTATCCTTAACCTCGAGATCGATCTCCTTATCGGTGTTGGATTTGATCTCGAGCTGGTACGTCCAGTTCTCCGTGGTCACCTTTGCGGTGCCGTTTCCGAACGAGACGACGTTTTCGGTGATGTTGTAGTCGATGAGCTTCTTCGAGAGCTTGAGATCAGCAGATGGCCCCAGGCTCAGTGATGCATTAGCCCCCTTCGGAGTGTATGGCATGCTCAGAGTGGTCACATACTCCCCATCCCTGAACACCTGCGCCTTCCCATCCGGCCACGGATGATCGGCTGTGTTGTTCGCCCTTATCTCCTCCCTCGCCGGCCCGTCCGGGTTGTAATAGGCATCCCATGTGTAGACGCGCCAGGCGGGGGCCAGATCCTCGAATAGCGGCAGTCCTATCGATTTCCCGGCGACAAGATCCGTCCTGTTCTCCAGAACGAATACGAAGAGCGTCTCGAGCTCGCCAGTCGGAGCGCCTGCTGCGATATCATATGCTGAGAGAGCCTCCTCAGCTTTGGCTGCGGTCGGAGCTGGGGCTCTCATCATAACCGGGATCTCCCTCTCCGGCATCGCCACGAGCCTGATCTGAACGTTCTTCAGGTCCTCCATGAGATCGACGTTTATGAGGGCGTTAGCGGTCAGGAGCATCGAATCGTTCAGGAGGTGTATGTAGTAGTTTGGAGCCCAGTGTCCGCCATCTCTGACCACGTAGCTCAGCAGGAAGCTCTGCCTGGCAGTTGATGAGACGTTCATGGTGTACACAGGCATCCTCTCGTAGACTATGCGCTCCAGCGAGGAGTTTGTGACAAGGAAAAGAGCAGAGCTCGTATCAGCATTCTCTGGAATATCAACAACGAATTTGTGTATGCCCTCCGTCAGATCCATGCTGCCCGTCCGCTTCACGAATACCAGGCCATCCTGATAGATCGTCACAGAATCGACTGGCAGGCTTATCGCAGTTGTGGCCACAACCTCCTTCGCGCTGTCCACTGCGGTTGCGGAGCATGAGACAGCGAGAAGGAGCATGGCAAGAATTGTCCATGATCTCATATCGAATCCCCCATGGTACTGAGAATCTCCATGCAGATATAGACTTCCCCCAAAAGCACCGGCACTCTGAATAGGCGGAGGAGCGATTGCTGCTCAACTCCATTCAGATGCCACGACGGAATGCTTATATCCATTAGCATTGCTCTCCAAGATTCTTGCTAGATGGTGTTCACATGTTTCTGGATTTCATGAGCGAGGTCGAGGGGATACTGAAAGAGGGTCTCGATCGCTGCGGTCTGAGCGTATCACTGGAGAACAGCCTGGATCTGAGCCCGCATGCAGATCTCTCCACGACGGTTGCGTTCAGGCTCTCGCCTGCGCTGAAGAAGAGCCCGAAGGATATTGCAGCAGAAATATACAGCTCCATGGGCTCCCCGTCCCGCTGGGTTGATCGCGCGGAGCTTGTGGGACCTTACATAAATTTCCACATGAGCCGCAGCTTCCTGGACCATGTTGTTCTGGAGGCCCAGGGCGAGGATGCCTGGAGGGGCAGGATGTCGGGCTCTGTCATCGTCGAGCACACATCCGCAAACCCAGATGGTCCGCTTCATGTAGGGCACATAAGAAACTCCGTGATCGGGGATACAATTGTCCGGATACTCCGCCGTGCCGGCTACAGCGTCGAGTCACAGTACTACGTGAACGATATGGGAAGGCAGACCGCAATGGTGGTCTGGGGATGCGATCACCTCGATCTCGACGATTCCAAGCCAGACCATGCGATAGCGCGTGTCTACATCGCAGCTCACAGGATCATGAACGAACGGCCCGAGCTCTCCGCAGAGGTGGACGAGCTCATGAGGCGCTACGAGTCCAGGGATCCGGAGACTGTGGAGAAGTTCCAGCGCGCAGCGAAGTATGCCATCTCAGGCATCGAGAGCACGCTCCACAGGATGAACATCCACCACGACTCCTACAAGTGGGAGTCGGAGTTCGTATGGGATGGCTCTGTCGATGAGATCCTGGATATGCTGGAGAGGACCGGAAGGACCGTGCTGAAGGATGGTGCTCTGCAGCTGGATCTGAGCGAGGAGGGCTTCGAGAAGAGCCTGGTGCTGAGAAGGGCTGATGGGACAACCCTCTACACAACACGGGACCTCGCGTACCATAAATGGAAGGCAGAGAACTATGAGCGCGTCGTAGAGGTGCTTGGTGCAGACCACAAGTTAGTATCAGCTCAGCTCCGCACAGCGCTGCGGATTCTCGGTATAAAGGAGCCTGAGGTTGTCATATTCGAGTTTGTCTCTCTTCCAGACGGATCGATGTCAACACGCCGCGGGAAGTTCATCTCTGCTGATGAGCTTCTCGATGAGGTCGAGAAGCAGGCCTACATCGAGGTCACGAAGAGAAGGCCTGAGATGGATGAGGATTTCAGGAAGGAAGTGGCCGGAAAGGTGGCTGTTGGCGCTGTGAGATACGATATCGTGAGGGTATCAGCAGACAAGGCGACAATGTTCGACTGGAAGGCAGCTCTCGACTTCGAGAAGCTCTCCGCCCCGTTCATACAGTACTCGCATGCGAGGGCGTGCAGCATTCTCAAGAAAGCGGGCGATCTCGATGAGTTCGATCCGGGGCTTCTGAGAGATGATCACGAGATCTCCCTGATAAAGAAGATCGCAGAGTTCGACCTGGTCATAGACAGGGCTGCCAGGGAGCTCAAGCCGCATCAGCTCGCGACCTATGCGAGGGAGCTCGCGGAGAGGTTCAATCTCTTCTACCGGTACGATCCTGTGCTGGATGCAAAACCCGATGAGCTCCGTAACGCACGGCTCGCCCTGGTGAGGGCATCAAGGAACGCTCTGAGCGCAACCCTGGAGACTCTAGGAATAGAGGCGCCTGAGAGCATGTGATACATGATCAGGGATAAAAGAGCCTCTTCAGGCTCTTCATGTATTTTTCTGACCAGGCGCTCACTCGAGCCGATGCCTGATGCAGATGCCTGTGTCTTGTAACGCAGGTGCGTCAGACCTGCGTCTATGATGGCATCGCATATCGCCTCGAGTGCTGATGCTGAATTTCCAGGCACCGCCTGCTCATGCGCTCCTCATAGCGGAGGTCCCATGCATTCCGGTTAGAGTACTCTGATAGTGTGCCTGATATGCAAGAGTCTGATCAGGCTGGTTAACAGGTTCATATTATTTTGATATTATACTTCTCTGTGCACATTTTGATCCGACCGGCCACTCAAAAACATAATTTTAAAATACTTGGTGTGTTTATACTTTTGTAAGGCGATGAAGGGGATGAACTGATGAGGTTCTGTGTATCCAAAACCCATTCTGGGGTAAGATGTGTGATGAGGCTTGGCATCCTGATCGTGCTGGTGGCATCTGTCCTGACAGCATGTGTGCATGCGCATCCGCTCTATTTTCCATTGAGTGAGCACACCATGACCACAAAGGTGAGCCCGAGTGGCGTGCCGCAGTCGAGGACCTACACATTCACTCAGGATGATGTGGAGGCTGTCTGCTGGCTCAAGGTGTGGAGGGACCAGAGGGCGCACACTGTGGAGTGGAGATGGTACTCGCCGAACATGCGCGTGTACAAGAGGAGCTTCGGGGTGATACCCGCCATAGATGGACCTGCCGGCATGTGGAGCTCCTGCATATGGAGCGGCCTAAGGATAAAGGGAGAGGACGTGGCGAACCTTCCTGGCACTTGGAAGGTGGACGTAATCGTGGACTTCAGGAAGGTCCTGACAGAGTACTTCACGATCGGGGGGAACCAGGCCCCATGCTGTTAGCTGACGGCAAGATCTAATTACCATAGGGGATCTTCCCTCGAAGCATGGAGTACACGTTCAAGAGAGGTCACACTCCCGACATGGACAGAATAGAGGGGATACTGAGGGAGATATTCTCCTCAGGAATCACCAGGAACGGCGAGACGATCACACTCAGCTACGGCGCCCTGAAGAGCTGCCAGATCTGGATAGAGAATAAGAAGCTGAATGTGCTGACGGAGTCGCTTCCCGGCGCCCCTGACGATATGATCATGGACACAAACCGCAGGTTCAGGAAGTTCCTCGAGAAGGCTACAGGATACACGACCAAGCAGCGCGTGCAGATGGCGAAGAGAGAGGCACAGGGAGAGTGAAAGCAGACCCGCCGGCCTTGCATAGCTCCGGCCTCAGTTCCTCCCTTCAGACGAGACAGAAATACAACCGTAACCTGTAGGCGGTATTTATCTCGTTGGAGCGGAGAGGACGAAAAGGGAAGAGCCCGGACTTCAGGCCGGGGATGAAAACGGCGCCTGTAATAAAAGACGTGCCAAAAAGATGAAGGTGGTCCACGATATAGTTGTAGAGTGTAATGATTGTAAAAAATGATGATGCCAATCGAGCTCTTTCATGGTAAGCGGAGCCTTCTTCTGAGGTGATTGG
>Ga0272448_1004927_pt1 | contig 14952 bp, 9 predicted proteins | sample YNPCB0191_FD_202220 | JGI IMG/M metagenome (GOLD analysis project Ga0272448, IMG submission 202220) | Hot spring sediment microbial communities from Yellowstone National Park, WY, United States - YNP-CB-019-1 | ecosystem: Environmental > Aquatic > Thermal springs > Hot (42-90C) > Sediment...
AATATCCTGACACTCCACCTGCCGGTGAGCGGACAGGATCTGGACGAACTCATCCGCAAGACTGTCGCCGGAGAAATCATTCCGCCTTCCGCCAGGGCCGGCGGCCGGTTCCCGCATTGCCCTGGCGGAAAGCTGCCCGAATCTCTGGCGGCTGTCGCAATGAAGGCTCTTGCCCCTGCGCCGGACGACCGCTACCGGATGGTGAAGGAAATGCAGCGCGATATCGAAGCCTATCAGACAGGCTTTGCGGTTTCCGTCGAACAAGCCGGAGTATTCCGGCAGTTCGCGCTTTTTCTGCGAAGAAACAGGACCGCCAGCGCTGTTGCCGGCCTTGCAGTGACGGTTCTTGTCGTGACAGTCGGCGCATACACGGCTGTCACCGCCCGTCAACGCCGCATTGCGGAAAAAACACTGGCAGACCTCAGAGCCACGGCCCCGGACCTCATGGAGGCGGCAGCGCGCTTCATCGAACGCAATGATTTCGATGCCGCGCTCTGCAGAATGGACTTTGCCCTTTCGCTCGAGCCTGCCCGCGCCGATTACCTTGCGGCAAGGGGGAACGTGCTGCAGAGCCTGCTTCGGCTCGAGGAAGCAGAGCGCTCGTACGAAGCGGCGCTTGCCCTCGATCCCGGGAACCGGACTGTCCAGGAAAACCTTGATATTACCCGCCGGATACGCGCCAGGACTCCGGCCGGCGCAGCGCCTGATCCGGCGGCCCTCGCCTCCCTTGCCGCGGCAATGCGGCTGCAGCAGCGCTATACCGAAGCCTCTGCAATTCTCCGGAGGCTGGGCGGAAACGAGCAGACCCTCGACGGCTTTTATTGGGAACTCCTTGCGCGCATGGGCCTTCCGTACCGAACCGTGTCGGTAATGACCAACGGGTTGTGCAACCTTGACATCAGCGCAAAGGGCATTGACGATCTTGCGATCCTCAGGGGATTTCCGCTCGGCGCGCTCAACGCCCGGCACAATCCGATAGAGAGCATAGCGCCGCTGGCGGGTCTTCCTCTCGAGCGCCTGGACATAAGCGAAACGCTCGTGAGGGACCTTGCGCCGCTCAAAGACATGCCGCTGATCGAGCTTTCCATCCGCGACACGCCGGTCAGAGACCTTGCGCCGCTGCATGACCTGCCGCTTCGGCGTCTTGACATTTCCGGAACACAAGCGTCTGATCTCTCGCCTTTGAAGGACATGCAACTGGAAGCGCTCGACATCTCTCGGACGCCGGTGGAAGACCTCTCGCCGCTCGCCACTGTGCCCTTGAGGTCGCTCCGCGCGGAGGAGTGCCCGAAGGCGCGGGACTGGTCACCTGTGTCCCGCCTGCTTCCGACGCGACGCGCACAGGAGGCAGCCGCAGAATGAACAGCTCAGCCTGCTGGCGTCTGATCGCAAACGGCCTTCCGATACCCGCCGGCAATTACTGCGACCAGCCCTATATCGTGCGCGCAGACGACGGAGCATGGGTCTGTTGCATAACGACCGGCAGCGGGCGGGAGGGAGAGGCGGGCCAGCACGTGGAGACATGGCGGTCGTTCGATCAGGGGCGTTCATGGCGCGACAGGGCCATCGTGGAGCCGCCCGACGGCCCCGAAGCCTCCTATGCGGTGATGCTCAAGGTTCCGGCCGGCCGGATCTACATCTTCTACAACCACAATACTTCCGGTCTGCGCGAAGTGAAAAGACACGACGGCGCCGGATCGTTCCGTAGAGTGGATTCGCTCGGCAATTTTGTTTTCAAATTTTCGGACGACCATGGCAGGACATGGTCGCGCCACAGATACCGGATCCCGGTGCGCGCCTTCAGGTGCGATCTCGAGAATACGTACGGCGGCCGAATCAGAATGTTCTGGAACGTTGGAAGACCCTTCGTGTCCGGCGGGGCAGCCTGCGTGCCGCTTCACAAGGTGGGCAGAATGGGCCGCGGATTTTTCGAGCAGTCCGAGGGCGCGCTTCTGCGAAGCCCCAATCTGCTGACCGAACCTGATCCGGAGCGGATACTTTGGGAAACCCTGCCGGAGGGTGATCGCGGCCTCCAGGCGCCGCCTGGCGCCGGACCCATCGCCGAGGAACAGAGTCATGTCGTTCTCAGCGACGGATCGCTTTGCGCGTTGTACCGCACAATCGGCGGACATCCGGCCGAATCGTACAGCAGGGACGGCGGACGCTCGTGGAGCCTGCCGCGCTTCAGACGTTTCGCTGACGGGCGGCCGATGAAGCATCCGCGGGCCGCGGCATTCCAGTGGAAATGCTCCAATGGAAAGTACCTGATGTGGTTTCACAACCACGGCGGTGCAAAACTTGCGTCGCGCTCTGACATCGCTGAAGGCGGAGGTTACGAGGACAGAAACCCCGCCTGGCTGTGCGGAGGGGTCGAAGCGGACTCAGCCGAGGGAAGAACGATCGTCTGGTCGGAGCCTGATATCGTCCTCTATGACGACGACCCCATGATCCGCATCAGTTACCCGGATCTCGTCGAGGAAAACGGGCGGTATTTCATCTCTGAAACCCAGAAGCACGCCGCAAGGCTCCATGAAATACCCGCGGATTTCATCGAGGGGCTTTGGGCGGGCGTTGAGAAAAAAGCCGCCCCTCCCTCAAATCCGCTGGCAGAATCCGTGGACTGCCTCTGTCCCCGGGCAATCCACCTGCCGCCCCTGCCGGAATTTTCCGTGCGCGACTGGTCAAGCCCGGATATGCGCTCCTGCTCCACGCGGGATGGATTCTCCGTTGAGATTATCTTCAGGTTGAACTCGCTGACAGCCGGCCAGACTCTTCTCGCCAACATGACGCCGGATGAAAGGGGCTTTGCCATCGTGACTGCTCCGTCGCATTGCCTGAGGCTGGTGATGAGCGACGGCAGGACGGTCAACCTGTGGGACAGCGATCCTGTGATCCGCGCCGGAGCCCCCCATCACGTGGTGGCGATAGCCGACGCAGGACCGCGAATCGTGAGTTTCGTGGTGGACGGCCGATTCTGCGATGGAGGCGACTGGCGCCAGTTCGGGTGGGGCAGGTTCAGTCATCACCTTGCCGGCATTGCAGGCGAAAACATTCTCAGAATCGCGCCTGCGATGGCTGGAGAAGTCTCGGCAGTCCGCATTTACGGAAGGGCTCTGCGAACATGGGAGGCAGTCGGGGCTTTCCTGGCGGCCACGCATATGGGCATTGTCTGACAGGACAGAAAGGGACAGGTCAATCATGAAGGAAAGAATCATTCTGAAAGCGCCGCTGTTCACGGAGTGGAGCGACCAATACATGCGGATCTGGATCGCGTCCGATCCCGCAAAAGAGCCGATGCGGCTCAGAATCAACGGCGAGCCGGCGGATTTTCAACCCACCGGCGTCGTGTCAGAGAAGGGTCACCAGATAATGATCAAACTCGGTTTCGCCGCGGGCCAGATCAAAACCCTCGAGTTCGAGCCAGCCGGGACCCAGCCGGCTGATATGTCCAGGCTCGCGATTCCGATCGAACGGGGGGCAAGAATCGGACATGGCACGGCGCGCCTTTCGATACCACGGCCCACGGTCAGGGACGAATGGGTTGACGGTCCTTTCAGGTCTTTCGCTGGATTCCCGATGAAAAGCCGCATCCACTGCGACAGCCCCTTTGTGCGGGCCAGGCTGGAAAGAACCAATGACGGGCCACTGTTCTCCGACTACAGGCTGGTTTTCGAGTTCGAGGAGAACCGTAGTTATGTCCTGTGTTTCCGATGCTACAGACGCGACCCCATCATCGAAGTGTCCGAACGCTTTTCCCTGCACATGAACGGAGCCATCGAATGGCAGCTCAATCCCCGGCTCGTGTGCGATTCGATCATTTCCCATCGCGGGCCGGAATTCGAGGGAGAGCCTCAGCCGAAGGTGGAACCGGTGGCGGTTGACCGTCCTGCCGATGTGCTTTGCCGTCTCCAGATGCCCTTGCTTTCTGAATACTTTGTTCCGAACAACCGCGGATGGTTTGCATTTTTCGATTCGCAGAACGAGGAACGCGGAATGTTCGGAATCCTCGGCTGCCGCGGCGCAGACTGGGACCGTCCGGTGGAAAACATGCCCGAGCTATGCGTCGCAGGCGGCAGAGCCGAATGGCGGGCCTCCCTTGCGAGCGGCTCCCGGCACTGGTTGCTCTATGCCGGGCCGGTGGAGAAAGGCTACACCCTCGAAAGAAGGTTCGTGTTCCACCGGCTCCACGCCGAATTCAATGCGCTGCGGCTGGATGAACACATGGACCTTTCAGGCGACGCCATTTTTGACGCCGAATCTTGGCGCAAACCCGCCGTGATCACCGGCGCAGATTACCACGAACGAGCAAGAAGACTCTGCGAGACTCTGCCGCCCCTGCGCCGGGCGCTCTCCGAAACGGACGAATGGTCCCGAAAAAACATGGGCGGACACATGGTTGTCTTCCATGCGCTGGTGAATCCAACGCCGGAAAACCACCAGAAGGTTTACAGATACCTGGTTGAACGGTTTGACAAGTGGGTCCGCCAATTCCAGGGTTGGAGGACAGGCCATCACGATTATCAGAAAAATGTCATAGGCTTTTCCCGATGGCTGCGCAGCATGCTCATCGGCTACGAACTGCTGCGCAAAGACGAGGCGCTGACTCCGGAACAGATCCTGAGGCTGAACGCCTGTTTCGTCTTTGCGGCGCGCCGCATAACGGACGAGGGCCACTGGCCGCATTCCCGAACCTTCCTGCACCCCGATCATCCTGAATCGGTCCGCGATTTCTACACATACGGCGGGGAACACAAGCCGGACAGGCTCGTTTGGACAAATTCCCTGCCGAACTTTCAGTCCGATCCCATGAGCGCGCTCGCCCATCTGAGCGCAATTTTCCCCGAACACCCTGAGTCCCGGGCATGGCTGCGCAAAGGCGTGGAGGACATCGAGCGGCAGCTTTCAGCCTACATGGGGAAGAGCGGAGCATGGGAGGAATCCATCAACTATGCGCTCTACACCTTTTCGTATTTCGTGATCACGTTTCGCGCCCTGAAATACCGATGGGGACTCGATTATTTCAACGACGAACGGGTGCGCCGTTTTGCTTCCTGGCTGTGCCGGTTTTTCGGTCCGGTGGACAAACGGTTCGGCGTGGCGACGTGGCCCCCGATCGGCAACGCCGTGCTCCCCACGCTGGCCGGACATTACCTGCTGTGCTATGCGGCGGAACTTGCCGAGAACGATCCGCTCAGGGAACAGTGCATCGCCGTCTATCAGGCGCAGGAAGACAGGATTGTTCTCAGTGAGCATTATCCTCATGTCATGGCTCTGATGGGATTTGTGCCGGCCAAACGCTGCACTCTGAAGGCGCTCGAAAGCGAACATATGGACGAGCTCGGCGTGGCCATGAGGCACAATCACCTGCGCGAAAAGGAATCGTACCTGTTCCAGAAAATCGGCTTCTGGAAGGATCATTACGAGGGCGATGAGTCAGCGTTCAACTGGTACGTCAAGGGCACTCCTTTCACCATGGACTACGGCACCTACACCCCGGACGTTAGTCCAGAGTCCATGCACAACCTTGTCGAAATCCCAGACGCCGACAATCTCAGGCGCGGGTATCTTGCCAACGTACTTTTCAGCCAGGCCGCGGATTACACCCATTGCGAAATGCCGGTCACCCTCAAGCTCATGTGGGGGCGTGTAAGGACATTTGAGGAGTGCGATGCAAAGGACGGCAAGGTGGACAGAACGGCCACGAAGTATTTCTACATCGGAGACAGGAATCCGGTTGGACCGAAGGTCTGGAAAACGCGGCTTTTGCTTTTCGTCAAACCTGATTACCTCGCGATCTTCGACCGGGTTTACGGCGACGTCCCCCACAGGTTCAACCTGCACTTCACCGGTGAAAACATCCGACGCGATGGCTCGGCTATTCTGGGCGAAGGCCGGTTCGATCTCGATCTCCTGCTCTTTGTCCAGCATCCGGAACAATTCCGCATGGAGACGGCAAGGATCGTGCCCAGATTCAGGCTGGACGAGGAGCCTGGAGCAGCCGAGCGGCATGCCCAGCAGGTCGCCAGAATTTACAACATCGCCGACGGCATCTACAGAACAGTGATCTTCGCCCGCGAAAAGGGAAGAGATGTCCGCATCGAGAAGCTCGGCCGGTTCGGCATGAGAATCATGACGGCCGAGTACGAGGACGCAGTCTGGCTGCACAACGACACCGTCGAGGACTCCGGTTCAGGCTTCAGGTTCGTCGGACGCGCCGGCTGGATACGGCGTTCAGCGCTCGGTGAACTCACAGCCGTAATGGCGGACGGCGAGGAAATCGCCGGTTTCGGCGCTTCGTTCCATGGACGCGGGCCGTGGGTTTACAACGCGGACGGCAAACGTTCGCTGGAAATCAGGGCCGGGCCCCAGCGCCGGGTGGAGATGGCCGGGGTGTGACGGCCTCCGCTGTCGCCTCGAAATAGGCGCGTTCCAGGCTGGAGCCGCACCGAATCTCGACAAGCTCTACGCCCGACTCGAAAAGAGCGCGGCAGACTGTTTCGTTGATTTGTGGCACCGACAGCCTGCGGTTTGAGGAACGAACCTTCAGCACCCGTCCGGCCTGCTCCCACTCGATCGCACATTCCGGGAGCTCGGTCTTCAGCCTTTCGACCGGTGGCGAACCGGCGCCCAGCAGATATGCGATCACGTCCGACCTGCCTGTTGCCCGCTCGACCGTCGTCTGCCGCACAAGCCGCCCTTTCTCCACGAATGCCACATGATCGCACATCAGCTCTATGTCGGACAGGATGTGTGAACTTATGACGATCGTGCGTGTGCCGCGTTTCTCAGTGATCATCGAGCGTATTCGCGCGGACTCGCGGGGATCCAGTCCGCTGAGCGGTTCGTCCAGCAATATGAGCTCGGGCTCTCCGAGAAACGCCTGGGCTATGGCAAGCCTGCGCGCCATGCCGTGCGAGAGTGTTCTCACCCGCGAGTCGGCGCGGTCTTCCAGATTCGTCCATGCAAGAATCTGCGCGACGCATTTCTTCCTCGCGGCCGGCGCGAGTCCCTGGAGAGAGGCGTAGTATTCCAGAAGCTCCGCAACCCGGCCATGGGGCGGCAGCCTCGAATCCTGCGGCAGAAGAGCGAGGCGGCCGGCAGCCTCAGCGGGATGGAAGAAACCGGCGCCGAGGACTTTCACTTCCCCCCCGCTGATCCGCAGAAGGCCGGCTGCCACGGCCATTGCAGTGGTCTTTCCTGCCCCGTTGCTGCCCACCAGTCCGAACACGGATCCTGCAGGCACCTGCAGGTCAAGCCCGTCGAGCGCCATGCGCCTGCCGTATTTCTTTCGGACAGCCCTGAACTCGAGCGCGAAATTCATACTGAATTGAGCGATTGGCCCGAGGTCCTCAGGTGTATGCTCCCCCGCCAGCGGCTTCACATGTCTCTCCTCGAGAAAAAGGCGTAGCCGATTCCCAGGTACAGCATTCCCAGGGCCGCGGAAAAGGCGCAGCCTGACAGAAAATGCGGAGCGTCAAAATGCCATACCGCGTCCATGAGATGTCCGCCCGGCAGGACGATCTCCGCTCCCTGCGCGGCCTCCCTCAGAACCGGATTTCTTGCATGCGCCGCGATGCCGTGGACCACCCCCATGCCGAACAGAGCAACAAAACAAACAGCCGTTGCAACGTTCGGCGAAGCGAAAATCTGGGAGACGCCCATCGCCAATCCTACGAACGCGAGGCTGTACACCCATGCCTTGAGAGAGAACAGCATCATTGCCCAGGCCGCCGGACCGGCATCGAAGGCCTTGAGCCTGATCCAGCCGGTGATCCATGCGGCGCATGCGCCAAGCAGGAGGGCCGCCAGAGTCTGGACGGCCTGGCCGGCCGTTTTCCCCAACACCCATGTCAGGCGCGGGCAGCGGAAAAGCACAAACCGCGCGCTTCCCGTCCAGATTTCCTCTGAAATGCGGACCGAAGATGTGAGCAGCACAAGAAGCGGAGCGAAAGTTGCCGCAAGCCACCCGTAGAAAAGTCCAAGCGGGGGAATCGAAAGCAGACGCTCGGCCAATTCGCGATCCCTGACCATGTGCGCCACTGCGCCCCTGAACACTTCAGACTTCCAGAGCTCTCGTGTGACGCTGCCTGCGTTGGCGGATTCGGGAAGGCCGAGGCTTTTCATGAGCTGCGCCTCGATGTTCCGCAGGAAACTTATGAACAGCAGAGTCGCAGCCGCGGACCCGGCCATGTACAATGCAAGCAGAACAAGCGCCCTGCGGCTCCGTATGGAGTCGAAAACCTCGTTCGATGCCACGATCACAAACTTTCGCGCATCGGATCTCATCGGGTTTTTTCAACCGCTGAGGGCGGCAAATTGGTATGCGGGCCCGGACGGAACGGATCCTGCCGCTCGAATTTTGGCGCGATTTCCGCAAGCGGCATCGCGACCTCGGGGTCAACAAAATCAAGAAGCTGAAACTCCGGCCCGGCTTTTTCGCGCCAGTCCGGAGGCATGTTGCGGTCAAGTTCGTCGTAAGTGACAACGATTGCGTCCGTCAGCTCGTTCATCATTCTGACGCCTGTTTCGGCGGTAACCACATCCTGCGTGTTTATTGTGTCCACCCACTTTTCGATGGTTGCACCCAGCCGGATGTTCATCGCCTCCATGAGCACGTCAAACCTCACCGCCTGGGCGTCATTGGTGGGCACGCGGCTCACGAAACTTTCGCGCGCAAGCGCCACGCGGGTCTTCCACAGGTCGGCAGCCTGGCGGATGTGGGAACGGAAATCCTCAGGGGAGGCCGGGCGGCCGTCCTGTCTGCGGAGGACGGCCGGGGCGGCAGCGGATGCCGGCGCGCCGTTGGAGGCGGCGGAGGAAAACGACGGCCGGGAACCCGTATCGGGGCGGCCGGCCGGCGAAGACTGCGATGCCTGGTCCCGGTCCGGAATCGCAAGAAGCCTGGTGATGCCTTCAATGTTGGATTTCGATCTCTGTCTGCGCGCGGCCTCGGAATTGAGCCTGGCTATCTCTTCGCGCGCGTCGCGCAGATCCTTCCTGTAGGGCCACGCTCCTATGATGAGGCCGGCCAGCAGGGCGATTGCTGCGACAAGGAACACTCTCATGCCGATCTCCGCCCCGCAACCGGGCTGAAAAGTCCTTCAGACCTGCCGGGTTCCCACGATTGGACATAGCGGCGCATTTCTTCCTCGTGTTCTTCTATCGAAGCGGTCATCTTGAACTGAGTCCGGCACCGATCGAGGTTGTGCTCCGGCCTGTGTATGCGGAAATAAACATCCCCCGACAGGTAATCGGTCAGAAAACGGATGCCGATCTCGAAGCTTATGAGCCTTCCGCTGAACGCAAGGTATTCGCGCTCGGCGGGAACAAGAATCGAATGCGTCGCCTCCAGATACCCGTCCGCCAGCGCCCGGAAGAGGCTCATGTCAACGTTCACCTTCGAGAGGTCCTTTTCGTCTTCCGCGGCCGGATTCGTTCCGCTCCGCACCATGTCTCCGAAATCGTAAAGCGCAAGCCCCGGCATCACGGTGTCCAGGTCAATCACGCAAAGCCCTTCCCGTGTTCTGGCGTCAAGCATGACGTTGTTCATCTTTGTGTCGTTGTGGGTGATCCGCTCCGGAATGGCGCCCTGCGCGAACTTGTCCACAAGCAGGCTGGTCATTCCCTTCCGCCCGACGGCAAACGCTATTTCCTCGCGCGCCTTCGAGGCGCGGTTGAAGGCATCCGCCTCGATGGCCTTTTCGAGCGCCTCGAATCGCCTGGGCGTGTTGTGAAAATCAGGGATCGTTTCGTGCAGGCGCGGCGGGGACAGATCAGCGAGCTGGGTCTGAAATCTTCCGAACGCCCGAGCAGCCTGATAAGCGCATATCGGATCGGAAATAGTGTCGAAGTTCTCCGACTCCTCGATGTAATGATAGGCCCGCCACACCGACCCATCCGGATGCCGGCAGCAGCAGCCTCCTTCTTTCGCCGGGATGAGAGTGAGCGCGCGCCGCAGAGTGTCGGCAAAGCCCGCCTCCCTGAGCTTTCTGTGCTGGTGCTCGGTGACTCTTCGGACGTTCTCCATCAGGCGGAACGGATCCTTGAAAACATATGTGTTGATGCGCTGGAGAATGTATCGCTTGAGCGCGCCCTTCGTGTTGAAACACACGATATGCGTCTCGTTGATATGACCGCGGCCGCAGAGCTCCGAGGAAACGAACTTTCCCTCAAAGCAGAAGAGTTCGCTCACTTCTCTGACATCGTATGTCTTCTTCACATTCTCCACCGGCATCCGCCTCCATCAATCCATGGCGCCCACAGCCTCAAGCATCACGCGGTAATTCGCAAGGGCCTGTTTCGACAGCCTGCGGCCGTATGGACAGGCGGATGGCATGAGAACGAACCCCCTGCCCTTCCCGCCTGTCCCCTCTGAAACCGCGGTCTCGACCTTCTTCGCGAATTCGGACGGGGCAAGATTCTCGATATCGCTGACCTCGAGATTTCCGAACAGCACCATCTGTTCTCCGCATCGCTCCCTTACCCAGGCAAGGGAAACGTCTCCCTGCGGAGGAGGCTCTATCGGGTCGAGTCCGCTGCAACCGGTTGCGGCTATCTCGTCGAGAATGTCCCGCAGCCGCCCATGCGAGTGGATCCTCGCATAACCTCCGCGCGACTGTATGTGCTGCACCATGGGCCTGACATATTCGGTGACGTATTCGTGAAAAAGAGAAGGCGGCAGATACGGCGGCGATGCGTACTCCGGTCCGTAGATTCTCCAAAGGCGCCCCGGCAGAGCCCGCGCGACCGCATCCACTCTGGGGTACAGCCATCTGGCGCATTTCCGGAGAGCCCTGTGGAAGAGCTCTGTTTCAGTCATCGCTATCACCGTGTACTGGCCCATTTCAAAGAGCGGAGCGACCATGCACAGGGAATCGGCAGTGTCAATCATCACTATGCCCGAATCGCCGAGTTTCTTCTCAAGCTCCAGCACACCAGAAACATCCGGCTCCCCTCCGGAATGCCGCTCAGGCAAGTCAAGCCAGGCGCGCAGGTCATCCGCGTCCTTAAGCAGATGCTCGGTGGTCCAGACCGTGTTGATGTCGGCATCCCGTCTGGCCTTGGAAGTGAGCAGGCGGCTGCCCGCCTGCACAGTCGTTGTCCAGAACCTTGAGCTGCCCTCTTCCCGGACCTCGGTCCTGGAAAGATGAGCCGCCGGATCGGGCGGCTCGTTCTTGAAGGGGACTCCGCACATGACTATGCGGTCGGTGAATCGGGCAGCCATCTCGATCAGGGGCCGCCATGAAGGATCCGAGTATATGTTGTAGGGATCCGGATTCGACGTGTCCTCGAATCCTGAAATCTCGTAAAAGTTCACCGCGGGGCGATCAACAGACTCGCCGCGCAGGGTAGCCATGAGCCTCTCGCGCCTGGTCATCCGAGATCTTGCGTTTGAGAAACGGCCGGGTTGCATAACCTATCGGAAAAACATGGCTTTCAGACACGATGCGGTTTGAATGCGCTTTCCCCAACCGCGGCGGACCGGCCCCAATACGGCGTCCTCCCTGCCGCGAGGCGCTCGCAGCGTGGGCATGCAGAGGCACCTCCGGCGCCTCGCATCTCCCTCACTCAGACCAATCGCAGAATCCGGGGTCATTGTCGGGTCTTGAGGCCCCTGCGGACAAAGTCAGGCAGGGGCGGCACATCCATCGGCTGCCCGCCGCTGCGAAGCGACATGGTCGCCTGATACCCCGCCGCGACAGCCATGCGGGCGGCTTCCGGCGTGGCCGCAGTTTCGCACCCCGTCCTGACAAACCGCAGGAACTCGTCAACAATCGCGGAATCCGCCCCGCCGTGGCCGCTGGCGTCGGTGATGCCGCCGCGGTAAACCTCGTCGCCTATCATCTGGTAACAATCGGTCCTCCGATTCCACACGAAAATAGGGCTCTCAGGCCCATCTCCGACATTTTCCAGCCGACCCTCCGTGCCTATGATCGTGTAGTTCCTGCATGCGTCGGGAGTGAAATGACACTGCAGATAGGCGCCGAGTATGCCGTTGTCCAGTTCCATGATCACGACGTTCTGATCCTCGACATCAATCACGGGACTGAAGCCGGTCTGCTTGAGCGGCGGCCAGTGCGCGGTGTTGAACGCCGCGTTGCCGGGTTCGTCCTTCCTGCGCCGCCTGCAGCGATTGTACACGGACAGGTTCCCGAAGGCGGACACGCGCCGCGACCAGGCGCCGGTCAGCCAATGAATCATGTCGATGTCGTGCGCGCCTTTCTGCAGAAGAAGGCCCGTGGTGTTCCTGCGCTCCGAATGCCAGTCCCTGAAATAGGCGTCTCCTCCGTAGGACACGAAATGCCTGCACCAGGCTGCGCGCACCTCGCCGATGGCGCCCTTCCGGATCAGTTCCCTCATCTTGCGGAATACCGTCATATACCGCATGTTGTGACCCACGAAAAGCCGCACACCCTTCTTTCCCGCGGCTGCCAGCACCCGGTCGCAACCCTTTATCGTGATGGTCATGGGTTTTTCCAGATAAACGGCCAGCCCCTTCTCTATCGAGGCAAGGGCATGTTCCTCGTGAAGGAAATCGGGCGATGTCACGAACACCGCGTCAAGATCCTGTTCGAGAAGCTCGCGATAATCGTGCGTCGTGAAAATATCCCTGCCGTACACTCCTCTGTTCCACTCCAGGGCCCGGTCGTTTATGTCGCAGCATGCGACGACTCTCGAGCCCTTGCCCGGTTTGTGCGCATGAACCGCCAACCCGCCTCTGCCCCCGGAACCGATAACTCCAATTCTCAGATCTTCCATCGGATCCCCTCTCCTTTCCGCACGCGACTCACATCGGCTCGGGCAAAGCCGACGAATGATGCTCGATGATTTTCCACCCGCCGTTCCTGTCCCTGCGATACACGAAAGTGTATCTTGCCCGCGTTATCCTGCCATCGGCCAGCACGAAGCTGTACAGTCCGGAATCCACCGCAATATCCCCGAAGATGCGGACATGACCCTCGTCTATTCTTCCCCTCGGCTTTTTCCGCATAAAATGCTCGAAATACCCGCGACGTTCGGCCTGAGTGAGGCAGGGGCCGGCTGAAAAAGTCGGCAGGAGCACCGCGTCGGGCGCGTAGCACTCGACCACCTTTTCCGGATCGCCCGACATCAGGCTTCTGTTCCACCTGTCGAAAAGGGCTCGAATCATCTTCACGCCTGCCATACGGCGCGATGATCGCTGTCTGCCGCCGGCCCCATCCCTGCTCCTGTCGGCCATGAATACCCCTCCCGTCTGCCCACTTGCCGGGCCGATGCCCTAAGACATGCGCCAGACGCGGAAATCTACGACTTCCATGTCCGGGGCGCAAGCGCGCAGAAGGGCCGCCCCTCGCCTGTCCGCTCCGGCGCCGCGCTCGGTTCCGAACCCGGCGTACTGATTGACGGGGCGCAGCGATCAATGGCAATGTGTTCTCTGTATGCGGCAAACCGACAAGGCGGCAGGGCGCGAGAGCGGCGGAGTCGGGCCCGGCGAAGTTTTCGGGATTCTCCGGCTGGTTCTGCGCGTTCTTGCGCAACGAAAAGCCGCCGCGTGTTTCCTCCTTGCAATCATGCTGGCGGCTTCCTTGTTCCAGGGCGCCGGCTATGGGGCCCTGTTGCCGCTGCTCCATGTCATGACAGGAGCCCGACCCCAGGCCCCGCTCGGCGGGCCGCACGCGTTTTTTCAGCGCTGGCTCGCCCTTTTCCCTGACCGGCAACAGGCGCTGGCCGCCGCTCTGACCTTTGCCGCGCTGGGTCTGGCGTCGGGCGCGGCAAGGATCATGGCCCAGTATTTCTCCATAAGATTTTCCATGAATCTGAGGGGCATGTGGATGAAGACCCTCATGCAGAGATTTCTGGAGGGGCGATACGACCGAGTCTTCGGCAAGAAAGAGGGCGGGTATATCAACATCATAATTCACGAGCCGTCATGGGCATCCTCGGCGGTCCTCAGCGCCCTTGAAATGACCATGCAATCGGTGTGCGCCCTGGCGCTCTTCGCGCTGCTGCTGTGGACCAACTGGATTGCGACTGTCGCCAGCATGATCGCGGTGGGAGGCGTTTCGTTCATCCTGCAGAAGTTCTGCATAGGCCCGGCCCTGCGCGCCGGCAGGGAACGGCTTGCCCTGAGCACGCAGATCACCGGCGACGCGGCGCAGAACCTGGCCGGTTTGCGCATGATAAAGGCCTTCTCCCTCGAAAAGCTCCGTCTGAGCGAGTTCGCGGGGAAAACAGGAAGACTGATCAGGTCACTGGTGGTCGTCCTGGTCATGAGACATTCGTACAAGCCGCTGCTGGAAACAATCGCAATCTTATCGGTGGCAGGGGCGGTAGTGATCCTCTCGGTCATTGCGCCAGATCGGACAACTGCCCTGTTCCCCCGGCTGGGCTTCTTCGCCGTTGTGGCCATGAGGCTTCTGGCCCACGCTTCGGAATTGATGGCGTCCCTTACCAACATGGTCAATCTCGGTCCTTCCCTCAGGTTGATGGAGAGAGAACTGGGCGAGCAGGAATCTCAGGAAGACCTGGACAGCGGTCGGCCCTTTGATCATCTCCAGGGCGACATAGTGTTCGAAAACGTCGCTTTCTCGCACGAACAGGGCAAACCTCTCTTCGAGAATCTGAATATCGTCATACGCCACCTCAGAACGACCGTTCTCGTCGGCCCCTCAGGCGGCGGCAAGACCACTGTCGCCGACCTGCTGCTCGGCCTGCACCGTCCCCTGGGAGGCAGAATACTGGTTGGCCCGAATACGCAGCTTTCGGATGTTCGGTTGCGCGACTGGAGAAAGAGAATAGGGTTTGTTTCTCAGGACTGTTTCCTGTTCAACGCGACAGTTGGAGAGAATCTGAGGATGGCGAAACCCGGAGCAACGCAGGCGGAAATTCAGAACGCCGTTGTCATGGCAAACGCTCAGGACTTCCTGGACGAATACCCGGCCTGCCTTGACGCACAAGTCGGCGACAGGGGCG
>Ga0272448_1004928_pt1 | contig 14946 bp, 13 predicted proteins | sample YNPCB0191_FD_202220 | JGI IMG/M metagenome (GOLD analysis project Ga0272448, IMG submission 202220) | Hot spring sediment microbial communities from Yellowstone National Park, WY, United States - YNP-CB-019-1 | ecosystem: Environmental > Aquatic > Thermal springs > Hot (42-90C) > Sediment...
TCGGGGACATTGCGTTTGTTGCAAACGTCTCAAATTTCACCCTCTTTGTCACGTTCATCGTGGTGAACCTCTCGGTCATCGTCCTCCGCTACCGCGAGCCACGGACCTTCCGGCCGTTTGCCGTTCCCGGGAGGCTGGGACGGTTTCCCGTTATTCCGGTCCTGGGAATGGCCTCGTGTGCCCTCCTCCTGTTCCAGCTCGAGCCTGCTGTCCTCGGGATCGGGGGTCTCCTGACCGGGGCAGGGATTGTCATCGCGACTCTATTTGAGGCAAAAGGGAGGACGTGGAGGGAACTGGAGGGGAAAACCGTTCAGGATCACCCCGCCGGTGAAGAAAGGGAGTGAGCAGGGTTGATCGAGTAACAGCACCAGGTCATTTCCGCCAGCACTGGCCCTGTAGTTGTAGGGGGAAATAATCCCAGAGGGCATCTAAGGATGGGAGTGCAGCATGATTCTTTGACCGGAGGGGGAGAATTCCCCTCCGGACCACCCCCCGGTGAGGATAGGATGTGGGCAGGGTTATTTGGGTAAACTCGGTTAACGGGTGTTATGCAGCACTGACCCTCTCACCACAGTGGGGTGCCACAGCGGCGGGGCGTCAGCCCCGAGAGCGTCTGAGAATGGAAGTGCGGTCTTGTTCTCTGACCGGAAGAGGAGTCCCCCTCCAACCACCCTCCGGTAGGGACAGGAACCGGGCAGGGTCAACGGGGCACCGTGCCATCACCTGTTCCCCAGCACTGGCCCTGTGGTCGTAGGGGGAAATAATCCCAGAGAGCTTCTAAAGGTGGGGTGCGTTTTCATGAATTGACCGGAGAGGAAAAATCCCCTCCGGACCATCCCTCAGTGAGGATAGGAAGCGGGCAGGGTTGATCGGGTAAACTCGGTCATCGGGTGTTATGCAGTACTGACCCTGTCGCCGTTCCGGGGTCCCACAGCGGCGGGGCGTCAGCCCTGAGAGATTCTGGTAAGAGAAGTGGAAATTATTCGTATTGGGTTTTGCTAGGATTTTAAAAAAGGTACTTTTTTGCGACGTAATAATGACTATACCCCATTTCAGAACGGTTTTTCTTCGGCCCGGCCAAATCCCCGTACCTTTCTTTCGGGGTATGATTATTTAGAAAGAACATTAAAAACCATAATTGGAAAAACCATGGAAAAATTCCGATTTTCTGTCATCATTAAGAGGGATGAGTCAGGATACTACGCTTTCTGTCCTGAACTCCAGGGATGCTATTCGCAGGGGTCAACATACGAGGAAGTGTTGGAAAATATCCGGGATGCAATTCGTCTCCATATTGAAGACAGACTGTCATGTGGTGAACCGATTCCCCAGCCCATGGGTGTGAGTCTGACAACCATCGACGTCGCTGTATAAACAGGAAAATCCCCCGAATTACTGCAGAGAAACCGACCAGAATCCTTCAAAGAAAAGGTTTTAAGGTTGTGAGGCAGAGTGGCAGCCATAAAATCCTTCGAAATGAACAAGACTGCAGGGTAACTGTCCCTTGCCACTCAGGTATAATCATCCACCCGAAAATTATCAAGAAGATACTTGAAGATACGGGACTTTCACTTGATGATTTTGAATAAAACTGCATCTCTGTACCAACTCTATCGCTGTTCCGGAGTCCCACAGCGCTGAGTGTATTTTATATTAGGAATCCGATCGGTTTGTTTTCAGGTGCCCGGGAGGGTGAAACCCCTCCGGGCCATTCCCGTGTGAGGATAGGGAGCGGGCGGAATTGACCGAGTGACAGCGCCATGACCTGCCCCAGCACTGGTCCTCTCGCCACACGGGGTGCCGCAGCGGCGGGGCGTCAGCCCCGAGAGCGTCTGAGGAGAGAGTGCGGTATGCGCTATGACCGGAGGGAGCTACCCACTCCGGACCATCTCCGGTGGTGATGGGCGATGGATAGGGTTTATCGAAAATAGCGTTAAATAACGGTCCCCAGCACTGACCCTCCCCCGCCCCAGGAATGTCTCAGAGAGGGGGTGCAGTTTTGTCCTCTGACCGAAGGGGGAGACCCCCTCCGGACCACCCCCCCCATGAGGATAGGATGTGGGCAGGGTTGATCGAGGTTATTCCGATTTAACGGTCAAGGAAAAAACTGAATCATAAAGGTACCCCAGCACTGGCCCTCTCGCCACAGTGGGGTGCCACAGCGGAGGGGCGTCAGCCCCGAGAGCGTCTGAGGATGGGAGTGCGGTTTGATGGGTTGCCCGGAGGGGGAGAATCCCCCTCCGGACCACTCCCCCCCCCCGGGGAGACTAGGGAGCGGGCAGGGTTGCCCGAGTAACAGCGCCATCACCTGTTCCCCCGCACTGGCCCTCCCACCAGACCGGGTGAATCACGTCTCCTCATCTCTCTCGCCAGCCACGTACGGCCTGTTCTCCTTCAGGCAGAGGGCGAGGTCTCCCATGATCCCCCGGAGGTCGCCGGTCTCCCGGTACCTCCCGACGAGGACCGATGCGAGGCACCCTCCCTCGATCCGGGTACGGACGAGGGGGAGGTAATGCCTTTCATCGCCAGTTGCAGCCCGCTCGGCGCACCGGCAGAGCGCGGCGAGTTCATTTTCCAGGCCCGCCGTGCCGCGGTGGATGGCCTGTTCCGTCATCGCGAGGAGCTCCTGCTGGTCATCCTCGAGGGGAGGGTCGGGGGCCCGCATGAGTGCCCGGGCAAAGGCGCAGAGTGCCATGTCCGAATAGACGCATTCCTGCTCGTCGATGACCTTGATCTCGATGCATGGGCGGCTGAACCGGACGATGACCCCAAAGGAGGCGACCCACTCCTCGCAGAGGATATCCGCACCCTCCTGCCGGAGCAGATCGTAGATGGCAGAGAGCCTCTCGCGGTAGTCGGCGACGGACGCAAGGGGCCGGGGGACGATGCCGTCGCAGATCTCGGGTATCCTGGCCTGGTTCTCCCGGTAATGGATGAGCCGGGAGTCGAGTGTGCCGGTGGGGCGCCCCTCGACGAAAGGGGACGCGGCAGAGACGGCGACCAGGTACGGGATGAGCGAACGTGCCCTGTTGAACATCCGGACGAGGTGATCATCATTCGTGTATTCGAAGTTGACCTGGAAGGCCTGGACGTTGACCCACCCGTGCTGCCGGAGGGAGAAGAGCCTGTCGTACTCGCGGTAGATCCCGGACTCGCCATGGTCCCAGACGACACCCTCTGCGGGCGAGAGGGTCGGGTGCATCCCGAGCCCGAGAAGGAAGTACCGGCCGGAGAAACGCCGGTAGAATTCCGTGATCCCGGATTGGACGAGCGATTCGAGGACGGAGAGCCGATGCGACGGGTGGAGGGGGACAAACTCGAGCACAGTCTTTTGGAGTTCCTTTCCGATCGTGGCACCCGCAAGGGGGACTTCGCAATCCGGGCTCCCGCCGGCTTCGGTGAGGATCAGGTCAGAGTAGGGCAGGGGGACAAGGTCCCTGTTGTTGATCGAGTACTCGTGTTCCGTTCCGGTCTTCATGGTCCCCCGGGGTTGCCTGGTTCAAGGGCGATCTCGGCAACGAGGTCGCAGTCGGGCTCGGGAATCGCGCTGATGACGTCAAGCTCGTCCGGTCCAAGGGAACGGGCAAGGGCAAGGAGGTTCTCGACTGCCGCCTGGAAATGTTCCCTGTACATTTCCGGGTTTTCTTTCAGGACAGGGACGAGGGGGCATAGGAAGTCGTGCTTTAGGAATACCCGGAGGGTTTTTCCCTCGACATCGAACGTGAACGGTCCTGCCCGGCAGGTCTCCGGCTTGAAATCGTGGATCCGGCACCTCCCTCCCGAGCACATGACGCACATCCCATCCTCCCGCACCCGTATCCGGTGGTACCCCGCGTACTCGATGTCGCCGGGAGACACTCCCCTTTCGAGGAGGAGCGCCACCCTCCGGGGAGAAAGCGGCGGCCGGGCCTCGTGGCAGCACTTCGCGCCGCACCGGGCACAGATGGCACTGGCTGTGTTCTCAAACTGCGGGTTCACGAAAAATCCCTCCTCTCAGGTCTCCAGCAGCGCGTGGACGATCTCCCTGTACACGTGCGGGTAAGACCCGTCCTCTCCCCCCTCGAGCGAAGGGTTGTCGTTGACTTCGATCACCTTTGGGTCATTCCCGTCCTTGATATCGACACCATAGAGCCCGTCGCCTATGGCCTTCCCGGCCGCAACCCCAAGCTCCCGGATATGGGCGGGAACGGAGCCAGGCGGGACGCTCTCGACGGCGCAGTACACCACGTGCCCATTGACCGAGTCCTGGATCTTGAAGGTCTGCGATGGTATGATGTACTTGCACGCGTAGAGGAACCTGCCGCGGAGGACACCGATCCTCCAGTCGTACGTACTCTGGACGTATTCCTGGGCCACGACCCAGTCGGACATCTTGAGATACCGCCGTGCGACCCGGATGAAGGTGGCCGGGTCTTCAACCCGCTCGACGCGGAGTGAAAAAGACGTCGATGGCTCCTTCAGGACAAGGGGGGTCCCGAGGTCGTCCATGATGTCCCGGACACGCGTGGGGTGGATATCTTCCCGGGAGAGAAAGAGCGTCCGGGGGATCGCGACGCCCGCCTTCGCCAGGTGCATGTACATGTTCACCTTGTCCGAGCAGACCTGGATGGAGTCAGGGTCGTCGATCACGGGGATTCCCGCAAACGCGGCCATCCGCGAGGCGACGTACGTGATGTTCATCGGGTCGGTGCGGGCCCGGATGAAGAGGGCGTCCATCTGGGGTATCTTCCGGATATCGACGGGAAAGATGAACTCGACGGAATGCTTCATCTCCTCGGCGGCGTCCCGGCACCGTATCAGGGATGTCAGCTGCTCCGAGGAGGAGAGGGTTTTCCGGTCGACAAAGATCCCAAGCCTGCTCATAAAAAGACCTGCCCTGAGATGCAAGCCTTGAGAAGTCGCCGTTCGGCAGGCTGGAGACGGGAGTACCGCACCGGGCAGAGGGACGAGAGCACGGGGCCGTCCGGGCCAAGGAGACAGACAAGCTCGACGAGCGGGACGTGGAAACACTGAAAAACGCGTTCGGCCATCTCTTGCATGCCGGGAACGAGAGAGAGTGTCTTCCCAAAGACGGAGACTGCCCGCGTGACCGCCATTTCCGGGGCGACCGGCTGAAAACAGCACGGGTACTTCCCGCTGTTGGTCACGTGCCTCACCTTCTCGCGGTCATGTCCGTCCCCGGTGAGCACCTCGAAGTGAGAGGTGCACGCAAAGTAGTTCAGCCCGTACACGATCGCCGGGGCAGGGGCGCACGAGTGCATGATGGTAAACTCGGCGACGGGTATCCCGCAGTGCCGTGCCCGCTCGAGGCAGACCGGGACAACGAAGGCGTCGAGCATTGAGCGCGTGTCCGGTGCAACGGCTTCTCCTGCAAGTTCGCGGGCAAGGATGGCATAGTACGTCCTGCTCTTGTACGAGTAGTTCTCAGAGACAAAGGTTGTGTACCCGCCGTACTGGACGGTGTAGACACGGTCGCGGGCGAGGTGGAACCCCCGGCGGTTCACGGCCGCTGCCGGGACTGCTCCCTCCTGCTCGACGGGGGTCGCGACCCCGGGAGACACGCCGGTCATGGGGGGACCTTCCCCCTGCCCTGCAGCCAGGCCATCTGGAATACGTTCTCTCCCGGTGATTGGTATGAAAAACAGGCAGGACTCACCCTATCATGGGGGTCATCATCGTTCTCGGTTTCTGGTTCTGACATGAAACCACGGGCCATGCCACGAAGGACGACCCACTTCTGGTATGACTCAGTGGTTGCATACCAATCGTTTAAAGTTTTGCGGTCACGCTTGGGATAAATGGCAAAAATACCCGCCTCCCATTCCCTCTCTCCTCCCGGTAGGCGGGCGCGCCCACCAAACGGAGACGGAGGGATGGGGGGGCAACCCCGAATCCGTGACAGTGGCACGCAGGGTCGGAAACCTTACTTGATCTCGATCCGTTCGCCGGTGACCATGTAGTGGACCTTTTCCGCGATCTTGCAGGAATGGTCGGCACACCGTTCCAGGTACCGGGCGATCATGAGGTAATTCATGCAGCTGGTGATTGTGCGGGGATCTTCCATCATGTACGTGATCCCCTCGCGGAAGATTGTATGACGGAGCGCGTCGACAACATCATCCCGTTCCGAATGGGCTGCGATCTTCGAGAGGTCTCCCGTCGCGTATGCCTGCAGCGCATCATCGATCATGGAGATGACGAGATTTCCCATGTGGGGCAGGGAAAGTGCAATGGCAAGGTCCTTACTCCGGGTGTCGGCAAGAGAGATGACCACGCTTGCGATATCTTTTCCGTATCGCCCGATCCTCTCTGCCGCAGATATGACCTTGAGGGCACAGGCAATCTCACGCATGTCGCGGGCGACCGGCTGGTAGAGTGCGATTAACCTGTATGCCTCTTCCTCGAGGGTATCATTCAGATGGGAGAGCTGCTTTTTCCTCTTCTTGACGTCTTCTGCGAGGGAAACATCGTTCTTTTGGAGGGCGGTCATCGCGTCGGAGAGCATCCGTTCTGCAAAGAAACCCATCGCAAGGACATCTTCCCGCATCTTTGCTATCTCGTCATGGAACTTGTCTGTCATTGGTCCACCATTCCTATCCAAACCTGCCCGTGATGTAATTCTCCGTCAGTTCATCGCGGGGGCTCTCAAATATCTGGACAGTCTCGCCGAATTCAACCAGTCGGCCCAGGTACATGAAACCGGTGAAATCGCTCACGCGGGCGGCCTGCTGCATGTTGTGTGTCACGATGATAACACAGTAACGCTGCTTGAGCTCTTCGATCAGGGCCTCGATCTTTGCCGTTGCAATGGGGTCAAGGGCAGAGCAGGGCTCGTCCATCAGGATGACCTCTGGCCCGACGGCGAGCGTCCGGGCGATGCACAGGCGCTGCTGCTGCCCCCCCGAGAGGCTCAGTGCCGGCGCAGACAGCCTGTCTTTGACCTCGTCCCAGAGGGCAGCCCGGCGCAGGCTCTCCTCCACGATGCTGTCGAGACGTGTGCGGTCATTCATTCCATGAACCCGTGGCCCGTAAGCGACATTCTCGTAGATGGACTTCGGGAACGGGTTAGGCTTCTGGAACACCATGCCGATACGCCGGCGCAGGCCGACGGGATCTGTCCCGTTTCCATAGATGTCTTTTCCGTGGAAGGTAACCTTCCCCTGGATTCGACACCCCGGGACAAGGTCGTTCATGCGGTTGAAGCACCGGATCAGGGTTGACTTCCCGCACCCGGACGGACCGATGAGCGCAGTGACCCTCCGGTCGGGGATTTCCATCGTAATGTCGAGGAGGGCCCTTGCCGGTCCGTACCAGAGGTCCAGTTTCTCGGTCGCTATAATCGTCTCATCATTCATCTCTTCACCATTGGATTTTTCTTTGATAGTGGGTGCGAATTCCGATAGCAATGCCGTAGATCGCGACAACCAGGCCAAGGAGAACGACGGCTGTTCCATACTTGTTCGCATCGGCACCAGGCACGTTTGTTGCAAGGATATAAAGGTGGTAGGGGAGTGCCATCACCGGCTCGAAGAGTGAGTCCGGGAGGTAACGCTGGGAGAAGACGACGGCAGTAAACAGGATTGGAGCAGTTTCCCCGGCAACCCTCCCGACCGAGAGAATGGCCCCCGTGATGATTCCGGGGACTGCCGGCGGTATCACGACACGGGAGACCGTCTGCCACCGCGTTGCCCCGAGCGCAAGGCTCCCTTCCCGGAGTGAGACCGGTACACTCCTGAGTGCCTCCTCGGTCGTCCGGATCACGGTGGGGAGTACCATGAGGCCGAGCGTTATCTGGCCTGCAATGAGAGAAACACCAAATTTCAGGAAGAGGACGAGGAATGCAAACCCAAAGAGGCCAAAGACGATTGAGGGGGTCCCGTTCAGGAGCTCGGTCCCGGTCCGGATGATCCGTGTGGTCCGCCCCTCGACTGTGTATTCGGAGAGGTATATCGCTGCACCGACCCCTGCCGGCAGGGCAATTGCCATGGCCCCGGCAACAAGGTAAAAAGTCCCCACAATCGCAGGGAATATCCCGCCGCTCCTGCCAAGGTCGCGGGGGGGTTGAGTGAGGAACTCCCACGAGAGCGCAGGAATTCCATGTCCCAGGATATCAAAAAGGATGATACAGAGGATGATAATAACAATGCCCGTCGCTGCAAAAAGGAGGGAGAAGGCAATCTTCTGGGCAGTTCCGGGAGAGACCCTGCCCCAAGACCAGGACAGGAGGGAGAGGAGGAGTGCACACGCGATGAAGCCGGCCGGCCCTGCAAGCGGCAGACCGAGGAGGGAGATCGATCCGATAAGGCAGGCCCTGAGGGCTTTCTCCCTCCAGGCGGGGGAAATCCTGCTCATCACGTTCCGGTAACGCGCCATTTGACACGAATCACCCGATGGCGCGTAATTTTCCCGTATTCTCCCGATGATCAGGGTTGCGAGGAGGTTGACGATGAGGGTGATGACGAGCAGGACGACTGCCACTCCAAAGAGGGCATGGTAGTGCACGCTCCCGATTGCGACCTCTCCCATCTCGATGCCGAGCGTCCCCGTGAGCGTCCTGACCGGGGAAAGGACGTTCCAGAGAGGCGACGGGATGATGGCCGCATTCCCGGTCACCATCAGGACTGCCATGGTCTCCCCGATTGCCCTCCCTATCCCGAGGATGACTGCAGCCGATATCCCGGGGAGCGCACCGGGGACGACCACTTGCGAGATTGTCTGCCACTTTGTCGCCCCGAGTGCAAGGCTGCCTTCGGCAAACTCGCGGGGCACACACGAGATGGCATCTTCAGAGACACTGATGATGGTGGGGAGAGCCATGATGCCAAGGAGGATCGATCCCGCGAGCCATGACTCACCCGATGGGATACCGAATGTCACCCGTATCCACTCGGTGAGAATGATGAGGCCGAAGAATCCGTAGACAACGGACGGTATCCCTGCGAGGAGTTCGATGGCGGGCTTGGCAACTGACCTGATGGCAGGGGGGGCGAGGCGCGAGACATAAATGGCGCATGCAAGGCCTAGCGGAACCGCGATGGCGACTGCACCGGCTGTCACGCAGAGCGTCCCGGCAATGAGGGGGAGTATCCCGTATTTCCCTTCAGGGTAGGCCGTCGGGTTCCACGCAGCACCTGTGAGGAACTCGGAAACCCCCGTTTCGAGAAATATGGGGTACCCGTCACGGAGAAGGAATGCAAGGATGAAGAAGATGGTAAGGAGGGCCAGGGATGCACACAGGAAGAGAAGGACCTGGATGACGCGCTCCAAGGGGTGTAAACATCCCCGTGTTTCTCGCTTTTCGCGGCTGCGCAATGGAAAATTCATCGGCGGATAGATACCTCGAGAAAAGGGGGATGATCTTTAGACCTGTCCCACCGGGACAAAGCCTTCGCCTTTAACGATCTTCTGTCCTTCGGGGCTTGTCAGGAACTGGATGAAGTCCTTTGCAAGTCCCGATGGCTCACCCTTCGTCACGAGGTAGAGCGGCCTTGAAATGGGATACTTGCGGTCAAGCACATTCTGGATGGTTGGTTCAACCGGCGTCCCGTTGACGATGATCGGAACGGCTTTCACCGTCGCATCAAGGTAGCCCAGTCCCACGTACCCGATGGCCCCGGGGGTCTGGGCGATCGTCTGCTTGACTGCACCGTTTGAGTTCTTCTCGAGCTGGCTGGCAACGAAGTCCTGCTTCTTCATCACGAATTCGTGGAAGAATTCCCGGGTTCCCGAAGCGCTGTCTCTGCCCACGACGACGATTGTCATGTCAGGACCACCCACATCCTTCCAGTTGGTGAAGTTGCCCTGGTAGATACCCCTGACCTGCTCCAGGGTCAGTGGCCCGACGGTGTTAGAGGGGTGCACGATCACTGCGATACCATCGTTTCCGATTACCGTGGTGACGAGACCGGGGTAGCGTGATTTCTCCTCAGCCTTGAGGTCACGCGAGGACATGCCGATATCAGCCGTCCCTTCGCCTGCGGCCTGGACTCCGACGCTAGAGCCCCCGCCGCTCACCTTGATATCAACGTTTTTATGGGTATTCATGTAGGCGTCCGCAGCAGCCTGGGCCACGGGGAGAACAGTGGTGGAACCGGACAGTGTGATGGTTTCTCGTGCCTGCCCCTGGGCAGGAGTGCTTGGACCGGCGGTTCCGCCGGGTTGTGTGCAACCGCATGCAAACAGCGTCAATGCAATGATCAATGCGACGCAGACAACGAGTGGTGCGTGATAATTTTTACCTCTCATAATTTTCACTTAAGGAATGAGAAGGAAAAGGGGATACTGCTTCCCGAATGAGAATATATGTATCTCTATATACTCTAAAGCGGGATAGGGATATATAGAAAAAGAGAAAGGAGTCCGGCAATGGAGATCAGGAAGGTCCAGGTCACGGGAGGTTCGTCATTTGTCATCACACTGCCGAAGGAATGGGCAGACAAGCAGAAAGTGAAGAAGAACGATCCCCTTGGTCTTGTCATGCAGCCTGACGGGACCATCCTCGTGACAAAGGACCTTTCAGAGACGCCGTCACAGAGAGAAAAAGTATTTGACGTGACCACGCTCAACGACCCGCGTTTCCTCTTCCGGCTCCTGATTGGGGCCTATATTGCAGGTTATACGACGTTTCGGGTTTTTTCCAGCAATCGTCTTTCACCAGAGGCGAGGATGTCTGTCAGGGAATTTTCACAGATGACAATCGGGCCGGAGGTCGTGGAAGAGACCGACACTTCCATCTCTCTCAAGGATCTCCTCAACCCGGCCGAGATGCCCCTTGCCAACACGATAAAGCGGATGTACGTGGTTGTCAGGAACATGCACGAGGATGCAATGAATGCCCTCGAGACGGGAAATGAAAGCCTGGCTTCCGATGTCATTGCACGGGATAACGATGTCGATCGCCTCCACTGGCTCATAGCCCGTCAGACACACATCATACTCCGGAACCCGGCTATGGGGCGAAAGATGGGAGTTGACCCGTCCCACGTAGTCAACACATACGTCATAAGCAGGATACTGGAAAGGATTGGCGATCATGCCGTCCGGATAGCCGGGAACGCGCAGAAGGTTCAGCGGGGGGCCGTCCCGGACGACCTCATATCGGCGTTCCGACAGGCGCACGCACTGTCGCTGTCCATTTTCGATACGAGCATCCGATCCTTGTTTGCAAAGGACATGGCCGGCTCCCACGGGAACATCGAGACGGTGGGGGACCTCGTCGTCACGTGCAGGAATCTTGGCGAGCTTGCCCTCCGGCAGGAACCGGGATGTGCCATCATCCTCCGGGACGTTGCAGAGAGCATACGGAGGGCGGGAGAGTATGCCGGTGACATATCAGAGAACGTCATCAACATCCTCGTCGAAGAAGAATCGCAAAAACAAAGAATTGTGACTGGTGGCCAAAGTATAAGAACCCCGGTCAGCAAACAGAGACGCGGGGAGAGTGATGACAGAGGACAACCTCATTGAAGTGACGGATACCACGTGGGAAAAGACTGTTGAAAAGAGCAGCCTCCCTGTCCTGGTGATGTTCTACAGCCCGACCTGTCCCCATTGCAGGACGATGGAACCCTACGTCAGGGAATATGCAAATCTCTTTGCAGGCCAGGTCGTTTTTGCCCGCCTGGACATCATGGCGGGCCAGTGGACCGCCGAGCGTTTCGGGGTCCGGAGCACGCCGACGTTCAAGTTCTTCTGCAGTGGCCGGCCCGTCTCTGAAATGGTGGGGGCCGTCTACCCCGCCCTCCTCAAGCGGATGGTCGAGGAGGGGCTTGCGAACGGGAAGGACTGCATCTCAAAATCAACGGCAATCAATTACGATATCACGGGGTACGCCTAGGGGAAAGCATTCCCGATGATTCCTCTTTTCGCGCGGTCATGGGCACCAAACATGGAAAAATCACATGTGCGAAACCCGCGTGTACCAGCAACACAACAGGTATAAATAGAGTGATGGGCATATTGTTGTTATTAAAATGACAACAATAAAGGTGGCCACAAAGACGGTCATCGTCCTCGTTCTCTCCGCGCTGTTCTTTATTGCGTCCTGTCATGGAGCAGTCAAGTACCTCGACGAGAGCCCGCAGCTGACGGCGACAATCGAGGGCACAAACGAGTTTTTTCCCGGCAAAGAGGCGAACCTTGTCGTTGTCGTTGAGAACAGGGAGACTGCAGGGACAAAGATTCTGCTTCCGGGGACCGAGGGATGGCCGGACAGGCCTGGGACGGCGAAGCTGGTCAGGGTCACCCTCCGGGCAGGAGATGCCCCCGCCCTCGTCCGGACCGATCCCCAGATGGTAGGGGACCTTCCCCCCTCCTCGACTGCAAAAGTCCCGTTCACTCTCAAGTTCCTCGAGAACGCGACCGGTGGTTCCTATCTCCTGCCTGTTGTTCTCAATTACACGTACCTCTCCTTTGCCGAGCAGAGGGGATACGAGACCCTGGCATCCTATTACAAAGAGGACAGCATTGTTCTCCCGCTCGAGGTAAAAGTCACCCCCCGGGTCTTTTTTACTGTCAAAGGCATGCAGGCGGACGATATCTGCTCGGGGCAGGACGGGATCATCTCGGTGACGCTTGAAAACACGGGTGTCCTGACCGGGAAGGATACCACTGCGCGGATAGTGCGGCATGGGAAAAGTCCCATCGTCCCTGTCGACGGGAATGCCTACATCGGTGAGTTTGCCCCCGCAGAATCCGTGAACGTGAGTTTCCGCATCCACGTCCAGGAGGATGCGCAGGCTGCGATGTACCCCCTTGATACCATCATCGAGTACAGGGATTCGGAAGGGAGTCCTGTTCTCTCTGACCCGGTGACGGTCGGTATTCCGGTCCTTGGAGAGGTCAGTTTTTCGCTGTCCCCGGAGGAGATAACCATCCCGAGGGGGGGGAGCAGGGAATTCGAGGTCACGTTCAAAAATACAGGCCCTGTGACCGTGAGGAGTGCCCAGGCCCGTGTCAGCTACATGGACCCGTTTTCATCCTCGAAGGATACGGCAACGCTGGGTGACCTCCTACCCGGCCAGGAATCAACGGCGAAGTTCCAGATCTCCGTTGACAAATCCGCCACGCCAAAAGTATACGGCCTTGGGACAGAGGTTCGCTACAGGGATGCACTTGATAACCGCCTCGTCACCTCCCCCGTCACGCTGCGGGTCGCTGTCGTGGAAAGAAGTGGCCTTGAGGCCATCATCACCAACCCTGTGTATGCAAGTATACTCGGTGCCCTGGTGGTTGGCGCGGGATACGCATACTTCCTGCACAGGAAAAAACGCCAGTGACCAGGAAAGGACGAGGTATTTAAGCAGGAATAATCGCGAAAAAAGAAATATTCCTGATTTTTACCAGCTCTCTGCGAATGCAGTGTTTACGTAGATATCTTCAAGCCGGGCCTTGTGTCCGCGCTCCATGCTTGCAAGCTCAAGGAACATCTTTTTCTGTTCCGCATCCTCGCTGTTGTTGGCAAGGGCTGTATACATCTGCATGGCCTCGAGTTCCTTCTTGATTGCCACGACGAGGCCATCGACAGGCTTCATGTCAGGCTTGAGGTCCGGTGTCTTGATGTTGTCCCCGACCTTGTAGTCCTTGGTCGCAGAGAACTTGAGTGACTTGATATCCTTGGAAAGCAGGCCCTGGAGAAATTCGCGGTGCTTGGTCTCTTCGCTGGCAAGTTCGGCAAAGAGTTTCTTGAGGTTTGCATCCTTTACTTTTTCTGAAACCGTCTTATAGAAGGTATACGCCTCCACTTCACGGTTGATTGCGGTCGAAATGATCTTCTTGTAATCTTCTGGAGTCATGGAAATTCCTCCGGGATGTAACTATGATCCTCCTCCTTTAAATACGAATGGTTCATGCTCCCTCCGTGCCGGGTGACCATTTGACCGGGAATCCTTTGGGAAGAATGCTGTTTTGGGGAACTGCCCCTGGCCACCTCCTTGGGCCCACTGGAGAGGAAAGGTGCTTGGGAGGGCTGCCCCGTCTCCCCCGTGATAGAGGCACCTCTCCAGGCGTTTTGACCCAGTAAAGGACAGCTTTCTTACCCCGGGTGCTGTAGTGAAACCAATGCCCCATGTCTATCAAAGATTCACAAGGTATATCCTATCCGTCTACCAAGTGCCTCGTACCAGATGAGCAGGTGGACCCCTTTTCAAAGAAGAAGGAAGTTCCAGGAGTATTGTGATTTGTAATGGCAATGATTGATTCTCCGTTCACCGTCGGGAGACGTGGCACCGCATACGGAAGAAAGATCAGGGACTGCGGGCATCTGAATCCCCGTGGTTTTTCCCCGCTTTCGACCCTTTTTCTCGTATTCCTGCTTGGCGCATTCGTTATTTTGCCGGCGACTGCAGCACAGGGATGGATGTTCCGGGCAGACCCGGCTCACACCGGAATATACGATGACTCCGGTTGCCAGCCAGCAGACAAGGTGATCTGGAGTTACGATACCACGGGCGAGGTCACGTCGAGCCCCGCGGTCGTCGGTGGGGTTGTGTACGTGGGGAGTAACGATCGGTATGTCTATGCGCTCAATGCTGTGACCGGAGAAAAGATCTGGAGCACGTACACGAACGGGGAGGTTAGGTCGAGCCCCGCGGTCGCCGATGGCGTTGTGTACGTGGGGAGTAACGATCGGTATGTCTACGCGCTCAATGCTGTGACCGGAGAAAAGATCTGGAGCACGTACACGAACGGCGAGGTCATGTCGAGCCCCGCGGTCGTCGATGGCCTTGTGTACGTGGGGAGCAAAGACCGGTATGTCTACGCGCTCAACGCCACGACCGGAGAAAAGATCTGGAGCACGTACACGAACGGCGAGGTCACGTCGAGCCCCGCGGTCGTCGATGGCCTTGTGTACGTGGGGAGCAACGACTGGTATGTCTACGCGCTCAACGCCACGACCGGAGAAAAGATCTGGAGTACGTACACAAACGGCGAGGTCACGTCGAGCCC
>Ga0272448_1004929_pt1 | contig 14946 bp, 6 predicted proteins | sample YNPCB0191_FD_202220 | JGI IMG/M metagenome (GOLD analysis project Ga0272448, IMG submission 202220) | Hot spring sediment microbial communities from Yellowstone National Park, WY, United States - YNP-CB-019-1 | ecosystem: Environmental > Aquatic > Thermal springs > Hot (42-90C) > Sediment...
ACCCGGAGTATTACGAAACCTACAAATGGGGCCTCTACAACGAGCTCGTCGTGCTGGAGCTGATCGAAGCCCTCGAGGCGGAGGGATTTCCGCAGCAGGCGGCATGGCTGCGCCACGAATGGGAGAAGAAGGTCAAGTATTTCGTCTACGACGATCCCTACCCCTTCCGCTCGGAGTACGCCTTCGACCGGACGGCCTTCGAGTCGGCCTATGCCTTCGCCAAGTACGGCGCCACCCGCGACATGCGCCCCGACCGCAATCTCTGGTACGACGTCAAGCTCAAGAAATGGTATTCGCATCCGCTCGTCCGCCGCGAGGACTCGCGCGCCTTCATGGACCGGCAGCTCGCGTCGGGGCTGGTGGTGCGCGGCTGGCTCAACCCGGCTTACTACACGCTGGGCGCCGACCCGGGCGTCAGCTATATGGCGGCCATGGGCGGATGGGGCATCCTGGATTACGCGCTCAACTTTGCACCCAGGCCGTTCGACTGGCTGCAGCTCGGGTATGCGTCCTATCTGAGCTCGTGGTGCCTGATGAACACGGGCCGGCCGGATACCGACTACGGCTTCTGGTACCCGGGCCCGGAGAACGACGGAGCGGCCGGCTGGCAGTTCATGTCCGCGAAGGTCGGAAGCGCCTGGATGGGCTCGAGCTACCCGGGGGGCGTCATGGTCCCGCGCGGCCCGTGGTGGTATGACGGCGAGATCGATCTCGGCTACGGCGGCGCGTTGCGCATGGCCGCGACCATCGTCGCGCGCGACCCGATCTTCGGATGGTTCGCCTACGGCGGCGCCTTGACCGAGGGAGCGGACTCGCTGTCGGTCAACCCACGGGACGGCCTGCGGCGCCGCTTCCACGTGGTCGTTCCGGACATGTACCTTCCTTTTCCAGAAGACATCCGCCGCTTCAAGATCGAGCTGGAACGGGACGGCTTCGCCGCGGACGGCATGATCGTCATGGACAAGGCGCTGGGGAGGGTTGCCTTCGCGGTCGAGAACCGCACCGGAACTGCACACAAGACCGGGGTGCGCCTGTCGGTGCCCCCTCATTCGCACTACGAACTTTTGCAGGACGGCCGGGCCGTGACGCTGCAGCAGACCGGAAACTGGGACTATCCGTGGCGCGCCGAGCTGGCCATAAGCGGCCCGACATCGAAGATCGAGATCGTGCGCATCGACCGGCGCGCCGGAGAGGGCAAGAACGAGTGATCCGGCCCGGGGCGATCGACGGGCATCCGGCGGCCGGGTACGACCGCCGGCACGGAAAAGCGGGCGATCTCACGACCATCCGGGGTACAATCGGGCGTTGCCGCCGGCACGCCGTTTCCGGAATTGGAGCCGGCGGCGGCGAGGTTTGCACAAAGGGGAGATTCTATGCGCATCGGTCTTCTTCGTACACTTCTCTCTCTTGCGGCCCTCTCACTGCCGATCCCCCGGCTCCTGCCCGCCGGCGCCGAACGGGCGCTTCTGATCCGCGCCGAGCGCGTCTACACGGTTGCGCACGGCATCCTGGCGCCGGGCGAAATCCTGGTCCGGGACGGCAAGATCGCAAAGGTGGGCACCGGCCTGCAGGCGCCGGCAGGCTCCGATATGCTGCAGGCCAAAGTCGTCATACCCGGCCTGGTCGACATGCATACGCACCTCGGGGTTTACAGCCTGCCGCGCGTGGACGAGAACCAGGACGGCAACGAGATGACCGATCCGGTCACGCCGCAGGTGCGCGCCCTGGACTCTTTCAACTTCGACGACCCGGCGCTCAAGGTCGGCCTGGCGGGCGGCGTCACGACCATCGTGTCGCGGCCCGGGAGCGCCAACGTGATCGGGGGCACGAGCACGGCGGTGAAACTGAAGCTGAGCGCCCCGGAGCGCATGGTGCTGCGCGAGGTGTGCGACCTCAAGATGGCGATCGAGGGCAATCCCGTGGGCGTATACGGCAAGAAGGAGCAGGCGCCCGCCACGCTCATGTCGGTCTATCACCTGGCGCGCAAGGCATTCGTCGAGGCCCAGGAATACATGAAGAGCTGGGAAACCTACGAAAAGGAGCGCGCCGCCGGAAAGAGCGCGTCTCCGCCCAAGCGCGATCTCGGCAAGGAGATCCTGGTGCGGGCGCTGCGGCGCGAGATCCCCGTGCACATCCATTGCGCCACCGCCTCGGAGATCGCCAGCTCCATCCGGCTCGCCGACGAGTTCGGCCTGCGCATCAGCCTGGGGCACGCCTACTGGGCCCACCTGATGCTGAAAGAACTTGCGGAGCGCAAGGACGTCCACTTCAACATCGGCCCGCCCATGTTTTTCCACTATTACGAGGATGCGCTGATCTTCCGCAACACGCCGGCGCTGCTCGCCCAGGCCGGGCTGAGCGTTTCGCTGCAGACCGATGCTCTGGGCGGCAACCAGCAGAACCTGCTTCACCTGGCCGCGCTCTGCGTGCGTTACGGCATGAAGGAGGAAGATGCGCTCCGGGCCGTGACGCTGGCACCCGCCGAGGCCGTCGATCTGGGCGCGCTGGTCGGCAGCATCGAGGAAGGAAAGGACGCCGACCTGGTGCTGCTCAACGGCGACCCCTTCGAATTCACGACTTCCGTCGAGGCGGTGCTGATCGACGGGCAGATGGAATACCGGGCCGAAGGAAACGTGCGCCCTCCCGTCGCCACCGACATCCCTCAGGCGCGCGGCTCGCTGGCCCTGCCGGCCGGGCTGGAGGAATCGCGGAAGATCGCGATCCGCGCGGGAACCATCCTGACGATGGCGGGGCCGCCCGTTCGCGACGGCGTGATCCTTGTGCGCGACGGCAAGATCGAGCAGGTCGGCCGCAACCTGGCCATCCCCTCGGATTACCGCCTGGTCGATGCTTCGGAGTTCGTGGCCATGCCCGGCCTGGTGTCGCCCCGGTCCTATGTGGGGATCGGGCCGAACTGGCGCCAGCAGGACTCGACGGATGAGCTCTCCAAACCGGTCACGCCCGAATTGGAGGTCAAGCACGCGATCGAGCCGACGGCACCGCACTTCTGGTATGCGCGCCAGCTCGGCATCACCACCATCATGGTGACGCCGGGCGACAAGAACGTGCTCGGCGGGCGCGGTGCGGTGCTCAAGACGGCGGGCCGCGTCGTCGACCGCATGCTCATCCGCGACCCCGCGGTCATGGTGTGCGGCCTGGGGCAATCCGCGAAGCGCAAGGAGAAGATGCCCTCCACGAGGATGGGGATCGCCGCCGTGCTGCGCGAAACCCTGATCCGGGCGCAGGAGTACGGCGACAAGCTGGCATTGCCCGAGGAGCAGCGCAAGGACTTCAAGCGGGACCTCGCGCTCGAGGCCCTGCTGCCGGTTCTCAGAGGCGAAATGCCGCTCTTGATTCACTGCGAGCGCAAGGACGACATACTGACCGCGCTGCGCATCGCCGACGAATTCAAGCTGAAGGCGATTCTCGACGGCGCCACGGACGCCTACAAGGTAGCGGATGCCATACGCAGCCGCAACATACCGGTCATAGTGGAGGATCTCTACCGCGGCGCGGGGAACATCGAGGATGCCGGCTTCAACCCGGCCGGGCCGGCACTACTGACCGCCGCCGGCGTCCGGGTGGCTTTCCGACCCCGGGAAACACGGATGTGGGTCACGCCCGCCGCGGGGGAATCAGGGGGCGACCTGCTGGAGATCGCGGCCCTCGCCTACAAGAACGGCATGCCGGAGGAGGCGGCCCTGCGTGCCGTCACCGTGGATGCTGCGGCGATCGCGGGCGTAGACTCGCGTGTCGGGAGCCTCGCCCCGGGCAAGGACGCCGACATCCTGATCCTGCGCGGCCACCCGCTGCGCACCGCCTCGATACCCGAGGCGGTCTTCATCGACGGCCGGCTGGTCTACCACCGGCGCGACGGCCAGCACATGCAGTGAGCGGAGGACGCCATGAACGCGCGCATCGCCGTATGGAAACTGCTCGGGTTCCTGTGCCTGGCCGCATCGGCATCGCCTCAGGCGCCGCGGCGCGAGTCGGCGGATCCCGCCGGCGCGAGCATCGTCCTCAAGGGCGGGCGCATCGTGACCGCGAGCGGCGCGATCATCGACAGAGGCGTCCTGGTCATCCGCGACGGCACGATCGGCGCCGTGGGCCGGGATCTTGCCGTGCCCTCGGGAATCGAAGTCGTCGATGTCGCCGGCAAGACCGTCACGCCCGGATTCATCGACGGATTCACGACGCTCGGCATCGCCGATCTTCCCTCGTTCGGCAGCGACGAGGACGAGGCGGTCGAGCCTCTGGCGCCCCACCTGCGGGTCATCGACGCGTTCAATCCCGAGAACCGCTTTATCGAGAGAGCGCGGCGCGAGGGCATTACTGCGGCCGTGAGCGCGCCTGCGGACGTCAACCTGCTGTCCGGGCAGAGCGCCCTGATCCGCCTGGCGGAGGGGCCGCTCGAGCAGATGCTCGTGCGCTTCCCCGTAGGGGTCCACGCCACCATCGGCGAGGCGCCCAAGATGCGCTTCGGCCCCAAAGGCAAGGCGCCGGCCACGCGCATGGGCGAGATCGCTCTGCTGCGCCAGACATTCATCGACGCGCAGCAATACCTGGAAAAGAAGGCGGCCGCCGCCGGGCGCCCCGGGGCGCTTCCGCCGGCGGACTTGAAGCTCGAGGCTCTGGCGCCCGTCATCCGGGGCGAACTGCCGTTGATCGTCTCGGCCGACAAGCGCGAGGACATCCTGGCGGCCGTGCGCCTGGCCGACGAGTTCCGCCTCAAACTGATCATCAATCACGGCGCCGAGGCGTATCGCGCGGCCGCCGAACTCGCCGCGCGCGGCGTCCCGGTGATCCTCGGGCCGGCCTCGCAGGCGGGCTTGCGCCTGGAAACCATGCAGGCGCGTTCCGATGCGGCGCTCCTGCTCTACCGGGCGGGCGTGCGCTTCGCCTTCCAGAGCGGCGCACGCGGCAACCCGGCGGAGCTGCTGGCGCAGGCACGCGCGGCGGTGGCCGCGGGTCTGCCGGAGGAAGAGGCCGTGCGCGCCCTCACCGTGCAGGCCGCCCGGATATTCGGCGTGGCCGACCGCCTCGGCGCGCTCGAGCCCGGCAAGGCGGGCGATGTGCTCGTATTCGACGGCGAGCCCCTGCGCTCGCTTGCCCGCCTCGAAATGGTGATCGTGGGCGGCCGGCGCCGGTAGCCGCGAAGATCGAGGACCGCCGCCGCATGCGCACGGCCGGCCGGCGCCTGCCCGGGTTCACTTGATCTCTTTCATCAGCGCGGCGACGGCCGCTTCCAGCTGCTGGTCGCGCCCCCTGCTCATCACCTCGTATTCGTTCATCACCTTGATGTCCGGCTCGGTCTGGCGGTTTTCCAGGTACTGGCCGGCGACGTTCTTCACGCCCAGGGGCGGCACACCCCAGCGGATGCTGCCGTCCTGCAACGTCTCCCAGCCGGCGAAGGTGCAGGTGCCGGGGACGGGCATGCCCACGAGCTTTCCCAGGCCCAGGTTCTGGTAGCTGAAGGCGAAGCAGTGCCCGTCGCTGTAGTTGGCCTCGTTGGCCAGAGCGATACTGGGCTTGGTCCAGCGGAAGTTGGGTTCGTAGCCGTTGCTGCGGGTGTCCGTGGTGTAGTCGAAGAATTTCTTGCCGCTCAGGAACATGGCCAGATCGGCAACCAGGTCGCCGCCGCCGTTGAACCGGGTGTCGACGACGATCCCTTTCCGGTCGGCGTACTTGCCCATCACCTCTTCGTAGGTCGTCCGATAGGCGCTGTCGTTCATCCCCGGGACGTGGATGTACCCCAGCTGGCCGTTGCTCAGCCGGTCCACCTCGTCCTGGTTGCGGCGCACCCAGCGCCGGTACAGGAGCTCGTTTTCCTCGCGCAGGGTGACGGGCTTGACGGTGATCTCCCGCTTGGTCGCGCCGTCGGCGACCACGAGCAGGACGTTCTTGCCCGCCTTGCGGTTGAGATACTGCGCCGGGTCGCGGTCGGCCGCGATGACCTCGCCGTCGATCGACTCGATGATCATTCCGGGGCCCACGTTCATCCCGGCCTTGTCGAGCGGGCCGCCCCGGATCACCTCGACGATCCGGATGCCCGCGCCCTTGTAGGCCGGGTCGTAGAAGACGCCCAGCGAGGCGGTGGCATCCGCGTTGGGATCGGAGCTCGAGTGCGTGGCGCCGCTGTGGCTCACGTTCAGCTCGCCCAGCATTTCGCTGAGCATCTCGGCGAACTCGTAGTTGTTGCCGATGTGGGGCAGGTACTTCTCGTACACCGGCTTCAGCCCGTCCCAGTCGACGCCGTGATAGCCGGCGGTGTAGAACGTGCTCTTGGTTCTCCTCCAGACATGCTCGAACATCAGGCGCCGCTCGGCGGCGGTGTCCACCGTCATCTCGCCCTTGATTGCGATGTTGTCGCGCTTGCCGCTCGCCGGATCGATCTTGGATATGCCGCCGTCGGCCAGCAGGAAGATGGCCTTCTGATCCTTGTCCCACTCCATGCTCGCCCGATTGGCATTGAGCGCCACGAGCATCTTGGTCTCGCGCGTGCGCAGGTTGGTGGTCCACAGGTTCATGCCGCGCTCGAAGCGCGCCAGGTAGTACAGCGTCTCGCCGTCCTTGCTCACCAGGGCGTCGCCCAGCGAGGAGGAGTGGATCGTCAGCTTGGCCTTGCGCGTGTTCAGCCCGTCCCAGTCGATCGCCAGGGGTTCGGGCTTGGGCGCTTCCTTCTTGGCGGCACTCTCTTTCTCTTTTTCCTTCTTCTCCTCCATTTCCTTGAGGAGCGCGGCCTCTTCCTTGGTCAGCCGGAACCGGTCCCAGGCTTCCTTGGTGAAGAAGAGGGCGTAGGCGTCGCTCTGCGCGCCGCCGCTCTGGGCCACCGCCTTGAGGCCGTCGCGGTTGCTGAACCACATCATCGCCTTGCCGCCCAGGATCCACTTGGGCCGGTTGTCGCTGAAGCCGCTTTCGGTCAGGTTGATCACCTTCCCCTTGCCGTCGGCCTGCACGAGCCCGACCTCGCCGGGGGCGACGCCGGGTACGGAGTAATCGAAGAGGATCCACTTGCCGTCCGGGCTCCACTGGAAATACTGGTCGTGGTCGCGCATCGAGAAGAGCTCGCGGTCGGTCAGTATGGTGCGCGTCTCCTTGGTGGCCAGATTGAGAATCCGCAGCTTCATCCGGTCCTCGATATAGGCTATTTCCTGTCCGTCCGGAGAATAGGCGGGCTGGTAGTTTTCGTGGTCGTTGTCCACGAGCGCCGTTTCTTTCAGGACAGTCGATGCGTAGAAGTACGGCTCCTCCTCGCGCACCCTGCGGGTTTCGTAGATCTTCCAGCGGTTCCCCCGCTCCGAGGCATAGATCAAGGCCTTGCCGTCGGGCGAGAAGCTGACGCCCCGCTCCTGCTCGGGGGTGTTGGTGATGCGCTTGGTGACACCCCCTTCGACGCTGGTGACGAACACCTCGCCGCGGAAGGTGAAGGCCACTTCCTTGCCGGTGGGGGAGACCGCCAGCTCGCCGGCGTCTCCGGTCACCGGCAGGATCTTTTCGTTGTTGCTCTTGGAGTCGGCCGCGATGCTCAGTTGGACCTTCTGCGGCTTGCCGCTCCCCCTTTGCGTGTAGAGTTCCCCGTCATAACCGAAGCACAGCGTGTCGTTCGCCGCGACGCTGAGGAAACGGACCGGCGGCCCCTTGAAGAAGGTGACCTGCTGCGAGCGGCCGCCGGCCACGCTCATCCGGTGCACGTTGAACGAACCGCTCTCCTCGCTCAGGTAATAGAAGGCCTTGTCGTTGTCCGTGAACACCGGGTTCCGGTCCTCGCCCGCGAACGACGTGATCTTGCGGTGCTTCCCGGACTTGACGTCATAGATCCAGATATCCCTGGCGATCGCCGAAGTGTGATGCTTGCGCCAGGCGTTCTCCCCGCCCTTCCTGTCCTGGTAGATGATGAATTGCCCGTCCCGGCTCAGCTTGACTTCCTCGGCGGGCGTGGTCAGCACCTGTTCCACGCGTCCGCCGCTTGCCGGGACCTTGTACAGCTCGGGCTGGGAGCCCGTCGGGAATCCCCGGTTTTCGGCGGTATCCATGCGCGCGGCGCCGAACAGGATCTCACGGTCGTCGTTGCTGAAGGTGTACGGGTATTCGTGAGCGGAATGGAAGGTCACTCTCCTGGGCTCTCCGCCCTCCGCGGGCACGACGAAGATGTCGAAGTTGCCGTAGCGGTCGCTGGCGAAGGCGATGTACCTGCCGTCGTGGCTCCACACCGGCATGAAATCGTGCGCCGGGTGGGCCGTGAGCGGCGTCGCAGCGCCCCCGCCGCTCGGAACGCGGTAAAGATCGCCCTTGTAGGTGAATACGATGGTCTTGCCGTCGGGCGAGATTGCGGGGTAGCGCAGCCAGTTGGGATTGCCCTGCGCGGCTGCCGGGACCGCGAAAACCAGGAACGCCAGTGTCGGTACCAATGCTCTTTTCATGGCTTGCCGAAGGGGAAGAGATGGTTGATGTTTATGCGACTCACTGCACGCCGGGCAGATTGTAAGGAGCGCCTCCGGGCGCGGTCAAGCGCATTCGGGGATGCCGGTGCGCCTGCGCGGGCATCCTATTCGATGCGCCGGTACCGGAATCCGGCTTGCGGATCCGCCCAGGTCGCCCACAGGCAGCCGCCGCGCAGCACGTGCAGCCGCAGATGGCGCGCCTCGCGCACCCCGGGTGTCAGGATGCTCCAGTCGCCGGCCTTGTAGCGGAACAGCAGGTCGCCGGTCTTGGCCAGGGCGGCGAAGATTTCCGCAGGGCCGGCTGCGATCGCCCAGAGGTCCACCTTTTGTGCCGGAAGCGGCACGGGGTGTTCGGCCAGGATGTTGCCGTCTTCGAGCGACAGGCGCAGATAGGTGCAAGCGTTCTGCCCGCCGGCCGGCCCGATGAGCACGTCGGCATGCCCGCCGAGCGGCGGCGCCTCGAGGGCCAGAAGCGCTCCCGTACGTTCCAGCAGCAGCTTGCGCTCTCCCTTGCCGGCGCCCTTGCCGGGCGGGACCGCATACCGGTAGATGCGCACCCGGTCTCGGTCGACCTCGGGCCAGATCAGGGTGACGGTCGCGTCGCCGCCCTCGGCCTGATAGCAGGCCAGCATCCGCGGCGGCATCGCGCCCGAGCCCGGATCGAGCGTCCGGACGGCGGGAGCCTTATCCATGGTGAAGGTGATTTCCTTCACGCGCGCCTTGCCCTTGTCGTTTCCTGCAACCAGAAAAACGGCGCGGCCGTCGTCGTGCTTGCGCCCGACCGGCAGCAGGCGCGCATCGCTCAAGGCGAGCGGGCCGTAGTCGAGCGAGCCCGGCCGCTGCTTCATCGCGGCGAAAGCCGCGCCCACGCGGTCGCCTTCCAGCCAAGCGTACCAGCGGCGCCCGCGGGCTTCGCCCGCGACGACCGCCAGGGCCACGCCGCCGATCTGCGCCTCCGGGCCGCGGTCCAGGCAGCGGAGGAAGGTCCCCAGATCCGGCCTGCCCGGCGAGCTGTCGCGCTGGAACAGCGAGAGCGCACCGTTCGCCCAACGGTGGGTGAAGATCGCGGCCAGGGTGTCCGTACCGGGATCTGCCGTTTCCGCGACCGCCTCCGGCCGGGGCACGGCGACGGTGAGCTCCGCCGGCCGGGACGAGAGCTGCTGCTCTTCGTACGCATAGTGAACGACGACCCGGTACCGGCCGGGCAGGATCGGCTCCGTGGCGTACGAAGCCATATCGTTTTCGTGCGTGATCTCCTTGCCGGGCGCCAGATCGGTCATGGGCGGCGTGTAGGGCGGCAGCGGATCGCCGCCGGTCAACTGCCATTCGTGCTGTGCCGCGCTCCACGTGTGGACGACGGTACCGTCCTTGGCCGAAAGCATCTGGAAGACGAACGGAGACCGTGACTGCGGGCTGTGCACCCGGACGGTCCGGCTCCCCCCGTTGCGGAGGGTTATCGCCACGGGGATCGACTCTCCGGCGATCACCTCGGGGCGCTTCAATGTGACATTCAATTCCAGCTGCGCCATGGGGATTACTCCTTTCCCGGAAGTGGAGCCGCCCGTTTCTTCCGCCTTGGGCGCCGGACGGGCAGAACATGCCAGGCTCAGCGCGACCGGCGCGCATGCGAGCATGCGGAGGACACGGCGTGCGCGCACCCGCAATGGCCGCTCGGCCGCTTCCGGTCGGAAGCCGCGTTCTTTCATGATCCCTCCCGGGCCCGGGGTGCCGGCCTTACGGGTCATGCTCGTTGCCACCCGGCTGGCCGAGCCCCTCCACCTTCCAGCCGCGCATTCTCAGGATGCACTTGCCGCAAAAATACAGCCTCTCGGTCTCGCTCGTATAGCTCATGATGCAGCAACGGTCCCATCCTTTGTCGAGTGCGCCGGTGCCTGCCGGCCAGGCCGCATGAGTGTTCTCCTCGGCATCGTGGAGCTTTGTCCGGAAAGCCGCCCGCCCGTCCAAGGGGGCCGAAGCTGCGTGCTCCAGGTGGCGATGGTGACCGACCTCGTGCGCCCAGGTCTCCTCGGTGCTGTCGGTAAAAAGCCATGTGGCCGCCAGGGGCGTGCCGGCGGCGGGCAGGGGAAACTCGTTGTAGCCGGGATTATAGACCGCCGGCGGTGTCTTGCGCCTCATGTGCCCGCTGCAGTCCGGACAATCCTTGCCCGCGGCGGAGCCGCCGCCGGCAGCGGTTTCGATCCACCAGTAATCGTTGCCGCAGCGGTCGCACTCGTATTCTTCCACCCAGTAGCGGGGCGTGCTCAGGAACTCCACCAGGAAATGCCCCCGAAGCTTGCCGCTCCGGGCTTCGGCCCGGCGCAGCATTTCGTTGAGCAGCCGATTTCGGTAGGCGCGCCAGGTCGCGTCGAATATCTGGTTGTAAAAGGCTTTGTACAGGTCGCCCACTGCTGTATTTGCGGGAGCCGGCCACGGCCAGTCGAAGTGTGCCAGATGATACCAGGGAAAAGCATACCCGGCATCCAGTCGGATGTGATTCGGGTTGTTTTTGTGATAATCCTGCGTCACGCGGTTGCGGATGATGTCGCGGAAAGCGGCCACATCTGCGGCCTTCGCCGGATCGAAGAGATCCGTCAGGCTGTATTCGGTCGGGCTGCCGGGCGGAGCGGTGTAGGGATCCGGTTCGTGCACGAAATGGACGTGCGCCGCGGCGTAAAACTCCCGGAACTCCGTCATGTGGCTGTCCCAGTGGCCGGTGGCGGCGGGCGCCCAGCGCACGTAGCCCCGGATGGAGGACTTGCGCCACAGGCGCATCGCGGCCGTGTGCGCCTGGGGCAACCGGGGGTAGCGGCGCCGGAGCGCCTCGGAATTCGGGAACTGGTATCCCGTGCAGTTCTTGAACCGCACCTGGGCCCGGACGCGGTAGCCGTCGCCCGCGATGCGCGAAGGATGGAAATAGACGCCCGCCTGGCCGATGAGGTGCGGGAACAACGAGTCCTCCGCCTGCCCGTAATCGTCGTGCACCACGGTCGCGATCGATTCGGTCTCGCTGTCCGGCAGGGCGCGCCAGGGCTGCAGGCTGCGCTCCTCGAATCCGAAAGCCCGCTTGAAATACTGATTCAGGTCGTTCGTTTTCGGGCGGATGCCGCCGTTCTCCTCGGGGCAGTTCGTATACACCACGTCGCGGGGCGTGTCCTTGCGCCGATAGCTCGCCTTGAGCTGGTCGAGGAGCCACTCCACATACCGGCGCGTTCGGGTGAGGTTCTTGTTGTACTTGCTCGAATCGATCACCGAAACGTCGGGCCCGATCTCGTCGAAGGTCCAGTCGACGCGCACCGGGCCTATCGCTTTGCGTGCAGCCTCGCACGGCTCCGGCAGTTCCGTGCCGTCCAGCCCGGCATCCCGCCCCAGCACCTCGAGGCCGACCTTCAAGGGGAGCCAGGGCCGGGCGATCGACTGGGCATCCCGGTCCGCCCGCTCGTCGCCGATACTCATGTCTCCGTGGTAATCGTTCATGTACGAAACATGGCCCGCGATCTCGGCGTCGCCCGAGTGCGTGTAGGCGTGGCGGTCGTCGACCCATACGATCAGGGCGCGCCCCTTGTCTTTCAGCACCTCCTCGGCGTCCTCGGCGCTCAGGTCGCCGCGCGCCGCGCCGGCTTCGCCGAACCAGGGACGCAGGGGCTGCTCGGGCAGATCCTCGAGCGCGTCGAGCGTGTCGGGGTTCTCGTTTCCGTCCGGCGTCAGGCGCTCGTAGGGATCCGCGGGGTTGGCCCTGCGCTTCGGGACGGAGCGCTGGAACTCGGTGAGGGCCAGCGTGTACTCGGCGCGCGCGTTGCCGTCGACCGGGCCGGGGTGGAAGCCGGCGCGTGCCAGCCGATACTGGCACCAGATCGTGCCCCGGTCGCGCGTCGGGGCCGATTCCTGCGGCACCAGCGGGGCGAGCCGGATCTCGAGCGACTGCGGATCTTCTGCGGGGTCGTAGTCTTCTTCTGCGGCCGTGTGCGTCTCGGGGTGGACGAAGAGCCGGACCTCGGTGTGCATGGCGGCCAGGGCCAGGCCGCTGTCTTCCTCGTCGCCGGTGCGCGCCTGAAGCTGCACGCGGTAGGGCATATGGGCGGGATCCGCTTCTGCGCCGCTCAAGAGCTTGCCGTCCCAGGCGAACTCGCCGGCGGCCAGCTCCGCCTCGTCCAAGGCGCGCTCCCAGACCACATCGCCGCCGTTGTCGATGATGAGGAGCCTGCCGACTTTCAACCTGTCGGTGTTCTCGATGTGCCAGCGTATCTTCAGCGAATCGGCGTTGAGCACGGCCGCGCCGTTGCGCAGGTCCCATTGCGGCCAGAAGTCCTCGAGACGGATGCGCGCCCCGGTGTCCGCGGCGCCCTTTTCGAGGTACCGGAGCATGACCGTATAGGGTGAGAAAGCGGCGTTGATGAAACGCTGCTGCCCCGCGCGCGGTTTCAGCATGCCCTCCTCGGCGCTGCTCTCTCCGTACCAGTCCGCGATCTCGTGCTCCTGGCCGGGCACGGCCCGCTCCTGCTCGAGCTCGCGCGCATAGACGGGCTTCACCTCGGCGAGCGCGGTGAAATTCAGGGTGCCGTCGGCCTGCATTTCGGCGCCGCAGTAGTTGCTGGCATAGACTTCCAGCACGACCTTGTCGGCCTTTTCCTTGCGCCCCATCAGGGAATAGCGGATGCGGCACGCCTCGCCGCCCTCCTCGGGAAGGCCGGGGATGAACCACTTGTCCAGGAACTCGATGTCGATTCCCGGCGGCTCGGTCAGCTCGGCCGCACCGGCTTCCTGGGGGCAACAGTGCGCCAGGCTGTCGTAGAAGCTGCAGCGGAAGGAATCGGTATGGCGCGGCAGCGGTTCGGCGCTCTGCTTTTTGCACGGGGCCAGGTCGCCTGCCTTGCAGGGGAGATTGGGGAGCCGGTCCTTGTGGAAGAAGAAAAAGGTGACGCGCCGGTTGGGCTCGCAGCGCTTGTCGGTGACCACGACCGGGTTGTACTCGCCGCAGCCCATGCACTTCGGGTCCATGAAGCGGCCGGGCTCGAGTTCCACGTCGTGCTTGCTGGTCATGTACTCGGCGAACAGGCGCTTGCGCGTCTCGGGCCCGGCAATGCCGTCGGCCTCGAGGCCTCGGGCCTCCTGGTATCTCTTGACGGCCTCCTTGGTGCGCGGCCCTTCCACGCCGTCGACCGGCCCGGGATCGAATTCGCCGCCGATGTCGTTCAGGATGGCCTGGACCGCCCGGATGCCCCAGTTCTCGTCGCGGTAGAGCTTTTCCCAGGCATCGGCGTCGTTGGTGATGAAGGCGTAGACGCTGCGCGCGCGGCGCTCGCTCAGGGCCTTGTTGTAGCTCTCCGTTCCCACCTTGTCGGTGTGGCCGAAGATCATGATCTTGCTGTCGGGATACTTGCGCGCCAGCTGGTTGAGTATCTTGAGGTCGTCGGCCACGATGGGGCGGATGAAGGACTTGTCGAACTCGAAGCATATGCCGCGCACCTTGGCGCATGCGGCGAACTGCTGTGGAGGCTTGTCCCTGCGCGCCACGCGGATGACGTGGGTTTCCTCGGTTGCCAGGCCCGTCTTGGCGAACGGCTGCGGAATCAAAAGGTCGCGGCGCGGCCGTATGTCGGCCGAAATGACGAAGTGCTTGTCTGCGCCGCGCTTGTAGCAGCCGAGATCGTCGCGCAAATGCTCGTCGATCATCGCCGGATCGTCCGTGCCCCAGTTGAAGCGGGCGATCTCGGAGGCGCTCACCGGGTTGCCGGCGGCGCGCTCCCGCTCGGCGATCTTCTCGAGCGTGTCTCCGTCTCTGGGCGTGTACTTCTTGGCCTTGGATCGCTGGTCGAAAACCATTTCGCCGGTACCTGAGCCGCGCCGGAACCTGCCGGGCGCGGCATGTCCGAGTTTCAGCCGACCTCGACGACCTCCAGCACATCCTCGCAGGACATGCTCTGGATATCGCAGGATCCCGAAGGGATGCCGCGGATATCGACCATCCCGCTCCAGTCGGTCGTGAATTCCGCAACCTGGCCGTTGGTCAGCTTGATCTTGAGTTTCACGCCTGCCAGCGGCTTGCCCGTGTCGTTATCCACCACTTTGAAGACGATGAAGCCGCCCTTGGGCGGCGGCGGTGGGGGGGATTTCTTCGTTTCGGCCGGCTCCGGAGGCGCTACCGCTCCGCCTCTCGCGGTCCACTCGACCGGGGCGGCCGCAGCGATCTTGAGCCTGCCGGCCGTAAGTTCCCGGCTCAACCGCTCCAGTACGGCGGTGTTCCGCAGCCGGTGCAGACCGCTGCCGCCGGGAAGGTCGGCGAGCATGTTTCTCAGCAAGCGCATCGCCGCCGCATCTCCGGCGTATCGTTGCAGGAGCCGGAATGCGTGCTGCCGATCGCTGAATTCGAGGGAGCTGCCGGCCGCGTGTTTCTCGTGCCACTGCAGGATCTCTATCTGTTCCGGGCCCTTGCCGAGTTTGACGCCCATCGCCGCTCCGTGCCGATTCGTGAGGTTTCGGCCCCCGGCGATTGCCGAGGGGTGCCGGC
>Ga0272448_1004930_pt1 | contig 14944 bp, 11 predicted proteins | sample YNPCB0191_FD_202220 | JGI IMG/M metagenome (GOLD analysis project Ga0272448, IMG submission 202220) | Hot spring sediment microbial communities from Yellowstone National Park, WY, United States - YNP-CB-019-1 | ecosystem: Environmental > Aquatic > Thermal springs > Hot (42-90C) > Sediment...
ACAGGTGAGGCTGTTTCACAACAAGCTTGAATTATAGCTTGAAGTTGTTCCATATTGTTAAAATTATAAGCAGGAATAGCATAGCCACCTTTTACTGCTTTTTTAAAAAGTTCACGAGAATTTACAAGTCCAAGGTCTTTGTAATTTATCATTTTTTTTCTCCTTGTTTAAAATATTTCTTTAACATTAAATATAAAGTTTTAAATATTAAAAGACAAATAAGTTTTTATTCTAAATTAGAACTCCAAACCAAGTTCTTTTAATCTTCTCCCTGCTTCCTGGATTATTTTTTTTTCTTCTTCAATTGAGTTTGATTCAAATGTGACTGAAAACCTTATATAATGTCCTACATCATCCCAGGGAACAGTTGATATAAGTGCCTTTTCAATTAGATATTTAGAAAAATCAGAAGCAGTATTAAAAATAGTACCATCCTTTGCTCTTTTTGGAGATTTAACATAAAAGTAGAATGAACCACCAGGTTTTTTAGCATTAAATCCAGCGTCTTTCAGTACCTTTTCTAACATATCAAATCTTCTTGAATATTTTTCTACAGTCTTTTTTGTAATTTCTGGATGTTCAAGTGCATAAATGCCAGCCTTTTGAATTGCTCTAAATTGACCTGAATCAGTATTATCTTTTACAGTACCATATGCTTTTATAGCAAGAGGATTCCCAACCACAAATCCAAGTCGCCAACCTGTCATATTAAAAGCCTTTGAAAGAGAATGAATCTCAAGCCCTACTTCCATTGCACCATCTATTGAAAGAAAACTTAATGGTTTATTACCATCATATACAAGTGCAGCATATGCTGCATCATGAATAACTACAATTTTATTTTTTATAGCAAAATCAACTACTTTTTTAAAAAAATCAACATTTGCAATAGCACCTGTTGGATTATTTGGATAATTAATATAAAGCATTTTAGATTTTTTTAAAATATCTTTAGGAATTGAATCAAGATCAGGTTGAAAATTATTCTCTTCAAGAAGAGGGATTGGAAAGACTTCACCTCCAAGATACTTTGAATATGTACCAGCAACAGGATAACCTGGAACTGTCATAAGAATAATTTCCCCTGGATTTAAAAAACAGATAGGAAGCATTGCAAGAACAGGTTTTGATCCTATGCCATGAATTATATTATCTGGAGTAAGATTTTTTACATTATATATTTTTTCCATATAACGGCATGCTGCTTCTTGAAATTCTATTATTCCATTATCTGCATACCATCTGTTTTCTAATTTACCTGCTTCTTTACTTAAAACATTAACAACTTCTTGATCAGCTGCCCAATCAGGTTCACCTACACCCATATCAATAAGCGGAATATCTGGATTCTCTCTCATTGCTTTTTGTTTTGCTTCTTTTATCATTTGGAATTTATAAACAGTTGTTGTTTTACCAAAATTTTTTCCTCCAAGTCTATCAGCAATTCTATCTTCAAAGAAATTCATTTTTACTCCTTTTTATCTTTGAATTCTGGCTGAACCACCTTTTATAAATGCTTCAACCTGTTCTAATCTTGCCATTGTAGTATCTCCAGGGAATGTAGCAACAAGAGCCCCATGAGCCCATCCAAGTTTTAAGGCATCTTCTTCTGATCTTCCACTTAGCAGACCATAAAAAAGACCAGAGGCAAAACCATCTCCACCACCAACACGGTCATATACATCAATCTCTACTTTAGGTGTTTCAAATTTGTTATTTCTTGTCCACAGAACTGCAGCCCATGAGTGTTTATTTGCAGAATGTACTTCACGTAAAGTTGTTGCACATATTTTAATGTTTGGAAAATCACTTGCAACCTGTTCCATCATCTTAAAAAAAACCTCTGGATTAAGTTTATCTTTTTTTTCTACTTCAGGACCTTTTAAACCAAGCCCTTTTTGTAAATCTTCTTCATTTCCAACAAGTATATCTACCTCTTTTACAATCTTTCTTAAAATAGATTGTGCATATTCTTTTCCACCTGAAACTGCCCATAATTTTTCTCTATAATTTAAATCAAACGATACAACCGCATTTGCTTGTTTTGCTTCTTTCATTGCTTCCAGTATTAATAAAGGTGTAGTAGAAGAAAGAGAAGCAAAGATTCCACCTGAATGGAACCACCTTACACCTTTAGAAAAAATTCTATTCCAATCAAAAGAACCTGGTTTAAGAAGTGCTGCTGCCTCATTAGCTCTGTTATAAAATACTACAGGTGGTCTTAAACCATATCCTCTATCACTCCATACTGTGGCTATATTAGGGCCACGAACACCATCAGTTTTAAATCTACTATATATTCCTTCAACCCCCATCTCTCTTACACTTGCTTCTACTTTAAGTCCGATAGGTGAATCAACAATTGCAGTTGCAATTCCTGTCTTAAGTCCAAAACATGATGATAGATTTGCTGCTACATTGTATTCACCACCTGATACATGAAGTTCATAATTCTTTGCAAAAGAGAAAGGTACAATCCCAGGATCAAGCCTGGTCACTAAAGCACCAAGTGATAAAAAATCTAAACCATCAGGTTTTTTCTCAGGTATTTTTATTTCAAACATTTTGTATCTCCTTGATATAAAAATAATTTTTTAAATAAAATAAATCAAAAATAGTTGGTTCTAATAAAATTTAATATTAACCAGACAACCTTTTATAGGGTTATAAGATGGATAATAAAAGTTTGTCCTGTCAGAATAAAGCCAACGCTTGTTTTTTCTGTATTCATAAAAGAATGAATATAATTTAAATTTTTGTTTTGAGTTTTGAAAGATAAAAATTTTTAATTCCTTTGGTATGTTTTTGGTCAGAAGATTTTTATTCCCATCTTTAAAAATGATCTCAATTAAAGAAGGTTCAAAGATCCATTCCTCTTTCGTATTTGCTGTTTTACCTTCCCATTTTAAAAATTTTATTTCACTTATATCTTTAATTTCTATTTCTTTATCAACTGAAATCTTTTCAGATGAAAAATAGAGAATTCCGTTATTTGTCAGAGGTATTCCTGATTGAACTATCTTTACCTGATAGCCAAACATTTGATTAGTGCTGGAAAACTTGATTGATATTTTAGGCTCTTTTATATCCGGCACATACGGCTCTTCAGGCATTTTAGGTTCATAAGGTTGTGCATTGAGTAAATTGATGATAAATAATAAAAATACAAGAATCAATTTATTATTACATCTGAATCTGAAGGATTCCAGTTTTCAAGTATCTCTTGTGGATATATCGTCTTTTGTGTGGCTTCAATACCTGTATTATAATCTTCAGACTTTAGAATAGAATTGTCTGCATAAAAAGGTATCCTGTAAAGTAAATGTAAAATAAGTCCATCAGAAATACTTACTTCCAATCTCATTGGAACTAACCGTAAGATAGAATAATGTAATTCACAAGCTAAATTTTTTTTTCTTATTAGAACAAGTCTTCTTATTTTTATGAATTTCAGTTGTCTGAATAATTTTATAATTACCTGATATATATCTAAAGAATCTATGGTGTTTTTATAAAGTATAGAAAGAATTTTTGGTATATCAAGAAAATTGATTGGAATCTGTATTGCTTTACGTGAGGCAAAAGTATGAAGTATTACTAAAGGTGTCTGAGTTGTGGAATCAATTATAAAATTTTTTATATATATCCTTTTCATAGCCATAATAATAATATAATATCTAACTTGAAATTTTCCATAAAAAAATTAAAATTTTAGATTAAACATTCGTATATTATTTTGAATATCTTTGGTTCTAAGTATTATAAATGACGGCTTGGATTTTAAAGTAATTTTGAATTTTTCTGTTTTTAAATCAAAAACACCATCTTCAGATTCTGCTACAAACCATTCTGAAAAATTAAAAGAGTATTCCACAATTTTTATTTCTGAAAATTCATCTTCTACAGTACCTTCTAAAATAAAAAGATCATTTTTAACTGATGTTTTAATATCTTTAAAAACAGGGGCGGTATTATCAACGAGAAGTGACGTTATCTCTGTGCTTCTTTCAAGGTATTCGGTCTCTGAATTAGAAGGTCTATCTGAAACAGTAAGTTTAAAAGTATACCATCCATCAGGTAATTTTCTTGTATCAACAACAAGGGAAGTTTCACGAGTCTCTGCAATATCTATCCATTGCTCTGTATCTTTAAAAGAACATGAAATTTTATATAAAAGTTCATCTTCGTTAGGATCTTTGCATTCCCATATAAACTTCCATTTCCCTTGCTCCATTTTAGAAGATTGTCTTGTATCCTCTCCTGAAGAATCTTTCTCAAATCTTAAAATTTCAGGTTTCATATTTATTAAAGACCAGTTGAGTCGTATATTCCATATTTTTGGTGAAACTTTTTTATTAGAAGTATTTAAAGTAAACCGATATTGTATAAATCTTGCTTCAGGATGTCTCATTAAAAAAGAAGTATCAGGTTCATACCACTGACTCCATGTATCATCAGGGATTTCAGTATTTCCTGAACGGGTTTCTACTTTTATACTTGTTCCTTCTGGTAGATCCTCTTCCCATAAGATCCTTCCTGGTTTATTTGGATATTTAAGATCAAAAACTTCAGAAGTATAAATACCTTTATCATTAAAGAAAGATTCCGCAAGATAAACTGAACCTAAATTTCCTGTTGTGATCCATATTTGACCTTTTCTATCAGAAAGAAAGGATAAAATTTGAGAAGAAGGAATACTACCCACACGTGAAACTTTTTCTTCTCCATTTTCTTTATAAACAGTCCAAATCTCACCTGTTGTTGCAGAACCAACAAAAAGATTGCCTCTTTTATCTTTAGCAAGAGCAATAAATAACTGATCTGGTAAGTCAATTATCTTTTCATATACACCATTAGAATAAATTTTATAAAGGATTCCCCGAGAAGGTAAAGATCTTGATGATTGTTGTTCGTCTTCTTTTGATTGTATCATTTTAGATAATCTTTCATTAGGTTCAGTTGTGGTAGCAACCCAGAGAGTATTATCATCTATTAACATTGTTGTTAGTTCTTCTTCTTTACTATCAAAAAGAATTTTTAATTTACCATCTTTTTCTAATTTATAAACAAGGCCTGTTGAAGAACCAGCAGCAAATATATTCCCCCAATTATCCAACTGAAGAGAAATAAAATGGTTTTCTTCTCTCTGTAAAATATTTGTATATTTTTTACCATCAGGACTTATTCTGTAAACAGTACCCGGATCTCCTGCTGCAACAATTAATCTTTTTTGATTATCAAAAGTCATAGCCCATATAGAACGGGAAGGTAACCTTTGAAAAACAGAAGAAGTTCCATCTGGTTTTATACAAAAAATAATTCCTCTTGGAGAAACAGCAGCATAAAGATTATCTGAATCATCACATACAAGACTTGTTATAACAGGGCCTCCAGAATCAAAAAATTTTTCTGCATTTGTTCTTCCTTCAGATAAACGATATATGATTCCATCATTACCAGTACCAAAAAAGATAGTCCCTTCTTTATTTTGAGATGCTGTCCATACAAGTGTTTCATTAATATCTTTCACTTTTATAAAACTACTGGAAATAGATAAAACTCCATTCTCATCTACAGTGATATTTTTAAAATTTCCTCTTATAAGATCAAAATAACTTTTTTGTTGAAGAGAAGAAAGAGTTATTGCATTAAGAAGGGGAGTAACAAAAATAAAAAAAAATAAAATATAAAATTTTTTCATTATTCACTCCTAAAAACTTTTCTTTTAATATTTATGTTAATCTTTTTTATACCATTTACAACAAAAGGTAGATAGAAACGTTCTCTGAATTTCACAGGTAATACTGTCTGGACATCTTCTTTCATATTCATTAGGATTTTAAAACGAGATTTTGGAATAGTATCAAAACGTTCACCTTTAATTGATAAAGTGTTTTGTCTGGTTATTCCCCAGATACTGCATTCATTGTTCCGTGGTCTTTCAAAGATAAGTTTTTTTAAAAAATCATCCCATGATTTTATCTCTGTTGATTCTGGTGATATAAGATATCCGAAACTATCCTCGTTCTGTGCTGAAGAAAAAATTAGTGTAAGATTACCTTCAGGTATATCTTCAGGTAATTTTAAAGTTATATTTGTTTTCTTTATATTTCCCTGATATTCATAAAACGAAACTTCAAGAGTGATTTCATCCCCAGGGAAGATATCTTTGTCAGTCATAAGTTTTAAATTTAAAATATCCGCAATTTGAATTCTGTCTGCTTGTATTGCAGAGACTTCTATAGATTTTATCTTTATAGATTTGAAAGGATTGTATATCAAAGATTCTATAATAGAAGTAGATTCATTTATAGAAGACCAGACATTCTCTGCTGCGGTTAAATTAGAATAAAGATCAGTCCATTCTAAAATACCCGCATCACCTAAATCAATATTAAATTTTAAAAAAAGAGCATTTCGTTCAAATGCTGCTTTATCTCTTAAAAGAGCACTGCTTATTACAAATGCTGTAAAAAAAGAAAAATGTGATGCGTCATCTACAATCTCACATTTAAAATTTCTTTGAATATCACCGTAACTAACTTTAACTGATAATGGTATCATATCTGGAATTTTTCCTATAAGACAGGAAACTCCTGTTGGTCTATCCTGAATAGCGGTGCCTACTATTCTACCTGCAGAACCTATTTTGAAAGAAGACGAATACCCTGGCATAACAGTTATAATTTCAGACTCTGCTACAGGAAAATTACAGGAACCATTTAAAAATAAAGGATGCCCGAAGATCAAGATTCTGTCATTTTGACGCCATGTAACAGTGCCAATGCCTGAAAGTTGAAAGTCTCCTGTGATAAGCCTTACTGCAACTGATGCCCCTGGGATAAGATTATCAAATTCTTGTTTCTCTGTAGATGAAACAGAAGAAGAACTTTCTCCACCTAAAACTGGTTCAAACCCCATCTTTTGTAATTCCGGATAAAGTAAAGATAATAAATCTTCAGAACTTCCTGTTACAATAAGAGGAGTTAATATCCTTTTAAATTGCTGGGGATTTTTTTCTATCCATCCACCTTTAAGAATAGGAAGAGTATTTGTACTTTTTGAATAATTAAAAATTTCAAACATATCTTCCACAGGAGTAATACCTGCTATAGGTTCTTTAGCAAAACCCCATGAAAAAGCAACAGCACCAATCAATTTGTTGCTTATATAAACAGGACTTCCACTCATTCCTGCAATAACACCTGTTTGTTCCAACCCACAACCAGAAAGTTTCGCAATAATAAGATCTTTACCATTTCTTGCTTTATGTAAAACCCCTAAAATATCTACTTCAAATCTTTCTGGGGAAGTTCCTTTAAATACACTTAAACCATATCCATGCATACCTGCTTGCAATTCGGATGTCTTCATTATTTCTGCTGAATAGGAATAAAAATTAAAAACAGATACTATTATAAATATTATCAATTGCATAGTTAAAAATATAAATTATATTTTCTTTAATTACCAGTTGTATTTATTTTTTCTTATTTATAAATTGACTTTTAAGTATAAAATTTGTATTTTATAAAACCAAAAGGGCCCATAGCTCAGTTGGTCAGAGCGGCTGACTCATAATCAGCGGGTCCCAGGTTCGAGTCCTGGTGGGCCCAATTAAAAAAAAAAGAGGTTAAAAAATTGCTAATTGAATATCTCTTTTTATGCTGTATGGAAAAAATAGTTAAATGTAAAAAGAATAACGGAGAAGTTTATAAACTTCTCCGTTTGTTTTTTAATATTTTAAGATAAAGGAAAAAAATATGTCACCTGAAATGAAAGCACTTATTGAACTGCAGGAAGTTGAACTTACCATCAGACGTTTAGAAGAACAAGATAGAGAAAATAATGCTGATCTAATAAAAAAGAAAAAAGAAGCAGAAGAACTTGAAAATCAAATAACTGTTTCAGAACAAAAAGATAAAGAATATAAAACAAAAATTCACGATCTGGAAGTAGATCATCAGGCTTTACAGGATACTATGAATAGATATACAGAACAAAGAAATTATATTAAGAAACCAAGAGAATTAGTTGCGATTGATAAAGAGATTGAAGCAACTCTTAAATCTATTCGTATTAATGAAACTGAAACTGCGAAAATCCAAAAAGAATATAAAGAATTTCTTGAAAATTTAGCAACTTTGAAGGAGAGACTTAAAATAAAAAAGGAAGAGATATCAATTCTTGAAGAACGTAATCGTGAACAAAATAATAAAAATGCTGCTTTACTGGCTGAAACTAATAAGACAAGAAAAGAGATTATTGAAAGAATCCCAAAAGATTTATTAGAAACTTACAACTATATAAGTGCTAATAAAGAGGGCAGGGCTTTGGCAGAAGTTATAGGTGAAGCATGTGGCGGTTGTTTTATATCTCTTCCTCCACAGGTTATAAATGAAATACGAAAAGGGGATCAAATAATTCGTTGTTTCAGTTGCTCAAGAATACTTTATTTGAAAAATTAAGGAGACTCTTTATAAGACCGGGTTGTACAAGTGGTCGAGTCCTGATATTTTTCAGGATTAGGAAAGTCCGAACTTCAAGAGCAGGGATCTGTATAAGTCCTTAAAATTAAGGATGAAAGCAGAACAGGGTGACCTGTTGGAAAGCGCCACAGAAACCATACCGCCTCATTTATTGAGGTAAGGGTGAAAGAACGCCTTAAGCAAGCGTTTCTGATACTGGTGACAGTATCAGAGGCAAGCCCATCCCGAAGCAAGACAAATAGTGGAGGTCGCTCTACCATATCCACTGGTATGTCGCTTAGATAAATGACCACATAAACAGAATTCGGCTTATGGACAACCCGGTCTTTTTTATGAATATAAAAAGAAAATTAAAAGAAATTTTTAAAAATGCTAAGGGATTAGAATTAAGAGAACCTCAAATTGATGCTGCAGATTCTATCTATAAAGCATTGCTTTCTAATACACCTTTTATACTTGAAGCTGGAACAGGAACAGGGAAAACTCTTGCTTATCTTCTGGCTTTTTATTTTATCTTAAAAAAAGATCCAAATGGACGTTTTGCTGTTGCCACTTATACAAAGACTCTTCAAGATCAAATTTTTAATAAAGATTTACCTCTTTTAAAAACTATATTAAAGGATGATTTCCCATTTAGTTTTGCTTCTGCATTTGGGAGTAATAATTATTTATGTATTTATAGGTTTAACCATTTTACACCTGAACTGGCAGAAAGAAATATCTGGGAAAAAGTTTCAGAATGGAGTGATATTACTATTGAGGGACTTTTTAATGAAATAGAAATACCTTTAGCATTACGTGAAGAGATAAACAGAGACCCAGAATTATGTCTAAAAAAGAGATGCCCTTTTTATTTTGAATGCTTTTATTATAGAAACCGTCAAATTTTACGAAAATCAAATCTTATTATCCTTAATCATCATCTTCTTTTCGCCTCATTTTCTACAGAGACTGAAAGTTTACCTAACATTGATTATCTTGTTATTGATGAAGCCCATCAGATAGAAGATGTTGCAACAACATTTTTTCAAAGTGAACTTTCTTATCAAAAAACTATAAAATTTTTAGTAACGACATTTAAAGGTAGAAATAGTCTTATTAAAACATCAGATTTACCTGAACATATTGTATCTCAAATCTTAGAACAGGTATCAGAATATGAAAAATATTTTTCAATTTTTTTTGAAGAGGTTGCTAATTTCTTAGGTCAAGAAGAAAAAATACGTGTAAAAAATTCTTTACCTTTTTCACATAAATATCTGACTGAATCTTATGAAAAGATAACTTGTTTCATTGAACAACAAAAAAAAGATATAGAAGATGAAGATGCTCTTGCTTTACTTGAAAAAATAAAAATATCTTTTGATAGGATAAATGAAACATTAAAAAAATTTATAGAAAGAGAAATTCCAGATGATATATATACGATTGAAAAGTCTAAATCTGATATAGTTATAAAAGTTATTCCTCTTACAATTGCAAATATCTTTGAAAAGACTATAATAAATCGTTTGAAAAGTGTTATATTTACTTCCGCCACACTTTCTGTTAATGGAGAATTCAATTTCTTTCAGTCTGTAATCTCTTCCGGTAAAGATAAAATACCTTCACTTATATGTCCTCAAATCTTTGATTTTAAAAAAAATGTTATTTTGTATATTCCTGAGAATGATTCTGAAATACATGAAGATGCTTTTTCTATCACACAAGAAATTATACAACTAACCTCTCTTACAGATGGTCATGCTTTTGTACTTTTTACAAGTAATTCAATGCTGAATGATGTTTATAAAATTTTAAAAGATTCATTAAAATTTCCTTTGCTTGTGCAGGATAATTCTGTATCAAATTATCAATTGATTTCAAAGTTTATAACTATCCCTAATGCTGTTCTTTTAGGAAATATGTCTTTCTGGCAAGGAGTAGATATCCCTGAAAATCGTTTAAGATGTGTGATTATAACCAGGCTACCTTTTAAGGTCCCATCTGATCCAGTGGTAGAAGCCAGATTTGAATACTTTGAAAATTTAACAGGAAATGGTTTCTTTAATTATTCACTCCCTCGTGCTGTAATTATGCTTAAACAGGGATTTGGACGACTTGTAAGAGGAAGTGATAATTATGGAATCGTTTCAATTCTTGATACAAGATTAAAAACAAGATCTTACGGTAGAGTCTTTTTTTCTTCTCTTCCAGAAGTTAAGATTGTCTCAGATCTTAAAGAAGTAGCATCTTTTCTTGATGAAAAGAAAAGATCAATTTTTGCTTGACATATTTATTCAAAACCGTTATCTTGAATTTATGGAATTAATAAATACACAGCAGGTTTTGGTGGATGAACTTCTTGATCAATTGTTAAAATTTAGAAAAGATATCTGTAAATGTAAAAGATGCAGACTTGATATGAAAGCATGGGCTTTAAATCATCTGCCATCAAAATATGTTGTAAGTGAGAGAGGTTTAACACATTCAATTCTTGATTCTGTAAAAGATGCACAGGCACGTGCTGATGCTGTAACCGTAGTAGCAGAAGCTATAAATCTTATCTCAAAAAGACCAAGACCAGGTCATAAAAATATCCCTTTAAAAAAAGAAATAAAAAATATCTTTTTTTTACCCCAAATTGTCGGTGAAGTATATGAAAATGAAATGTTAGATCCTGCAACAGGAGCAAAGATAACTCTTCTTGATGAGAAGAAACAACCATTGCTTATGAAGAATGACGGCTGGCAAAATCCTTTAGTCCTTCCTGCACAAACTATGGGATTTTTCAATTTCTGGCCTGTTATTCCTATAAAAAAAATAAAAAAGAAAAAATATAAATTTTTTATTGAAATCTATTACAAGAAAATAAAAAAAATAATACCATTTGAAATATCTATGCCTAAAAGAAACGATTCGAAAATTTTAAAAATCCCAGCAATTATTTTGAATCATAAAAATTTATAATGGAATATAAGAATTATAAAACAGATTTAAAATTAAAAAAGATACCTAAGTCTTTAAGTATACTTTTTCGTATCTTAGTTACTGTGGCACTTGTTTTTTTTATTTTGTATGGTATGAATAAAAGTGGAAAAGTCTCTGTTATTCTATCCTCAATTCGCTCCATAAAACCTTTATGGTTATTAACATCGGTATTTATATGTTTAATAAGTTTTATCTTTTCAACATGGCAATGGTATTTATTACTTAGAATGTTAAAAATTAAAATCCCTTTTAAACATCTTTTCGGATTTTATATGATTGGTCAATTCTTTAACAATTTTTTACCAACTACATGGGGTGGGGATTTCGTTCGTATATATGATCTTGGAGTAGTAAGTAAAGAATGGGAAAAAGTTATAGCATCAATAGTTATGGATAGACTTTTAGGTTTTTATGCACTTTTTGTCATAGGTTTTTTATTTGCTGTAGTATTCTATGGTAAAATTATAGATTTAAAAATTTTGCTTTTAATATTTGCTGCTCTTATAACAGGTATTGTTATTTTTTATTCATTTGATTTGAATTCTATTGCAAATAAAATAAAAAATAGAAATAAAATAAGTTCATTTTTTAGTCGTTTGTTTTCTTCTTTGGGTTATTTTCAGCATGAACCAAAAAAACTGTTTTATATTATTATAATAGCATTCATAACACAATTTTTAAGAATTATAATAAATTTCTTTGTTACTGAAAGTATTAACATAAAATTTCCTTTTGTTTCTTTTTTTGTTATTATTCCAGTTATAGGTTTTACAACTGCTTTACCATTATCTATAAGTGGTATAGGAATAAGAGAATATACCGGCTTATGGATAACACAGTATATACTGAAAGAACAGTCTGGGAATCCAGTCCTGATGGTTGCATTTACATTAGGATATATTGTGACTGCTTTAGTAAGTCTTATCGGAGCAGGTTATTTTATAGTTTTTAGATTACGGAGAATTAAAGAATGAATATTAAAATTATAAGTGAATTAATATTTCTTTTTGCCGTAATTATTTTTAAATTTATGCCTTCTTTAATATGGAAAATAGGAGTTTTATCTTTTATTACAATTTTTTCAATAGTTCTTCTTTATCTTTATAAGAAAGAAGTTCTTCTTATATCAACAATAGAAAGAGTTTTAATCTTTTTTTCTATATGGTTTTTACCGTGGCATATTGTATCTTTTGTTACTTGTGAAATCTTTCTTATTAATTTTATATCAGAAAAATCTTTAAAAAAATTTTTAATTGTTTTTATAATATTAGTTATTGTATCCTGGATTTTTCATGTATTATCTACTTTTTCACCTTCATTTAAGACTTCTCTATATGAAAATTTAAAAAACAATATAACTTTTTTTCGTTTTAAATGGCTTTTTACAATACCTTTTTTTGCAATTACAGGTACTCTTTTTTTACTTTTATCAGACCTATCCATACTTACCTCAAATGGTTCTTTAAATCTTATTATTTTATGCCAGCCTTTACTTTACTGGTTTGCAAGAATAACTGATTATAAACCACACTTTTTTTCACATTATGCCTTATCTGCAATATTTATAACAGGAGTATTAACATTTATATTTTATTTAACTGATATGCTTAAAAAGACAGACATATTTAAGATTTGGATTTTTCAGTATGTGATTTTCCTTTTAACAGGACAAAGAGGTTATTTAAGTTTTCTTATATTTTTATGTATGTTTTATATCATAAGACGTTTAAGTTTTGAATTAAAACTATCTTTAAAAGAATATCAAAACTACAAAATTACTCCTCAAATTTTTCCACCTTTAATTTTAGCAACACTGCTTTTATTTTCTCAAAGAAATTTTTCATATAATATGCTTTTTCTATTTGTGATTTCATGGCTGCCACTTTTATTGGAGGAATCAGAAAAACTCAAAGAGATTCCTTTACTCAAAAATATTTTTATGTACTTTATTCCCAAAAAAGACAAGATATTTATTTCTTTAATATCTAAACTCTCTGTTTTTTTAATAATATCTTTTATCTTTTCAGTATTGCTTGTAATTTTTGCAAAATTTTCTATTAGTTCTTTATTAATTTTTGTAACTGCAGGAACAATCTATTTTTTTATATCAATTATAAAAAAAGAAAATTTTAATTTTAACCCTTATCTTTTTTGGAGTTCATCATTTATGATGATTATGATTATAATTATTAATATATTCTTATTCTGGAGACTTAAATGAAGATTTGTATTTTATATCCACCTTTTACTTCAGGCAAAGCATACCCTCTTCTTACTCAAAACCGTCAATTTAAATATACAAATTCAAAAGAGGTTAAAATCTATCCTCTTGTAATGGCATATCTTGCTACAATGCTCAATAAAGATGGAAATGATATATTATGGCTTGATGCAATAAACGAAAGATTTTCTGAAGAAGAAACACAAAAACATCTTATTTCGTTTAAACCTGAAGTATGTATAATGGAGACAAAAACTCCTCTTGTTCATAAGCACTGGAAGTATATAGATTTTCTTAAAAAGATTATTCCATCAATAAAAGTTATTCTGGTTGGAGATCATGTTTCTTTTTTTCCTGAAGAGAGTATTAAAAATTCTTCTGTCGATTATGTTATAAGTCATGGTGATTATGATTTTGTATGCAGAGATCTTATAAGGTATTTAAAGAATAGAAAAAAATTTCCTCAAGGAGTCTGGAGAAGAGAGAAGAACAGAATAATCAAACCTCAAGAAAAATTTTATTTCTATGATATTAATGAAGCTCCTGAACCTGATAGGGTCCTTACAAAATGGTACCTTTATGGAGAGGCTTATCTGTATCATCCTGTTGCTTATATTTTAAGCGGAAGAGGGTGTGGTGGTTCAAACAAAGACCCTAAAAAAAGAGATTCTTCTTCTTTTCCTGGTCGGTGTACTTTCTGTATCTGGCAATATTCATTCTGGAAATGCGGTGCAAGATTGAGAAAACCATCATCAGTTGCAGAAGAAATTCTTAACCTTGTAGAACGTTTTAAAGTAAAAGAAGTATTTGATGATAATGAGTCAGGTGCATGCTGGAACCAACTCTGGCTTGAAGAATTTTATCAAGAATTAAAAAACAGACGACTTTTAGGACGAGTTAGAATATCATCAAATGCAAGAGCAGATTCTATTAACAATGATAAAATATGTCAATTACTTAAACAATGTGGTTATCGTCTACTTAAAGTTGGAGTTGAATCAGCAAATGATAAAACATTGAAAATTCTTAAAAAAGATGAAGATTCTTCTATAATCAAAAATGGTATAAAAAATGCTAAAAGACATGGTCTGATTGTTATGATGACAACTATGGTAGGCTATCCATGGGAAGATGAAAAAGATGCTGAAAATACTTATAAATTTACAAAAGAATTGATGCTTTATAAGACACATTTTGGAGATTCTTTACAATCCAGTATAGTTGTTCCTTATCCTGGAACCCCTTTGTTTAAAGAAGCATTAAA
>Ga0272448_1004931_pt1 | contig 14943 bp, 10 predicted proteins | sample YNPCB0191_FD_202220 | JGI IMG/M metagenome (GOLD analysis project Ga0272448, IMG submission 202220) | Hot spring sediment microbial communities from Yellowstone National Park, WY, United States - YNP-CB-019-1 | ecosystem: Environmental > Aquatic > Thermal springs > Hot (42-90C) > Sediment...
GCAATCATGGACGCCACGGATGGCACACTGCGTACCGTGAATGTTCTAAGCCCGAAATCTTCAATCTCAAAACCGAGTGATGCGAGCAATTCCCTGTACTCCTCAAGTGTCTTTGCCTCCTTTGGTGTGAGCTCAACTACCAGCGGCACAATGAGTTCCTGCTTCACGACCTTCTCAAAATTCCTCAGGGCTTCATACGCAATACGCTCACATGCAGCATGCTGGTCCACGACTACAAGTTCCACAGGATGGGACTCCGCCCCCTCCCCAGCTTCTGAAGTTTGAGAGATTTCTCCAATGATGTAGGAATTCAGTGCTTGGCCAATTACCCTGATTTTTACCTTCGTCTTTTCCTCAACAATCCCGGCTGGATGTGAGGCAGCATACGCAGTAATTGCCTCTTTTACAACTGCGGGTTGTGCAGCAGTGCCCGTTGATTCTACAGCCAGTGTTTGCTGTGCACCCTTCTCATGCACCTCACGAAGTATTGCCTCATGCTCCCTGTGTCTTGCAAATGCAGCACGGACTGCACCTGCAATGCTATTGATTATGCTGCGCTCATCAACGAATCGCACCTCGGTTTTTGCAGGATGCACATTTACATCAACATCTTCGAATGGGACGGAAATAAAGATGATTGCAATGGGATATTTTCCCTTCATCAAACTTTCTCCACATGCGTCTCTAATTGCGTTTACAATGTTTTTTGAATAAAACCAGCGTCGATTTACATACAGATAGATGTAATCTGATGTGGATTTCTGAATCTCTGGTTTTGATATATATCCACTGATTTCCACACGCCCATCTTTCCAGCCCATTTTTATCAGCGATTTCGCACCTTCAAGCCCGATGACAGGTATAAGGCCAGCTCTTTCGTCACTGTCCGGATTCTTTGTAAACACATTGCCATGTTCCGTGCTCAGTGTGAATCTAATCTGTGGCATCGCAATTGCATACCTTACAACCACATCTACGATTCTCAGCAATTCAACACGCTCGCTTTTGAGGTGCTTCAATCTTGCAGGTGTGTTGTAAAAAAGCTGGGAAACAACAATGGTTGTGCCTGCATTCATTCCGCACACACGCTCAGACACAATTTTTCCATTTTCGATGTGCAGCTCAATACCTGTCTCGCTCTCGCTGTCTCGCGTAAGAATTGTAAGCTTTGATACTGCTGCGATGCTTGCAAGTGCCTCGCCCCGAAAACCCAGTGTTTTTATTGCAAACAGGTCATCTGCTGATGAAATCTTGCTCGTGGTGTGTCGCTGCCATGCAATTCTTGCGTCCTCCGCACTCATGCCAGAACCGTTATCAGATACCGTTATCTTTTTCTTACCACCTTCCTCAACTTCAATTCGTATCTCACTTGCATGGGCATCAATTGCGTTTTCAATTAGCTCCTTCACCACAGATGCAGGGTTCTCTACCACCTCGCCCGCAGCAATCTTGCCTATCAGGTCTTCGCCCAAAAACCTTATTTTTTGCACGAAAAGGAGGAATAGATGAGATGTATTAAATCTTGCTGTTTCCACGAAAAAACAAAATAGGGGGAAAGTAATATCAGTGCATGTTAGAAGACCTGTTCGAAAGGGAATACGGGAAGGAGGTTCTTCTTGCAGTTCTGGAAGCAAATTCCCAGGCAATGAGAAAAACTGAGGACTGGAAAAAAAAGATGCGGGCAGAGTATGGTGGCAAGAGCAAGCAGGCATGGGAAAAAACAAGAATTGGCTTCAGCATCGATGATGTACGCAATGTGCTCACAACTAATGGAATTTTTGTAAATCCAGAACCAACATTAACACAGCTGATGAAGCGGGGGATTTTAAAGAAACTGGGCAACAACACATTTTATCTCATTGACCCAGCGATTATAGAAAATGAAATCCAAACATTCGAACGCACCCTCAGTGAGAAGATGCAGGCAATAAATCCTGCAGCAAAGGAGGAATTGATTGAGATTGAAAAGATGGATGCAGAATTTGAGAAGCATCTGCATGATGTGCTGTTTAATCACCTTGATGAAACCATCGAATTCGGCAAAAAATTTAACACGGAAATACTTGCAGAATATCTTCGGAATATCTTTGGAGATGTGCTGTACTTTGATACATTGCTCTCAATTGTGCACCAGTATGCACTCGCAGATGTTGAGATTATTTCTCCAAATTTAAAGGTTACCGGACATACTGGATTCAGCATCTCATTTTTCGGACCACCGGGAACTGGTAAGACATTCACAATTGATGACATGATTCGCGGGAATTCCAGATTGGGTGTTCCATCACATGGATTACCTGGCAAAAACAGGTACTGCGGAGGCATGACACCTGCACAATTCATACGAATTGGCGAAGCATATGCAGGGCGTAAATTCAACTTTATTGTGCCCGAATTCAACGACTGGTTTAAGTACAAAGGCATGGTTGAACCGCTCAAACTCGTGATGGAACAGCGTGAAGTTAAATACGAATCCACAATAGGCACGATTGGACCATACAGATTTTCCTCATTCTTTTCTGTAAACTACAACACAAGGAGCGAGGGGTTTGGTTACGAAGTTACAATTTCAGACCCTAATTTTTCCGCAATTGAAGACCGAATGCTCTGCAGATTGCATCTCATGAGCAAGGAACGATTTCTTGCAATTGAAGAGAGTAACGCACGACTGGAACTCGGTGAGATTGATTTTGCACTTGCAGAGAAGATAAGGAATCATCTCACACTTGTGTACGCAATACAGACAAGGCATCCGCTCGTATCAGGTAAATTCCCGTACAAGCCCATAAAACTGAATAAAAAGATATACGAGATATTTAAGAATGTGAATTCTACAATTCTGGAACACATAGAAAGCATAAATTTTTCACCACGGCTCCAGTCACGGGCAATAAAACTTGCATGTGCAATGAGCATGCTCGAATATTTCAATAATGACAACCTGGAAATTGAGATTTCTCTGAAGAACCTGAGATATGCGGTGCGATTTTATCTTGAAGAAGTGAGCACAAGACAGAAGCAGAGATTCGACCCCGGAATTGTGCTCGATGCATTGAGTGCAGGTGCCGGGATTTGAACCCGGGCAATTAGCTTGGAGGGCTAATATCCTAGCCAGACTAGATCACACCTGCTCACTATGGTGAAATATTGATAGGTATATAGAAGTTACTGTGCCTCCTTTTTTCTCGCAATTATAACCCTTGCAGGTCGTATTACCCTGTCTTCGAATATGTATCCTTTTCGTATAACCTCAACGACCTTGTTCTCCTCATCACCAGGCACCACGGACTCTACCTCGTGCATCCCCGCATCAAAATATTTTGCATCGATTTCGCGCACACCTATATCTGACAGAACCTCTGCGAATTTTTTCTTTATTCCGAGTAAACCAGTCACCAATTCCTCGGCTTTCGCATCGCTCAGATTTTTTTCCATCGCTTCCATTGTATCTATAACTGGCAAAAAATTCAGGATTATCTCAGAAATTGTGTTTTTTCGCATGAACTGCAACTCACGCTCCTTTCGTTTTCTAAAATTGTCGAAATCCGCAAGTGCATACATCAGCTGGTTTTTAAGATGCTTTATTTCTGCGTCTTTTTCCTCTATCGCACTTCTCAGACGCTTTAGTTCCTCAGACAATGCTGCAGCACCGTTAGACACCTCCGCAGGTGCATTCTCACCAGCAGAAGATGCATTCTCTGGTGTTGCACTGATGTTTGTTTTTTCCTCGGTCATTGAAGTGCCTCTATACCTCACTGTATTTTTATTTTATGTTCTTTTTCCTTTTTCTCTGGATTCTTCTGGAATGTAATATCCAGCACACCATTCCTGAATGATGCCTTTGCGGAGTTTTCGTCCACATCTCTCGGCAGTGGAATCTCCTTTACATACCGTCTATCCTGGGAATTAACATTGACCTTCAGAACGCCATCTACCACACTTAAATTGATTTCATCCTTTTCTACACCAGGCATCTCCATCGTAACTGAGAAGGAGTCCCTGGAATCCACAACATCTGTGAGTGGTTCTCTTGGGGGAGGAAGCGCAAACTCTCGTCCCACACCCGGCTTTTCTATATGCTCCGGAAGATTTCCGAATTTCTGGAATACAGGTTCTCCGTCCGGACCAATTTTCAACGAAAATCCGTACACAATTGGTTTTGATAAACGCCAGTCATCACCAACTTCTTTCATATTTGATGTGTGGTATGTGTTGAGAATGTCAAATATCATCCTGCGCATCCGTTCAAAATCCCTTTCGAAATTTCGCTCGAGTTCATCAAACAAGTTATCATCTTCAAAATAGGAACTCTCATCCTCTGTCTCACATTTATCCGGGGATTCTTCATCCTCGTCTTCCTCACGCTTTTTTTTCGGCACATCCACACCCCCCAAAAAAATGTAAAATAAAAGTGTTTTATTTAGTCCTCAAACTCAGAGCCCTCGCCACCACCTGGACCGCCCTTTGGTCCGCCCTTACCGGTCTCAGATGGCTTGCCCGCAATCACATCGTCGATGCGGAGAATCATCACCGCTGCTTCCGTTGCGGACTGGAGTGCCTGCTTTCCCACCCTGAGCGGTTCAAATACCTTCTCTTTTCGCATGTCTCCGACTTTGCCAGTGAGAACATTGACACCAAAGTGTACCTTCCCGTCTTTGTGTGCCTTCCGGAGTTCGATGAGCACATCAATCGGGTCCATACCTGCATTTTCAGCCAGTGTCCTCGGAATTACCTCAAGTGCATTTGCGAAAGATTCAATAGCCAGTTGTTCGCGTCCGCCAACACTTGCAGCATAGTCCCTGAGCTTGAGTGCAAGTTCTGTCGCTGCTGCGCCTGCACCCGTGATCATGTACCCGTCCTCAATTGCAACACCAACCACGCTTGTTGCATCTTCCAGTGAGCGCTCGATTTCGTCGACCACATGCTCGGTACCACCGCGAATCAGTATGGAAACTGCCTTTGCACCAGTGCACCCGGTCACAAATGTCATTTTGTCATCACCAATCTTTTTCTCTTCCACCAGTGCAGCTTTACCAAGGTCTTCCGGTGTGAGCTCACTGAGCTTTGTGATGATGTTGGCACCTGTTGCCTTTGAGAGCTTCTCCATATCAGATTTCTTCACACGCCTTACTGCGTATATGCCTGCCTTTGCAAGGAAGTGCTGGGCCATGTCGTCAATTCCTTTCTGGCAGAAGACCACATTTGCTCCGGATTTCTTGATTGTCTCCACCATGTTTCTCAGCATCTTTTCTTCCTCAGCAAGGAACGCAGTGAGCTGGGATGGGTCTGTGATTTCAATCTTTGCGTCAATCTCGGTCTTCTTCACTTCAAGCGCAGAGTCAATGAGTGCAATCTTTGCATTCTCTACCTTTACAGGCATGCCCGCATGCACACGCTCCTTGTCAACAATTATTCCATCAATGCACGCTGTGTCCGTGACTGAACCACCGTGTTTCTTAATTATCTGTATATTATCCAGATCTACCTTATAACCGCCGTCATATTTTTCAGCGACTGATTTCACTGCCTTTACTGCAATGTCCGCAAGATAGTCCTTTGCGGCGCTTACACTCTTTGAACCCATTGCAGTCATTGCAATCTCCTTGAGTTTCTCTGTATCCTCAATGTCCACCTTCTCCGCAATCTTCTGGAGTTCCTCTATTGCTTTCGCTGATGCCATCTTGTAGCCCGCTGCAATCACGGTGGGATGTATGTTCTGGTCAACGAGTTCCAGTGCCTTTTTGAGCAGTTCCCCTGCAAGCACGACTGCGGTTGTGGTGCCGTCTCCGCATTCCTCGTCCTGTGTTTTTGCAACCTCAACAAGCATCTTTGCTGCAGGATGCTCTACATCCACCTCTTTGAGTATGGTGACTCCGTCGTTGGTTATCACCACATCGCCCATGCTGTCAACGAGCATCTTGTCCAGCCCTCTCGGGCCAAGTGTGGTTTTCACTGCATCTGCAAGCGCTGTCGCAGCCATTATGTTGTTCTCAAGTGCGCCCTTTCCTCTTTCCCTTTTTGTGCCTTCCTTCAGAATCAATACCGGCATACCAGTACCACCTGTTTGTCCTATCATGTTTATCACCAAAATGGGTATGAATGTTCTTCTATATAAAATTAACTGTTGTTTTGCTGTGCTTTATGCGTTGTGCAGCATCTCCCACTCACGCTCGAGCCCGAGTTCACGGATCTTGCGCTCCCTGGGAATTCCATTTTCATCCCAGTCACGGAGTGCATAGTAATCGTTAAGCATATAGTCGAGTTCGACAATCTGGCCTTTCGCTGCACCATCCGGCATCGGTTCTTTCAAATATCGTTCTGGAAGCATATCGTCTTTTCTCGAAAAGCCCTCACGAATATTGAACAACCTGTTTAAGTTCACAATACGCTCGCCAACGCGCTCCAGTTCACTTCTCGTATAATTCATTCCCGTGGTGAGTTTGAGTGCTTTTATCACCTCTGGATAAAACAGAGCTGGAGGAACCATTGTGCCGTACTTGCACGCACCCACTGACTCCACGACTGTTGAAAAATTCTCATTCACGAAAATCATGTATCCCTTATACTTCGGACTCAGTCGGTCTGCAATCTCTGGCAGATACTGCTCTCCATAGACCTCCTTTATCTTTTCCACAAATCCCGCCTCGTCCAGAACCGGGAAGGCATACAGGTGGTCCGCACCTCTCGGTGCAACTGCCATTCCCAGCCCCATCGACTTCTGTGCCCTGCCATCCTGTCCCGCAATCTCCATCTTTTTCACATGCATCACATACTTCTCAGTGCCCCTGCCAATCTTCCGTGCAGCACGATAACTGCCCTCAGCCAGTATGTCGCCAAATCCCCTGCGATACGCAATCATTTTGAGCAGTTCGCAAATTGCCTCGTGATTCCCCCACCTGAGCGCTATTCCGCCCGTGTCCTTCTCATCAATCAGTCCCAGTTCAAAGCACTCCATTGCCCAGGAAATTGTACCCCCTGCAGAAATCGTGTCCATACCGAGATTGTTGCAGAGATAGTTTGCATATAGAATGGCTTCGAGATTTGAATTACCACAGCGTGAGCCCAGTGAGGACAGTGTTTCGTATTCAGGACCACCTGAGATGCACCTGTACTTTCCCTCCTTCACCTGCGTGTATCTTGCACAGCGCTGGGTGCATGCAAAATCCGCTCTTGCCTTTATCAGATACTTCTCATTGATTGCATCGCCATTTATTTTATTTGCCTCCGGGTAATAACCAGTCCTGCAGTTATATGTGGGAAAACGCCCGATTTCATTCATGAGGTCGACAAGTGCAGTGGTGCCATATTTTATCCTGCCAGGCGTTAATGGGTCATTTGCCATTTTTTCATGGAACTCCCGGATTGCTTCCAGATAATTCTTTCGGTCATAGATTTCGACTGGCTTAGTGCCATACACCGCAATCGCCTTCACATTCTTCGAACCCATTACCGCACCAACGCCACACCTTGCAGCTGCACGGTCAAGGTCATTCATTATAGCAGCAAACTTCACAAGATTTTCTCCAGCGGGTCCGATTGAAGCCACGGAGAACTCTCTGCCATGCTCCTTCTTTATTGCATCTTCTGTTTCTTCAACGGTCTTTCCCCAGAGATGTGCAGCATCCTTTATCTCAATATTTGTATCATCAATTACAATATATACGGGTTTTTCAGCCGCACCCATTATTATTATTCCATCAAATCCAGCATACTTTAGATTGGCACCCCAGAAACCTGCAGAGTGTGCCTCCCCCCATCCATCGGTCAGTGGAGATTTACATGCCACGGTGTATCTGGAGCCCTGAGGCCAGAGTGTGCCAGTAAATGGTCCTGTGGCAAACATGAGAATATTTTCTGGTGAAAGTGGTTCAATCCCTTTTTCAAGCATATGATATAGGTAGTAGGAACAAAAACCTGCACCGCCAATGTAGTTTCTCACAACTTCTGGAGGAATCCTTGCCTTCCTTATTTTATTTCTCTTCAAATCGATGTGCAGTATTGAGTTTGCATAGCCCGGTATTCTCATGCCACATCACCTCATTTTAAGTACGCCTGGTGGACAGAATTCTACACACCTGCCGCAAAAGTCGCACTTAACTGCTTTCTTGTACACTGGATGAATTTTTATTGCATTGAACGGGCAGGCACGGACGCACGCACCACAGCCCGTGCACACCATCATGTTGATCTGGACCTGGTCATCAATGAATTTTATTGCCTCGTAGATACATGCTTCCATGCATTTTGGATTTTTGCAGTTTCTACAAGCATTCACATAGTCCTTTCCATTCTTCTCACGCACTATCTCTACTCTTGCGACTGCAGGCCAGATTTTTCCCTCTTTAACGAAGGAACACACTGTCTGACAGATTTTGCAGCCCGTGCATGCCATGGGGTCAACATACAGTGGCAAGATTGCACCTCCATCCGTATATGGGCTACGCTGACATAAATCTTTTGGTAGAATGAGTTAAATTTATATCCTTACAGAATATGGTGCGACCAAGGTGCATACAATGGACACAAAATGGTATGCGATACTCGCAGTAATTCTGCTGATATGTGCTGCAGGTGCAGGATACTACTGGTACACCGGCCAGCAGAAGCAGGAAGTTGAAAAGGTGCCATTCGTGGAAGAGAACGACAAGGTGGTTGTTGACTACATTGGAAGATTCACGGACTTTACGGTATTCGATACTTCCATGTATGCAGTTGCAGTTGACAATGTGAGTTATCCCAAGGCGCCATCATTCCAGATGCGAGAGAAATCCGACTATGTGCCACTGAAGGTAAAGGTGGGAACCACTGCGGAGGCAGATTACACAACCGTGATTGAGGGATTCAGGGAGGCACTGCTGGGAATGAAGGTAGGGGACAGACGCACCGCAATAATTCCACCGGAGAAAGGATACGGTCCCAAAGACCCGTCTCTTATCATTGAAAAACCGCTGGTCGAGACATTGCCCATGCGGTACATAATGAACGAATCAACATTCTCAGAGATGTATGGAAAATCTCCGATGGACGGACTTGTACTCCAGGACCCGATGTGGGGCTGGAATATCACGGTGCTCGCATCCTACGGCGACACCGTGTGCTTCTTCTTTACCCCGGAAGTCGGACAGGTTGTGCATCCGTTTGGCTGGGATATAAAGGTGCTTGAGGTGGACAGCACTGCAAACAACGGCACGGGCATTGTAAAAATCCAGCATCTCATAAAGCCCTGGATGGTGAACAAAATACATGCGAAGGACTTTGGTGGCAAGGACTTCTATCTGATTGGTCTGAACCAGGAGAAGGGCACATTCACAATTGACTATAATCAGCAGGTGAAGGGAAACACATTGATCTTTACAATCACATTGCTCAACATCACAAAGAGTGCATGATGAATGCAGAGCGGTATTCGAGGCATATAATTCTGAAGGTGCTGGGTGCGGTGGGACAGGAGAAATTGAGCAGGAGCAGTGTGGCAATTGTGGGTGCAGGTGCACTTGGAAATGCGTGTGCAAACCTGGTTGCACGGGCGGGCGTGGGCAGCATCCGTGTGATTGATAGAGACATTGTTGAACTTTCAAACCTGCAACGCCAGATTCTGTTCACTGAAAAAGACATCGGGAAATCAAAGGCAGAGGCACTCTGTGCACATCTGAAGAAAATTAACAGCACATGCAGGATTGAGTGCAACGCTGGTGATTTTAACGCAGTTAATGGTGAGGAACTTCTCAGCGGGATTGACCTTGTACTGGATTGCACAGACAACCTGCGTACGAGATTTCTCATAAACGATATTTGCGTGAAGCATTCAATACCCTGGATATATGCAGGCGTTTTAGGAACTTCTGGCATGACATACAATGTTGTTCCTGGAAGACCATGCTTCCGGTGCATATTTCCTGCGCTCCCGGGCACACCGTTACCTACATGCGAGACCACAGGAATCCTTAACACCGTGCCAGTATTTTTTGCAATGATACAGGTAACGGAGGCAATTAAGATACTCACTGGCAAGGAACCCAGAAAAACGCTGGCATTTGTTGACCTCTGGGACTTTGAGGTGCAGGAAATTGAGGTCGCGAGAAATCCGAAATGCCCTGCATGTGTTGAGCACGACTTTGAATTTCTGGATGATAAGACCGTGTATGCAACGAGTTTGTGTGGGTCAAACGCAGTTTACATTGCAGGGCAGAAGAAGAAAATTTCAATTGACGAGATAAAGCGGAGATTGGCTGGTGTGGCTGAGGTGAAGAAGCAGGGCTCCGTGCTCCACATCCGTGTTGAGGGCAAGGAAATCACGCTGTTCCCGAACGGTGCCGCTATCATAAAAGGCACAACCTCCCAGGATGTCGCAAAGAGCGTGTATGACAGGTATGTGGGGGGATGAATCAGAACTCAAGAAAATACCATCACGCAAAATCCATCGCATTGAGGATTTCTGATGGCAGGCCAGGGCACTGGATGCTCAGATAGTGCTTGCTCAGGGCAATCTGTGCATGCAGGAGTTCCCGCATCTCATCCATGGTTCGGCAGGTGAAGGGATTGAAGGCACGCACCCTGTCATCACTCAGCCCTTCGACATGCTCCGGCACAAGCACCTTTTCACCGAAGATTGGATGCGGTACGTATTTCACTGCACCACGAGCACTCTGGAACAGGAACAATTCCGTCTCCTCGATGCTCGGTCCTGTGCCACCAACTGGCTTCAACTTCCCGTCCTTCTCCACAAACCTTGCCTTCGGAATTCTCATCTTCTTTCCACCGATTTCAACTTCCTGCCAGTAATACTCGGCACCCACACGCCCCGTGGTATTTATGAGATACACATCAATTGCACCCCACCTTGAAACCAGGAACTGGTAAAATCGTGTGACATGCTGTGCATTTGTAGCACCCATCGTGAATGGGAGACAGTACCTGCTCTCATACTTCTCCTCACCAACACCCACCCTGCTCTGTGCAGGATGCCCGATTGTGCGACCGTCAGCAAGCACCTTTGCTGCAAATGCAGGGTCATTTATCTTCACCCAGGCGTAATCAGATGTATATCCAGGACTTATGAAGACCGCCATGTTAAGTGGAACCGTGGAATTTACATTGCCATCGTAGTAACCAGTGTCCTCCAGATAGAACACACTCCTGGCATTTCTGTTCAGCTTCCCGTGATACTGATAGAGTTTTCCTGCAAAACTCACATTCCCGTTTTCATCAAACTCCGTGTTCTCATGCAGTGCCCTCGGAGACATGCCCGCAGTGTACATTGCCACCTGGTTTTCATCCACATCCTCGGTCTTTGTCCATGAGCCACGCTCGGAGCCGTAAACCCTGTCAGGGAATATTGCAACGATGTCATCATTTTTTATCACCTGGTTGTACACATACTTCGCCATGTCCACGCCGAACTTCTCGATAAACAGTTTATTCGTGCGTTCATTGATGATGTAAAGCCCGTGTGTGGACTTTCCACTGCCACTGAGACCCCAGACACACATTGCAATCCGCTTCTCACTCCCGTCCACGCATCTCACCGTGAATTCTTTAAGTGAGGCATGCTCGCCTGTGCCCCCCTTCTGATAAACATAATTTATCCAGTGTGTGAGAAATCCCTTCTTTGTCTCACCCTGATATGATGAGCATGTGACGATGGTGTAGTTGTGATTCGGGAAGCGGAGGATGCGGAGCATGTGTGGCTTTCCTGGCACATTCGGGTTTTCAAAGTAGTGTGGAATGTGAAACATGATTGCATCTGGCTTTTCATCAGGATTTGCGGGAAAATTCAACTCCTTCCAGCGGTATGCGATGTCAGGGAACTGTGCATCCACATACAACCTTGCATGCATGGCAACGGGTGTGCCTGGCATGCCAATCGTGGCATCCACCTGAATGAGTTTTCTGCAGAGAATTTGCTCCAGCACGCTCCGCATCAGTGTCTTGTGCTCCATCTGTAACTGTGCATCATTTTCGATGACAACGCTTCCCTCCGCACTCCTGTTCCATATATTTGACGCCCAGCCCCAGGAACCATTCTTATACTGAATTCCATAGAGTTTTGCACGCTCGAGCAGGTCAGGTGGGTTGTTCACCACACCTTCAATTCCCGCCCTTCGTTTCATCTCCTGGATTTTCTCAAATATCTCAAGGAAGGAACTTATCGTTAACTTCTCAATCTCAATTAGCATTTACATCGCCTCCAATGCCCAGTCTCGATATCGTCTCCTTTTCCGGTCTCCCTTTATCATCCCAGCCACGGATTTTGTAGTACTCTTGAAGCATAACATCAAGCTGTACCACATGCCCCTTTGAGTGTCCTGCACTCAGTTTTTCTGTGAGCAAACGCTTTGGCAGTGTATCTTCACCAGCACCCGCCTTCACATTGTACAACCGCTCGAGGTTGTATATCCGCTCACCGATGGTAAGCAAATCCGTGTCAGTGTATTCGATACCAGTAACAGCTGAAAGCATTCTGGCATAGTGCTCTGGATTGAGTGCGAACTGCGAGAATCTGCAAAGCACGAGAGAATCCACTGCTGCAGAGATGTTCTGGAAGAGCACGAGAAGCCCTGCCTTTCCCTCAGTTTTCAGGCGGTCAACCATGTAAGGACTTCCCAGCACCTCAGCAGATATCATGTAACCACGCAGATGACAGCCGCCACGATTTGAGGTTGCATATGCAAGCCCCATGCCCTGCACACCTCTGGGGTCATAGGCGGGCATCTCAAGTCCCTTCACGCTCATTGAATAATCTGCATTGTAATCCTGTGCAAAGCGGAGCGAGCCGTTTGCAAGTTTATCCCCGATACCTTCACGCAGTGCAATTTTATCAATCAACTGACGCATTGTATCTGCATTCCCGAACCTTATGTAATCTGTGAGCAAACCCCTTTCACTCAATTCCATTGCACATGCAATCGTTGCTCCTGTGGTTATCGTATCCAGCCCCAATTTGTTGCACTTGTAGTTTGCGAGGGCAATTGCCTCTATATCATTTATTCCGCAATCCGCACCGAACGCCCAGATTGTCTCATACTCTGGCCCTTCGCCCTCTTCACTGCCAACCTTTGTGACCCTCCCGCACCCAATCGGACACTGGGCACAGGCAGTTTTTCGTACAAATATGCGTTCTCGAAGTGTCTCGCCAGAAATTGCATCCGCATCCTTGAAAAATCCTTCCTGATAATTGCGTGCTGGCAGTGCACCAATCTCATTTATGATGTTCACGAGCACGGAAGTCCCGTAGTATGGCAGTGCATCCTTTGTGACCGGGTTTTTCATGATTGCCTCATGTGCAAGTTTCCGTGCTTCCTCAAACTCTTCTGGATTTGCTACCTGCGTCTCATGTGTGCCAAGCACTGCAATTGCCTTGAGTTGCTTCGAGCCCATCACTGCACCGAGACCTCCCCTGCCAGCAGCCCGATGTCTGTCGTTGATGATGCAGGCAAAGAGCACCTTTTTTTCGCCCGCAGGCCCGATGCATGCAACCCTTGCCCTTGCATCCGTATGCTTGACCACATAATCCGTGGTTTTATGCGTATCAAGACCTGCGATCTCCCCTGCGTCCCTGAACTCCACGCTTCCATCGTTGATGAACAGATATGTGAGTTTCTGAGCACAGCCCTCAATAACCATTGCATCAATTCCACACTTCTTCAACTCCACACCAAAGTGTCCACCGGAGTTTGAATCAAATATTGTGCCCGTGAGTGGTGACCTGGAAGTGATTGAGTATCGCCCTGCAGTGGGTGCGGAAGTGCCAGTCAACGGTCCGGTTGTGAATATGAGTTTATTTCCGGGCCCGAGTGCATCAGTTTCTGGCTTTACCTCATCAAACAGTATTTTTGCCCCAAGACCTCTACCACCGAGAAAGGTGCGCAGCATATGCTCATCAATGTCCTCAATTTTTGCCTTCTCCTCTGTTAGATTTACCCTCAACAATTTTCCATGCCAGCCATACATATTGTCACCTCACAACTCATGATATTTTCTGCGTTCTTCAAGTTCCGCATTGCTCAGTATGTTGCAGTTTCTGCACAGCCCTATGTAGTACTCCTTGATTTCCTCAGGCAGTTTTGAGATGAAGTTTGCTGGACAGTACCTGCACGGTATTTCATCAACAAACCACGCATCTGAGTACTTTGCCCATGCAACCGTGTTCACAATGTTTATGCCTGAACTCGTGCCAATGCGGAAGTAAACTGGATTCAGGAGTTCATCTGAATTTGCTGCTGCATAGATGCAGCGGAGTGCATCGAGAAAATTGCTCACACCACCGGATGCCTTTACACCCCGCTTGTTTCCCACAGCCTCCCGCATGATTTTGAGGTGTGCAGGGAGTGCACCCATTGGACCAAAGCCAGTTGATGTTTTTACAAAGTGGGCACCCGCTTCGATGCTTATCCTGCAACCCTCTGTAATCTCCGCATCTGTGAGATAGCCCGTCTCAAGAATCACCTTCACAATTTTTCCATCCGCAGATTTTACAACACTGGCTATGTCTGAGAGCAGGTAGTTCCTTATCTTTTCCCGCTCCTCTCCCTTTGCACTGCTTAACTCCCGCAGTTTCCCCACATTGATTACTGTGTCAATCTCCTCCGCACCGTCATTCACTGCCTCCCTCGTCTCAAACGCCTTCGCCTCGGTCTTCATCTGTCCGAGTGGAAAGCCCACAACCGAGCATATAAGCACATCATAATCCTTTGCCTTGATGTACTCCGCTGCCTCCTTTACCCTCGCAGAGTTCACACATATGCTTGCAAATTCATACCTTGCCGCTTCATCACACAACGAATAGACCTTTTTTGTGAGTACATGCGGTTTCAACTCAGTGTGGTCTATAAGCCCTGCCAGTCTTTCCCTGTTAATCCTGCTAACAATCTTTTTGAGCTCCTCTTTAGCAATGCGCAGATACATGCTTGGGCAAAAGATTGGGCATAGATAAAGTTTATTCAG
>Ga0272448_1004933_pt1 | contig 14940 bp, 12 predicted proteins | sample YNPCB0191_FD_202220 | JGI IMG/M metagenome (GOLD analysis project Ga0272448, IMG submission 202220) | Hot spring sediment microbial communities from Yellowstone National Park, WY, United States - YNP-CB-019-1 | ecosystem: Environmental > Aquatic > Thermal springs > Hot (42-90C) > Sediment...
GCTCTTCGGCAGCGCGCCGCGCGTACATCGGCAAGGGTCATTCGTCTGAGATCGTTCGGCGTGTCTGGCTTGGTCAGTTTGCGTTTGCTGCTCAGCCATTGTGGAGTTCATCGAACAGCGCCTGGCAACCGGCGCGCCCGCCGTTCACCGCCGCGCCGCGTACCGTTCACCCGTTTAGAATGCAAGGACTTGCCCAATCCGCGCTTGGGTCGACGCCATTCAACCTGACCGAATACCGCGTTCGGGCATTTTGTGGTAGAGTATAAGCTGCCCAGCATGGAAAGTCAATTTTCCTTTGACGAAGAGGAATCGCCTATGCGTTCCACCGCTTTTTCGGTTGACCTTATCATTTATTCCGCCAGTCAATTGTTGACGCTCGCCGGCGATGCGCCAAGGCGCGGCGCGGCGCAAGGTGAGCTCGCGCTCATCCGCGACGGCGCGGTCGCGATCGGCGGCGAGCACATCGTTGCGGTCGGCGATACACTCGACATTCTCGCGCTGGCGGACGATCACACGCGCAAGATCGACGCGCGCGGCAAGATCGTGTTGCCCGGCTTGGTCGACGCGCACACGCACGCGGTTTTCGCCGGCGACCGCGCGGACGAATTCGAGATGCGGCTGCAAGGCGCGTCGTACCTCGACATTCAAAAAGCCGGCGGCGGCATTATGAGCACCGTGCGCGCTACGCGCGCGGCGTCGCTCGACGAACTGGTCGCCCCCTCGCGCGCGCGGCTGGATGCGATGCTTGCGCATGGGACGACGACCGCCGAAGTCAAGAGCGGCTATGGGCTTGACGCGGAAAATGAAATCAAGGTGCTGATGGCGATTGCCGCGCTGGACGCCACGCATTCGATGGATTTGATCCCCACATTTCTCGGCGCGCACGTGGTGCCCGCCGAATATTCCGGTCGTGCCGATGAGTATGTGAATCGCGTCCTCGAGATGCTGCCGCGCGTGGCGTCGCCCGGTGATTTCGGAATGCGCGCTGTCGATGGGCGCGCGACGCACGCGCATCGCCGCCTGGCGGAATTTGCGGATGTGTTTTGCGACGAAGGAGCTTTTTCCGTCGAGCAGGCGCGAGAAATTCTGTCGGCGGCGAAGACTTGGGGGCTTGGCTTGAGAATTCACGCGGACGAGTTCGCGAACCTCGGCGCGGCGACGCTCGCGGCGGAACTGGGCGCGGCAAGCGCGGACCACCTGATGGTCACGCGGCGCGACGAGATGCGCGCGATGGCGCAAGCGAATGTTACGGCGGTGCTGCTGCCGGGAACGACGTTCGGCTTGGGCAAGACGAATTTCGCGGACGGGCGCGCGTTCATCGAGGAGAACGTGCCAGTCGCACTGGGAAGCGATTTGAATCCGGGGACGTGCTGGTGCGAGTCGATGCCGTTCATCCTCGCGCTCGCGTGCCGCTACGAAAAACTGACGCCCGCGGAAGCGATTGTCGCGGCGACGATCAACGCGGCGTACTCGCTCGGCATCGCGGATCGCGTCGGCTCGCTCCAGCCGGGGAAACTCGCGGATGTGCTCATCGCCAATGTGCCGGACTATCGGCACCTGGCGTACCGCTTCGGCGCAAATCCAATCGAGACGGTCATCAAACGCGGGCAGATCGTCGTGGGGCGTGGATGAACGCGGAAAGAAAAAAATCCGCGTTTGTCCGTGTTCATCCGCGTCCAATTCCCAAGCGCGTGGCAGGTCTTCCATCTGGACGCCGAAGAGCTGCGGCGGCGGAACATGGCGTAGCATCCAGTACGTATCGAGCTGGCAAGATGCGCCACGCGGAAACCGGCTTTTCGAGCGATCACTCTTCCTCCTTCGCAAATTTCACCGCGAAGGCGCGCAGAACGCCAAGTAATCCGTTATTTTTCCTTCGTGTCCTTCGCGTCTTGGCGGTCAAGCTCTTTGTTCGCCTTGCGAAAGACATCGTCCAGCATCGCCGCGGTCAGCCGCCCGGTCTGTGTATTTTGCTGGCTGGGATGGTAGGAACAAATCAGCGTGGGCAGCGATCCGCGCGAAGGTTCAGCCTGGACGGAGCGCCGTGGGGTGGCGGGAACCTGCGCAAGGTTTTCCGGCTGGTACACCGCGCCATGCCGAAACTCGACGCGCGGCACCGCGTGTCCCTGCTCGCGCAACAAGCGCACATAGCCATCCATGCCGATGCGCCCCAGCGCGACGACGACGCGGGCGCGTTTCAGTAATTCGAATTCGCGCGCGAGGTACGGCAAACAATTCGCCTGTTCTTGCCTCGTCGGCTGGTTGTCCGGCGGCGCGCAGCGGCAGACCGCGGTGATGAACACGTCGCGCAATTCCAAACCGTCGTACGCGTGCCGCGCGGTGGGCTGGTTGGCAAAGCCGGCGCGATACAACGCGGCGTACAAAAATTCGCCGGACGCGTCCCCGGTGAACATGCGCCCGGTGCGATTCGATCCGTGCGCGCCCGGTGCGAGACCGACGAGGACGATGCGCGCGTGGTGATCGCCAAAACCGGGCACCGGTCTGCCCCAGTACGTCCAGTCGCGGTACGCGCGCCGCTTTTCGCGCGCGACGCGTTCGCGATATTCCACGAGCCGCGGACACTTGCGGCACGCGACGATTTCGGCGTTCAAGTGCCGCCAGAGACGCTCCGGGTTTTCGAAACCCGGAACATCGGCTGTTCTATTCTTCAAGAACTCGCAACTCCACGATCTGCCGCGCGCTCAACGCCGGCAGCTTGAGCGCCTGCGCCGCGAGCTGTGTCAATGCCTCCAGCGGCACCAAGCCGACGAGTTCGCTTTCCAAAACTTGGACGCCGCGCTTGTCCGCCTCGGCTTGCACCGCGTTGAACGCGGTGAGTATGCCGGTGACAGTGAAATCGGTCAGGTTCATCGATACTTGTGCGACGTTTTTCTCGCGCAGCAGAAATCCTTTCGCTTTGACCGACGGCAACCCGCCGTTCTTCTCGCGGATCACCGCCGCGATCTCTTTGGCGATTTTCAAGTCGCTCGTCGCCAGGTTGACGTTGTAGGCGATGAGATACTGCCGCGCGCCGATCGCGGTCGCGCCGGCTTTGCCGACGCGCCTCGGTCCGAAATCGGGCGCGCGGTCGGGGTTGGTCCCGATTTCCTGCTTGAGTGCTTCGTATTCGCCGCGGCGGATGTACGCGAGGTCGCGCCGCTCCGGGCGCGTGGCTGCACGCTCGTACAGGTACACCGGAATGTCGAGTTCGCGCGCGACGCGCTCGCCCAGCCGCCGTGCCATCGCGACGCACTCGTCCATCGTGATACCGCGCACCGGCACGAATGGCACAACATCGGTTGCGCCGATGCGCGGGTGCTCGCCGCGATGCGTGTCCAGGTCGATCAGGCGCGCGGCGGATGCAATGCCGCGAAATGCCGCGTCTTCGATCGCGTTCGGCTCGCCGGCGAGGGTGATGACGCTGCGATTGTGATCGGCGTCCATTTCGCGATCCAGAAGCCTGACGCCGGCAATCGACATCGCGCGCACGATTTCATCGACGACCTCCGCGCGGCGACCCTCAGAAAAGTTGGGGACGCACTCGACGATTTTGTCCATAGCGCTTCAAAGGACACGCGCAAACGCGTCGCCCTGTAACTCGTGTACCTGTTTACTTTTGTACTTGTCTATCGGTTTACTTGGCGTCTCAGCACTTCCAAGAATCGATCCACCTCCGCCGCGGTGTTGTAGTGCGCCAAGCCGACGCGCACCGCGCCGCCATGCTCTTCCAAACCCAGCCGCTCCATCAACGCGAGCGCGTAATAATTTCCATCCCAGACGTAGATGTTTTCGCGTCCCAGCCGCTCCGCGATTTCGCGCGGCGATTGACCCTCCAGCGTGAACGCGACGGTCGGTGTGCGGTAGGCGAAGCGCGCGGAATCGGTGATGCCGTAAATCCGCACGCCTGGTATTTCGCGCAAGCCGCGCAGCAATCGCGCCAAGAGCTCGCGCTCGTACGCCTTGATCGCCGCCAGCGCGGTCTTGAGATGCAGGCGGCGCCCGGTGAACGCATCGAAATCGCCGGCAAAGCGCGTGCCGTACTTTTCGCCCACCGATGCCAGATAATCGATTGCCGCGCGCGCGCCGGCGATTGCTTCGTGATTCTGCGTGCCGGTCTCGAATTTGTCGGGTGGATTTTTGCCGGACGGACGCACCTTGTACGCCGGCAGACGATCGAGCAAATCGTACTTGCCGTAGAGCACGCCGAGATGCGGTCCGTAGAATTTATAGACCGAGCATGCCAGCAAGTCGCAGTCAAGGTCTTGCACGTCGATGGGCTCGTGCGGTGCGAGATGTACCGCGTCGACAAACACGAGCGCCCCCGCCATGTGCGCGAGCGGAATGATCGTGTGCAAGTCGTTCACCGAGCCGACGGCGTTCGACGCGCCGCCGACCGCGACGATTTTCGTCTTCGTGCTGAGATGCTTTTCGAAATCCGCCATGTCGAGCGTGCAGTCGTCCGGGTGGATATCGACCCAGCGGATGATCGCGCCGCGTTCTTCGAGCGCGAGCCACGGCGCAATGTCCGCGTCGTGATCGAGCCGCGTGACGATGATCTCGTCCCCTTCGTCGAGCAGGCGTCCGAGCGCGCGCGAAACATGGAACGTCAGCGTGGTCATATTTGGACCGAAGACGATTTCGTCCGGCGAGGGCGCGTTCAGAAAATCGGCGAGCGCGGCGCGTCCTGCCGCGAGCACCGCATCGGTGCGCTGTGAGGTCGCGAACGCGCCGTGCGTGTTCGCGTTGCTCGTCTGGTAATAGTCACTGACTGCGTCGATCACCTCTTGCGGGACTTGGGTGCCGCCGGGGTTGTCGAAAAAGATCGCGCCGGACTTGAGCGCTGGAAAATGCGAACGGATTTCATCGATGTGGAAGGGCATGGGTCTCCTCGAGTTTCAGGGACCGATCAGGTCCGGATAGGTTTTGGCAATCTCTTCGTATTCTCGAGTGATTTCTTCCCAGGAGCGATTGCCTAGTGTGAGGGCAACGTCCAGGGCTCTCAATCTGCCTACGCATTGATTTCCCTGCGATGCGCGGTCGCTGAGCTGCAATTGCTGGATCAGTCCCGTGCTCACCGCCGAAATGAATGCGAGGATCGCGGCGACAAGGCAAGCGATCCGCCAACCCTGATCCGTCAAGCTGACGACTGAGCTCGCGGCGGCGGTGCCGCCCGCGACCAGAGTGGTCACGGCGGAACTCACGATGCTGGTAATGCGCAGGCGCGTGCTGGTCTCGCGAAAACGGGCCGTGTGATTTTCTGCCGTGCGAAGACTTGTTTTCACCATTTGTGCGAATGTATTGTGATCCGGCCCGGATTCGTTAGCCATGTTTGCCCCATGCGTCTACAGGTTTGCGGAGGCGCCACGCCCGCGCGGCTCTTTCGCGAGCTCACTGACGCGGGAAATCAAGTCGGTCACTCTCCCACCACGCGTCCCAGAATCTCTCCCTGCCGCTTCCACATCTGTGCACGCGGGCGCGGCGTGAGATCGTCGTAGCCGAGCAGATGCAGGATGCCGTGCACCGCCAGCAAGTCCAGCTCGTCCGAGATGCGCCAGCGGGCGGAGCGCGCTTGCGCCCGCGCGCGGTCGTACGAGATCACCACATCGCCGAGGTACGGACGTTTCGCGGTGCGCCCGATCTCCTCCGCCGGAAACGACAGCACGTCCGTCGCCGCGTTCGTCGCGTGGAACTGGCGATTGAGCGCGCGAATCTCCGCGTCGGTGGTGACGTAAAGCGTGAGATCGGCGCGGGCGTTCTCCGCGCGCAGCGTCCGCCGCGCGATGCGCGCGAGCCGTGGGCGATCGACGCGCGACGAGAATCGCGAATGCACGCGGATTTCAACGCCCACGGGTTTCGCTCCGCCGGGCACTCGGCAATTCGATGACGTTCGCGCGCGTGCTTTCGGGCGCTTCGGGATATTTCACGCGCGGATGGAACAGTCCTTGCAGCACGCCGAAGAAGGCTTCGCGAATCTGATCGATGTCGCGCAGCGTCAGATCGGATTCGTCGAGCTGTCCATCGCGCATCCGTTCGTTGATGATGCGATCGATGATCGCGCGGATTTCTTCCGGCGACGACGGTCGCTCGGCGCGCGTCGTTGCCTCGACGCCGTCGGACAGCATCAGGATCGCGGCTTCGCGCGATTGTGGCTTGGGACCCGGATAACGGAAATCCTTTTCGTCGACTGCCGCTTCGCCGAGTTCTTTGACCGCGCTGCGATAAAAATACGCGGCGAGCGTCGTGCCGTGGTGCTGGGGAATGAACTCGCGCAGACGCGCGGGCACGCCGTACTTTTTCGCCAACGCGATGCCGCGCGCGACGTGGTCCATCACCCGCGCCGCGCTCGCCTTGGGATCGAGCGTGTCGTGGATGTTGACGCCGTCGAGCTGGTTCTCCACGAACGACGGCGGATCGCTCGTCTTTCCTACGTCGTGATAGTATGCCGCGACGCGCACGAGCAGGGCGTCCGCGCCGATGCGCTGGGCGGCTTGTTCGGCGAGCTGGCTGACGATCAGACTGTGATGGTACGTGCCGGGCGCATCGAGCAAAAGTTTTTGCAAAAGCGGATGCGTGGGGCGCGCTAGATCGAGCAATTCCAGCGAGGTCGTGATTCCGAAAAGCTTGCCGAGGACGAAGAGGCTGCCGAGCGCGATCAGCCCGGAGAGCGCGCCATTGCCGACGGCAAGGAGGAGAATCGGCGCCACCGCGTCGAAGTTCGTCTCGTGTGCCACCACGCGAAAGATCGCGGCGACCGCCGCGTTGACCGCCGCGACATAGACGCCGCTCCAGAGGAAGGACTGCAAGCGCTCGATGCGTCCCAGCGAAACCGCGGCGAGCGTTCCGCCGGCGAGTGCGTAGACTGCCATTTCGAATGCATTGCGCGAAAAGAATGCAAAGACCAGGGCGATGATGATGACGGCGCCGAGCGCGACTTGGTTATCGACCAGCACCGCGAGTAGCATCCCGGCAGCGCCGATGGGAAAGAGGTACGCCAGCAGTGTGTGATCGCCGCCCATCGCGCGCGCCGCCGCGGCGAACACCAGAATCAAGAAAGCAACGAGGAGCAGCGTGCGCGGGTATCGGAAAATGGAAGGGCACAGCCGCGCGAGGAACGCCGCCAACAGGGTGACGAGCAGAATCGCGAACAGTGCCGGTCCCACGTAATCCGAGAGCCCGAGGCGCGGGCGCATCAATCCTTCTTCTTCCAGCGCTTCAATGGCGAGCGGCGTCACGATCTCACCTTCGCGCAGAATCGCTTCGCCTTGTTCGATCGTGCGGTAGACCGTGCCCACGCGCGAGCGCGCGAGGGCGCGCTGCTCGTTCGTTTTCGCCTGATCGGGAAAACTGTTCGGGACGATGAATGCTTTCGCCCACTGCGTCACGAGATCGGCTTGATCGGCGGGGAGCGTCAGACTGACGCGCGAGGGAAGTTTGGCGTACTCGGCGGCGAGATCGCCGGGATGGATTTCATCGCGCATCGTGACTTCGAGCACGTACAGCGTTTCGCTGACGACGCGCTGGAACGCGTTTTCGTCCAACGCCAGTGTGCGGCTGAGGGTCGGTGTGGGGAGTGCGAGGTTGGGGATGCTCTGGAGCCATTCGAGCTTGCGATCGGCTTTGCTGTAGGGGTCCTGGCGAACGGTATCGACGAAATCGAAAACGCGGCTCGCCGCGTTGACGCGGTCGCGCGCGATATTGGCATCCGGTTGAGTGTACACGTCCTGGACGGCTGCCTCTGCCTTGGCGCGCGCTTCGTCGGTTTGGACCTGGCTGGCGTACGTGACGCGTGCAGGCGCGAGGATCGTCCTGGGACTGACTTGTCCGGCGACGAGCCGGACCGGTTCCTGGGCCGTTTGGAACGCACAGATCAACGCCAGCGCGAGCGCAAAGAGCGCACCGATGAGGAGAACGCGCGCCCACTGCCAGCGTGAAAGTGGAACTTGTTGTTTGAGCGAGAGGTCACCCGCGATCATCCCAGTTCCTGGAGCGGCGAGACAATGGAATAGGGCACAGGGAACCAAAAACCCCATGCCCTATGGAAACGATTGATGTGACTAGTATTCCTCGAGCGCGCTTGGAGCTTGGTGGGTTCATTATACAAGACTCGGCGCGGACGTGTCAACCTGATTTTGCCTTCACTACGGAGACGCAGTGGTCGCAGAGAAAACAGACTCTGCCTTCTCCGCGTCTCTGCGGTGAGTTATGTTGCAATCACACCGTCCCTGTCTCCACCGGCTCGCGTGTCAATACGTACGCCGCGCGTCGGTGCCCGTCTCGTTCAGTAAAGACAAAGCCCGTCGCCGCATAGCCCTCCGCGAACGCGCGTTGGAATATCTCGCGCGTCCGCGTGCGCCACTCGCGCGCCAGATCGAGCGATGCGGCTTTGACCGCGCGGATGCTCGCTGGAATCTCGATGAGCAGCGGATCACCGCGCAAATGATGCTCCTGTTCGATGTGCGGCAAGCCGCGTGCGTCCACGCGCACGCGAAATGCCTCTTGCGCACCCGCGCGCGCCACGGCGTCCCAGTCGAAACGCCGGGGCTGACCCGCCGCGCACGCCTGCACGCGCGGTGCGTTCAGCCACCATTCGGCTTCAAAGCGATCTGACGCGATGCCGGCATTCAATCCATCCGTCATCTCGCCGTACGCATTCACGATGTAATGCCGTGCAATCGCGCCGAGATGCACCAGGTTGAGATTCGCATTAAGTGCTTGGAGCGGATCGTACGTCCAGGTCATCAGGTCGATGCCTTGCGCCCGCGCGTCCGCGCGCTGCTGGAATTTCAGCCGAATGCCGATGCCCTGGGACTGGAACTCGGGCAGGACCGCAACCATGTGGGAATGATGTTTGAGTTTCGGTTGTCCCGCGTGGGTGTCCAATCCGATGAAACTGAATGCCAGCCCGACCAAGCGACCGTCTGCCGCGAACGCGCCGAGCGCGGTCCCGCCGCACTTGCTCACGGCGATCATCAGATTCGCCGGCACGGCATCGCGCCAGTCCGGCATCTGCCAGACGACGCGCTGAAGTTCCTCTGCGGCAAGGAACTCATCCCACGCTTGGAGCGCGCGAATCGAAACGGTCGAGCTGTCCTGAGGGGTCATCGGCGGCGGCGTCCCAGTCCCAAGTCTTCGTCCTCGTCTTCTTCGTCTTCCCAGTCCTCATCTTCATCAAGCTCTTCGTCCTCGTCGAGGCTGGCTTCTTCCAATTCCTCTTCGTCCTCCTCCCATTCTTCGTCCTCGTCGACCTCGGCGCGCGGTTCCATGGTCAGGCAGCCCGCATCCGGCTCATACTCGATTTCGTCCGATGTACAGATCCCGCTCTTGTTGAACATACATCGTCTATCACGACATCGAATACGCGTCATCTCTCGCCCTCCTCAGTATAGGAATCACTCTGGTTTTGAGCGACGCTATTATAGGCGCGTTGAGATTTTTTGTAAAGGTTTTTGCGGATAAAAAGACAGCGGGGACGATTCTTCGCCGAGAGGCGATCTCATCGTCCCCGCCCAATCAACTCAACTTCAACCGGCGCGCTTATTCCGTTTCCTCGAGTACGCCGAACGATCCGATATTCGACCACGGACCCCAACCGGCTTCGTTTCCGCCGCGAGCGCGCCAATAGTACGTTGCGCCGATAGTCAGCGGCTTTTCGACTGGCACCATGGCTTCGGTCGCGATCGAGATCACCGTGTAGGGGTTCGCCAGATTCGGGTCCTGGCTCCAGTTGACCTCGTACCGCGTCGCGCCTCCCACCGACAGCCATCGAAATCGCGGATTGACGCTGTCGGCGTACTTGCCTTGCTCCGGGGAAAGCAGAATCGGACGCCCGACCGGCGGGACTGGTTTGGGCGGCGGTTCCGGCGGCGCGGCGGGTTGGCTCGCCGGCTTGGGCATCGGTTTCGGCGGCGGCGCGTGCGGACCGCGCGCGCCGGTCGGTTTCGATTTCGGACGCGCGGGGCGCTGGGCTGCCGCGCGGCTCGGGCGCCGCGAGGGTTGCTTCGCGCGGTTCGATTTCATCGCGGACGGCGCCGGTTTGGCTCGACTTTTTTTCGCTGGCAGGTTGGCGCGTTTTTTTCCTGGCGCAACCGCCGCGAAAAGTGGCGCTGCCAGCAAAAGCAGTCGTCCCAAACTTGAACGCATCAGCTTCCCCACATGGTGGAGGATGGCGGCGGCGCCGCTGGAGACGGAGGAGGCGGTGGCGGTGGTGGCACCATTGGCTCTTCCGTTTCCTTCTTGGGGGCTTTCTTGCGCGCGACTTTTTTCTTCGGCGCGGCTTTCTTCGCCGGTTTTTTCTTCGGCGCGGCTTTCTTCGCAACTTTTTTCTTCGGCGCGGCAAGCAGCGCTGGCGCGGCGAGACCCAGCAGCAATTTCTCGAGTAATTCGCTCATCAGATCCTCCTTCGCAAAAGTGTTGGGATGCCCAACCTGGAATGGCTGGGGCAGATCCATGATGGCGCAAACGTTCAAATCGGCGTGCTGAGCGCGTGGTTGATTTTGGTTCTCTCGAAAGTCACACCTCCTCCCGGCTTGTCACGGGCAACCTGGATGTTCGGAAACTCGCGAAGAGTATAGCATACAACACTCGCGTTTTCAATACCCCGGAGATTTTTTCTTTCGATAAACTACGCGCGGAATTGCGAGACAGACCAAGCCGGCGGCAACACATCCGCACCTGTCCCTCCGCTCGGTTTTCTCGGCAACGCGATTCTTCGCCGCAGGAGTTGCCGCTGCGCGCAAGCGACAATTATTCCTTGATCTGAAACTTGACATAACCATATTTGTTTCGTGCTTGTTTTCTCGTGTGAAATCGCCTTGTCACAAAAGGAAAGGATAGACGATTTCTCGTCTATCCTTGTAGCAGTGAAACGCGTGCTATCTGGTGATTCTCACGTCCTGCCAGACCGCCCAGTCCTGACTCGAAGATGCGCCGGCTTCGACTCGAAGAATAAAGTCCGCTTTCTTCCCTGCGTACGGAGCCAGCGCGTAGTTGAACGATTTAACACCATCTGCATAGGCAACGGGAGTGGTGATGATCCAGGTGTTCGTGCCTCCCTGCGGACGAATCATTACTTTGAATGTGACGTTGCCTGCTAACGCGCCGTATAGAAATCCTACCTTTCCGCTAATCCGGTCGCTCGATTGCACGGTGTAACCCGAGTAAAAAATATCGGTGAAGGTGCCCTGAATGTATCCGTTGGCAACCCATTTAGGATGAGTCTCGAGAACACGCGGGGGCGTACTGCCGTCGTTGAGTGTGTAGCTGTTGCGCCACAGAACAAAGCCATTCGCGTTGGTGTCAGGACCACCGAAGGTAAGACTGCCATAGGGGTCTCCCGAATTCCACGACGCGAGGTTTGCCTTGTCGATCAAATCATACACCACCATCACCGGCGGCGGCAGCGGCGGAACGACTGTGATCGTGACCTGCGCGGTCGTCGTGTTCGAACCGCAATGCGCCGTTATCGTGTACGTCGTCGTCGAACTGGGCGAAATGCTTTGGGATCCCGGCGCGGCAACGCCGCCAATACCGTGATCAATCTCGACCGAATCCGCGTTCGTGACCGCGCCCCAACTGAGCGTCGTGGAGCTTCCCGCCGTGATCGGATTCGGCGACGCGGTGAACGATGCGATCACCGGGTTACCGGAGCAGCCACTCGACGGCGGGGGTGGCGCGCCGGGCACGGCAATCTTGACGGACACGGTTTGTCCAAAGACTGCACCATCCGCGCCGCGCATGCGCCACTGACCCACGTGATTACCTGGCGCCGTAGGCGCGGTCATCGGCACGGTGATGTCCACCGTCGCGCCCGGCGCGGTCGGCGGCACGCTGACGACGGTGCTGCCTGTCATCGCTTCGCCGGTGACGAAGACGAATTGATAGCCGCTGCCCCACGCGCACGTCCCGTTGTTGCTCATTCGCCAGGTTTTGCTGAAGGGCTGCCCGGCGCTCAAGTTCGTTCCATCCGGCACGGTGACATCGGCGACGAACGCCGCGTTGTTCGTGCAGGCGCTGGGCAATGGGCTACTGGTGGGCGTGGGTGTCGGTAACGCTGTGAAGATGACCAGGTCCGCCGTGACGTTTCCACCGGGCGGAATATTCACGTTGACCGGATTGCTTGAGCCGAAATTCGAGGCTGCGCTGACGATGTGCGCGCCCGCCGGGACATTCGGCAGCGTGTAGCGACCGTCGTTGCCGGTTGTGGTGGAAATCGCCGGCAGATCGACCAACGCCACCTTGACGCTGGCAGCCGGTTGTGACGGAGCGCCGGTGAATGTCACTTGACCGGTCACCGTGCCGGTCCCGCTGGTCGGCTTGGTTGGTGTGGCAACGTCCATCGCGACCGATGGACCGACCTGGATCGAGATCGCCGCGAGATCGCTTGCAGCGCCGGACGCGTTGTAGGCGCGAACCGTAAGGGTATGCGTGCCTTGCGTCGCTTTCCAGTTTTGGATGATAGAGAAATTAGTTTGCGGGCTGGGCGGCGTGTCGGTGCGCACGACCGCGCCATCGACGCTCAGTTCGATGCGCGTGATGCCGGTGGCATCGGCGGAAGATGACTGTACCGCGACGTTGTCTCCTTCGTTGTAGGTGCTTCCGCTGGGTGGCGACGAAATCACGATCGTGGGCTTGGCTGCCCCTCCTAGGTCGCACGCCAGCAGCGTCACGCCAAAGAACAAACCAACCAACAACCCGCGCGCGCTCGATAGTCTGCGCTTCATTTTGCCCCCCCTTTGAGAACGTTTATGAATCGCGGCGGCTTGTGTCATCCGCCTAGCGACACGGCAGCGAGTTTGCCGATGATGTCAAAGTATGTCGTGACGAGCGGCGTGCCGGCGAACAACGCGTACGCGCCCGGCGCGACGAGCGATGCGAGCGCGCCGAGCGTGCCGACCCATCCTTGCAGCTGCTTGAAGTACATCGGCGCGGCTTGCTCGATCGTGAGCGCGGCGGCGGGCTTGCCCTCGGCTAGCTGCTTCGCCTGTTCCGCGCGCATGAATTGAACGATATCGAAATACAAGCCGATCAACAGCGGCACGCTGACGTAATAGACCAGTCGCCCGACCACGAGCGAATCGATGCTGGAAATCAGTCGATCGTCCGCGCCCGTGCCGACCAGGAAGAGCGCCAGCAGAAACAATCCGAGCGTCAGCGCTTTCAGATACCCGGCTTTGAATGGCAGCGCCGGATAGACCATGATGAAGAGCGCGCCGATGGTCAGGAATCCCTGTACCACGGAAATGAGCAGCAGAACGGGCATCAGTACCGCGCCCGCCAGCCCCAGCGTCGATCCCAGGATGGCGGAGGTGCTCGGCAGTCCATTTTCCACGGCGAAGAGAATCATCAGCGCGATGCCGATGGGCACGAACCGGCTCTTCCACAGCGTCTTGAGCCGATCGATCACCTGCTCGCCGTGCATCTTGTCGCCGATCCGCGATGCGCGGCGCGCAAGATACAGCATACCGACGCCGATGACCGCGAGACCGAGCAGACTCTTTTGCAGCACATCGAACGAGGCGAACGCGATGAGAACGAGCACGACCGCGTTGTTGAGGCGCGGAAACAGTGGCTTGATCTGTTCGCGCGGAAATGCCACGACCGCCGCCAGCGCCGCGCCGAGCACGAGGAAAATCGCCGGCGTCACCGGTGTGCTTTCTAATTGCAGCGTCGTCAGCAGCGTAAAGATATTCTCCGCCTGACTGTCGGCGTACATTGCCGCGAGAATGAGCGCCAGCGCGATGAGCGCGCGTGTCAGCTCCGTCGCGAACCGCTTCCGGCTGCCGAACGATTCGACGTAGGCGAGCACCGCTAGCACCAAGAGACCGAACGCGCCGCGCAGACCAAAGTACAACGCGATCGCGGCGAGCGTCCAGCCCAGCCCGCTGGCGATCAGCGCGAGCCGACCCTGTGCGAATCGCTGCGCGGCGAGCAGCGCCAGCCCCAGGATCAGTAGCGTCCACGTCAGCGGCGCGCCGCGCGGATCGAGCAGCGGACGCGGGGTGATCTCGATCGAGTGCACGAGCGCGCGCAGGGTCGCCGGGATTTGGCGCAGGAAGAGATCGGCTTGCGGCGCGTAGCGAATGTGCAGGGAAAATCGCGCGGGACCCGCATACACGATTTCCGGTGTGCGGTCGCGCGAAAAGACATAGCGCGTCGGCGGCGGCTGTACATCGTGGATTTCTGTTGCCGGCACGGTGACGGTCAACACATCGCCCGGCGCGAGCGCGATGCTGCCTAGGCGCAGTTCGTACTCGCTGCCGCCTTCGTCCAGTTGAACGACTTGGTTCGCGTCGCTCTGGTTCGGTGGAAACCAGGACGGCGGAGGCGAGGCGAGAGTTGGTGTGGAAGCAAATGCGCGCCCGCTGAAGGTCGCCTCCACGCGCCCCTTTTTCGCGTCGAACTGGCAGGTCGTGAGGTCCACCGACGCTAGCAAATAACGGGGCTGCATCTGATACGCTGCGCTGAGCAGACCCGAATTGTACACCGGCATTCCATCAAGCGCGAAGAGGAGATCGGCTGTGCGGTAGCGATACAACACGCGCGAGCCGGGATCAGTGGCACAGTGGCGATTGAACTCGCCATAATCCGTCAATCCATCAAAGATGACGCGCCCGGCGATGCGGAAGCTGTCCGTGCGACCGAGCAGCATCTCGCCGATCAGCGGGATTGCTTGCAGCGTGATCTGCTTGCGAATCGGCGTAAAGGGCAGGTCCAGATCGACGGTGCGCCCGCTGCCTCCGTCGTACTGCAATCCGATGAGACTGGGGGGCGTGTTTGCCGGCAGGGGAGGGGAGGTGAGGAGATGCAAATTGTCCGGCGGCGGATCGATGCGATTGTAGTCGAGGTTGACGAACGGAATCCGCCAAGTCAATTTGTCGCCGGGCGCGAGCGCCAGCGATTTGATTTGCAGATGAAATGTGCCCGTATCGTCTTTGACGAGCCGCG
>Ga0272448_1004935_pt1 | contig 14938 bp, 15 predicted proteins | sample YNPCB0191_FD_202220 | JGI IMG/M metagenome (GOLD analysis project Ga0272448, IMG submission 202220) | Hot spring sediment microbial communities from Yellowstone National Park, WY, United States - YNP-CB-019-1 | ecosystem: Environmental > Aquatic > Thermal springs > Hot (42-90C) > Sediment...
TTGATACCGTGAACCATATGTCTCTGTTTCATAGTTTTCACAAGAGAGGCATATGGCTCACACCCACAAAAACTAACTCCCCCTACCCAAAAAACGCTCCTCAAAAAGCACTTTCGGAACTACTGATCTTGAAGCTATCAGGAACATTTTGACGTTGCGTTACGACCCGCATGGTCCTACATTCCTCCCGAAGCTAAGCTGGGAAGATTTTATCGAATACAACGGCATATCTCAGCTTGTGTCTCCCCTCTTGGAAGGAGTTATCAAAAGGATAGTCCAAACGAAGGTTCCACACAAAATCGGCATAGGTATTAGCGGAGGCATAGACAGCACAATCGTTCTTTCAATACTCAGAAAGTGCTTTCCTAAACAGGAAATTAACACATTCTGTATCACTTTTGGAGAGGACGACAAAGAAGCAGAAGATGCTGAATACGTCGCTGAAACGTACGCAACTAATCACAGGCACATAGTGGTAGAGAATCCATTCGTGGACCTGGAAAAACAAATCAGGATAGTAGATGAGCCGCGATGGAACCTCTACCCATACTATCTGTTTGAGCAAGCATCTAAGGACTGCGACCTTCTGCTTACTGGGGACGGTGGAGATGAGCTGTTTGGAGGATATGTCTTCAGATACCAGTATGTTCTCCAGCAAAAAATCGGGCCTCTTGTTAGAAGGTATCTGGAAGCTCACAATCGAGATTGGGTTGATGATCAAGAAGAACTCTTCAACTTTGCATTCGACTGGAATGACATCTATAATCTTTTAAACCCTTTTTTTGACAATCCGTTACCAATTCTAGGAAAAGTCTTTTTAGCAGACTACAATGGAAAACTTCTTTACGATTTTTCAAAAACAAACAATGCATTTTCCAAGCATTTTCATATAGAAATGGTAGCGCCTATGCTTGAACCTGAAATGTTGCATATCGCAACTCATATACCATATAATTTGAAATATGATGAAAAAAACAACATTGGAAAACTGATTTTGAGACAAATTCTTCTCGAAAACTCTGGCTATAAGCCCGCGATTAAGGCTAAAATTGGGTGGGGGATGGACACGATATGGATGTGGAACAAGCATGGCAGAGACATGTGCATGGAACTGTTTGACTCTGCACGGTTCATTGAACTTGGGATAATAAACAAAAATTGGATTCCAAAAGGCACGAGAAAGGCAGACGAGCACGATCCAAGATACATAAATAAGTTGTTGGGTCTATTAGCGCTGGAAATTTGGCTTAGAGTGAAGGGCTTATGAAAAGCAAGCCCAAGGTAACTGCTCTTATTCCGTGCAGGGATGGAGAAAAAACCATTCGAAACACAATAGTCAGCCTTCTGAACCAGACAGTGGAAACCTTTATAGCTGTTGCTGACGACGCCAGCATTGATAACACGCCAACCATTCTAAAGGAACTTTCGGAAACCGGCAGGGTTCGATCTGTCAGGTACCAAAGACGTGAACCGAGAAACTACGCAAAGGTTCCGGTTCTACTCAATATGGCTCTGAATATTTGTCCAGACTCTGATTTCTTCATGATAAGTGGTGACGATTGCGTCTATCCGCCAGATTATGCCAAAAAACTGATTAGCTTTATGCGTAATGATAATGTCGATTTGGCTTCAGGCTTTCATGATGTGAAAGTTTTTAAGCATTTAACCCTTCCAAGTGGAAGTGGGCGTCTCGTTACAGCGAGGTTATTCAAAAGAATCACTCCTTTACCTATTAACATTGGCTGGGAAAGCTGGATGATTTTCAAAGCCCAGTCTATGGGAATGAAGGTTGCTGTATATCCAGTCAGATATGAGCATAGGCGGCAGTATTCGTTTGGAAGCACTAGGACGTTTGGATACAGTGCTTATGTAAATGGTGTTCCAGTTATCTTTACGATATTTCGAGCTTTGAAGTACATTATCTTTGGCATTCATACTCCTATTAATGCTATCTCAATTCCTCTGGGACAATTGGAGTATATGATTAGAAAACCTGAGAAGCTGGACTGCGCTGCTTATGTAAACAATGCGTATAAGTGGAGGATAAAACAATTTCTGGCAGGTATTCTGCATGGCTAAAATTATAGATGCTAAAATAGCCCATTTTGGCAATCTTGCTAACGACGCTTTTCCCATTGTTAAAGCTCTCCGAGACCGCCAAATTGAAGCTGACTTGTTTGTGTATCGTCCAGCTCACGTTTGTAGCTTACCTCAGTGGGAGTTATGCGATCTAGATGTTAATGATATCGGCGATCCTTATAATCCAAACTGGGAAGTACTTAACAAAGATTTCATTCAGCCATCATGGATGCATGTTTTAAGCTTTAGTCAAGGACTTTTTTCGAAACCTCAAAGATTTTGGCAAGTCGTTCGCGCTATGAGAGCATATGACCTTATAATTGCGCACACTCCATTTCCCATATACGCACAATTCTCAAACAGATCGTATATCTCTTTTGATGCTGGAGCAATACGCTATTTTGATGCCAACAATCTTCGTACAAAGCTGTTTAAACGAGGTTATTCAAAATCAAAAGTAATAATTGTCACAAACCCTGATACTATGGACTTGTTTGATAGATATGGTTTCAAATATCAATTTGTCCCTTTTCTAATTGATACGGCAAGGTATAGATACGAAAAGCCAGAAAAGGAATTACCCTATGAGTATGTCTTTTTCATGCCTTCAAGACAATACTGGAAAGAAAAAGGAAATGACGTATTCATAGATTCCTTTTATCACTTTCATAAGGAACATAAAGATTCTGTTATCGCGATTACTGAATGGGGAACGGATCTCCATAGAACTAAGGAACTTGTAAAAAAGTTGGATATCGAAAAATCTATTATTTGGTTACCGCTTATGTCGAAGCCTAGGTTGATCAAGTGGTATAACCTTTCAACCGCCATCGCCGACCAATTCGTTCTGGGCTCTTATGGCACAACAGCTCCAGAGGCAATGGCCTGCGAAAAGCCCGTTATAATGTATCTTTCTGAAGAACATAACCGGAAAGCATTTGGCGAACTCCCACCTGTTTTGAACGCAAAAAACCAAGCGGACATTCTCAATTACTTGTTGCTTTGTACAGATTCTAATTTCACTCGCCGAGTAGGGGAACTTTCAAGAATGTGGGTAGAAAAAACTCACGGGTCTAAAGTGGTTATAAATAAACATTTAGCGATTTACATGAAAATCATCGAGAAATAAAGTATATCTGGACAGAAAGGTGAAGAGTGAATGAAAGAAATTCTTGTGACTGGTGGAGCTGGCTTTGTTGGCAGTCATCTTGTTGAGGAATTGGTTAGACTTGGTCATAGTGTTACGGTTGTTGATAACCTAAGTAATGGAAATCTTCAGAATATTAATTTGGTGCGAGACAAGGTATGTTTTATTCAGTGTGATGTTTCTAAACCTCTTCCAATTCAAAGGGATCATGAGGTGATTTTTCATCTCGCCTGTTTTCCTAGAAGCCAAAGTTTCATGAATCCTCAAAGAGATGTTGAGGTGAATGTTATTGGCATGGTGAACGTTCTTGAACTAGCAAGGAAAAATGGTGCGAAGGTTATTTTTAGCTCGAACTCTGGCATTTATGATACATCAAAGATTCCAATAAACGAAAGCACACCTGACAATCCAAAGACACCTTATGATCTGGATAAGCTTCAGGCCGAAAATTATCTTAAGCTCTATAATAAAACATATGGAATCAACTATGTCATTTTCCGCTTTGCCACTGTTTATGGACCAAGACAAAAGGTTTCGCAAGAATGGAAACCCATTATCATGGAATTCATCACCAAGTTGAAAAATGGGGAGGCGCCTACCATCTATTGGGACGGTGAGCAGACGAGGGATTTCATCTACGTGAAGGATGTAGTTAGTGCCTTAGTATTGGCGATTGATGTTGAGGATGCAGAGAATGAAACCATGATTCTAGGCTCTGGAAAGGAAACAAGCATAAATGAGCTATATCGCACCGTGTCGAGGTTAATGAACGTAGATATCGAACCTAAAAGTGGACCTATGCAACTCGGCGATATTAGACGAATGCTGTACGACTGTAAAAAAGCCCAAAGAATATTAGGGTGGCGACCTGAAGTCACACTTGAACAAGGCATAAATGAAGTTCTTAACCAAACAAAATAAAAAAGATTGCAACACGTAGTTTAAATACTTCTTTTGTCTCGTTAAAGACAGAAAAAGAGAAACTAACTAGTTACGATTTGGGTTCGGAAGTGTTTGAATTGGCTGAGACTGAGCAAAAGCAGTCTGCGATTCTTTATCAGTGTATGAAGTGTGGTGCGACTGTAAAGTCTACTGATCTTGAGCTTGGGGTGAGATGTCCCTTTTGCCGTTACCGTGTTCTCATGAAGGTCAGACCTCCAATAGTGAAGAGAATCAAGGCTCGATGACGCGAAATCTCTTAGAACACACATATCTTTCCAAAGTTACTCACGTGCTAGTGGCAGTACATCCACGTACATTCGTTCTTCTATAGAAAAAAGTGGACACATAGCCATCGAATGAAATTATGGAAAGCTTATTCTCCGCTGACATTTAGAAGGCAGCTTCAGATAAACAGCTGGTACCTTATGGTAGGACTTTAATGGCACATTTCGTTTTTATATAGCGGGCCCGCTGGGATTTGAACCCAGGACCTCCAGCTCCGCAGGCTGACGTCCTAATCCGGGCTAGACTACGGGCCCTTTTTGATTGGGTTAGTGTTTAACTTTAAGTTAAAGTGCTTATAATTAAAATTCTTTTGGATTGTGAACCTTGAAAAATCCAAAAGCCATTTGTTTAAGATGTATCAGATATAAGGTCGCAATATAACGAGCATCTTTACTGTTCAAGCAACGTACGTTTTGGATAAAGCTTACAAGCATCCTCCTAGAAAAATCGTAACAGTTGCCACGCCAGATAGGGTTCTAAACTTACTTGTCTACCTCTTTTTTCTTAATGTAGCCAATAGCCCACTCAGTTGCGAAACTCAATGTCAAGGATACGAAAATCAACAGGACAAAAGCCATTATTACCAGAGGATTATTTAGGATCTCAAAAACAATTATGAGGAACGCCTTAAACGGATGCTGAACAATGTATCAGAATTCTTCTGGATAATTACTCAACGCAACTTCAATTAGGAACAAAAGTCCTGAGAGAATAAACAGTAAGAAATAGATCACTCCGAATGTGATAGCTTTAAAATACCTCATGGCTCCCCCAAAAAAATATACAGGAGATTTTTTAAATATTTTTGCTCAGAAGTGCAGGAGGTTCTTCATTCCAATGGATATATCCGTACTCGGTTCTCAGCTAAGGCCTTTAGTTCATAAAGAAAGCAGCAGATGGTCAAGAAATCTGACTGGACTCTATATATAGCCCTCCCCCCTCGACAACTTGCACCTAAATACCTTTCGCTTGTTAACTGTTACGAATAATAAGAACTGGAATAACGTTGGTTCCTTTCGGATAGATAATTCAAAAAAGGCATGTATCTAAAGACGACAAATAAGCAACAAGGTGAAGTAATTTATGGAGCAAAAAGGTTATGTTGCTGTAATCATGGTGTTAATTGCCTTTTCAGGGGCAGTATTCGCACTTTACATACAGCTTCAGGGAAACTACGCTGAATTAAGCGGCAAATATAACGCCCTTAGAAATTATTACTCTGATCTTCAAAGCGACTATTCTGAATTATCTGACGCCTATGATGAACTAGAACTTGATTTTTCATATTTAAATACCCTTTATGACTCGCTTTCTGATGAGTACGACGAATTATGGAGCAAATATTTAGATCTAGACTTGGAATACGCTTTGACCATCGAAAACTATAACGACCTTATGGACGACTATGACAGTCTTTTGGAAGACTATGAAACTGAAGCAACTTTAAGAATAGGCAGCAGTTTAGCGCAATATTACGATGCTCTGAGAGTCCAATATGGCCCTCAAAGATGGTGGTCTAGAACCCAAGACATGCAGTTTGCTGCCAACTTGGCCCTACATAGTTTAGGCCTTATTCAATGGACTTCGCTTGAAAACAGTTTTTACAGCTACACAGGGCAACACAGCTACGATATGGCTGAGGAAATCATGGACGCCGTTATCGATCTGATAAATGTAAACACGGGACAATCCACAACGGAGCGAATCAGAAGAATCCTTTATTTCATCAACCGAAACATTCATTACGAATACGACTTTGACAATGTCTACTTGGCTCCGCCCGAAACTTTAGTTTTCAAGTCTGGGGACTGCGATGACTTCTCAATACTGGCAGCTGCGCTTTTCGAAGCGGTAGGCATAGACTCTGCGATTGGCGTCTTTAACTATCAACCAGCAGGTGGCGAGACGCAATATCATTGCATGGTCCTCGTCCACCTAAACGATTTAGGCCAAGACGAGTCAGGTGAAGACTATGATTACTGGTATTACACAAGCCTAACCAACATGGGACTAAAGTCTGGAAGATGGGTAATAGTTGAGCCACAATATACAATCGAAAACCAAGGTTCAGACTGGGTTGGACAATGGAACCTGTTAGCCGTAGCACCAGTTGACTACTGAGACAACAATCAACGCTGGTTGAATGAATCTACTTCACTTAATTAAAAACAAAAAATAGGAAGTTGATGTCAACAGCATTACCGATACGTAGGGGTATTCGTAAAGAGTTCCTTAATGACCTTAACTGCACTCTTTGGGTCACGAGTTCTTGTGAAGATTCCTTTTCGATTAAGCGTCGTTCTCCAAGTGCTCTGCCCAACTCTGAAGTCAGCGAAGTTCCAGATGTGCCCGCCTACAACGCAATCCTTTGCCAAAAATACTTTCCAGTAAGTCTTTATTAGCTCTGCTTGGTACTCTTCTGACCACATTTCAGGTGGATCCTTATGAATTCCCTCAATAGCGTCAGCGCCAAACTCGGTTACGATAATCGGTTTGTCAGGAAACTTTTTGTGAATCTCATCCAAAGTTTCGCTTAGCGTCTTTTCAGCCGCTCCTAAATCTCCGCTCAGAGTGTACCAACCAAAATAGAAGTTGTGGCAGAGAACATCGGCCAAGTCAAGACAGACATCACTCATATGTTTGTCAGTGACAAAGGTAATTGGTCTACTTGGATCCGTCTTTTTGGCATCTTCTTTCACTTCTTTGAGAAGAATCCGAAAATCTTCGTAGCTACTGTCGGGCTCATTAAACAGGCTGTACATGATAACTGAAGGGCGGTTTCTGTCCCTTTTTATCGCCTCTCTGGTCATTTGTTTCACTTTTTCAATAATTTCAGGGTCGTCAAACCTTTCGATTGTCCTTCTGAAACCGCAAGTTGGCATCTCAAGAATCACGAGGAACCCGTACTCGTCTGCCAAGTCAAGATGGCTTCTTGAATAAGGATAATGCGAAGTGCGAAATGAATTGCAGCCAAGCTCCTTCATCAAGCCAAAATCCTTCCTCAAAACTGCGCCGTGAACGGCCTTGCCTAGGATTGGGAAGTCTTCGTGCCGGGCACACCCCTTAAGAAAGACTGAGCGACCGTTAAGCAGTATTCTGCCATTTTCTATCTTGACGGTTCTGATGCCAAACCTTGTCTCTTTTCTGTCTATTTCCCTGTCCTCGTAGAATATGCTGGTTCTAAGGGTATACAAGTGGGGCGACTCTGGACTCCAAAACTTTGCACTTTTCAATGTGATCTTCTGGTAAAGAGTCTTCGAGGTGTGCGGAGATGCCATGTAACTAACGCGGCTTTCAGCCACAAGTTCATTTTCGTCAAAAATCTTTAGGGATATCTTACAGAACCGTTCTTTCTCGAATTCGCTGACAGCCTCAATGTCTATGTCAAGTATTCCGTCGGAGTCTTTTATGTTTGTTCGAACCCAGACGTCTTTGATGTAGGTTTTAGAAACCACGAGGACGTAAACCTCTCTGTTGATGCCGCCGTAATGGAAAAAGTCAAAATAGGTTTGGTTCATTCCTTCCCCAGGCGGAACCGTCTTCTTGTTAAGCGTGTCGTCGACCATTACGACAACCACGTTTCTTTCGCCCAGCTTCAACATGCTTTCCACCCTTAACATAAAGGGAGTGAACCCGCCTTCGTGTTCGCCAACGAAAATCCCGTTCACCCAGACCTTGACCTTGTAGTTCACGCCTTCGAAACCTAGAAGAACCAGCCTGTCGCTCCAGCTTTCGGAAGCATAAAACGTTCTTGCGTACCACGCTGTCCCCATGTACCACATGTATTCAGATGACTGCTCATTCCAAGAGGCAGGGGCATAAATTTTGTCCCATCCTTTAAAGGATGTTTGTTCAAACCATTTCTCGTCTTCTCCCTTCTTTTGCGGATCAATCCTAAAATGCCAGAAGCCTGAAAGGTCAACTATTTCGCGGCCTAACTCGGCGTCAAACAACATTATGAAGTCTCCTTAAGGTTAATACAACCATACTTCATACGGCAAGAATATATTAAACTTAACACTCAACTTACCCATAAAACCTTTCCAAGGATCGTTCAACGTCTCAAATTCGCCTTAACTCTTCCAAAAGCCCATCTATGCAGTCTTTAATTGACTTCAAAAAAGGATGTTTGATGTTCTGCGTTTCTTCCAAGTTTTCGAGCCTATCCACCCTAAATGAAATCGGTGGATGAGGATTCCATCCAAGCCAACTGTCAACTCTTGTTGAGTGCATCCTTTCGAGCTGAATCTTGCGGTACCCAATTTTTCTCAGAGCATTTGCCAAAAATTCAGGCTGACCTAATGCAATAGCTGAGTCAAGATCCGCTCTAGCTTCAAAGAACTTCGCAATAAAGTAGATGGCACCTAGTGCAAACATCAAGTAGAAGAAGCCGAAGAAATAGATATACGGCCAGAAGTAGATCCTAAGAATATACTCAGCTGACGTAAGTATGAAGAGCGCCATGGGATCTCTGTTCTTAACATGACTCATCTCGTGTCCAATGACTGAAAAGATCTCGTCTTCACTAAGTTGAACAAGTAAACCAGTTGTTATAAGAACCAAGCCAAACCTTGGGGTGGGACCGGTTGCAGCAGCGTTCGGTATTATGACATTTGACAGCCGAATTTTCGGCACTGACATTTTGAACCTCGAAGCAGCCTTTTCGACAATGCTGTAAACATTTAATGTTTTTGTCACAACATTTTCCGGCTTTATGTTTATTCCGTATTCTCTGAAAGCTTCTTGAGCTATTTGGGCATCAACTGTCTTTCCCAAGGTGTACGTTTTGTTCTGAACCGCCCTCTTGATCTGCATAAGTTTCTCACGAATGTTCCTGTCCCTGAAGATTTCAACCTGTTCCGGCGGGATATGATACTGCAAAATGTAGATATTTGGGTTTGACTTGGTGATGGACCAGTCTCCCATACTTCCAATAATTTTATCGGAGAAAAGAATTATGATAAACTGGAACAAAACCATGATGAACGGAAAATAGATGATCGGAAGATCAAGAACCTCTGTAATGATCACAAAAGCTGCGAAGCTCAAGACAATGGAAATGAGAAAGAAAAAGATCATGTTTCCCATAAAAATTTGCCGAATAACCTTTCTTCGTGTGTCCTCAACTTTTTCTGGAATAACCCTGTTCTCTGGAACCCACGCAAAGTAAAGAGTGTTTCTGCGTACTTTCTCCTCAAACATCTGAATAGAGATAATCAAGTCCTCTCTCAGTCTATTGATAATCTTAGGCGGCAGATTTCCATAAGGGGTTAACCTAACCTCGACGGGATTAGTTGCGGAAATCTCTATGACAATGTGCCACGCGCCTCGCGTGTCGTTAAGCGTAAAAGTGAGTATTTCTTTTCCTTCAGCAACCCATTTTCCAACGTTCGTAAAATGCGAATAGTAAGGAAGGACACACTCTTGGTAAATAAAAACCAGTAAGTCGCTTAGGTATGATGGAGCAACTTCCGTATGTATCGTGAAAGAAATCGGCATTGGATATGAAGGTTCCACAGACATTCTTCTCTGCCATTAATGGTGCAGTCATCTCTTATAAATATGCCTTAACCAAACGGGTATAGCATGATGCAGCTTTTCCAGAACTTAGAATGCGGTGAACACTCATCGATAAGCTTTTTATATTGAAAGCTTGAATTGTGTTACATCAATTAATTCGGCGATCGGCTTATGGAACCAAGTAAGAAACCATTAAACATGTTAACAAGACACATGAATGCGCCAGTTATCATAACCTTAAAGAACGGTATTGAATACAAAGGCACAATGGTTCATTGCGACAGCTACATGAACATAATTCTAGACGCCGCAACAGAACTTTACGATGGCCAGATGCTTGCACACTATGGCGAAATTCTCGTCAGAGGAAACAACATACTTTACATAACGCTTGACGCCTCAACTAAGAAAGAAGCTAGCTAAGTTCAGAATAGTATCTCGTAAATCAGCAATGTCTTGTTTAGATACTTAAATAATGGCTGCATAAGTGCAGAAAGCCCAATTTACGTAGACATCTCTCATTCAGTTAACACTTTAACAAGTAAAAATTGAAATATTATTTTTGTTTATTTCTATATGTGGACGATGACGTAATCGAGGTACTTTGACTCGATGAGAATGATGGCTTTTCCCGCAACTGAGTCCACAACATGGAATTCGTTTGAGTTTATTGGATTCCAGCTTGGCTTTGTTTTTCAAGCATTTTTTCAAGGGTCCATCGTGTTGCTGAGCGAATTTCTCTTTCTCTTTGAGGCGTCAAGTTTCGAATAATGATTTCCTGTAATATATCGTTATCTTTTTTTATTTCATACGAAAACGCTTTTTCAGGAACCAATCTGCCTTGACTCACAAGTTCCTTATCTCTTTCTTGCATTTTGCCCAAGATTTTCTCAATAAGAAACGCGTCGAATGGAGGTGTATTCACATTGAATTTCGCATTCGGCTCTGGAACGATCCTAACTTGATTGTCCTCAACATAAAAGTTAGCCATCAACACTCCAGAATCCGTTTTGAGAGGAATAATTCTAGCCTCCTCTTTTACAGCAGTAACAGGAGGCCTTGGTTCAATTACTTGAGGCGGCTTTGCAATTTCTTCCGCTTTTTTGAAGCTTTTTTCAATTAGCAGCTCGTTAATAAAATCAAGCAGCGCACGTAAGCCTTGAATCTCGGATTCCATGGTTTTTATTCGTTCTTCAAGAAGCTCCCTAAGCTCCGCAACCTTTTTAATTTGTTCATCTTCCAATATTTCCTCACCGTAGGAGAACGCAATAGTTTCAATTATCTTTATTCGCGGATTCTTTAAAAGGCTTTTTTCTGAATTCACCAGATGATTTACCAATAACGACGATATAAATGAAACTTTTACTTCAACAGTAGCGATAACCTTTTTTGGCTATCCGAACATAAGATATATTTGGTGCAAAGCATGCAGGTTAGCGTATATATCTTTGTCCAAGTGGAAAAAGGCGAACCATGGCAAATCGCGTCTGAGATTTCGAAAATACAAGGCGTTAAAACAGCGCACACTGTAACTGGTCAATATGACATCATCATCTTTGCTGAACTAGACGGATTAGACACGCTTAAGGAAACAGTAAGGCAAATTCAAAAAATAGAAGGAGTACAACACACCCAAACAGCGGTGTGCATTCCATAAAATGGAACGCAAACTATATTTTCAACCGTCCCTTTCTTATTTTTAGGATGGAAAATGGCTGTTTTGGAAACGTATAGAAGCCGACTTTATCGTAGAAGCCGAAGTGAAAGAGTTGTCGCGGTTTATGAGAATGCGCTGCGCCTTTTCCTTGGGCATAAGGGGTTAGATGCGGAGGCCTTAGCAGAGAAGGTTAAGGATGGAAGTCTTGATCCAGTTCAGGAGTTGAATCTTTGGCTGGACGTTCTCAGTGAAAGGAAGGTAGCTCCGTCGACAATGAAAAATTATTTTATGCTGTAAAGAAGTTTGTTGAGGTTGTGGCTCCAGATTCAGAGTTTAAGTGGAAACGTGTGGAGCTTCCTAAAATATGGATAGTTGAGCAGGATCGGATACCGACGAAGAGAGAACTTAGGGAAGTCCTTAACCATGCGAACCTTGAGGATAGGGTTATTGCATTAGTGGCTGCGTCTTCTGGAGTCAGAGAAGGAACGCTGGCCAAGCTTTCTGTCGAAGACGTGGACTTTAACAGTTACAGCGACGTCGCTGTGGTAACTGTGAAGCCAGAGGTATCTAAAGGCAAGGTGGGGCACGTCACGTTCATAACGCCAGAAGCCAGAAATGTTTTGCTTCAATACTTGAACTTGAGGAAGCGCAGGGGAGAGGTGTTGACCGAGAAAAGTCCTCTCCTAAGAAGCAGAACTGGAAACTGCTATACTCCGACTGGAATACGGATTAGGTGGCTTCGGCTACTCAAGAATGCGGACAAGGCTGAAAGGGAACGTAAATATTTTAGCTTGCACTTTCACACTTTAAGGAAGTTCTTTCGGACAAGCTTAGAACTTGCTGGCGTAAGCAAAGCATTCACAGAAAGGTTTTTGGGACACAAGCCATACCTTGATCAGGCATATTTTAAGCCTCAGCTTGACATGTTGCTCACGGAATATCGCAAGGCAATCCCGCACTTAACCATTGTTGAACAGGCTGCGGAGTATGAGGAGATGCGGAAGAAACAGCTCATAGACACGGCTAGGCTCCTAGGATTCGGGGATGAACGTATTAGGCGACTAGAAGAAGTCTTGGCTAGAGCGAAAAACGTGGATGAAGCCATAGAAGAATTCAAGAAACTCAGAGAGGAACCTGGAGACCCACCCAAACCGAACAGCGTCAAGATCGTCCGCGGAGAAAAAGAACTGATCAAGCATCTGGAACAAGGCTGGCTCCTAATAAAAGAACTGAACCACGACAAGTACGTAGTTACCAGTTAGGCGAGAAGGACAACAACAAATTCGTGGAAAGCGCGACAAACAGGTTGTTATGACGAGATCCGGGTTATCCTAGATTTCTACCGTCGATCTCTCAATGTTCTGTGTCTGCTGTCTGCGTTCTGGCAGTTGCGAGTAGTTTCCGTCAGCGGTTCTGTAAGCCGCCAGTCTGCCAACGGTTTCCCACCGCTCTCCTGAAGGGTGGCGGATCTGCACCGTGATAACTTCAGCTGTTGGATCAGACTTCCCCTGCCAAACCGCCAAGGATAGGTAATCTCCGTTTGGCAGCCTTGTTCTCATGCTTGCCTTAGGTTGAGGTCGAACAGACACAAACTTCACCATCCAACGAATCAACCTGACAATTGGCTTTAGAAGGTATTATTTTTTGTGCACAAAGGTTTCATGTTGACTTGCCTGTGGAGCCCTAGGTTTTTTCTTCAAGGCTTTTCCACGCCAAGAAATCGTCAAGAATGTGTGAGAGTGCTTCTTCCTTTCTTGAGTACGCGATCTCCTCAAGCAAGGCGATTAACTTGTTGATTGTGTCCCGGTAAACTTTATGAACGGGTCTCAGCCGCCACTCCATGATTTCGTGGAACAGCGAAGCCCAAGCCTCATCCTCGCCTTCATCATAAATCATAATCACCCCTTCTTCAGCAATGATTCTTGCATGCTCTTTAGAGTCGTTGCTGGGCAACCACACGGCTTTAAGCGGAACGCCTAACCGAGACAGCAAACAATTCATTTTATCTTCAACATTCACCTTTTTTTCTCCCCACTCAAACTGGTCTCCAAGAAGCGGGCTCTAGCTTCGCAAGTTTGTCGTACTTGCCAATGTCCAAGCCTAGCTTTTGGGCGAACTCCACCATGTCGTCGAACTCTTTTGTTTTTTCCAGCTGCTTCTCAAGCTTGTCGAGTTCCGCCACCATTTTATTGTGCCGTTTCTTCAGGGCTTCGTAGTCAACGGGGTTTACGGCTTCTCCCTTTTCGCCCGTTGTTTCTGTCATGCTGTGTCGAATCAGTTCGTCCACCTTTGCTGAGACACTTACGCCTAGACCGGCGCAGACTTGCTTGAACTTCTGGTACTGCTCGTGGTCAAGGGACAACGTGACTGGACGCTTCACTTTGCATCGCCTCCACAATAGAAATATACGTATTTATTGCAGAATACGCCCCCACCCCCCTCCATGAATATATAATATACTTTTATTAGTGCACATTTTTCTGGGTTTTTAGGAGCCTATATTTAGGGGCAGAGGGGGATGGTCTGAAAGAAGCCTAAAACGGGCTTCTTTCGTTTCGTTTAACTTGCGTTAACAGAAATTAACAAAAACCTTTTAAGATCCATATATGTAGGCTAAAATTTTTTTTAAACAACCGAAGGCTAGATAATAGGAAGCCTTTTCAAGGTTCTTTCCCGTATCCAAAATTGAAAAATGCTTAGATCTAAGCATTTTCTTCCCGTCAATGTCGGCATTTTCATACGTGAAATTACCGACGACGATGATTACCGGTTTTCTCGGCAACATTTTCTTCAAAAAAACAAAGGGGCAAGAAAGGTCTGGGTTCAGAACTCGCATACACGCATCTCTGGAAGACTACAATTTGATTAATCTTCAAGCCTTAGCTGCCTCCCTCTTCGTCTTCATCGTCTGCTCAAGTTCCGTCATGATTAGCTTAAACTCTCTGCTTTCCTTGATGACGCGGATAAATGCGTTTACTCCTCCAATCCTTAACAAAAGGTAGCTCAGCACCCACACTGTTAGGGTTCCAATCACACTGCCCACAACTATGCTTAATACAACACTCCAATCAAGCAATCATTCCCACTCCCACTTAGGTCCTCACTCTCCAACCCATTTCAGTAGTTGCCAAAATGAAAGCAAATTCTGCATGTTTCTTACTCACGGAAAATATCGCACCGTCACTTTAGGGATAAGTGGTAGGGTTTCATGTTCTGTTTCGGTCTTCAGAGCGAATGTTGTGCTTGGTTCTTCCAGTTCTCTTACGCATCCTGGATCCGGCGCCAAATAGTCTCTGTAGTAGGCGTAT
>Ga0272448_1004936_pt1 | contig 14938 bp, 13 predicted proteins | sample YNPCB0191_FD_202220 | JGI IMG/M metagenome (GOLD analysis project Ga0272448, IMG submission 202220) | Hot spring sediment microbial communities from Yellowstone National Park, WY, United States - YNP-CB-019-1 | ecosystem: Environmental > Aquatic > Thermal springs > Hot (42-90C) > Sediment...
CTCACAAATCACAAATACCAAACCACAGAGCTCAGAGCCCAGCGCCCAAATCTAAAATCAAAAATCTCAAATCACAAATCACAAATCACAATTTAATTATCTTTCTTCCTCAGAATATAAGGGCTCAAAGAAAAAACCCTAAAACTCTGCAACTCTGGAACACTGGAACATTGGAACTTTGGAACATTGGAACACTGGAACTTTGGAACATTGGAACACTGGAACTCTGGAACATTGGAACCCTGGAACCTTGAAACCTTGGAACCCTGGAACCCTGGAACTTTTAAACCCTGGAACCTTGAAACCCTGTACCCTCATTAGTGTGAACTCAGAAATATATTAATTGAAAATATTTATCTTCCAATTTAATACTCCCCTGAATTAAGACCACTTGTTAAGTTTAAATTTGTTAATTTTAAACCAGTGTATTATGAAAACACAAAGATAAAAACATTAGCTTCGTTGCGCTCGGGCAGCAAGCTTCCCTCGGTTCAAGTGATTTTAAGGCGAAAGTAGCCATTGAAGCATTGCAGGAACGGGAATCTAAAAGTGAGCTTTCCAGGAAGTATGGTATCCATCCCAATATGATATCACGCTAAAAGAAGTAGTTTTTGGATCAGGCACCGGAATTTTTTGACACACCTGGCCAGGATAAGAAAGAAGAGGTTGATATTGGGAAATTATATGCAAAGATCGGGCAATTACAGATGGAGCGGAAGTTTTAAAAAAAAACTTAAAGAAGTTGTATATGTAAATGAGCGAACTTGTATGATTAACCGTAACAGGGCAGACAGCTTGCCTGGCATGAATGGATTGAGTTTCTTATAAAGGAAGAGGTAGAGATAGCATGGATGGCAAAGGCAGATCCATTGATAACATCTTTATCGAAAGGTTCTGACGTTCCGTAAAATATGACTATGTTTACATTAAAGCTTCTTCCAATGGGCTGGAAATTTATCAAGGTCTAAAAAAGTACATTGATTACTACAATAACCGGCTATGTCATCAGGTTATTGGTCGAAAGTATCTGGCAAGCCTCTATAAGTCCGTGGTGTAATGTTAACAGAAATTGAAGATGATAACAAAAGAAAAAAGTAGGTAAAAAAAGAAAATGTGTTAATAACCAGAATAACTCTTCGAGTTATTTCCGGTTATTAACACATATTTATCATAATAAAAAAGCTTATATTTATGTAACCCATGGTTGAAATAAGGGGAGCATTAAAAACAGTGTCATGCTTTAACTATTATTTTTTAAGAATAGTATCAATATTAAAGGTTCTCATGCTTATATACGTTTGTGCATAATACGAGGATTAAAAATATGGGTATAAAAAATAAAAATTTGCCAATAATTTTAAACAATAAACGAGAAGCAATAAATAAGATTAAACATAAGTTTATTGTTTCATGCCAGGCAGAAGAAGGGTCACCATTTAATACACCCGAGGGAGTAGCTAATTTTGCCATTGCAGCTAAAATGGGCGGTGCAGGAGGTATCAGAAGCGAAGGGGTTGAAAAAACAAAACTTATCAGAAGCTTAATTAATTTACCTTTAATTGGGTTGATTAAAAATAAATATCCTGATGGTTTTGTAAGGATTACGCGAACATTTGAAGAGGTTAAGAAGATACTTGATACCGGTATAGACATAGTTGCCATTGATGGTACATCACGAGTTGTAGATGGCTATAGCGGACCTGAATTTATTGAGTCTTGCAGAATAAAATTTCCTGGAATTTGTATATTAGCAGATATAAGCACCCTTGATGATGCAGCTAGCTGCATTGATAGTGGCGCTGACGCAATCTCAACCTGTTTAAGAGGTTTTACACCGGACACAGAAAAAGTCATTAAAGGTAAGGTTGATATTGACTTTATAAGGAAATTGGTTTCAAGACATCATGGCTTTCCTATACTGGCTGAAGGATTAATTAATACACCTGCTGAAGCAAAAAAAATATCTAAGCTTGGTGTATGGTCGATAGTTGTCGGAACAGCCATAACAAGACCACATAAAGTAACAGAATGGTATGTTAATGCATTGGAATGGTAAAAACAAAAAAAAAAATTATGAATATAAAGCTTTCAAATAACAGAACTATAGGCGACGGAGCTCCCGTATACATTATTGCAGAAATAGGGATAAATCATAATGGTAATTTTGAACTGGCAAAGAAAATGATAAAAGTAGCAGCCGAAACAGGTGTAGATGCCGTCAAATTTCAAAAGAGAACCCTAAATGAAATGTATATAAAGAGTTTTCTTGAGCAACCATATACAAAATATTACTCATTTGGAGTTACATATGGTGAGCATAAGAAATTTCTGGAATTTTCTGATGAACAGTTTTTAGAGTTACGTGATTATGCAAGAAGCAATAATGTTGATTTTATTGTAAGCGGTTTTGATTTCACGAGTTTTGATTTTATTGAAAAACATCTTGACGTAAAAATTCATAAAATTGCCTCACCTTTTATAAATCATTATCCACTTCTAAAGAAAGTAGGAAATTACGGTAAACCTATAATTTTATCAACCGGGATGCACTCATTCGCAGAAGTTAAAGATGCTATAAATTTTTTAAGAACAATAAATGATCAAATAATATTGCTTCAGGCAACAACACTCTATCCTTGCCCTGATGAATTAGCGAATCTCAATGTAATTAAAACATATAAATATGAGCTTAATGTTTTGGTGGGTTATTCCTCTCACGACAAAGGAGTTATTTTGCCAGCGGCCTCCGTTGCTCTTGGAGCTTGCATAATTGAAAAACATTTTACCCTTGATCGTACCATGAAAGGACCTGACCATGCTGCCTCTGTTGAACCACGAGGTATGGAACTAATTGTAAAATATGCGCATAGTGTCGAAAGAGGCCTGGGTGACGGGCAAAAGACAATTATAGAGGGGGAAATGGAGGCGCGAATAAAATATGGTGTGTCAATCGTTTCCGCCACGAATATTAAAAGAGGGCAAGTTATAAAGGAAGAAGATATTACCGTTAAATGTCCGGGAGGTGGCATTTCTCCTGTGCATTTTTGGGAATGTATTGGCAAAAAAGCAAAAAGGAATATCTATCAAGACGAAATAATTAATGAAGACGATATTGAATAGTACTGAATTAAAAACAAAGGCATCAAAGATTAAATATTTTTTTGCCGATGTAGATGGTACACTTACAGATGGTTGTACATACTATTCATCCAAAGGTGAAGAGTTGAAAAAATTTAGCCATATTGATGGTACGGGATTTTTCCTTTTGAAACAGGCGGGTATAATTCCTGGTATAATAACTGGAGAAAATTCAGAGATTGTTTTACGAAGAGCAGAAAAACTGCAGCTTGAATTTTGCTTTATTGATATAAAGGATAAATATGCATTTATTAAACAGTTTGCTAAAGAAAAAAACTGTGAACTCATAAATTTCGCATACATTGGCGATGACATTAACGATTTCGAATTATTAAAGAATGTTGGTATGTCATTTGCTCCAGGCAATGCAAGACCGGAAATAAAGAAACAGGTGGATATTTGTTGTCATGCTTTTGGTGGTTATGGAGCTTACCGAGAAGCTGTTGATTATTTACTTAAGCTAAAATCATTTAAACTCTATGAAGTCTCTATCAAAAGAGATTGGCACTAAAATGAAAACTTTATTTTTAATAACAGCGCGTGGAGGAAGCAAAGGAATACCAGGAAAGAACATTAAATTGCTAGCAGGAAAACCTCTATTACTATATTCACTTGAGTATGCCAGGATTTTTGCAGATGACAAAGACATCTGTCTTTCAACTGATAGCATCGATATTATAAAGGTAGCTGAACAAATAGGTTATAAAACTCCATTTTTAAGACCAAAACATCTTTCTAAAGATGATTCAGGCTCATATGAAGTTATAGTACATGCAGTTGAGTTTTATAAAAAAAATAATATAAATTATGATGTAGTAGTACTACTTCAGCCAACCTCGCCATTAAGATTAAAAAAACACCTTGAAGAAGCTTTTGAACTATATAATACAGATATAGACATGGTGGTTTCAGTTGTTGAAACAACTTTATATAATTATTATAAAGAAATTGATAATTTCCTTGTACCATTTGATGAAATATATCAAAGACGCCAGGATGCCCCACTCTTATACAAGCATAACGGTTCTATTTACATCATTAATACAGATTCTCTACTTAAAAAGAAGTCATTTAAGGATTTTCACAAAGTACGTAAGTACGTTATGCCTGAGGATTATTCCATAGACATTGATACTCTAAATGATTGGAACAGAATAGAATGTTTAATTAAGGAAATGGGCGGAAAAATTGATTTTAATATCACATAAAAATAAAATTGTTATTATAAAAAAACCTCATTTTGTCAAAATATTTTATGTTTATCCAGTACTGTTTGCAAAAAAATGTATTCTGATGAAACATTAAATAGATCTAGGCTGTCCATAGTTTTAAAACAGTCGTTTCAGAAGAACTAACGCTTAATGATATTCATCAGGTTAGTTGGTATGATTTTATTTCCAATGTAAAGGAAATGCAATGCAGAAATACCTGTGATCTCATGGAAAAATTCACGGAACTGTTGAAAGAAAGTATTAGGTAACGTTTTCGCTCTGATGTGCCGGTAGGTTTCAATGTGAGCGGCGGGCCTGATTCTTCAACATTACGGGGAATTATTCATAATGAATATCCTGTCAATACTGATATTGAGGCATTTACATTCTATACAGGCCACCCTGATTATGATTAATTACCATGGGTAGAACAACTGATAAAAACAACCGGCAATCATTTGAATAAGATATTGTTAAAGCAGGATTATGTCCTCGTACTTACTGAAAATGTAAGCTTATACGAAGACAAGCCTTTTGGCGGTTTCCCTGCACTTGCTTACAGGCTCATCTTGGAGAAAGCAAGAAATAAAGGAATAATTCTTTTGCTTGATGGCAAGCGTATGGAAGGGGCTTGTGCAGGGTACTATTATTATCATAATGATACAAATTTTACAATTTAAGGGACAAGAACGTCTTCTTTAAGGCCGGATGTATTAAAGCTGAATTTTAGTGAGCTTGCCGGAAAGGAGACCTATCCTACACCTTTTGATAACAAATTGATTAATCTTAAGTACCACGACCCTTTTTACACTCAAATTTCAAGAGCATTAAGGTTTAATGATCGTATAAGTATGATGCACAGTACCGAGTTTAAGGAACCGTTTCATGATTACCGACTGATTGAGATTGCTTTCGCACAACGCAAAGAAACAAAATTTAATAACAGTTTAAGCAAATGGTTGTTACGCGATATTGTAAAAAATATGCTTGGTGACAATATTTCTCTTGCTCCGTAACGTCCGTTGCAAAAACCACAACGTAAATGGATTGGCGGCGAATAGAAACAATGGTGTGAGGAATCAATAATTAAATTTACTTCTTTTGACTTTGTTGAACCTGAGAAAGTGAAGAAAATATGGAATATTTATAAGGAAGGACATAATGATAACAGTTTTTATATATGGCAGTGGATTAATCTCGAAAAACTGGGTTAATTGACAATTGGCTCTCCTTTTTATTTAAATTCAGATTTCACAGAAATTCTTATTTTATTAAAAACAATTTATTTTTATGCACCTGAATCATATTTTCTATATACACAGTAACATAACTTATTTAGCTTCATTATCAATAATTGAAGAATTAGAACTGCGCGAACCAATACTACTTTTCGGGAGAGGCTATACCAATGATTCCATAAAAAATAATTATACTAAGATTGTATTAGACGAATACATAGACACTTTGAATGATGTTCCATCTTCAGGAAGTGCATGGTTGATCTTTAAATACGCCATATCAATAAGATACCTTAAACAGTTAATTACGAAATATGGCAAAAATGGTTACATATGTTATCTTCCTCATGTTAAGAATTTTTTGATGCAATATTTTGTGATGCACAAAGCATGTAAGCATTTCTGTATTATTGAGGATGGACTTCTAAGTTATTCTAATACCATCGCTTTTATTAAACAAACTAATCGAAAATATACCAGTACGATATCTGGAAGGATTTTACGCTTTTTAAAATATTTTAATCATTTAAACTCTTCATCAGTATATTTTCCAATCAAAGCTAATTTAGTCGGAGTATATCTCTTTTATGATTCACAGGATAAAAATAGGGATATTAAGCCCAAGATTCTAAGCTGGCCAAAACTTAACATTGAATTACCTGACTATAGCAATAGAAAAATATTTATTATTGACAACCTGGATAGTAATAACTTTTTAGACAAAAAAAATTATTTGTCTGTTTATAGAAGTATTTTTAAAGAATTCTATCAGATGGAATTATTTATAAAATTTCATCCAGCAAATAAACCATCATTGGCAGTTATTAATTTGCTCGATGAACAAAGAATAAATTATCGAATAATCCCACCAAACATACCATTAGAGTTAGTTTTTTTAAAATCAAAATCTCTAAAAATTTACGGCCTATTCTCATCACTTTTATTTTACGCCGCAATAATGGGTCATGAATCAGTTTCATTTGCAAAGCATGCTGATCTATTTGATGAGCGTATTAGTCCAATGATGAAAAAACTAATGCCTGCTGTATTTTTTGAAAAAGTCAACTTAAAATGAGCATCAAAAAAAGAATAAAATACTATATAATTAGAAAACTTATTTCTTATTACAACCATTTAAAAGCTATTTCTCAAAAGGAAGAATACAATTCGTAACGAAATAAGTGTAATATTGCAGATTCCTTCAAATTTATCGGAGAAGGAATTAAGTTATATGATGAGGGTGAAATAATCCTTGGTGAAAATTCTTACATTGGGCAGTTTTCGTTTTTACAAGCTGCACGAGATTGTAAGATTAATATTGGAAAAAATTATGCAATAAGCCATAATGTGAAGATTTACACTACTAGTTATAAATCAGATCAGGATTTCAATAATTCCAATTGAGTGGTCTATAATGATAATGTGATTATCGGTAATGATGTCTGGATTGGAGTTAATATTCTAATTAAACCAGGGTGTAAGATTGGAGATAATGCTATTATAGGAGCTAATTCGGTAGTCACTAAAGACATACCTCCATTTGCAATTATTGGTGGAGTGCCATCTAGCATAATTCGATTGAAAAAGATTCCTGATGTTTAGAAAGCTTACTTCGGCTACCTTAATTTATGCGCTTGGGCCTCAATTACCTAAGTTGGTTAGTATTTTTATGCTTCCAATCCTTACAAATTATCTTACCCCACAGGATTATGGAATAAATGGTATAATTCTTGCATATGTTGGCGCATTTGACGCATTTAAAGACCTTGGGTTAAAAGTTATACTCACAAATTCCTTCTTTAAATATCCGTTAAAATATAAATTTATCTGGGAGCGAATACATGGTTTTGTTCAAATTTGGTCGCCATTGTATGGATTACTTTTAGTTCCTCTTATAATTTCAGTTACACCTGAGTTTGCAAAAAAAGACCTTGTTTACATTATTATTTGTATTATTATACCAATAATGTTTTTCGATCCTGTTTCAATCCTTGGAAGACAATACTTTCAACTTAATAAAAAGCCTGCATCATTTGTTTCTATTGCTGTTATTAGCAGTTTTACCGCAATTGCTATAAATTACATAACTATTGTAAATCTCCGATTGGGTTATCTTGGTTTTTTAATAGGTGCATTATCTTCGAGTTCAATAACATTTATCTTTTACTTTTATCTTATATATTTTAGACTAAAACTACTACCTTCTCTCAAATTTTCGTTAAAATGGTTAAAAAGAAATCTTGCTATCGCATTACCTACTATACCCCATTATTATGCAGGGTATGTTTTAAATATTTCCGATAGGGTTTTATTGGATTTTTTTAAAGTTTCTATTAATGAAATAGGTCTTTATTCCTTTGCATATAGTATCGGGTCTTATTTTTCAATCATAGGAAAAAGCTTTCAGCAAGCGAGTGGACCATATTATATGGAATTATATAAACTTGAAAGTAGTAATGGAGACATCAAGGCACGCTCTATTTCATATATTATGCAGTCAGGTTTACTTATTATTGCCTTCTTTATATGTTTATGGATGAAAGAACTTATTACTTTCTTAGCTAGAAATGAAGGTCTCAAAAATTCTTACTATCTAGCAATCCCAATTGTAATGTCCTATACATATTATCCTTCTTATTTATTTAACAGTATGAAGATTTGGTATACCGAGAAAACAAATATATTGATGAAAATTAGTGTAGCTTCAGCGATTATTTCAATTAGTTTAAATTTGTTACTTATTCCAAAATTTGGTATTGTCGGTGCAGCGCTAACTAATTATATATCATTTATGTTCATGGGATTTGGAGGCTATTTATATCCTAGCATCCGTAAAGAGTTTAAGGTAAAGTATTACGGTGGTATTTGGTTTGTAATTATAACTATTACAACACTTACTTGCTTTATTATTAAAGATATTCCTATTTCAATGAAATTTTTTATAAGTGTTATACTTGCATTTCTAGTTGGTTTTGTATTTATTTTCAGGAAAAAGGTTTTATTGCTATTTTATCATAAAATTTGAATTTGATCTTATTTACTATCATAAAAGCATTAAGTTTTTAATTTATGCTAATCCAGCCGCTGGTTTCTGTTATAATGCCGGTTTATAACACGGATAAATTCATTGCCAATGCATTGGATAGTATTCTTAAACAAACATACAGTAATCTTCAAATTTTGATATCAGATGACGGATCTTCTGATAAAAGCAAAGAAATTATTAACTCTTACATAGATAAAAGAATACAATTTATTCACAATGACCGCAATATTGGGTATCTTAAAACTTGTAACAAGTTATTCGAATTTGTAAAAGGAGAATTTATCGCATTTCAAGATTCTGATGATTGGTCCTATCCCACGAGAATAGAGAAAATAATGGATGTTTTATTAAATGATAATGAAATAGCATTATGTGGTTGTAACTTCATCAGAATTGATAAAGCAAATAATAAAGTAATAACTATTTCAGATTATCCCACAACTGACTACTTTATAAAAGAATATATTGACGTACATAAAGAATTACCTTTTTGTGGAGCTTCTGTTATTTTAAGAAAAAATGTATACAATGAAATAGGAGGTTATAAATTGTTCTATGATCGACTTGGATATGAAGATAGCGACTGGTTTCTTAGAATAAATGAAAGGTTTAAAACTGCAAATATTTCATTACCACTTTACGTATATAATTATTTTCCGAATTCTGTATCTCGAAGTGAAATTTTAAATAATTATAAGAAGTTTTATATTAAAGACATAGCATGGTTTTTAAAAAATCAACGCATGAAATATGGAGAAGATGCTCTTGAAAACAATAACTATTTAAATGAGTTTCAAGATTATCTTGAATACCTGCGGAAATCTTTTATGAAAAATAGATATTTTGTCTACAAAAAAGTAATATACAATCATTTAAGTAATCAAAACACTTCATTTGCCTCAGAAATATTAAAAGAAGGCATCTTAAAAAAAGAATTAAAATTTTTACAATTTTGTTACCTTAAATATAGAATTTTTAGGACAAAAATTAAAATTATTTTAAAAAGAAAATAAATGATTATAGATATTATAATAGCCACCTATAATAGGCATAAAAAGGTTCTTGAATTAGTAAATCAAATATTAAATTATTTTAGTGGACTAAATAAAATAATTATTGTCGATTCTTCAGATTCGGAAAATCAATATCTGAAATCTAATCCAAACATAATTTATATACGTTCATCACACCGAAATCAGCCATATCAAAGATACATTGGCTATCTATTATCAAAAAAAGAAATATTGCTTTTTATTGATGATGATGTAGAAATAACTGATAAGCAAACAATTTATAAATTAATAAAAAAATTTGAGGATATTAATATTTCGGGTTTAGCTCTTCGTATTGAAAATAAGCATAGTGACACACTTCTTTCAAGAATTCCTGGAACCCAATTATTTAAAAAAAGAAATGTTTTCTGGCAAATAAAGGGTTTCTTAAGTGGATATCCCCTTTTGCCCGTTGGAAAATTTGGACTTTGCGGTAATAGAGGAATATATCCAAGAAATGAGGATCGTATAGAATATATAAATGGAGCAGCATTTGCCGCCAGACGCTCGGCTATGTTTCAGAACTTCAATTTCCAGCTATTTGACATTTTTGAAAAGGGTTTAGGTATGGGAGAGGATGCAATAATTGGTTATAGTTTATCAAAACAAGGAAAGCTGATCTATTATGATGAACTGGTGTTCCTTCATAATGACCAGAAAGACAGCACTTACATAATCAATATAGAAGCATTCGCCAAAAGGGTTGCCTTTTCGAGACTTTACCTTTCACTTGAAAAATGCAGACTTGATAATAGACGTTTAATTATTGCCCGGCTGCATTATCATTACTATATGTTCTGGCGTTTAACTGGTTTAGTTTTGAATTATTTAATAAATATGAATAAAGTCAGATTACAAATGCTTAAGGGTACATTTAAGGGATGGATTCTTGCAACAAAATTCAAGTTTGATAGGCAGAATATGAAGTTCAAATACTGGCATGATGAGGCTGTAAAAGACTTATCAACAAAAATAGAACATTCATAAGCTTAATGGAAAATCTTTTTCAAGAAACGACCTACAAACTAAGCAGAACCAGGAACTTCCTTCTGATGGCTCTTTTTGCTCTGGCAACACTTGCCATTTTTGACATTGGTTCTGTTTCAGCATCTTTTGTATTCGGGGCTGTTTTGATTTTACTTTCATTAAAAGATTTCAATTTTTACTTTAAGCCCCGGGGACTTACCAGATTATTACTACTGTTTGTAGTTGTTGCTTTAATCGGGCTGGTTTTTACTGAAGTTCCGGCTACAAAGACAACTCCAATAAGGGTATTACAACTCATTTACTGGTTCCTCCTGACGGTTTTTGTTTATAATACCTATGAGTATATCGACAAAATACTACTATCAAAGGTAGTTTTTTTTGCGGCTTTGCTGTTTATAACGCTTGACGTTACATTTATGGATATATCACAGAATGCTGTTGCGTTTACCGTTATAATAATGGGCCCTCTTGGATATTATTTTCTGAAAAAGTACTTATTTAAAGTTGCTTATGCAATATTGCTAGTGCTTCTGATACTTTTTAATGGTTCAAGAACAGGAGCAATACTTGCATTTTTACAGACTGTCTTATTTTTCTTTCTTTTTACACCTGTTTTGCAAAAATATGTAAAGTTATTACTTTTTTCTCTTATTTTTTTTGCGATCAGTCTTAATCTAAACCCATTAAGAACATCTTTAGGAAAATTTGTTTACCCAATCAACCAAAGAGTTGGTGAACTTTTAATAAATCCCGACTATGTTTTCCGTAACGACATGTCATGGTTACAGCGTAAAGCGCAAGTAAACAAGGGATTGCAAATATTCAAATTACATCCGTTAACTGGTATAGGAATCTTTAATTTCCCACAATATGAAATGGATATTGATATATCTAATATTGAAACGACCAGAACTTTAAGGAATATTGAAAATCGTTCGGCCCACAATACATATATTGCTCTTCTTGCTGAAACAGGTTTACCAGGTCTTTCATTGGTAATTATTATTTTTTTATCAGCCTTATTGCCATTTATTAAACAATTGAATAAACTAGGAAGTACATTTGAGGGCTGTGTTTTCATATCTTTTATTGGTCTATTGGCATACTTCTACAATATTTCAGCTTTTTATGGTTCATCGTCCTGGTTGATATACGGCCTTATAACTGGTTCAGCAAATTTTATTAAATTTAAAAATTACCATTGAACAAAAGGCATGAAGTTAGCTTTTTATTATCATATTACAATATGTAAGAAAGGTGAAAATTTATATACTCCCGGTTACCTTGGAGTATTTATTGATTCGCTTGCTAAAGAAATTGACGAGCTTTACTTGCTTATGCACCAAGCAAATCAATGGGAAATAGAAGAAGCTGATTATAAATTAAAAAACAGAAATATATACTGGATTAATCTTGGTTATAAATCCCCTGCATGGCACAGGGCCATTTTTCATAAAAAAATTCTTAAATCTAAACTTAAAAAAATTGAAAGCTGTGATGCACTAATTGTACGTAGCCCTACTCCTTTGGCGCCTTACTTTCCTAAATATCTGAATAAACCAAAACTTATCTTTATGATTGTTGGCGATTACCTGGAATCAGTGGAACAATGGAAAATTAAAAATATTAGGGAATGGTTTGAACTTCAATATTTAAGATATAATGACTTCCTTTTCAGGAAGGCAATGAAAATAACTGATATAATGGTTAACTCGCCGGTATTGTTTAATAAATATAAAAACATTGCCAAATCCATTCATCAAATAAAAACTACAACCTTGTCATTAGGAGATTTTTATAAACGGGCTGATACTTGCCAAAATAATGTAGTAGAATTAGTGTTTACGGGTCGTATTGATCCTTTAAAAGGTTTATTTGAACTTGTGGAGGCTGTTGCTTCTTTAAGAAAAGATAATTTAAATATTCGGCTGAATATTACTGGTTGGGAATCTGATGAGCGCAAACCTATTGAGAATGAGCTTAAAGCCAAATTAAACCAGTTGGGGATAAATGAATTTGTTATTTTTCATGGTAGAAAGTCGATAGGGCCAGAGCTGAATGCGATGTACAGGATGGGAGATATATATGTACTGCCCTCATATGAAGAAGGTTTCCCAAGAACAATATGGGAAGCAATGGCAAATGGCTTGCCGGTAATAACTACAGATGTTGGCGGAATACCATCATATCTGACGCATCTTGAAAATGCTTATATAATTAAACCTAAAATATCAGATTTGATTGTTGATGGTGTAAAACGAATAGTTTCGGATAAAGAGTTAAGACAAAAGCTTATCCATAACGGCTATAAAATTGCATCTGAAAACATACTTGAGAATCAAACATCAAAAATGCTTGAAATAATTAAAAAGTTAACACATGAATAAATTTTACAGGCTTTTTCGTTACGACTGGCCAATGCATTTTGTTTTGCTATTTACAAACTGGCTCCCAGATAATATTTTATTTTTACGCTTACGTGGAATATTAGCAAAGCATTTCTTTAAAAAATGCGGTAAGAACTTATTAATTGGAAGAAACAATGTATTTTATGCTTCATATGATATATCAATTGGCGACAATGTTTACATTGCATATGGTAATTGGTTTAATGGCTCTGGTGGCATATCAATAGGTGACGAAGTAATTTTCGGGCCTAAATCCATAATTGTAACAAGCAATCATACACTTAAAGAAGGTTCATTTCGTTATGGTGCTCCAATAATTAAGCCAATAGTAATAGGAAAAGGTACTTGGATTGGAGGCAATTGTTCTATATTGGCTGGAGTGATCATTGGTTCATGTAGTGTAATTGGTTCAAATTCGGTTGTAAACAAGAATATACCAGATAATGTATTAGCAGCAGGAAACCCAGCAGAAATTAAAAAGAAAATAAAATGATAAAGATACTTTATATAGGCTCCTTTTTATCAAATAAATACGGGACTAAAGACCTTATTGAAAAAATTTCTGATAATTTAAAAAAAGAGCGTATAATTGTTCGTTTGGTCTCTAATAAAAATAGTAGAATTTTAAGGATTATTGACATAATTATCACTATCTTGTTTGCTTCAGAAAAGATAATTGTGTTTAATGTTTTCAGTGGTAAATCATTTTTAATTACTCTCCTAGGCAGTTTTGTAGCTAAACTAAGAAGAAAAAAAATTTTCCTTTCATTACATGGTGGAGCATTACCAGAATTTTATAAAAAAAGAGAAAAAATTGTACTAATTACATTGAAAATGGCTTCCGTCATAATGTCGCCATCTCTTTATTTAAAGCATTTTTTTGAAAGCAAAGGTTTTATAGTAAATTACCTGCCAAATTCTATTAAATTAAATAATTTCCCATATAAAAGAAATTCTTATAAACGCTATAGCATCTTATGGGTAAGAGCATTTACTGATATTTATAATCCAGAAATCGCAATAAAAGCGTTAAAAATTGTACAAAATAAATACCCCTATACTACATTGACAATGATTGGACCCGACAAAGGTAATTTAAAAAAAATGATTAATTTAATTATGGAACTTGATTTAAAAGATACTGTAAAAATTATTGGACCAGTTATAAATGAAAAATTACATACTTATTATCATAAGCACGAAGTATATATTAATACAACCTCCTATGAAAGCTTTGGTATGGCAGTATTTGAAGCTGCTGCTTGTGGAATACCTATAATATCATCAGCGGTTGGTGAAATACCATATATTTGGACGGATAAGTATAATATTTTATTAACAACCTCTATTGATCCTTATCAATTTGCTGAAAGAATTGTTGAATTATTTGAGAAACCTGAACTAGCCATAAGACTTTCAATTAATGCGCGGAAAAAAGCGGAAGAATTTGACTGGAACAAAACCCGGCCTGCATTGATTAATTTGTTAACAAACAATTGACTCACTGTTTTAGCAAAATTTAATGAAAAAAATATTAGAAACAATATATTATGCACTCCCGGTTGCTCTGCAGAATGCTGCAATTTCAGTTTATGGCATTCATTGGTACAGAAGAAGATTCGGAGGTCTTTTTGAAAAAGAACTTAAAGAATGTATTAAAAGAGATTTCTATACAAAATTGCAATGGGAACAATATCAAAATGAGCATTTGCAAAGGATTCTTACTCATGCTTTTGAAACAGTTCCTTATTACAGGGAAGTTTTGTCTGAAATGGGATTTACATATGAAAAAATTAAAAAAATTACCATAGACAACCTTAATAAACTGCCGGTTCTTGAAAAAAACACCTTTCGCACC
>Ga0272448_1004939_pt1 | contig 14922 bp, 15 predicted proteins | sample YNPCB0191_FD_202220 | JGI IMG/M metagenome (GOLD analysis project Ga0272448, IMG submission 202220) | Hot spring sediment microbial communities from Yellowstone National Park, WY, United States - YNP-CB-019-1 | ecosystem: Environmental > Aquatic > Thermal springs > Hot (42-90C) > Sediment...
GTTACGCTAAATAATTCATCCTCCTAACAAAATTCAGACCGGGACCGTAAAATCACCTCTGGGGCCTGTTTGGGGCCAGTTTTTCGGGGGGTTTCTGGATGTCACCTCTAATGATTTCAATAAGTTACGCATTGCCGGAGGCGGGGCTTGAACCCGCACAGTGCCAAGCACCACTGGATTTTGAGTCCAGCGCGTCTGCCAATTCCACCACTCCGGCTAAACTTTCATATATTACGATTTTTAGTATATTATTTCAAGAAAAGTCTAAATCCTTTATTTTTTTCATTATTACATTCATTCCATATTTCTCAAAATCCTGGCTTTCGATAATAATCTTTTCTTTATATCCGTTTTCAATAAGAAATTTTAAAATCTTTTTTAGGTTCATATTGCCTTCAATAATAGTGTGGTCATCCCTTGTTCCGGAATTATTGTGAAGGTGGATATGAATTATATTATTGAGGCCAACCCTTTTTATATCTTCTATTATGGATTCTTCTGGATTTTTGTTGCCTTTTAAAAATTTAGATATATATGCGTGACCTAAATCGAATGCTATCTTTAGTTCAGGTACTTCCTTTTGTAATATTAGAAAGTCTTCCATATTATAAAAGAAGAAAAATGGCATTTGGACATTTTCAAGGCCTACATTTATTCCCTTATCCTTTGCAATGGCCACAATCTCTTTTAAATCTACAAGGAAATTTTCTTTCGTCTTTTTTTCAATATGTTCAGCCTTCCCCCTGACAAAAGAATAACATGGATGAATGATAAAAGGTGAACAACCTGCAATCTCTGCCATATTTAGGGCTTTTAAAACCCTTTTTTTAGAAAATCTTCTCATATCTTCAAAATAGCTTCCCAAATTAATTTCAAGAAAAGGGGCGTGCATAGAAAATTCAATGCCGTCTCTTTTTATTTCTTTAAGATATAAAAAGAATTTCCTGTCCATTTCTAATAAATGGGGTATTTCATATGAAATTTCGATAACCTTGAACCCATTATCAAGTATATCTTTGACTATTTCTTTTATATGTTTTGATACAAGAAAGTATGTGGATAAACCTAACTTCATCATATTATTGTTCATATTTATTATTATTAAATTCGCCATTGGCAACCATTATTTTAAACTAATCGGTTACCAATGGCATGAAATCATTTATTTTATTGCTTTTTTTATCTGTTCAACAATCTCTTCACTGCTCAATGAACTTATAGTTTTCAAAAGCCCTTCTTTTTCATAATATTCGATGAGAGGGGCAGTTTTTTCGTTATATGTTTCAAGCCTTTTTGTGATTGCCTCTACTGTTTCATCGGCCCTTTGCACAACAGGTGCACCGCATTTTAAACACTTTCCATCAGGTGTAGGGGGTTTACTTTTTATGTTGTATATTTCCTGACAATCGGGGTTAGAGCATGTTCTTCTTGTTGTAAGTCTATCGAGTATCACATCTTTTGGCACATCGAGGTTTATAACCTTATCGAGTTTTAGATTTAATTTTGTAAGGAGTTTTTTTAGTGCCTCTGCCTGTGGGATTGTCCTCGGAAATCCATCAAGGATAAAACCTTTTTCACAATCTGGTTCTTTTAACCTTGCCTCCATAATCTCCATTATAAGATCATCGGGCACAAGTTCGCCCCTTTCCATGTAACCTTGGGCCTTTTTACCGAGTTCGGTCTGCGCCTTTACAGCACCCCTTAAGATATCACCTGTGGATATCTGGACAGAACCATCGTAATCTGTTAACAATTTTGCAATTGTTCCTTTTCCGGCACCAGGTGCACCTAATAGAACTATTCTCATTTTAACCTCCTGAAATTACTTTTTATTTTTTTAAATACAAAACAAAGGATTCTTAAATCAGGCATAAAAGTTTAGCAGATAACCGATAAAAAATCATTTGAAAAATGCAGTTTATGAAATAATACGGTTATATTATGGAAAATTATTCATCTATACCATATGATGTGTTATAATAACAACTCTTATATAAATGATTATTATGAGAAACCATAGAAAAATTATATCTTTCGACCTTGATGGTACCCTTGTAAGTGCCCGTTTTGGGGATATGGTATGGAACCACGGGATACCTATGGAATTTGCTAAAAGGTATGCCTTGAGATTTGATGATGCACAGAAAATTGTAATGGGCGAATACAGAACCCTTGGTGATAGGGATCTTCTCTGGTATGACATAGTATACTGGCTTAAAAGATTTAATCTTTCCATATCTCCTGAGGAACTTCTTAAAAGATATGAGGATTATATTATTCCTGACAAAGACGCAAGAGATGTACTTGGAAGGCTCAAGGAAAGATATACCCTTATAGTTGCATCCAATGCGGCAAGGATCTTTGTTGAAAAGGAACTAAAACATACAGGACTTGAACTATACTTCCACCGTATAATATCTGCAACCTCTGATTACGGGATGGTAAAAAAGGGTGAGGATTTTTATAAGAGATTATGCAGTGAGATGGATGCCAGTGCCAATGACTTTATTCATATAGGAGATCATCCTATTTTTGATTATAAGGCCCCTATCTCTCTTGGTATTGAGGCATATCTTTTCAAAAGTCAGGACCCATTCTTTAGCATATATCATGCCGAAGATATAGAGGAAAAGACCATTTCGAGTTTAAAAGAGCTTGAAGTGTTACTATGAAAATATGCAATAGATGTAAAATGCCTATTGAAATGGATGAGATAACATACAGGTCAGAGTGTCCTTATTGCGGCACAGACCTCCATGTCTGTTTTAATTGCGCCTTTTATGATAGCACAAAACATAACTCTTGTGGTGAAATGCAGGCCGATTTTGTGAGGGAAAAAGACAGGGCAAATTACTGTGAGTATTTTAAGTTTGTTGAGTTTAGAGAAGAAAATAAAAAAAGCAAAAGGGAAGAGGCAGAGAAGTTATGGAAAACCATTTTTAAAAAGAAATGATAACATCAAGTTTTACTTGACTAAAACTATTAAAATATATTAGTTTAAACAGATTTTTTGAACAAATTTTTAATATATAGGTGTAGGAGCTATGAATAAAACTTTTTTTGCAAAACCTGAAGAAGTAAAAAGAGATTGGTATGTTATTAATGCAGAAGGCCAGGTGCTCGGTAGACTGGCAGCAAAGATTGCAGTTATTTTAAGGGGCAAGAATAAACCTTTATTTACCCCCCATGTAGATACAGGAGATTTTGTAGTTGTTATAAATGCAGAGAAGGTAAAACTTACAGGCAAGAAACTCTATGTGAAAAACTATGCAAGGCATAGCGGCTATCCAGGTGGTTTAAGACTAATAAATGCAAAAACCATGCTTGAAAAGAAACCAGAAGAAGTTATAAAGTTAGCTGTGCGGGGAATGTTGCCTAAAAATATACTCGGAAGAAAACTAATAAAAAAACTAAAGGTTTATAAAGGCCCTGAGCATCCCCATAAAGCACAAATGCCAAAAGAGATTAACCTATAAACTTGAAAGAATATAAAGGAGGTTTAAGTTGCCTGAGAGAAGGTATTATGCAACAGGTAAAAGAAAAACAGCAGTGGCAAGAGTATGGATAAAACCTGGTACAGGTAATTTTATGATAAACGGTAGAACACTGGATGATTATTTTCCCGTAGAAGAGTTAAAAGTTATGGTGAATAAACCTCTTATGATTACAGGGAATTTTGGAAAATTCGATGTTATAGCGAATATTCAAGGTGGAGGTATACCTGCCCAGGCTTGGGCATTAGGCCATGGAATTGCAAAGGCTTTATTGGAATACAATGCAAATCTAAGGGCTATTTTAAAAAAACAGGGTCTTATTACAAGAGACCCCAGGGCAAAAGAAAGAAAGAAATACGGGAAGAGGGCTGCAAGGGCAAGCTTCCAGTTCTCAAAGAGATAATCTCTATATGTGGAAAGTTGGCATAATAGGGGCAACGGGTTATACTGGTCTTACGCTGATAATCCTGCTAAAAACCCATCCTTATATTAAGATAAACCTCCTCACATCCAACACATATAAAGGCAAAAAGATTTCAGAGGTTTTTCCATTATTAAACGGGATAATGGATGAAATCCTTGTGTCTACAGATGAAAATCACAGGGGAAAAAGCGATGTATATTTTCTGTGTTTGCCCCACGGAAAATCTATGGAGACTGCCGAGAAATTATACGATGGAAGATCGATAATAATAGATTTGAGTGCCGATTTCAGATTTGAAAATATAAAGCTATATGAAAAAACATATACAAAGCATTCGGCAAGGCATTTAGTTCCAGTATCTGTATTCGGCCTTCCTGAACTTTATAGAGAAGAGATAAAAACAAAAAAACTTATAGGAAATCCTGGATGTTATCCCACATCGAGTATACTCGGAATCTATCCTCTTATAAAAAATAAACTTATAGATGGAAATGTTTTTATCGATTCCAAGTCAGGGGTAAGCGGGGCAGGGAGAGAGGCAAAGCTTGGGAGTTTATTTTGTGAGGTCTCAGAAGGATTCAGGCCATATAATATAGGTATTCACAGACATGAACCTGAGATACAAAAAGAGGTTAATAAATATCAGGATGTAAAGATAAGATTTGTCCCTCATCTTTTACCTATGAATAGGGGTATATTGACCACCATATATGGAAAGTTAAAAGAACCCTTAAACACAGAACATGTCTATGAACTCTATAAAGAAACATATAAAAATGAACCTTTTATAAGGATTTTAAATCCTAATACTTATCCTGATACAAGATTTGTAAGATTTTCAAATTATTGTGATATAGGTATTAAAATGTTTGATGATGGAAGTTTTGTAGTGGTATCTGCGATAGATAATCTCATAAAAGGTGCTTCAGGACAGGCTGTGCAAAATATGAATATAGCCCTTGGTATTGATGAAAAGACCTCTCTTACAGGGCTTCCGCAATATCCATAAAGATGAATATCTTTATTCATGACTATAAGAGAAAGACTTGAAGAAAAAGAGGCCTTAATATTATCTCCTTACGCACAACTTAGTAAACATTCAAGGGGTAGACAGAGACCAGAACCTGAATGTGATATTAGGCCTGCATTTCAGCACGACAGGGACAAGATAATCCACAGTAAGTCATTTAGAAGGTTAAAGCATAAAACACAGGTTTTTCTTGCACCTACAGGAGATCATTATAGAACAAGGCTTACACATACCCTTGAGGTATCTCAGATTGCAAGAACCATAGGTAAATCACTGGGATTAAATGAAGACCTCATCGAAGCAATTGCCCTGGGTCATGACCTCGGCCATACCCCATTCGGTCATGCTGGTGAAGAGGTATTGAATAGTATACACAAACACGGCTTTAAACATTATGAACAGAGTTTAAGGGTAGTTGACATCCTTGAAAGAGATGGGATGGGCCTTAATCTTACCATTGAAGTGCGGGATGGTATTTTTAAACATTCAAAGGGCAAAGGAGAGATTATCATTAAAGACAAAAGCGATAAGCCCCTTACAAAAGAGGCTGAAGTGGTAAGGATTGCTGATATAATTGCCTATATTAACCACGATATAGATGATGCAATTACAGGTAAGGTTATAAGCGAAAAAGACATACCTGAAGATTGTAAGAGATTTCTCGGGACAACGAGTTCAAAAAGAATTGACACAATGGTGAGAGGCGTTATAAAAGAAACTATGAGTTCAGAGGATATGTCCATAAGCTTCGGGGAAGAACTCGAATTTTATATTGTTAAATTGAGAGATTTTCTTTACGAAAGGGTGTACGATAATGATATAGTGCACGGAGATTTTTTAAAGTGTTCGAGGATTATAACAGATCTGTATGAATATTTTTTAAATCATCCCGATGCATTTCTTAAAGAAATAAAAAAAGATGACTTTTATGATGAAGAGGCTATATGTGTTTGTGACTTTATTGCGAGCATGACAGATAGATATGCATTTAATCTTTTTGAAAGGATATTTTTGCCATTACCCTGGAATATTCCAGTATAAAAATTTAATTTCAACTAAATTCTTAAGAAGGTGAGCAGATATGGAAAAGACATACAATCCCCACGACATTGAAAGAAAATGGTATGAATATTGGAATGAAAATGGATTTTTTAAAGCAAATATTAATCCAGAAGGTGAGCCTTTTTCAATGGTTATACCTCCGCCTAATGTTACAGGCTCACTTCATATGGGTCATGCCTTGAACAATACCCTTCAGGATATAGTAACAAGATACAAAAGGATGGCCGGATTTAATGCACTGTGGGTACCTGGAACTGACCATGCAGGAATTGCCACACAGAATGTTGTGGAAAGGGAGCTTGCAAAAGAAGGCCTCACAAGGGAGAGCTTGGGAAGAGAAAAGTTTATAGAAAGGGTATGGCAGTGGAAAGAACAATCGGGCAATACAATTATTGAGCAACTAAAAAGACTTGGTTCATCCTGTGACTGGTCAAGAGAACGTTTTACAATGGATGCTGGTCTTACACGTGCTGTAAAAGAAGTTTTTGTGAGGCTTTATAACGATGGGCTTATATACAAAGACAATTATATAATAAACTGGTGTCCAAGATGTAAGACCGCACTATCAGACCTTGAAGCAGAGCACGAGGAAACAGCGGGTTTTCTTTACTATATAAAATATCCTGTAGAAGAAAGAGATGAATCACTGGTTGTGGCAACCACAAGACCTGAAACCATGTTTGGAGATACTGCTGTGGCTGTAAATCCTGAGGATCCTCGATATAAAAAATTTATAGGCAGCTTTGTTATACTTCCCATTGTAAACAAAAAAATACCCGTTATAGGTGATACTTATGTGGACATTTCTTTCGGTACAGGCGTCTTGAAGGTAACGCCTGCCCATGATTTAAACGACTTTGAGATAGGGAAAAGGCACAAACTCGATATTGTAAAGGTTATGAATGAAGATGGAACAATGAACGAAAATGCAGTACATTACTGCGGTATGGATAGATTTGAGTGCAGAAAGAAGGTGGTAGAAGAATTAAAGGAAAAGGGCCTTCTTTTAAAGATAGAGCCATATGCCCTTGGTGTGGGTAAATGTTATAGATGTAAAACGGTTGTAGAGCCGGCGCTTTCAACACAATGGTTTCTTAAGATGAAACCCCTTGCAGCACCTGCCATTGAAGCAGTTAAACAGCATAGGGTAAAGATAATCCCTGAAATGTGGGAAAAGGTTTATTTTGACTGGATGGGAAACATAAGAGACTGGTGTATTTCAAGACAAATCTGGTGGGGGCACAGAATACCTGTTTTTTACTGTGATGCTTGCGGAGAAGTTTATGCTTCAGTGGATGAACTGGAGTATTGCAAAAACTGTAAAGGAAGATTAAGACAGGACCCAGATGTCCTTGATACATGGTTTTCTTCTGCCTTGTGGCCTTTTACAACCCTTGGATGGCCTGAAGAAACTGAGGATCTGAAAAAGTTTTATCCTACCTCTCTCCTTATAACAGGTTTTGATATCTTATTTTTCTGGGTGGCAAGGATGATAATGATGGGTTTAAGGTTTATGAAAGATGTGCCATTCAGGGATGTTTATATTCATGCCCTTGTAAGGGATGCAGAAGGGAAAAAGATGAGTAAATCAAGGGGAAACGTAATAGATCCCCTTGTTATAATAGAAAAATACGGAACAGATGCATTTAGATTTTCCTTGACCATGCTTGCAGCACAGGGCAGGGATATTCTTTTATCAGAAGAGAGGATTGAGGGTGTCAGAAACTTTGTAAATAAGATATGGAACGCTGCAAGGCTTACTTTAACATTTATTGATGATCCAACTCTTAAGGTGGATAATACAGAGGAGCTAACAAAATCGAATTTCTTGCCTGATAAATGGATTCTATCGAGGATTACAAATGTTATTAAAGAGGTAACAGAGAGTATAAATAACTACAGATTTAATGATGCAGCGCACATTCTTTATAATTTTATATGGAGGGAATTTTGCGATTGGTATCTCGAACTTATAAAGCCTAATATGTACGGTAAAGTAGATGTTTTTGATATTGACATAACCAAAAAAGTTTTATATTACGTATTTTTAAATATTTTGAAGTTATTGCATCCCATCATGCCTTTTGTTACAGAAGAGATATATCAGAGGCTTCCAGTTAAAGACAATAAAAGTATTATGATATCGAGTTTCCCTGTAAGTGATAAAAATTTCATAGATGAAGAAAGGGAGAGGGATATGTCCATTATTATGGGTGTTATTGATGTTATAAGAAATATAAGAGGGGAAACAGGCATTGCACCGAATATAAAAATCAATGCTTTTATAAGAACAGAAAGATATAAAGGTTTAGTGGATGGTTATTCCTTTTATATTAAAGAACTTGCTAAACTTCAGGATTTATCATTTGTTACCGAGAATATTCCGGAAAAGTCGGCAATCGGCATTTATGATGGTGTTGAAATATTCGTACCTGTGGAGGGATTGATAGATGTCCCAAAAGAAATAGGAAGGATAGAAAAGGAGTTATCGAAGACAGAAGAAGAACTTAAAAAACTTGAATTGAAGATAAAAAATCCTTCTTTTCTTGAAAAGGCACCTGAAGAGGTTATAAATAAAAATAAAATACAATATAATTCTATGGTTGAAAAGATGAATAAATTGATAAAAAGCAAGGAAACCCTTAAAAAGATATTGGGTGATTGATGCCTTTAAATTTAAAGTTTGTTGAAAATTTTGTCAATGACTATAAAGAAATAATGCAGGATATGACCCTTTTGAGGTATGACCGATATAAAATACTTATAAAGCTAAAAGAACATATCGATATATCCCTTAATGAATATGAAATTTTCCAATCCACAATCGAATCCATAACAAAAAACATTGAAGATCCCGCTACATCATATGAAAAATTAAAAGAATATCATAGAAGGGCAGAAAAAAGCATAGAAGATTTCTTTCTCAAAGAAGATAATGTTGTAGATGTCCATGACCTGTTTAGAATTACAAGGGATGCCATAACAAAGAAGGTTCTTTTTCTTGTTGAAGAAGAATTAAAAAAAGAGGGCTTTGGGCCACCTCCTGTAGATTATATCTGGATTGGCCTTGGAAGCGAAGGAAGAGATGAACAAACCATCATGACTGACCAGGACAACCTTATAGTTTTTGAAGATGGAAAAAATGTTAATGTCTCAGACGAATTGAGAAAAAAGGCGATTAAATCTGATATAAAAGATTCTACAGACGACATGGTATCTTATTATTTTAGAGAATTTTCAAGCCGTGCCGTAGAGAGATTGCATCAGGTAGGTTTTGAAAAATGTAAGGGTAATGTTATGCCCACAAATCCAAAATGGTTTGGCAGCATTTCTTCTTGGAAGAAAAAGATAAACAATACTGTAACAAATGATTATAAAGAGTTCGAATTGTTAGATATTATAATCCTTACAGACGCAAGGCTTTTAAAGGGTGGAAAAAGACTTTTTGATGAATTAATGGAACATTTTTTTGGTTTTCTTTCCAATAATAAGCATATTATGAGGGAATTTACAAAAACAGCGGTTATGATGCCAACGGCACTTACATTTTTTGGCAACTTCAAGACGGAAAAAGAAGGCGAATTCAAAGGTAAATTTAATATCAAACTTACTGGGTGGGCTCCTTTGATACTATCTGTAAGAATGCTTGCACTTGCAAACAATATTTATGAGACAAATACTTTAAATCGCATAAAAATTTTAAGGGATGCAGGTATAATAAAAAAAGATATGTATAAAGACCTTGTAGATGCATACTTAACCTTTGTCAAAATAAGGTTATTAAACCAGATAAGTATAAGAAATTCTGGTAATGGTGAATCAATAATAAATACAAATTATATAGATCCTAACATGTTAAGTCCTGATGAAAAAGAAAAGGTTAGAAGGTCTATGAGAACAGTTGAAGCACTACAAAAATATATTCAGGACTTGCTTTTATTTGGACAATCTTTATAATTTTTTTATATTTTTTAAGGGAACGGGAGGGGTTATGAAAGTTGTTGAAATTATGAATAAAAATGTGATAGTATGTCGTCCTTCTGAATTGTTAACTGTTATAATAAATAAATTTGAACTTTTTAATATTGCCGGCATGCCAGTGGTTGATAAGGGGAAGCTTGTGGGGATAATATGCCAGAGCGATATATTAAAAAATGTAAATTCAGAAAATTTTCAAAACTTAACAGTTAAGGATGTAATGGTGACGAATGTTATTTATGTATCACCCGCTGAGTCAGTAATTGATGTAGCAAAAATCATGTGTGAAAAGGGTGTAAATAGAGTTCCAATTGTTGAAAACGATAAATTAGTGGGAATAGTAACAAGAGGTGATATTATAAAGGCAGTAGCCGAATGTGGATAGATTTATTATTATGACCCATAGAAATTATATCTATGGGTCATTTCATTCTTGTAAAGTTTTTGAAAGATTTTCTTGGCTTAGGATGGCCTTCCCTCAAGTAGATTTTTTTTAATTATTCTCTTTAATATCTTACCTGCAGGACTTTTTGGGAATTCTTTAAATTCTATATATTCCTTTGGTACCTTAAAAGGCGAAAGCCTTGATTTTAGAAAAGATTTCATCTCTTCTACTGTGAATTTCTGTCCTTGTTTTGGCACAATACATGCAACTACACGTTCACCCCATTCCTTATCAGGAAGACCAATAACAGCACATTCTTCCACCTTTGGCATCTGATAAATGGCCTCTTCCACCTCTCTGGGAAATACATTTTCTCCACCTGTTATAATAAGGTCTTTTAACCTATCTACAATAAATAGATAGCCTTCTTCATTAAAGATGCCTATATCGCCCGAACGAACCCAGCCGCCAGGCCAGAAGGCATCTTCTGTCCCCTGGGGATTGTTGAGGTAACCCTTCATCACATTAGGTCCTTTTACACATATTTCTCCTTCATGGCCGTATTCCAGTATATTGCCAGATGTATCTCTAATCTGGACCTCCACGCCGTGAACAGGATGTCCTACAGAACCAACCACATGTCTTTCTGGATAATAGTGATTGAAAGTTATTGGCATTGCCTCTGTCATACCATAAGATTCGGATATGGTAATGCCTGTAGTCTCTTTCCATTGTCTCACCGTTTCCTTTGCCATAGATGCCGCTGCGGAAAAACAATAGCGAAGAGGGCCTATCTTGTTTTTTAAATCCGGTATGCTGAGCAATCTAATGTAAACAGTGGGCACTGCAAAAAATTTTGTAAGTTTTCTTTCTTCGAGTATCTTCAAAACCCTCTCCATGTCAAAAGAGGGGAGTAATTCAAGACAGCCTGCTGTCATAATAGTAGAATTCATAATGTGAATCTGTCCGAACACATGGTTAAAAGGCAAAAAACAAAGGGCAACATCTTTTTGTGTTGACCTTTCATAATACGCTATACTATAACTCGAAAAAAGGATAGATTCATGTTTCAGCATAACACCTTTTGGTATACCTGTTGTACCACCGGTATATAATATTGCCGCCGTGTCGGTCCTGTCCCTGTCTATTGCCTTAAAATTATCAGACCCTTTTTCTACTAAATGATTAAGATCTATATCTCCATCAGTGCATATAATTTTTTCAACCACACCGTCGTCTTTTAATTTTTTAAGATCGTTTAGCTTGTTATCTGATGCAAATATTATCTTTGGTTGTGCATGGGTAACAAGGTTTGTAAGTTCATCACCTGTTAAAAGATTTGATAATGTGATAGCCACTGCTCCTGCCTTTAGAACGCCAAAATAGAAGGCAATCCATTCCGTTGAATTAGGGTAACACATAGCAACAAGGTCGCCTGGTTTTACACCCTGTTTAATTAAACCTGTTGCAATCCTGTTTGCCATAATATTTAGTTGATAGTAATTAGTTTTTCTATCACCTTCTGAGATTGCCAGTCTTTCTGGGAAGAAATATGCAGATGCTTCAAGATTTTTTGCAAGATTCATAATTTTGTTTCCTCCTTTTAACCTGCATTTTATTTTTAATTTCCTTATCCTTTACCCATTAGTAAATTAGGTAGCCAGAGGGCTATTTCTGGAAAAATGAAAAGTAAAATCAAAGCTAAAATAAGGGATAAAAGAAATGGCAAAACACCTTTATAGATTGTTTTAAAAGGAAGACCAGTTATATTTCCTAAAATGAAAACGTAAATTGCTATGGGTGGTATTAGGCCACCTATCATAAGAGTAACACAGATTAATATACCAAACCAGATAGGGTCATAACCTAATTTTATGGCTGTGGGAAAAAATATTGGGGTAGCAAGAACCATGAAGGCAAGGTCATCCATTATTGAACCACCTAATAAATAGATGATTATTATAACAATCATGATTAGTGTGCCAGATAATGGGAGTCCTGATGCCCATTCAGCAGCTTTCATGGGAATTTCTGTAATAGCAAGAAAATGTCCAAAAATGTTTGAGCCTGTAATAAGCATAAGGACCATTATTGAGGTTTTAAGGGATGCCTTAATAGAATTTAAAAACATTACTTTATTTACTTCTTTTCTAACAAGGGCAAGAATAAAAATCGCAACAGTTCCGATTGTACCAGCTTCGGTTGGGCTGAAAAAACCTGTTATCATACCACCAATGACTATGGCAAAAACAATCAGTATTAACAATGCTTCTGGTATTGCAGCAAGTCTTTCTCCCCATGATGACTTTTTAGCCCTGGGAGCAATTTCTGGCTTAATCATAACCCATCCTGCGACAACTATCATCATTAAAAGGGCTATTAAAATTGAAGGTACTATGCCGGCAATAAACAACCTTCCAATTGACTGTTCAACTTCTAAACCGTAAATTATAAGCACTGTACTTGGAGGTAAAATCATTCCCAGTGTACTTACAGAGGCAATAGTTCCGGTTGAAAGTTCCTTACTATATTTGTATCTATCCATTTCCGGTAACGCAAGGTTTGAAAATGTTCCAACTGTTGCCAATGTTGAACCGCACATTGCTTTAAATGCAGTGGCTCCCACAATGGTTGTCATGGCAAGACCACCTGGAATATGGCCGAACCATTTATGTGCACCGGAATAAAGCCTTTTTGCAATATTTGAATTTGATGCAAATTCACCCATGAGTATAAACAGCGGTATTACGGTATAACTATAAGTGGTAAATGTATCAAAAAAATCTTTAATTATAAGATTTGCCGCTGGCAAAAAACCCATGAGATACCAGAAACCAAAAAATCCTGCTATAATCATACAATAGGCCATCTCCAAGCCTGTTAAAAACAAGATGAGTAAGAGTATTATCATGTATATTCCAATTTGTGCTTCGCTCATTTTTCCTCCTTAATTTTTTTTATCAGGTCATAAACTATTGTTAAACTTTGCATTAAAAAACTGAAGGAAAGCACAAAGGCAAAAGGATAATAAGGTATTTTAAAACTTGCGGTCCGCTCACCTGAATGTTTAATATCGATACCAAATTTGAAAAAATAATATGCAATAAACAAAAACAAAACTATACCAATGCACCTTGTTATTAATTCTATAATTTTTTTGTTTTTTGGTTTTAATCTCTCTGTAATTATGTCCACAATTACCTGGGCGCCAAGCATGGTACCGTATGGTACTGAAAAAGAAAAGATAACACAACCTCCATATTGGATTATTTCCATAGATCCGGCAATAGGATGACCAAAATTTCTCAAAATAACATCACAAAGTGTAAGTAATACAAGCATTGAAAGAATAACGCCGGCGATTACATATATGAAACGGTTTATAGATTCTATAGCTGAGAAAAATGTTTTCATTGCTTCCTCCTCAATCAAAGCCAAAAAAAGAAAAGAGGGATTTAACCCTCTTTTCTTTTTAAAAAATTATTTAAAATTTTTCAGAAAATCCTGGCAAAATTTAAGGGCCTCTTCACCTGGCAATCCTTTAGATTTTGTCATCTTTAGATATTCATCAAGGACAGGTTTCATCTTTTTGGCCGTTGCCTCTTCCTCTTCCTTGCTTACACTTACAAATGTTACACCCTTGGTTTTTGCAAATTCTTTGGCTAAACCATCAAGGTGAGTCCACTGTTTTCCAAATTTTTCAATATATTCTTCGTTGATCTTTTCTATTGCCTTCTGGTCTTCAGGTTTAATCTTATTCCATTTATCTTTATTCATAATGACATATAAAGAAGTCATATATGATATGCCGTGGTTCTCAAGTACTGTCTTTACAACCTCTGCAATTTTAAATCCCTGTAAAGCCTCAATCGGAAACAATGTGCCATCTACTATGCCTCTTGAAAGTGCGTCGTATGCCTCACTTACTGGCATTGTTACAGGTGCAGCACCTATGGCCTTTACTATCCCTATGTTTTCTGCATTAGCCCTTATCCTTAAACCTTTGGCTTCTTCTATTGATTTTATTGGTTTCTTTGTAAAAAGAAAACCAGGAGCAGCACCGTGGAGATACATCAATTTTACATCGTCAAATTCTTTTGGTCTGAATTTCTTATAAAATGCATTTGTCAATTTTGTTGCCTGGTATCCGCTTTTATATCCAAGGGGAAGCTGTAACACTTCTGATAAAGGAAGTCTTCCTGGAGCGTATGCGAGAAGGGTGCAACCAACATCGACAATACCTTTTACTGTATATCGAAGACCTGCATGGGTGGGGAAAGGGTATTGCTTGCAAATACGGTTACGCTAACTCTTCCGTTTGTAGCCTTCTCAATGTCTTTACCCCATTGATCAAGCAGTTTTGTATGAGGATGCTGAGGTGGCCACATTGCAGATAATCTGAGCTTCATTGTTTGTGCAAAAAGATTACCAGCAGTAAGCATAAAAATAAAAACCGTTGCCAACAAAACCAATCTGAACATAAATCTTTTTTCCATGCCTTTTCCTCCTTATTGTTTTTTTGTTCTCCTTATTATAGTAACTTTTTTTT